>Ga0315291_10009348_pt1 | contig 12010 bp, 12 predicted proteins | sample YL17G12_20_MG_FD_203070 | JGI IMG/M metagenome (GOLD analysis project Ga0315291, IMG submission 203070) | Sediment microbial communities from Yellowstone Lake, YNP, Wyoming, USA - YL17G12_20 | ecosystem: Environmental > Aquatic > Freshwater > Lake > Sediment | place: USA: Wyoming | collected...
AACCGGCGATGCCTTCGCAGCCGGGCTTATCTACGAGCTGATTGCTAATTTTAGCCACAAAGAGGTCCTAGATTTTGCAGTTGCAGCGGGTTGTCTTAAGCATTCGATACCTGGCGATATAAACCGCGTATCTGTCGAGGAAGTCAACAAGCTGATCTCGGGTGATGCCACAGGACGGGTGCAGCGATAAAAATCTAACCCATTGTTGATATCTCTGGTAGTTAGAGTGCCCCCTAGGGCACCAGTTCTAAGGAGGTCGGGCATGCCTAACAAGACGATTCGAGTTGGTGTTATTGGGGTTGGACAGATCGGTAAACAACACCTTGAGACGTACTTATCTATCCCAGAGGTCAAGGTCGTGGCGATCGCTGGCCACAATCCTGACCGGACTCAACGCATCGCTCAGGATTACAATATTCAAAACTGTACCACGGATTTTCATGAGCTCGTTGCGCGGGATGACATCGATGCGGTCAGTGTGTGCCTGCATAACAACCTCCATCGAGATGCAACCGTGTCTGCCCTCGAAGCGGGTAAGCATGTTTATTGTGAGAAACCGATGGCCGGCAGTTACCGCGACGGTGAGACCATGCTGTCTGTATCCCAGCGTACCGGAAAGATGCTCTCGATACAGCTCTCTACTCTGTTCACCAGCGAGACTAAAGCTGCAAAAGCGGTTATCGATGAAGGATGGCTGGGCAAACCCTATTACGCGCAATCGGCAAGCTCACGCCGGCGGGGACGGCCTTTCGTGGATGGTTATGGCACCCCTGCCTTCGTTCAAAAAGACAAGGCTGGGGGCGGCGCACTGTATGATATGGGCGTCTACCATATCGCCAACCTGCTTTACTTGATGAATAACCCCGGAGTGCTCCGGATCAGTGGGCGGACTTATCAGGAAACGCCAGTCGATCTTGCCCGCTTCAAAGTCAGTGAATACAATGTCGAAGAGCTTGGGGTGGGTTTAGTCTATCTGGAAGAGAATATCACCATGAGTATTGTCGAGGCCTGGGCCGTCCATTTAGACCAGGCTGGTGGATCATACCTAGTCGGGTCACTGGGAGGAATACGGCTGGAGCCATTCGGCATTTATCGCAGCCTGGGTGATCTGGACCTGGACATCAAGGCGGATTTACAAGCATTCGAATACCGCCTGCACAATGTCCGCGAAAATGGCGATACTTACGATGGACCCCAGCAGCATTGGATTGCTGCCTTACAAGGACGGGTCCCCCTGCTTCCAACAGCTGAAATTGCCCTGAATACCATGCTGATCTCGGAAGGAATTTATCTTTCAGACCATTTAGGACGTGAAGTAACCGCCGCTGAGGTCTTGGAGCTATCGGCGAGTACAGCTTTGAAATTATCGTGAGACTCGACTCTCGTTGGAGCCTAGAGCGACTTTACGGCGCGCTTGACAGGCGAAGGATTGAATTCACCGGGTCCATACCGACGTTCTCTATCTTTATTCTACCTAAACGAACCTGTATGGTGCAAAAATTCTATCCTTAGCGAGAAACCGAAGCGGAGGGCTGCCTGTAATAATCGTGGATGACACCTCCCAGGATATCTCGTCTACGAATCGGTCCTGCTGTGTTACTTACTAGCCCGGATACAGGAAAGTGTTGACCTAAGCCCTGGTGTGGCCTGGCATGGTTGTAATATTCTCCATACTCTCTGAGAACACGGTGAAGGTGGTTTTCATTCAAAACCAGGACATGGTCGAGTCACTCTTCACGAATCGTACATACCCACCGTTCAGCATATGCATTTGCTCTGGGAGCTCTGTACGGAGTGTTAAGGATTTCAATCCCTTCTGAAGAAAACACATTATCGTAAGAGGATGCGAATTTCGTGTCGTTGTCGTGGATGAGAAACGCCATATCCCGTGAATCGTCCTTGAGATTCCAGACTAAATGGCGCGCCTGTTGTGTAACCCAGGTAATGTCAGGGTTTGTCGTGCAGCCTGCCAGGTAGATGCGCCGGGTTCCCAATTCGATGAAGAACAGCACATAGATGGTCTTAAGCCAGATCGTCTCCACCGTGAAGAAATCGCAAGCCAGGATCTGGTCCTTGTAGTGCCCCAGGAAGCTACGCCATGTACCAGTCGATCGCTCTGATGCAGGTGTGATCCGATGTCGCTTGAGAACACTTCGTACAGAAGTGGCGCTCAGGTTATGACCCAGCTTGAGCAGCTCCCCATGGATCTTGTCATAACCCCAGCGTGTGTTCTCTTTCGCCAGACGCACGATCAGCGCTTCCAGTTCAGACGATATACATGGTCTGCCTGGATTTCCTTTTCGTCTGAAGGTCCATTTGCGACGCACCAGTTTTCGATGCCAGCGAAGGACTGTGTCTGGCTTGAAGATCAGCATAACCTGATAGAGGTGGTGCCTTACGTCTTTTGTGGAGTGACTGAATTTGTCTGTCAAGGTTGCCAAGATGATTCTTTCTGGATCAGATATTCGTGGAGGAGACTTTACTTTGCGTTGTAAGATGCGTACTTGTTGGCGTAGAATGATGATCTCCAAATTTTTGTCACCGTTCGTAACACCCAGGACCGCGATAATATCAAGGAAGAGTGTTAGTATGTGCATTAGCGACCAAAAAACCATTGACACCTCGCCTGTTTTAGGATCAGCAGAGCTTACCATACTTGGGGAGGTTTAGCTGTTTTCCGATTTATTTACTCACTTTGTGCAGAGCATCCTTCAGACGAGATCGGATGGATTATTTGCACCATACAGGATGTATATTCCTTAACTGTCTCAATTGGGATTGTTTTTATGTAACCAATCCTTCTCAAACATACACAGCTTAGGTTGCTATTGCAATCCACGGAATAATCGTGTAAGATAATTTTACATCACCAATTATCGCTGCTCGTAATCCACGCGGAACCTGCCGGATTGTTCAACTGGAAAGCACGACTGCCAATGTCTAGCGCACTCAAATGGTCAGGATTTGATACCCATAAACCATCCTAACACTTCGGAAGGGAAAAATTACAACAGTAAAAGTAACGAAAGAAAAGGGATGGCTAGAGTTCAAATATCGTAACACCGGGGAACCTATCCGCTTTCCCGTAGGAGCAATCAATGGCACTTCCGACGGTTCTAATCTAGTAGTGTTAGGCGGCATGCACGGTTGTGAGTTTTGTGGAATTGAAGTTGCTATCCGGCTATTCAACGAGGTCGATCCAGCCAAGTTGTGCAGCACCCTCAAGATCGTACGATCTACAACATGCCGGCGCATTTGAATAACGTAGGTTTTGTCGTGCCCCAGGACGGTAAAAACCCCATGTCTACCTTCCCAGGTACACCAGTGGGCACCTTCGGCGAAGTTATGACATATTACTTCGACCAGGAAGTGTTAAGCAAGGCCGACTATTTTATCGAGCTGCATGGCGGTGACATCCCCGAAGCGCTGACGCCGTTCAACCGCTGGGTTGCAACTGCCAATGCCGACCAGGATGCAAAAGGCAAAGCCATCGCCGTCGCTTAAAATATTCCTCTAGTCGTCAAAAATACCTATGAACAAAATTTACTCCCAATGCTGCTTATATCGTAACTTCTGGACGCGGCAAACCTGCGATCCTTTGCGAGTTGGGCCAACAGGGCATTCTGGATATGCAGTATGTGGATGTCCATCTGACCTGCGTGCGCAATATCCTGGTTCACCTCAGAATGATGCCAGGGACGATCGTCAATACCGTCAAGCGCAAGTCCTTGAGCACTATGAATTTATCTGGACAGACCTAACTGGTTTATGGTATCCCGATATAAAATGCAGCCAACTGGTGAAGAAGGGCAGGTGGTTGGTTACATTCGTGATGTCTTCGGCCAGCCCATGACCGGTGTGAAATCTCCCATCGAAGGTGTGGTTACCTGTATCCGTACCAGCCCAAATATCAAACCGGGCAACGTGTTCTTCGAGCTTGGTGCGATCGTCTTCCAAGAAGAGTAGGAAAAAATCTTCGATGACTTGCCTATTACCGAAAGGAGAGCAATGAGCGATCAAATCCTACCGAGGGATAACGAGGGTCTGCTTCAGATTGAGAACCTTTCTAAAAACTTTAAAGGCCTCCGAGCGGTTTACAATTACCACCTGAGATTACACCAGGGGGAAATTTTAGGCATCATTGGTCCCAACGGTGCGGGAAAATCCACTCTGTTTAACTTGATTACCGGTTATATACCACCCAGTAGCGGGAAGATTCGTTTTCGCGGCCAAGATATTACGAACTATCCACCCGACAAAATAGTAAAACTTGGCATCGGCCGTACGTTCCAAAGCGTCCGTCTGTTTTCCAGCATGACGCTGATGGACAATGTGAAGACTGCTCAACAGTTGCACGACGCAGACAATCTTTTCTCTACACTGGTCTCATTGCCTTCTTTCCGCCAGCGTGAGCACCGTCTGACACGCAAGTCGATGGAATTGATGTTGTTATTTAACCTGGAAGATCGGCCTTACCTGCCTGCTTCATCGCTGCCCTACGGTGATCAGCGTAAGCTTGAAGTTGTCCGCGCCCTGGCTTTGGGCCCCAAACTGCTGCTGCTGGATGAGCCGGTAGCAGGGATGAGTCTGCAGGAGAGTCTGGACGTGCTCCAACTCATTCGTAGGATCCGCGAAGAATATCATTTAACCATTATTGTCGTCGAACACAATATGCCGATCGTTATGCAGCTTTGTGAGCGAATCCAGGTCTTGAATAATGGTGAAATCATTGCTGAAGGGACACCTGCTGAAGTTCGCAATAACCCACAGGTGATCGAAGCCTACCTGGGAAAGGTAGAAGACAATGCTCAAGCTTGAAAATATCGAGGTCTACTACGGGCACGTTCACGCTCTTAAAGGGGTTAGCTTGGAGGTCCATGAAGGGGAGCTAGTTTCTATCTTAGGAGCCAATGGAGCGGGCAAAACCACCACCCTAATGACCATTTCTGGGATTATCCGCCCCCGAAAAGGCATGGTAACCTACCAGAATATTGACCTGACTAAGTTAATTCCGGAAGGGATTGTCCTTCATGGCATTGTCCAATGCCCTGAAGGACGGCGAATTTTCGGTAGTTTGAACGTGATGGAAAATCTTCGGATGGGGGCTGTGCGTCGGAAAGAGCGTGACGAAGTGAAAAATGACCTGGAGTGGGTTTTCAACCTTTTCCCAGTGCTCAAGACGCGTATCCATCAAACCGGAGCTACCTTGAGTGGTGGCGAACAACAAATGCTGGCTATCGGGCGCGCTCTTATGGCAAAACCTCGCCTGCTGATGTTGGATGAGCCTTCGCTTGGTCTGGCGCCGCTCGTCGTCCAGGAAATCTTCAAGGTTATCCAACAGCTCCACCAACAGGGCGTGACCATATTACTCGTAGAACAGAATGCCCGTCAGGCAATGGCTATTGCTGATCGTTGTTACCTGCTGGAAACCGGCCAGGTGGCGCTTAGCGGGACTGCTGCCGAGCTAAAATCCAACATCGCATTGGAACAGTTTTACCTGGGAGGTATGGCGAAATGACAAGTTTGACTCTTATCGAGTTTCTTATACAACAAGCCATTAACGCCATCAGTATTGGCAGCCTTTATGCATTAATGGCCATTGGCCTGGCCATGGTTTATGGCATACTCCGGCTGATCAATTTTGCGCATGGCGACCTGATCATGGTGGGTAGTTATGCCACTTTGTTCCTGACCATTGCTGGTGTCCCTTTTTGGATTGCTGCGGTGGGTGGCATTGCCGCCTCCGGCCTGACCGGTTTGATTATGGAGCGCGTGGCTTACCGGCCAATTCGCGGCGCCCAAGATGTATCCATGCTGCTCACTTCCTTTGCAGTTACAATTTTCCTTGAAAACATGGGTATCCTGCTTTTCAACCCCACCTCCCGACCTTTTCCTGCTCCTGATTTTTTGAACTCTGCCTTGAACTTCGGCGCGCTCAGGGTTAATTCGGTTGATATCATCGCTATCGTGGTGGCCGGCATTCTCCTTGTATTACTCACTTTCTTTATTACTCGCACCGATGCAGGGACTTCAATGCGAGCAGTTTCCCAGGACCTGCTGGCTTCTCGCTTGATGGGCATCAATATCAATAGGGTGTTTGTTACTGCTTTTGGCATCGGTTCTTTACTTGCTGGTGTCGTTGGTATTTTGTGGAGCGCGCGGGTCGGGAAAATTGATCCTCTTATGGGTTTTTATCCTGTACTGAAAGCTTTCGTAGCTTCGGTGATCGGCGGTCTTGGTAGTCTGCCGGGCGCTGTCTTGGGAGGTTACATCCTTGGCATCCTTGAAATCCTCCTTCAAGGCATACTACCTTCTTTTTTGACCCCATTCCGCGATGCATTCGTATTCGGCATCCTGATCATCTTATTGCTCTTCCGTCCGAATGGATTGCTGGGTTCAACAGAAAAGGAGAAATTTTAATGCAAACCAACGAAAAAAAGACTCTTTCATCCCTGGTCACCGGCTTGATTTTGGTCGCTTTCTTCTTTGGCTTGCTGGCATTCATTAATTTGGGTACTAGTTCTTATATCCAACGCATCGTTATTGGACTCTGCATCAGCATCATCCTGGTAGTAAGCCTGAATCTTTCGAGTGGTTTCACAGGGGTTTTTTCTCTGGGCCATATCGGGTTCATGGCTATTGGAGCCTATACTGCCGCAATATTAACGCTGCCTCTCTCACTCAAGCTATCCTACCTCCCCGACCTTCCTGCCTGGCTGGAAAACACACAGCTCTCCTTCCTTCCTGCCACAATCATTGGCGGGGTCATTGCTATGTTGGTCGCCCTGTTTATTGGCATTTCGATCATGCGCCTAACGGGCCCTTATGTCAGCGTAGCTACTTTGGGTTTCATGGTCATTGTTAATGTTGTCCTGACAAACTGGGACTCGATGACCCGCGGCGCCCGTACTTTCTCAGGCGTGCCTCCATATACAAACCTCTGGTGGGTAGGCGGTTGGACCGTCGTGACTATTTACGTCATATGGAGATTAGCACGATCCTCCTTTGGGCGTCAGATGATGGCTATCCGGGATAATTATATTGCCGCCCAATCCCTTGGCATCAATGTCCTACGCATGCGGCTGTTGGCATTTTGCGTTAGTGCCTTCTTTACTGCTGTTGCGGGCTCCTTATGGGCGCACTTTATTCAATCGTTCTCACCCAAAGCTTTCCTTTTCGATGAGACATTCAACATTATCATCATGCTCATCGTCGGCGGCATGGGATCGATCAGCGGCTCGGTGATTGGCGTAGTAGGAATTACCATATTGTCAGAAGTCCTCCGAAATGCAGAAAGAGGCGTAAACCTTGGTTTTGTCCAAATCCCACCCGTTTATGGCGCCAGCCAGATCCTTATGGCTGTCATCTTCATCCTGCTGATTATCTTCAGGTCGGAAGGAATCATGGGAAAACGTGAGCTGGACTTTAGCAGGATATTCTCATTCTTATTCCGGAAGACAAAAAGAAAGGAGGCAGCATCTCAATAGGAATTGACTGTAAAGCCGTTATGGAGTGTTTTGGCTCGATACAATCAAAAAGTACAAAAATGCATTCGAAGAGAAGGAGTACAAGATGAAAAAAAGCATCCTCATATCAGTTTTTCTGGTTATCGCTACTTTGCTCGCCTCGTGCGCGGGGAGTACACAATCCGCTACGAACACGCCCATTAAAATTGGCGTCCTCTATAATGTAACCGGTTCACAGGCCTCCCTAGACGCCCCATCCTACAATGGAGCCATGCTTGCAGCCAAAGAAATTAATGCGGCAGGTGGTGTTTTAGGTCGTCAGATCCAGATCGTGTTCTTTGATGGCAAGTCAGACGCCACAGTCATCGGAAATGCAGCCACCCAGCTCGTCGAAACCGACAAAGTAGTTGCCATGATGGGCTTCAGCGACAGCGATATGACCCTGGCGGCGGCTCCCATCGCTGCCAAAGCGGGGATCGTATTTGTCACATCTGGCGCCACTTCGCCCAAGCTGCCCGACCAGGTACCCAATTATCTATTCCTGGCCTGCTTTGGCGATAATGTCCAGGCTGCAGCCGGCGCCGAATATGCATATAACACCCTGAATTACAAGACTGTTTACCTGTTAACTGATCAGGGTATGGAATACACCAAGCTACTCAGCAAATACTTCAAAGAGCGCTATACTGAGTTAGGCGGTCAGGCCATACTTGAAGACAGTTACCAGACCGGCGATAAGGATTTTTCAGCTCAAATCACCAGGCTGAAGGGCAATTCGACCCAACCCGATTTCCTCTACATCGCTGCTGGACCGGATGATATCGGCACGATCGTTAAACAGTTCCGTGACTCAGGTATTGATAAAGCCATCATGGGTGGTGATGGGTATGACACTCCGCTACTGGTCCAGATCCCTGGAAAAGGCGCCACCAACGTGTACTTTACGACCCACTCTTTGATGGACCCAAATCTTGGAACAGACCCGATCAAGAAGTTCATTAGCGCCTATACGGCTGAATACGGGAATCCGCCGGAAAATGCCTTTGCTGCCCTGGGGTATGACACGATGAAACTTATCGCTGACGCAATCAGCCGTGCTAAATCCACTGATTCAAAGGCTATCCGCGACGCTCTCGCCGCCACCAAGGATTTCCCTGGTATAACCGGCAAGCTCACCTATCTCCCCGGCAGCGGTGTGCCTCAAAAAGGTGTCACTATAATCCTGGTTAAAGATCAGAAGCTGACCCTGGGTGCCGAAGTCGTGCCAGAGAAAATCCCAGCACCTTAGAATGAACTCACTGAGTTAAGATATAAATATACTCGTCTTCCAGAACCTCCTTGGAGGTTCTGGAAGATATTAGAAAAAAGGAAAAAATAGCATGAATAAAAACACACTCGAAGTACAGCATTTGAATGGGTCGGATTGGAAAACCAAACCTTTTGAAAAAGTAATCCTGCCTTTAGGCTCTCTTGAGAACCACGGATGGCACCTTCCTTTCGGCACCGACGCTATGACGGCTTACATGATTGCATTAGATATCGCCGCCCGTCTTCAGAATACGGTCGTCCTCCCGCCGGTAAACTACGGCATGAGCGAACACTATAAGTCCTTTTCTTTTTGTGTGTCGCTTCAGTTTGATACCGAAACTGCGATCATCCGTGACATTCTCGAATCGGTATATCGTGAAGGCATCCGCAAGGTCTTCATCATGAATGGACACGACGGGAACATTGCTCCCATTGAAGTCGCGGCCCGCACGGCCAAAGTAGCTCACTCTGATTTTAAGATCGTTTCACTGGATGCCTGGTGGAAGATGGTCGGCGACGTGCTGCCTCCCGACTTCTTTGAGGTCTGGAACGGCCTGGGTCACGCGGGTGAGGGGGAGACCTCCATATGCCTGGCATTGTTCCCCGAGCTGTGCGAACCATCCAAGGCTATGGGTGTGGTGCCTCACCTTCCCCCCCATGTGGATGTCAAATGGACTTTCAATGAGCTGACCAACGTTGGTGCCTCCGGCGATCCTACAAAAGCCAGCCTGGAAAAAGGTAAAAAGATGCGTGAAATCCTGGTCAGTACCGTAGTCGGAATTCTCACTGATCTCGACAAAAATGATTGGGATTACCGATCGCCCGAAATAAAATAAAAAGACTGGATTTTGAGGCATATAAAACATGGCAGATGACCGATCGAAAAATCGGCAATTAATGCAGGAATATTTAGTAGAATGTGCGTATTGAAACGTCCTAAACCACAAGATTAGGACAATGACATTATCTCCAATCTTCAGCTGCCGTCATACTGAAATGTGCTCCCAGGATACTTTAGAAACTGACTACTTGACCATCTTTCAAGAGGTGTATTGCAGGATTTATTAAAATCCAGTTAGTATCCACTGGGCTTCCTATCCTATGCGCTTGGGTAATGTCCTCAGTAGTCTGTGCTAAATACCTCCGCAACACCTGCAAGTCAGCAAGCCCCATAAGCTTTTGCAGGCTGAATACATCTACACCTGCACGGAGCATATTGATGGCACAAGCTCGCCTGGCCGTCAATAACCCTGCCATCCTGGCTCCAGGTCATCCAGCACAAGAATAATAGTATGGCTGTGGTTATTACTTGTAAGATAGGCGGGTTATCACAAAGCGCATAATACAATATCATCATCCTGATATTCTCGTATACGAGAAGCCCAAATTACTTAATCAACCCTTTTTTTCGGGGGCACTAGTAGTGTCAAGGTGCATTTTTTATTTGCATACATCGGTGACCCCTCGCTATAAAATCCCCCCTAGAATTAGGAGGGCGGCAGGGGTGTGGACTTATGATTCTCTTCAGCCCACACAGGTGGGCTTCGTGCTCCCTGGGGAGCGCTCTTTGCGCACTCCAAAGCTGCGACCTTGGTCGCTGTTGCTCTTTTCTTCAATATCAAGGGCTTGGAATTCGTTGTGAAAGAGAGTATCATGTAGCGTGGCAGGCAGTCAGCGGTTGGTAACTACCCTGAAAATAAAAAAGTTCTTTAGATTTTATGCTTTTCGAGGCTATATTATTGACACGCTGAGCAGATTCGTCTTAAGGATGATGTATTTTGCATGCGACCAAAGTAGAGGACGGGCAATCGGACCCCACCGCCTCAACCACGGCTGGTAATAATTGGGGTCATTCAAAGTGACCGCTACCTGCTCGGGCAGGTTGCCTTCATCGTCAGTGCATGACTCAATCCACCTCAGAAGCTCCCTAGCACGCTCCGTCTGCCCGCTCAGCGCGTACACCCACCCCAGCCAGCCGGCTAGTAGAATCCACTCTCCCCCGCCATAGTAAGTATCAGTCGGATACCGGTGAATACCCTCGCCTTTTATCAGCGATGTTTTGATTTGCTGGAGGGTGGCTACGAAACGAGGGTCTTGGAGGTCCACCATCCCGTATGGGACAGCCAACCCCAGCAGACTGCCATCCACCGTGTAGGAACCAACTTTTTTGACGAAATAACCGTCGTGTATCCCTTTGTGAGCCAGGAAATCCTGCATATTGGATAAATTATTGGTCCGCTCGATCCCATCCAACTTGGAGAGGGATTGCAAACCACCGTAGATCGAGGCCAGTGTGTAAGGGTGAATATCCTCTGGAAATTCCTCCCAACAATCGAAGCAGGGTGTGTGCCAGAGTACTTCCAGGTAGCGACCGACCAATTGGGCAGCTCGCAGCCATTCCTCACCGGGTGTCTGACTGGTTATCCGCAGGTGCTCGTTCAGCGCCCATAACCATGTCCCCAGACCATCAAGCTGATAGTTGGGCCATTCTTCGCGTGTTCCATCCTCGCCTTCCAGTGTATAGCGGGTGTGGAGCTGGTCCTCTGGAGCGAGTGGTGAGCCTGCCTTAGCCTTAGAAATGGCTCGCTCTACCAGCGCCGAGCGGTTCAGGATCACCTGCGCCGTCCAGTCATGAAACTTGGCCGCACTCCGACTTTCACCAGCCAGGTCCATAGCATAAGCAATGAAGGAGGCATCTCGAAACCAGCAATAATGGTAGGTCGGAAAATTTGGGCTGGCAATATAGGCACCGTTCTCGGACTGATTTTCAAGGATGATTTCGATGCTGCGTCGGAAAAGGTCAATCATGGATGTTTATTACCCCTGAATAACGGAGATATGGGATTACAAAGCGTAATTCACCGCTGTCGAATTTGAAATCTAGTGCTTGTGGACCACTGTCCTGTTCCGGGCATGCCCAGAAGGCCCACCCCGGCTCCTGCGGATACTTCAGGCGTACTGGTAATTCCTGGCAGGGGGTAGGGGCGGGATGAGCTACGTTCCAGCAGGGATTATCGAGGCCGGTCATGTTGACCAGCGAAATGCACAGCCCATCAGGGAGGTGGTGCACCACGGACCAAACAGACCCACCCAGGAAAACAGAGCCTGGATTCAACTCGCCGTCGGCCCAGATTTTGCGTTCTTGGGTCGACAGATTGTAGCTTCCCAGCCATTCGCCGCTGCGGACGGCATAATCGTAAAACCGGCGCATTTCTATCAGCAATTCAGGCGGTATT
>Ga0315291_10009349_pt1 | contig 12009 bp, 9 predicted proteins | sample YL17G12_20_MG_FD_203070 | JGI IMG/M metagenome (GOLD analysis project Ga0315291, IMG submission 203070) | Sediment microbial communities from Yellowstone Lake, YNP, Wyoming, USA - YL17G12_20 | ecosystem: Environmental > Aquatic > Freshwater > Lake > Sediment | place: USA: Wyoming | collected...
AGACCTACACACCAGCACGGGCAAGTTCGACTTCGTCATGGCCAACCCGCCATTCAACGTGGACAGAGTGGACAAGGACATGCTCAAGGATGACCCGAGGTTCCCGCTGGGCATGCCACGCACTGACAACGCCAATTACCTGTGGATCCAAATCTTCTACAGCTCCCTCAACAAAACTGGCAGGGCCGGCTTCATCATGGCCAACTCTGCGGCTGATGCCAGGGCCTCAGAGATGGACCTCCGGAAGAAGCTCATCGAGGACAGAGCTGTGGATGTCATGGTGTCGGTAGGACCTAACATGTTCTACACGGTGACCCTCCCCTGCATGCTGTGGTTTCTTGACAAGGGCAAGATTGGGACGGACAGGAAAGACAAGGTCCTGTTCCTTGATGCCAGACATATCTTCCGGCAGGTTGACCGTGCCCATCGAGAGTTCGCACCTGAACAGATTGAATTCCTCGGAAATATTGTACGGCTCTACCGAGGTGAGGACCTGGAGGATCGCCATGGCGGGCTGGAGTTAATCAAAGAGAAGTTCGCTGGCGGGAAGTACAAGGACGTTCTGGGCTTGTGCAAAGTGGCAACACTCAGGGAGATTGAGGCTCCCGGGTGGAGTTTGAATCCTGGAAGGTATGTGGGGGTAGCTGAGGGGTTGGGTGCTGATATCGATTTTAAAGCGAGGCTAGAGGAGTTGAACGAGGAGCTAGAAGGGCTCAATAAAGAAGCTCGTGTTCTTGAGGGAATGATTGCTGACAATATATCGGCGATTCTTGAGGATGACCAAGGATGAAGGCCAATAGACCCCTCGCTGAAGTCACACTATGCATTTCTCGGGGGATATCGCCAAAGTACTCCAATCAGGGTTTGACTGTCCTCAATCAGCGTTGCGTACGGGACCATCGAATTGATTATGGCTTGACACGAAAAACTGATGAACAAGAAACAAGGATACCCTTTAATAAGTACATAAAGAAGTGGGACGTACTGGTCAATTCAACCGGCGTTGGAACTCTGGGCCGGGTTGCTCAGGTATTGGTTAATACCGAAGCGATTACGGTCGATTCACACTTATCAATTGTACGACCCAATCTTGATCTCCTGTGCGGTAGGTATTTTGGATATGCAATAATTGACCGTGAATCGTTTATTGAGAGTCTTGGGGCAGGAGCCACTGGCCAAACGGAATTGTCTCGTGATCGCCTTGCTGAAGTTGAGATCAGATTCCACGATCTTCCTACACAACGAAAGATTTCCTTCATCCTCTCTGCCTACGACGACCTCATCGAGAACAACCTCCGCCGGATCAAGATCCTGGAGGAGATGGCCCAGCTTTTGTACAAAGAGTGGTTTATCAAGTTCCGTTTCCCTGGTTATGAGAAGGTCCGAATGGTGGACTCACCAATGGGGAGGATACCTGAGGGGTGGGAAGTTTCTACGATTGGACAGGCCTGTCTTTCGCTTATAGACGGAGATTGGATCGAAACGAAGGACCAGGGTGGAGAGGACTACCGTCTGCTTCAAGTCTCAAACGTCGGGGTGGGAAGGTTCATCGAGACCGGGAACTTTCGATATATCACACGGGCGACCTTTGAGAGGCTCCACTGCACAGAAGTCTTGCCCGGCCAAATTATGATCTCTCGCATGCCAAAACCGACCGGAAGAGCATGGCTGGTTACCGAGATGCCATGGAAAATGATAACTTCGGTAGACGTTGCGATCCTTACGCCAGACGAAGCAGTACTTGATCCCTTCTTGTTTTTGAACATCTTGAATTCTTCTGAACAGTTCGATATCGTCGCCCAGCAGTCAACTGGGACGACACGGGAGAGAATCACAAGAAGCGTTCTTTCACGATTGCCTGTAATCGTTCCTCCCCAGGAACTTCAAAAGACTTTCTCGGCAGTCGCTGAACCTTCCTACCAGCACATCTCTCTGTTGACAAGAAAAAACGACCTTCTACGCCAGACCCGTGACCTTCTCATCCCTAAGCTCATCTCTGGCGAGCTGGACGTTTCGGATCTGGACATCAAGGTAAGGGAGGAACCGGCATGACCCCTCCCCCGCCCGGCTCATACTCCGAGGACCAACTGATCGAACAGCCGGCAATCGCCCTCCTGCATGACCTAGGCTGGGAAACCATCAACGCTTACCAAGAGGTCCACGGCCCGCTCGGTACCCTTGGACGTGACAACCGTTCTGAGGTCGTCCTCTGGTCCCGCCTCAAGCCAGCTCTCGAGAAACGGAACCCTGGCCTGCCTCAGGATGCCTTCAGACAGGCCTACGATGAGCTGACACGGGATCGCTCCCGGATGAGCTTTGCCCAGGCAAATCGGGAGGTCTACCTGCTTCTGAAGGACGGGGTCAGGGTAAAGGTCCGTGACCCCGAGGGCGATGGAGATAAAGTTGAGGTGGTCCGGCTGGTGGACTGGGGTGTCCCCTCGAATAACGACCTACTTCTGGTTTCCCAGTTCTGGGTTACGGGAGAGATGTACAGCAAGAGAGCGGACCTTGTGGGATTTGTCAATGGAATCCCCCTCCTTTTCGTGGAGCTGAAGGCTTCCCACAGACAGCTCCAAACCGCCTTCTCTGGCAATCTGAAGGACTACAAGGCCACAATCCCGCACCTCTTCTGGTACAACGCCCTAATCATCCTGTCCAACGGAAGCGAGAGCAGGATTGGGAGTATCACTTCAGAGTGGGAGCATTTCTTCGAGTGGAAGAAGATCAATAACGAAGGCGAGGAAGGGATCATCTCGCTTGAAACAGCCCTTCGGGGGGCCTGTGAGCCTTCAAGATTCCTGGACATTGTCGAGAACTTCACTTTGTTTGTAGAGAGCCGAGGAGGCGTCATCAAACTCCTCGGGAAGAACCACCAGTACCTGGGAGTGCATAACGCCCTGACCGCCCTAGAGGACATTCGTAACAGAGAGGGCCGGCTGGGAGTCTTCTGGCATACCCAGGGTAGCGGGAAGAGCGTCTCAATGGTCTTCTTGTCGCAGAAGGTCCTGAGGAAGATGCCGGGAGACTGGACCTTCGTCGTCGTAACAGACCGCCGGGAGTTGGATGACCAGATCTACAAGACCTTCGCATCTGCGGGTGCGGTGACTGAGAAACAAGCCCAAGCTGAGTCCTCGGCCCACTTGCGACAGCTCCTCAAAGAGGACCACCGATTCGTCTTCACCCTCATTCAAAAGTTCCGAACTGAGGACGGCCAGCCACATCCTGTTGTCTCCTCTCGCTCTGATATCATTGTCATCACAGATGAGGCCCACAGGAGCCAGTACGACACGTTCGCCCTCAATATGAGGAACGCACTCCCCAACGCTTCGTTTATTGCCTTCACCGGAACACCCCTGATGATCGGAGAGGAAAAGACCCGGCTGGTTTTTGGCGACTACATCTCCATTTATAACTTCAAGCAGTCGGTTGTTGATGGGGCAACGGTCCCTCTGTTCTACGAAAGGCGAATGCCGAAGCTCCAGCTCACCAATAAGGATCTCAACGAAGACATGGAACGCCTGCTTGAGGAAGCCGAGTTGGACGAGGCTCAGGAAAAGAAGCTTGAGCGGGAGTTCGCACGGGAATACCACCTTATAACTCGAGATGATCGGCTGGAGAAGATTGCCGAGGATATCGTGGACCACTTCACGGGGCGTGGATTCCGGGGCAAGGGCATGGTCGTGAGCATCGACAAGGCTACGGCAGTCAGGATGTACGATAAGGTCCAAGAGTACTGGAAGGCCAAAATCGGGAAGCTCGGAGAACAGCTCAGGGGAGCGTCTGAGCCAGAGCGGAGCGAGATCCGAGACATCCTCCAGTATATGGTGTCCACTGACATGGCAGTTGTAGTCTCGCCTTCTCAGAATGAGATCGAGGAACTCCAGAAGAAGAAGGCAGACATCCGCCTACACAGAATGAGGATGGTCAAGGAGGACCTCGACACGAAGTTCAAGGATCCGGACGATCCCTTCCGGCTTGTTTTCGTGTGTGCCATGTGGATGACCGGCTTCGATGTACCGTCATGCTCCACGATCTATCTCGATAAGCCCATGAAGAACCACACGCTCATGCAAACTATCGCTCGAGCAAACCGAGTATTCGGAGATAAGGTGAACGGGCTTATCGTGGATTACGTGGGAATCTTCCGGAATCTCCAGAAAGCACTTCTTATCTACGGCTCTGGATCAGGCGGAGGGATCAAGCCAGGTGAGTCTCCCGTAGAAGAGAAGGCCGAGCTGTTGGAATTGCTCAGAAAGGCCATTGTCGAGGCCGTCTCCTTTTGCCAGAATCACAGGGTTGAGCCAGAAAGCATAATCAAGGCCCGTGGCTTCGAGCGAGTCAAACGCCTCGATGAGGCCGTAGATCATATCCTGGCTACCGATGAAACCAAGAAACAGTTTATCAATCATGCCAACACAGTTGGACGCATCTTCAAGGCAATCCTTCCAGACCCCCTGGCCAATGAACTCGCTCCAATTTGTGCGTTGCTCCGGGCCATGCAGTTGAAGATCGAATCGCTTCAGCCAGGAGCGGATATATCCGCCATCATGGCACGAGTGGAGGACCTCCTCGACCAATCCATCGCAACCAAGGGCTACATCATCGACAAGCCTGTTCCCGGCAAAGGAACACCCGAACTTATTGACCTGAGCATGGTCGATTTTTCGAAACTTATGAAAGCCTTCGCACGGGAGCAGAAGAGGACTGAGATCGAGAAGCTCCGAGGTACTCTCAACTCGGCCTTGGCCAGGATGGTCCGTCTGAATAAGACCAGGATTGACTACTTCGAGAGATTCCAGCAGATGATCAAAGAATACAATGACGGGCTTATCGATAAAGAAGAATTCTTCCGCAGGTTGCTTGAATTCGCTCGAGAGCTGAAGAATGAAGACGCCAGAAAAATGAGAGAGGGGTTGACCGAGGAAGAGCTGGCGGTATTCGACTTAATCAAAAGGCCTTATATGAAGCTGAACAAGAAGGAAGAAGCTTCCGTAAAGAAAATCGCCCATGATCTTCTGGAGACCTTGAAGAACGAAAAGCTGGTCCTTGACTGGAGAAAACACCAGACAACTCGGGCAGGTGTTCGGGTGTGCATTGAGGATACCCTGGATGGGTTGCCAGGTGGATTCACACGGGAGATCTATCGGCAGAAGTGTGACGTGGTGTACCAACATGTGTTTGAATCGTACTATGGATATGGCAAGAGCGTGTATGCGGCTGGGCCAGTCAGCTAATCAAGGAGGTTAACTTGTCATTCATTATCACCATGTATGTACGTGAAGGAATTGTCATGGCGAGCGATAGCAGGTTGACTCTGAATTCCGAACAGCCTAGAGAAAAACAGGTGGTCAATATTGCTGTCGGCTTATCCGATTCAAATTACAAAACCTTTCTTGCACCCAACAGGGTTGGGATATCTACCTATGGCCTGGCAGAAATCAAAGGAAGCCCTATCGGTGGGTTCATCGAATCCTTCATTCAGGAACAGCTCACGGGAACCAACATTGAAATTCACCAAATCGCCCAGAAACTACTTGAATATTTTCGCAGGGGCGAATCCGCACCAGCTACACAGTTTCACGTAGCTGGATATAAAGAAGACAAGGATTCAAAGGACCAACAGGTATGGCATGTAGATGTTGCCCAGAATATCACAAGGCGGTTGAACCCACCTGGAACCCAAGGGGCGTGGTGGGGTGGAGAGGCTGATATAGTAACCCGTATGGTAAATCCCGTAGGCACCCTCGATAAAGACGGGAATTTAGCCGAAAGACTTCCATATTTTCAGATTCCATGGCAATTCTTCACCCTGCAGGATGCTATAGATTTCTGTGTATTTGCGGTTCGTTCCACAATCGACGCAATCCGGTTTCAACCACGGCCAAAAACTGTTGGTGGGCCAATCGATGTCCTGGTGATAAAGCCGGACAAGGCGTTTTGGGTTCAGAGGAAAGAACTTCACGGCTAACTCCAATTGAAATGGTGCTTGATTCGATCTCTGGTCAGCTTATCCGGAGAACTCGATTGCAGGGAGATAGGCCTCACCAGTTTGCGAGGCGTGCCGGCGGATCCTTTCAATTACGTCGCCTATCCCCATAAGGCCACCCAGAACAAGATAAATATGGCTGTGGTCAAGAAGAAGCATAGGTGTTCTCGGCCCCGAGGCCTCCTGTTTTGCCGTATCGGTATAGCCCGATATTGAAACCATGATTCCCATCGTGTTGTCGGCTTTTCCAGTGATCTTCTTGAAGAAGTCTCCAACTGCGGCGGGATCAACCGGGGAGGCGGTGAACTTCAGTTCTACAAGATAAGTAGTGCCAGCAAGCGTGACCGATCCATCTATTTGTCGGCCCCTATGAACGTAGGGCTTGCGATTCTCGATCTCGCTGAAATCCAAAAGGTCATAGAACCAGGACTGAAAATCATAACCAGCTCGTTGTTCCCCAAGCCTCTTTCCCATTTCGTTCAGCCGATCCGTAAGCTCTTGGAGCCGTAGCTTGGAACGGGTAACTTCAGCTTGGTGCTTTTCGAACTCAATTTTTATTCTTATTTTTTCTTCGTCCGACTGAAATTCCTCTTCCTGCTTTTCGTGGTTCATGCGGAGCCTAGATACAGCGTCATGGGCATTCTTGACCTTCTGCTCCGAATCTTCCCAGCCTTGCAGGTCAGGAAACGACCTCTGTTCCATTAAGCAGGCGGCTATCCTAACCACTCCTTGCATTCCTCGATCGCTCTTCATAAGTTCGGCAAAGAATCTATCAAGAAATTCCCTCTTTGTTTCCGACGGTCCCCAGTTACCCACAAATGCATTCGAGATTCCGCATTGCCGCAGGAATTTCGATAGTGCCTGCTTTCGCCAAAAGGATTTTAAGCAAGCATCGTACACTAAGTCCATGAAGTGAGGGGTCAGCTTCGCTTTCATCTTGCTTGCCTCAAGTATATATGGCCTTTCACGTAGATCGCTTACTCGTCTTCGGCTTGGGCATAGTCTCGTACAGTCGCCCGACCTGGATCTCTTGGTGATACTTGAACAACGTATATTCCACAGCCCTTACCGTAACGCCAAGCCGTTTGGCATGGTGCCTTAGTATGCAAAGGTAGTTATACCAGTTGCCGAAGTTGAACCCAGTCCCTCTAGGGTTCTTCCTGACCGATCCCAGAGCATAAAGGACCCTCCACACCCTGATATCAAGGACTCCGTACCTTTGTGGGCAAGTAAGCATGAGAATCGCAGAAGCCATCGGGATGCCCACTCCCTTAAGCGACGTGAGGTGATTGATCTTTTCCCTTTCGCTCCTCGCAGTGAACGCCTCTCTGGTCACGTGCTTTATTTTGGCTGAGGTATTCTGGCGAATCCACCGCATGGCCCTAGAACTTTTCCACCGACAGATGTCCGCCAGCTCTGACTTGGTGAGGCACTTCGCCTTCTGAACGTGCATGAGCGATTTGATGCGTTCGGCTGTGTCTGCATGTTCCTCTCGAAGGAGCCGCTCATCGAGCAAAGTGGCCAAGCTTTTATACTTCAACCTTCCTTGACCCTTTCGACCCCTTGCTGAATTTGGCATCTGCTAGCCTCTCTTGTTGGATGTCCCAATTGGCAAAAGTATCACATTATTCGGAACAGATGGTCAAGGCGGATACTGCAGGCGTCACCTTAGGAGTGACGCATTTTTGGCATCCGATTATTTCCGGATTGGAACACCAGGAACGAGGAGTGAATGTTATGCAACCGCTGGCGTCCTACCCGTGCATGAGTGTCTTCCGTCAGATTGATGACGCATTATTGTTCTTGATTTTTCCGAATTTTCGACGTATTATATCGATGGCATCAAGAGCGGCCACCATATGAGTGGCCCGGCAACCTGGGACGGACACCTAAGGTGCCTCTCGCCCGGAGCGAGGATGCGGCCGCGAGGCAACAAAATGTCCTATTTTTATTTTCGCTTCACTTTTCGGCCTCTCCATCCTCCGCCGTTCGAGTCAGGCGCTTCTGTCCTCGTCCCAGGCATCTTCATTCCAGGAGGACGTCCATGGACGTAAACAGGCCGATCGTGTATCTTTACGAGCCGGCCCTGAGGATCGAGGGAGAGATCCGATGGTCCGACATACCCAATCTCATCAGCATCCCCGGCCGTCCCGACCTATCGCTTTTCCCGGACATGCTGACCTGGTACAAGGGTGTACATTCGGTGGAAAGGCCGGTCGTCCGGAGCGTAAGCTACTTCGCCTGGCCCCTCAGCCTACGCCGCCTGCCCGACGGCGCGACGCTGGAGATGAAGTATCAATCCATCCATGATCCGGGAGGATGGATCTCCTTCAAAGCGGCCGTGGACGGCTCCCGCTGGCAGGCCGACAAGTTTCTGAGGGGAGAAAACGTCGGCACGACCATCGGTAAGCCGGGGCATATGTTTTTCGTGCATCTCACGCTCTTGCCCATAAACCAGGGAGAGAAGCACTTTGTCCGTGACTGGCCAGCCGAGGAGATCACCGACAAACTTTCTGCCATGCGACCGGTGCCGTCCGCCCGAAGATATGGAAGCCCCGATCCGGACTTCCCATCGATGTGTCTGAGCCTCCTCGATTACGCGAAGAGATACCACAACATCAGCCGGGCGCAGGCGGCCTGGATGCTCATCGAGATCCTCCGGTGCGAGATGGCGTTCGAGACCCCTGGCTCGAGGCCGAGCTGAGGACAAACGGCGCTAACGATAGAGTGTTTGCGTGATAAACATATTATCCCATATGGCTTCCCTGGAGTCACGGGTTTGTACCCTCCCCCGCCCTTTCCAAGGGAGGCTACGACCCCCATGCTAACGAATCGGAGGATAGAAGTGAATATGACTATAAGTAAGGCCATTGGCTATGTGAGGGTCTCGACGGAGGAGCAGGCCCGGGAAGGCATCTCGATCGAGGCCCAGGAGGAGCGGATCAGAGCCCTGGCGACGGCTAAGGGCTGGAATCTGCTCGAAATCGTCAAGGATCCTGGCTACTCTGGGAAAAATCTGTCCCGTCCCGGCATAATGAGTCTGATTGACTCCTGCCGGCGCGGCACTGTGAACGTGGTTATCGTCAACAAAGTAGACCGGCTCACCAGGAAGCAGAAGGACCTGTGGTATCTCCTGGAGGACATTTTCTATAAGAACCAGGTTGGCTTTGTGTCCGTCACAGAGTCATTCGACTCCACCACAGCCGCTGGGACGGCTTTTCTTGGCATGATCGGGGTATTCGCCCAGCTTGAACGCGATCTTGTGTCTGAGCGCACCAGGGAGGCCTTAAATCATAAACGCGCCAAGGGGGGCTGGGTCGGGCGATCGCCTACCGGTTTCAGGATCAACGAAGAGGGCCGGCTAGAGGCGGACCCCGAAGCGTTGAAGATGATTGCCAGAGCCAAGCGGCTCAGGCGGGAGGGCGCCAGCTATGGGAACATTTCGAGGGCACTGGGGATGTCGAAGACTACGATTTACAAGCTGGTAAATGCCCACATGACCAACCTCAAGGCGAACTATTGCAAGAGCTTAGGCGGGGCAGTCGTTCGTTAAAGGCTCCTTATTAAAACGATTGAGCACTATGAGCATACTCACGCTTGGGAGTAACCTATCTCATTCATTTAATTTGATATACGAATTAGGCTCCTACATATTTCTCCCTGTTCTTCATCTCATTTTTCCCATATAAAGCGGCGATAAAACAATTGGACAGCCAATAACAAGTTCTGTGTATCCACGGGCATATATCAGTGGTCACATGAACCGAGGATCTGGCTCTGAGGGGTGCTTTTCGATTCTTCCCAGCTCTGCTTTCTTGGCCGGGAGCCCTGAGACGTAGCCACAGCGGAGTCGAGGGGATCCCAGCTCCGATATTGGCCGCTTCGGCCTCTTCAGAATCTTCGTTACTCAAATCTTCTGGAACTTCAGTACCTTGTGGTACTTCAGTTCCAGAAGATTTGGACTATAGTTATATTTAATATATAGGGCGGGCATAACGGGCGTTCAGCTTTCGACCCCTGCTCACGGTTCGTCTGCGCCGCTGTCGGGTCGCCCTTGACTTCTCGACTACCAGATGCTACAATTTTTAGCATAATCAGTGCTACTTATCTGTGCACTCTTAATCCTCAACAAGCTTCTGAACTGATACAGCTTTGTGACGTCTCACCCTATTGACGACGAATTTGCTGGATTGTTCGGGCTCCTCTTCTTAGCGTTCCCTCTGCTTTGTTTTATTAGGCTCTAAGAGCACGCATCATTGTCGCAAGGTGCTTGCGAGTTTACTTAATCGCAGGAGGTGGCGTATTGGGAAATCTCTTACTCACACCCAGAGGACAATCCAGGACACGGGGAAAATACAACAGGTCCAACCTAAGAACTCGTACCCGCTCGCCCTCATCATTACGTCACGGAGGGAGTAGAGCTTGCGACTTCGATTCACAAATCAATCCAAGGAGGTGACCATTGAAAATCAAAAGGAGCGTCATTCTCATCGACGAACCCACCTGCGTGGCTGACATCGACAGCCTTATTGCTGAGTGGGTTCAAAAGCCGTTCGGCGGCCTTGAGGCATCATTGCCTCCCGGGTATGCCATAGACAAGTGGTCCACCATTGTGTGGCCTGGGCAGATAATCACCGGCCCTGATCGCCCCCGGGTTTCTGTCCTGGGCGACAAGCGATTCGCGCTCTTCAGGTATTTATGGAGGAGCATAAGGACGTGGTTCTTCAGAACAAGGCACTTGAGGCAAGGCGAGGAGCGGTGCCTGTGTGCCCATAATAGCAGACGACTGCCTCTCCCCCAAGCCATCCGGCGGAGCAATCGGATGGCCCACGAGGCCCAAACGACCAGCGGTGACAGCGGCGGCGACGATGACTAGACAACAAAAAAAGGCCAAGTCATCGATCGAACAACTCCGCCTGCAGGAGGATCCGGAATCAAAGGTCGGGATGCTTCCCGACATGCAGGACCTCACCTCCCATCTCGCCGCCGATACCAACCACGTCTTTGACACCAACGGCATCGTAGCCAACGAGGGTCAACCTCACTATTGCCGACCCTTGCCGACACTCCCCCCCGAGGTTTCCAAGGACCTTCGGCCCGTCGTCAAGCGTCTCTGGCTTGAACTCACAGACCCAGACCGCCCCTTTGACCCGGCTTCTGTTGAGCACAGGCTTAGGCAGATCAGGTCATTGGAGAAGAAGTTCAAAACAGATTTCTTGTGTACGGGGGATATGCGGCAACATGCGGAACGGTACCTCGCAGGGTTCGACGGTAGGCGACTGCCAGTCCCCCAAGCCATCAAGAAGGCCAGGAAGAAGCTCAAGCTGACCCAGCGACAACTGGCAGAACTGCTGGGCTTCAAGGATCACGCCCTTATCTCCAAGTATGAGTCAGGGAAGCGGGTGCCTACCGATCGGGTTCACGAGTGGCTCCGCAAAACAGAAAATGTGACAGGAAAAGAGCCGGTGAAGGGAAACGGCCAGCCCCCCTGTTTTCCTGTCACATCCAACGGGGGAAAAGAAGCCTCTATTTCCCCCAATATGGGCGAGTCCGAGACATCGCCAACACGGCAGGATTGCACTCCTGACGACGATGACCACCCTGCCTCCACTAAGGAGGTGCTGTGATGAGCCTCTACAAGGGTCGGAAGAAGGTGAGGTTCTATGACTTTTTGATGTTGGGTAGGGAGATGGTCCTCCACTGTGATGAATGGAAGCAGCTCAGTCCTAGGGCAGCGATCTTGTATCTGATCATCAAGGCGAAGCACAACGGAACTAACAATGGCAACATCTGCTTGCACTACACAGAACTGAGAACAGTAAAGGGATTTCGCTCTGATGATACGATTTCCAAGGCCTTCAGTGAGCTGCAAAGGAAAGGCTGGATCACAAGGACGAGTTTTGGAGGTCTGTACAGGACTCCAAACAAGTACAGCTTGACCGGAAAATATGACGACTACATCACCGACGGATCGCATACTGCGCCGGAAAAGTATAAAGAGCCTACATATTCCGAAGTGCAGA
>Ga0315291_10009351_pt1 | contig 12005 bp, 13 predicted proteins | sample YL17G12_20_MG_FD_203070 | JGI IMG/M metagenome (GOLD analysis project Ga0315291, IMG submission 203070) | Sediment microbial communities from Yellowstone Lake, YNP, Wyoming, USA - YL17G12_20 | ecosystem: Environmental > Aquatic > Freshwater > Lake > Sediment | place: USA: Wyoming | collected...
GCAGGATAATAGAAGTAAAACTGTCTCTTGAAAATATACCAATATTCAGCAGGTACGGATCTGATTTTTCAATCAAATAGTAAATCGCTGGATTTTAAACAAAAAATCAAAACCAGCGACTTTCCATTAATCGATAGCTGATAATATTATTTTATATTTGCTGTGGAAATAAAAATATAACAACTAATAATACAAGGGAAAAAGAAAATTATTGCTTTTTCCGAGCGAACTGAATGCCCGTCCTTGGCGCTGAGTCCCCCCTCCTATCCATAGCGGAACTATATAGCCGGCCGGGCGGCAATGTCAATAACCGTAAAAACCGCGCCCGCAAATCATATCCGGACAAGAAATCCCTCCGCACCGGCTAAAAAACAATAGACTCCCGCTCCTCCCTGATCACGAAAGATTAGAAATATTCCCCGCTCTCCTCGGCCGCCGGCAGGGCGACCTGCTCAAGAACACGCGAAGGCGGAGGCCTATCGGCCACAAACGTCAACTCCAGATGATCGATAAATGCGGGCGTTCGCATAGAGGCCGGAGTATCGGACCATCACTTGGCCCTTGTCGGGAATATGCGAGGTCACCCGGGCGATAAATATGTGGCTGTGGACGTTGAAGCCGGAGTGAGGCCAGGAGAGAATGCGCTCGGCCCATTCCGGGCTCAGCAGCTCCTTGCGGACAAGCATCGCCAGAACCTCGCGGGCAAAGATCTCCGCCAGCCGCGAGTCGTCGATCCGCGGGATCTTATGGAAGACGCCCGCCTCGTCGGTCCCGCCCTCGGTCACCAGAAAATGGAGGTGCACGTGTAGATTAAGCCGGTCCCCAAAGGTCTGGATGGTTAATCCGCTTGGCATGGCACGATGGGCAGAATCCCCTTGTCCGGCAAGAGAACATAACGAGCCGCTCCTCGGCGCAGTCGGGACATCTGATGCGGGCGAACCCGCATTTCGGATTGCCGCAGTCAAGATACTTCTCGACCACCTCCTTAACGATCGGTCGGAAAAAACCGTACTCCCGCTCAAAACGACTCTCATACTCAGTCAGGAACCTGTCGAAATGATGGAAGAGTACCCGGTAAAGGACCGTCCGCTCCGGATGTCGAGGACGATAGACTCCCCCCATAGCGGGAGAAAAGCCTCAAGAAACGGGCCAATGTCATGGATGAGATCGGGTCTCCCTGAAAAACAGGAGGAGCCCCGGCTCCGAAGTGCAATCAGGTCGAGAAAACGTCAACAGTCGTTGTCACTCGTCGGAGGCAATGGGAAACGCAAGGGTACGGACACAACGGCCCGAAGGACGATACTTCTAACCCTGGGAATCAGCAGGAAGTTCGAAAAATCAACTGTCGAAAATGAGTCAGAAGGGACGGGTTTTTCCAATAGATTCCGCGGATCAGCGACTCGCAATTGGCGGAGCCCCTATTCCCAGCGGAAGATTTTGACCGTGATGGCCAGGGCGACGGCCATCAAGGCCAGTAGAAGCGCCGCCTCGCCGGCGAATCGGGACCATTCCTGGCCGAACCAAAGTCCCTTCAGCATGCGGACGACATAAGTCAGTGGGATAAAGCGGGACAGGGCCTGAACCTTGGCCGGCATGATCTCGATCGGGATCGTGGCCCCGGACAAGAAGATCATCGGGAAAAAGAAGGCCATTCCGGTGATCTGGGCCGTCCGGGAGGTTTTGACCACGGCGGCCAGGATGAATCCCAGGGAAAAAAAGCTCAGGCAAGAGAGGACGAAGGCCAGGCCGAATCCCACGGCGTCGCCGGCGAATTTCAGCCCGTAAAAAATCCGGGCGGCGGCGATGAGCAGGGCCATGCCGAAGGCGGTCATGGTGAACACCACGATCACGTCAGCGGCTAGGAGAGCCAGGGGCCGAAGGGGGGTCGTCTTGAACCTCCGGAGGATCCCCGTTTCCCGGTAGGTGGATAGGATGATCGGAAGGGAGATCAGGCTGCTGACGGCGATGATCAGGGCCGTGTAGGATGGCACGGAAACGTCCACGCTGCCTCGCCCGCCGAACATCGGGCTGGGGGCGTTGCCGTAAACCGCGCCATAGACGAAAAGCAGGATCAGCGGGAAAGCGAGGGTGAAAAAGGCGGCCTGGGGCTCTCGAAAGAACAGCTTCATCTCCATCCAGGTCAGTTTGAGGAAGCTTCTCATCTGGTCCCCCCGTCAATCGCGGATCCGCCGGCCGGTGAGCTTGAGGAAGACATCCTCCAGGTTCGGCTGATCTGTCCGGAAATCAAAAAACGGGATCCGGCGCTCGGTGAGAAAATTCACAACATCGGCTATGAACCGCTCGCCTAGGCCCAAGACCGTCGCCCGGCCGCCGGCGGCTTCCACACTCCGGACCGTCGGCAGCGCACGCAGCGCCCCGGGGTCCCAGCCGTCCTTGCAGGAAAAGACAATTTTGCTTTCGACGTCCAGGTCCCGGACCAGGTTCTCCGGCGAGTCCAGGGCGATGATCCGGCCGTGGTCCATGACGGCGACTCTGTGGCAGAGGCGCTCCGCTTCCTCCATGAAATGGGTGGTCAGGAGGATGGTTTTCCCTTGTTCGTTAAAGCTCCGGATGAGGTCCCACATCACCCGGCGGCCCTGGGGGTCCAGGCCCGTCGTGACTTCGTCCAGGAACACGGCCTCGGGATCGTGGATCAAGGCCAGGGCGATGAACAGACGCTGGCGCTGCCCTCCGGACAGCTTGATGAAGGTTGTGTTCCGGCAGGCGGTAAGCTCAAGTTGCTCGATGAGACGATTCGGGTCCACAACCCGGGGATAAAAGGATGCGAACAGGCCCAGGGCTTCCCGGACTTTCATCTGGTGGGGGAGGATCGCTTGTTGGATCTGGACCCCGACCCTGCGGCTGAGAGCGATCCGGTCCCTCCCCGGTCGAAAGCCCAATACCTCGAGCGTTCCCCGGTCGGGCGTCCTCAAACCTTCAAGGCATTCGATGGTCGTTGTTTTCCCGGCCCCGTTGGGGCCGACGATGCCGAAGACCTCCCCCCGTCCGACCTCAAAGCTGATGTCGTCGACGGCCACAGTCCGGCCGTAGGTCTTGCGGAGATGTTCGACGCGGATGACAGCCGGGCCCGGATTGTTCACACCGCCTCCCTCCCGTTGCCCCGCCGGCATTAGTTAATACCTGGCACTTTTCCTGCCTTCAGCACTTTATCTGCCGCCAACCTGCCGGTAAGTATCGACATCGGCACTCCTCCCGGACTATAGACCCACTGCCCTGCCTGATAAACCGAGGGTATTGGTGTCAGAACAGAACGATCGGCTTTCTGTATCTTATTAATGACCGGAATCGATTCCGTGAATGCCCAGCCTGTGATTCCTCCCTCAGAACTGCCAACCCTGTTTTCAATGCTCAGGGGGGTAAAGGAGAAGCGTGCCATGACCTTTTCTTTCAGCATCGGGTAAATCGTCCCTGAAATCACTCTTAGAATGCGATCCTCAAGCTCCGTTACGAACTCATCAAGCCATCCTGCTTGCCCGATCTTTTTAAACAGATCATACTCCGCCAGCAGACTGATGATCACACCTGTTTTTCCCGGAGGAACTAACCCGGCATCTTTAAGGCCTGGAATAGAAATTTCATATGTGTTCAAACTGGTAAATCTGTCCAGCCAGGCCAGGATCTCTTCTTTTCTGACCTCTGCAAAATTGCTTAGGAGTTCGTTTAAATCTTCGCGGTGTGTTTCGCCCAGGCCCTGCTTTGAAGGAGTATAAAAAAAGTGTCCGTGTGCGATCTTCCCGAAACTCTCCAGAGGTTCATCTACTTCAAGGAACATGGTGAAGACGGAATCTCCCCCTCTGTTGCTAAGCATTCTTGCTTTGGTCTCTTCGATCTTTGTTCTGATTTCCGGTGCAAAGGTGTCTGTTTCGGCTGTCTTGTAAAGTGTCTTCAGGTCGGCAGCCCAGATCATGTTTTTATATCGATAGCTGTTATTCTTTTTATCTGTCACAAGATGATCGGCAGGAAATACCCCGGTGATCACTGTTTCGTTCTTTATCTCTCCCCCAAGTTCCAATAATTTCTCCAAAAGGGCTTCCGACAGCCTGCCTACCCCACCCTTGGGATAGAAATAGTCAAGATATAGCGAAAAATAGCTCAGCGCAAAGAATGAAGGCGTGTTCTTGAAAAAATGCTGCGAGATCATATCCCTGAGTGAAGGATCTTTGACAATTGTCTTCAGATACCCCTCTACCGGCATGTTCATACGGTTTATCTTCCTGACGGTAAAAAGGAACCTGGGAAACCATGGCAGTATCTTCTTAATAATGAATCCGATATCCCTTTTCAGGTCCTTGAAGATCGGATTCTCTATCCCATAGAGGACATCCATATGCTTCATTACCTTTCTTATGATTCTTAAAAGATCATCAATCTCCTTGTCACTTTCGGGGTAGAATTTTTTGAGCAGGTCGCCGTAATCCGACAGGCTGTTAATGTCTTTGATATGCAGCACGTCGTTTTCAATACCCAGTGATACCGGACTCTTAACTACTTCAAGATCAATACCCAGATCCTTTAGCATCGTAAAGATAATCCCTGCATCGAGCAGTGCCCTTACGCCGGCATCAAAACGAAAGCCGTTGCGGGCAAATGTATTGACCAGCCCTCCACACTCACTATTTTTTTCAATAAGCAGCACCTTCTGACCTGCACGTGCCAGGTAGACGGTTGCTGTCAATCCGGCAACACCTCCGCCAACAATAACCGTATCGTATTTAAATTCAGCCATATTTTCTTACCTGGCAAATACGTCGTCTGCTCCCGTAATGGTTTTTGCGGGTTTTGCATCGGGCAATCCTGTCAATTTAAGGGTTATATCCCATAATTCGTATGCAACCTCTCTGTCCAGGGCCGGTGGTGCTGGTTCTTCTTCGGTGGTTAGATTGAAGAATTTTCCGCTCACGGCTTTCACCTCATCTGAAACTCCCAGATAGTACAATGCTTCAGCCGAAATTTCAGGAGACTTTAAGGTCTTATCCAGGAAATTCCTCTTGAACCATCTGTAAACCGGTCCGTTTTCCTGACCGGTGCCCGTCTTCACCGCCCCCGGATGCATGGTATTGATCGTTACCCCCGTGTTCTGAAACAGTTCATTGAAGACGATCATTGAAAGAAGCTGAGCCGTTTTGGCTGACCCATAACTCTTTAGCCCCGAATATCTCCGTCTCTCCCAGTTCAGATCATCCAGCCTCAATCCCCATGCTTCGAACCGGTGTGCTTCCGATCCTACCATAATTATCCGGGCTTTTTCCTGTGCTTTCAGTTTATCCCTTAATATATAATTCAGTATGAAGGATGAGAGGTAGTGGATAGCAAAGATTTTTTCGAATCCGTCACGGGTTAATGCTTTTTTCGTCAGATAAATGCCTGCATTGTGGATCAGCACGTCAATCGGCGTTTTGAGTTGTGCCAGTTCATTTGAAACCCGGAAAATGTCTTGTAGATTACTCAGATCGGCAATCCTGTAATCGCAGCTGTCGCCAAACTCATTCTCAATATCACGCCGAAGGGCTTCCGATTTCTGCGGGTTTCGATTGATGCACATCAGGTTCGCCCCATGAGCGGCATACTTCCTGGCTGTTTGGTAACCTATGCCAGACGTCGCTCCGGTTATGACGATCAGTTTGTTTTTGAAGTCCTCATTGCAGATTTTGGGATCCGACCTGTTGTTTCGGATCATTGCAAATATTTTTGACCACTTGTATTCTCTGAAGTATTTGCGGAATTTACTCTTCTTCATAACCGCTTTTATCCAAACCTCTTTTTCATGAATCTCCTGTAGGCTTTGCCGAACCTCGGAATATTGTCAAATATATCACCCCACAGATCGTAGTAGTCTCTCTGTTCTGTGATCTTACCCTCCTCGTTCAGGGTAAGCCTGCTGGTCCCATATAAAACTGAACTCGGATTCTTCTTGAATTTTATGGTCATCTCCCATTCGAGAAAAACAATGTTATCCTGCTGAACGGCATAGACGATCTTCATCGACAGGTCCTTGGAACGTTTTGTCAGCCGTTCGGCCATTGCGGTGAACTCTTCGATGCCGCGCAATTCCTGAACAGAATCCCTGAAATGGATATCATTATCGTAATAGGGAAGTATATGCGACCAGTCGGGTTTCCCCTCTGTGTTGTATGTCTTAGACCATAACTCCCTTACTGCCTCAACCGAAGTTATTTTGTAATCCGTTACGTCATTTTCTGCGGAAATTATTTTCTCCATAAATAACCCCTCGTTATAAGTTGGCCTCTTGCGGTACTATCTCTATCCAACTCTCCCTTTTCACCCGCAGTATGTCTTATGTCCAGCACGGTGGACCCCATAATCGGGCCACTAAAACGGCCTGGATAAGGTGTTGTTGACCCGCACCCCGTTTCCCGCCCATCCTGTCAGCAACTTTTCGAATATGTTGCGCATCACCCAAAAACGGGTCCAGCCATAAATGAAGTTTTTTGGCTTTGCATGTTTTTCATGAAATTATCAATAAACGCGTGCGGAGTCAAGTCCGCCAGAGCACTATGGGTCCGGAACTCGTTGCAGTCCCCGCGCCACTTCTCGATCTTCTCCCGGGCGTCCTCCATCGATAAAAACCAATTCACGTTCAGGCATTCGTCCCGAAATGATCCGTTGAACGACTCGATCGGGACGTTATCCATGGGTTTTCCGGGCCTCGAAAAGTCCAACGTAACACCGCGGTCAGCCGAAAAAGGGAATTCCTATCCCTAACCGCCCACAATCTCATTAATAATTCATAAATCACATTTTTAAAGGGGGAGAACCCAATTTGCCTTTTAAGGCTAAAGGCGGCTTTTAAAACAATATTATAAGTAAATCCCCAACGTAAAAATGTAATCCTGATTTCGTAAAGGCGCAGGGGCCTGGCCTGCAGAGGTCGGCATCATCAATGTGTTCCAGCCAATATTAAACCGGTATTCAAAAAAACACTTTTTGCCGAAAAGTTTAAAATCCAAGCCGGCTCCATAGAGAAATCCGTAATCAAAGATATCCACTCCTTCCAATTTAGTCGACTCGGTAAAGGGTATTTGCATACCGCCCATATTAACAACGCCTTCTATCCGGGATTTTCCATTAAGTAAAATAGAAAGGGCAAAACCGCTGCTCCCATATATTTTGAAATTTCCCAATTTAACAAACGTATAACGAAAAACAAAGGGGAGTTCCAGATAATTTAAATTGTATTCGGTAAGGGAATTTATGGGAGGGACATCCATAGAAATGTCTTGCCTGGAGCCTTTCATGACATAGAGTAATTCCTGCTGGATGCCAAAAGATTCGGTGATAGGAAAATAAACCAAAATACCGGCTACTCCTCCATGCCTATAATGAGTATCCACCGTGTAGGGAATGCTTGGATCGGTAATTCCATACTGGGTGGACATACTGTACCCACCCTTGAGTCCAAAATGAACACCGGTTTGAGCGGATAAAGAACTGCTCAATAAAACAAGAATGAACAGCAAAACGTAAATTACTTTTGTTTTCATAATGGGATGTTAATAAAAACACTTTGAATTTACAATAGATGCAGCAAAAATAATCGGTTTGTCCTGACGGATCTAATTTGTCAGTCCCTGTGGGAAAGGTTCTTATCCCCCCCTTGCAGGGGACTTCGCAGCTTCGCTGGGTTAATATACGTGATCATTTTATCTTTCTTTCTCATGGCAAGCTCTCCTTTTTAAAGATAAGAATTTGCTTTTTCCGAGCGAGCTGAATGCCCGCCCTTGGCGCTGAATTCACCCTCCTATCCATAGCGGAACTATATCTCCGGCCGGGCCGTAATGTCGATAATCGCGAAAACCGCTCCCGAAGATCCAATAGGGACAAGAAATCTCTCCGCCACGGCTAAAAAACAATAGACTCCCACTCCTACCTGATTGCAAGAACCTCAACAATATTCCCCGCTCTCCTCGACCTCCAGTAGGGAAACCTGTTCGAAGACATGGGACGGCGGCCCTCATGGAAGCCATGAGGACGGCAAGGCTGAGGCTTCGCCGCCACGAACCCAAGCTTCAGATGATCGATAAATGTGGGCGTTGGCGTACAGCCCATAGTAACGGACCATGACCTGCCCCTTGTCGGGAATGTGCGAGGTCACCCGGGCGATAAATCCCAGATAAGGCCCCAGCGATAACCGACCTTGCCCTCCTGCTCCAGAAATGACAGCCGATCCAACGAAAGCACCGGCCGGACCATGTATTTCCCCACCCTCTCGGCCTCCGGCTTCGTCTTGGTCCGTCCAGGCTGTGGACATTGAAGCCGGTGTGTGGCCAGGAGAGAATGCGCTCGGCCCATTAGAAAAGCCGGCCCGGGCCGTCGCCGCGGGCGTGGGCAAGGCCGCGGATATCAAGCCCCTGCTCGCCAAGTTCGGGACCTGGGAAGAGAAGAAGATCACCGACCCTGATTTTAAGTGCGTAATGCCTTCAAGAATCTCGGACTGTCGTTGGAAGGTCAAGGCCGATTTGGGGATGCGGCACGGAGCTTCATGGCGGCTGTACAAGTCGATGCGTCTGACCCGCGAGCGTTGAAGCATCTCGAAGAGCTGGCGGAACAGCACGCAGAGGTGTACGCCGACATTCCTGACTTGAACCATCAAATCACCAGGTGCCGCGAAGTCGTGGAGTACGTTGCTGAGTTGTCTTCGCGCGATAAACCTCCGCTAAACTGAGTATCACAAGCTTTAGACCTAGAGGAGTGTCGTCTGAGGCCTTGATGATACAGCCGTCGAGAAGTCTTTTAGCGGCATTTTCGAGGAAGGCATTGTCACGGTGAGGGGAGCTTCAGGAGCCGTGGAAAGGCAGGAGATCAAGCCCGGCTATCGCCCGGTAATGGGACTTGTCGCCCGAGCAGAGGGTTAGGTTGTTTTCCGCTGCGGTCGCCGCGATCAAGGCGTCGGCCACGCGAAGCCCGGAGGATAGCCCGTATTCTTCCATGTAGACGACGGCCCGGTGACCGGTGTTCTCGGTCAGGGACAATGTTCGGAACCCGAGCTCCACGACGAATCTCTTGATAAGTCGTATCTCATGTTTATCACGGGCGCCCTGCAGGAGTTCCATGAGCGTAACGACGGAGATCCGGCGGTCCCCGGTCTCATCGACGAGCCGGGCGGCCTTCGCGCTGCCACGAAGAACCCAGATAAGGACGTCCGTGTCAAAGAGCATTGAGCCGGCCCCCGCGCAGTCTCTCGACGGCGGCTTCGACGTCTTCGAGGTCGGTACGGTCCCTCCACAGGCCGAATGCAGGATGGGCCGAAGCGCGCCGGTCGGTTACTGAAGCCGGCGCTGCTTCGGGCGGCTGGATCGTGCCGACCACCTTGCCGCGGCGCAGAAGCGTTACGGGTTCGTTCCGTTTGAGGGAATTCAGGATGTCCTTCATGCGTCTCCTCAGGTCAAGGACAGTAGCTTTCATTGTGCCCTCTCTTTACGGCGGCAAAACCGAGCCGACGAACCGTGCACTTCAATTGTACACTTTATAAAGAGGGGCTGTCAAGAATAAAGACGATCGGAGGCGGCGCCGATTCTCACCCGTTTCGGCGTCACTTCACGGCTAGGATTTTGGCGTCTCCTATCCTGAGACCCGGCTTGCCGTCGGCGCCGAGTTCGAAATGGACGAGCTTGGGCGGCCGGATGCCTCCGTCCCAGGTGAAGAGATCCCGCTCGCCCGAAGGGTAAAGGCGCATTCGCACGGCGAGGCCGCGATCGGACCTGCCCAGGAGCCGGCCTTCTTCCTTGAAATCCCAAACATAGGTCATATCGGTCGAGCCCTTTTCGCAGTGGAAGCGGACGACGGTTTCGTCCCTGTCCTGGGTCCTGGCCGTGCCGAGGACCTCGTGGCGCAGGATGCGGCCGCGGTTCTTTTCGATCATTTGGGTCACATCCGCCCAACGCTCCTTCAGGCGTTCGATGGGCGATCGACCTTTATAAGCCTTGAAGAGCGGGGCGAAATCGCCTTTTCTGTTGCCGGCAATGATCTGACCCGTAAGACGATTGAGCTTATCGAGGCGTCCTGGCTCGGCTTCTCTGACGGAGTTGAGAAGGGCGAACGCCTTGGAGCCCTCGGCCTCGATGAAGAGCGCTCCCCCATCCATCGTCAGGCGGTACCCTCCCCCGTCGCCGGGCAAACGGTAGGTCCCGGCGAGCGCAGCCAGAGCGGCCTCGTTGAGGTCCACGATCTCGGGGATCGAGGGATAGGGCTGGCCGGCGAGGAAGCGCATGCCGAGCTGTTCGAGGAGCGCATTCGCGACGCGCGTCTCGGCGATGACATTGGTCATGAGAAAGACGACGAGCCCCGCGTCCGGGACGATGGCCAGGTCGGCGAAGAAGATGCCGTTGCCGCCGTTGTGGGTGATGATCTTCGTTCCGTCCGGGGCCTTGGCGATCGACCAGCCGTAGCCGTAGAAGGTATCACCGCCCTCGCTGACATGGGGCGCCCAGAGCTTCTTCATGGACTCGGGCGAGAGGACGCGGCCGTCGAGCAGGGCCTGGGACCAGCGGAGCATGTCGTAGGCGGTCGAATGGATGCCGCCGTTGGCTCGGAGCGCCCAGTGCGGGCCGTCAGCGGCCATGGGGTGCCCCAGGACCGTGCCCCAGAGCGTCCCGGCGTTGTCGTAGCCCTGGGCCATGCGAGCGTCGCCCCATTGCGGCAGGATGTAGCCTGTCTCGTACATCTCGTTCGGCAGGAACAGGCGCTCCCGGACGAAGGCCTCGTAGCTCAGGCCCGAGAGCTTCTCGATGATGGCCCCGAGGAGGCTGAAGTTGGCGTTGGAGTACGTGTAGCCGGTCCCGGGAGCGAAGAGGAGGGGCTGGGCCAGGACCTGGCGCACGTATTCGGCGAGCGGGACCGGGTCGTAGTCGTCGATGCCCTCAGGGTCGCCAAGGCCCGAGGAATGGGTCAGCAGCTGGTGGAGGGTGATCTGCGCTTTATCGGCCGGGACGTCTTTGAAGCAAAGGGTGATAGGGTCGGTGACGTTAAGACGTTTGTTCTCTTCGAGCTTGAGGATGGCCGCGCCGGTGAACTGCTTCGTGATCGAACCGGTGCAGGAGACCGTAGCCGGCGTCCAGCGCAGGCCGCGCTCTCGGTTGGCCAGGCCGAAGCCTTCGGCGAGGAGGGGGCTGCCGCCCTTGGCGACGAGCACCACCCCGGCGAAGCCGAGCTTCTCCAGGCGCTTGAGGTAGGTCCGGGTGTCGGCGACGGCGGCTTTATCTTTGTCTGCGTCGGATGATGCCGCGGCAGGGCGGACGCCGGCGGAGGGAGCAGCAGGGAGAACACCGGCCATAGCGGCCAGGATCATTCCCGCAGGAAGTACATAAGCAAATCTCTTTTTCATAATGATCTCCTCGGCATTCAGAGGGGGCCAAACCTACCTTTTGCTGCAAAAGGCAGGTTTGACCCCCTTGGCGAGTTCGGCGCCCCAGGACTTGGCCCGCTCCAGTTCGCCTTCCCGGATAGGGCCAAAGGACCCCTTCACCAGAAAACGCTCTTTTTTCGCGGCCGGCTGATAGCCGCGGCTTTCGAGAAGCTTCAAGATCGTGGTGGCGGAGCCACCCGGCGAAAGCTTGAATCCCGTTTCGAAGGCGGCGGCGAGGACTTTTCCCTCGGGCAAGGCCTCAAGCCAGGTGCGCATCGCCGGATGGGACAGGTCGGGCGGAGACGGCGCTTTGCCCGGCTTCGCGGCCATGTCCTTCCGCGTCCTTTCCGTGGGCAGGCGGAAGGCGATGATGGGCGACCCCGCCACGATCAGGTCGGCGCCCGCCAGGGCCTCGCCAACGGCTTCCGCGGTCGACATCGCCCGGGCGCCCGATCCGATTCCTTCGGCGATGGCGCGGGCGACCGCGGCGGTGTTCCCCCAATACGATTCATACACGACGACGGCTTTCATGAGTCTTCCTCCAGGATGATCTTAATAATATAACAGGTCACGGAAAATCACACGGACCAGGAGGGGGTCAGGATAAACTCCGGTCTTCCCC
>Ga0315291_10009353_pt1 | contig 12004 bp, 28 predicted proteins | sample YL17G12_20_MG_FD_203070 | JGI IMG/M metagenome (GOLD analysis project Ga0315291, IMG submission 203070) | Sediment microbial communities from Yellowstone Lake, YNP, Wyoming, USA - YL17G12_20 | ecosystem: Environmental > Aquatic > Freshwater > Lake > Sediment | place: USA: Wyoming | collected...
CCCGACACCGTATAGGTTCAAAAAACCTTCCGCTCTCCTGAGCTACGGCGTAGGGGGTTTTTATTTTAAGGAATATAATGGCAAACCCCCAAAAAGAAAATGGTTTTACACCCATTGCCCATGAAATTATGGAAGCATTAGCAAAGTGTAGAATACCTGGAAAATCAAGGCAAATGTTAGATGTAATAATGCGTCAAACCTATGGTTATGGTAGAAAAACAGACCGAATATCTACCAAACAATTTATGAACTTAACTGGTCTAAGCAAACCCTCTATTCATAGGGCAAGAAGAACCTTACTGTATACAAAAATGATAACAGTATACAAAAGTGAGCATAGTCAAGTCCTAACCTATTCATTTCAAAAGGATTATAACAAATGGCTACTGTATACAAAAATGTACCCGTATACAAAAACCGATACAGGTGTATACAAAAACCGACACAGTGAACTAGTATCTATAGATACTTTACTAAAGAAAACAATGTTGTGTGAACCCCAAAAGTTCTTTTATACCTCTTACAAACAGGCTTTTGACAAGGAGTACTTTGCCAACTTCGGCAAGGATGGGAAACTCTTTAAGGCACTTCAAAAGATGTTTGACGTGCCGCGGCTGAAAGAGCTTATTACCTGTTTCTTTGCCAGCTCGGATAAGTTCATAAAGGAATCCGACTACAGCACAGGCGTGTTTTATAGCCAGATAAACAGGCTGAATAAGGGTGTAGTCCGGAAGGGTCGCCAGGATGAGTAAGATAATAGAGGCGCAGGTTGCCTTTATGAAGAAGGAAAATGAGAAGATGTGCCTGGAGATAGAAAAGAAGCTATTTGGCATGGCTTGGGATAAGCCCGAAGCCTTAAAGTTACTTAATGAAGCCAGTAAACGAAGGGAAGCGTTATACAAAAATGACAAATTCGAGTTTCACGATCCAGTCAATTGGTGAGATAACCGAAGGTATCCGGACAGAGTTACAGACAAGGAAAGCCGGGGACATAGAAAAGTATGGTAGCGGGCTTAAGGGTATTGACGATATTATTATTGCTATAAAGAAAACACGATTATACGTAATCGGCGCCAGAACCGGGGAAGGGAAAACGAGTTTGGCCTGTAACTTAGCGTGGAATCTTGCACAGAGGCAGGTCAAGGTTATGTACGTATCTCTTGAGATGACGAAAGAAGAGCTTGTAAGGCGGCTTATATGCAGGGAAACCAGGATAAACAGCGAAATGTTCGAACTTGACCATCTTACTGATAAGACAGCTTCGGCAATAGACATGTTCAAGGTAGCGATAAAGGATATAAAGTTTGGTATAAAAGATGATATAGGGTACAAGTTCAAAGAACTTGAAGATTTTATCCTGTCTCTGAACCCAAAGGTAGATGTCTTGTTCTTAGACCACTTACAGATGATTAGTTGGGCTGGATTTCCGAGTAAGCATGAAGCGGTAAGTGAGTATATTCGTAAGTTAAAGGAACTCGCTAAGACACAGGATATAGCTATCGTCGTAATCAGCCAGATAAATCGTGAGGGGGCTGAGAAGATACCCACATTAAGTCAACTTAAGTCTTCGGGCGCGATAGAAGAAATAGCGGACGTGGTAATGCTCTGTTACTGGCCGTATAACACAGGGGCAAGGGGAGACTATGAAATATTCATAGCGAAGAATCGGCATGGTAAGGTTAAGGCGAAGGACGGTGTTAAGGTTCATTTTGACGCATGGACGTTTACTTTTGAGGACATAAAAAATGATAACACGCGAGATAGATACCGAGATCCAGAATTTTATAGATAATCCTGGGGAGTATGATTTTAACGAATGGCGTTGTTATGAAGCCTGTAAGAAAATAATCAGGCGCATGGAAGAAGAAAAGATTATACCCTACAGCACAGAAGTTTATAGTCAATACATTGACTATGTAGTTGGAAAGCTAAATATAGACGAAAGGAGATAGTAAAGCAATGATGACATACGGTCAGGAGACACTTTGTAAGCTGATAAAGGAGAATACCAAAGGTAAGTATTCGGTCAACATGTTAAAGGCAGTATTGAGGGAGTTGTTCCCGGTCATGGCTAATGCTCTGATTATGGGTGATCGTATTGAGATACGGGACTTTGGTAATTTCAGGGTCTACGTGACGAAGGCGCGTATGGGTCGGCATCCGTTTATGGGGACCCCTCTCCGCATACCCCCGCGCTTGAAGGTAAAGTTTTTCGCAAGTCGCTACCTACAGATAGAATTGGATAAACGGTTGAGGGAGGGACTTAAATGAGCGTCGGCGACCAGTTATTAGCGGCAAGTAAAGAGATAACAAGGCTTGAGCAGGAGAAGAATAGGTATCTTACGGCTTTAGAGGCGATAATGAAGCATATGGAGTACGTCGCACATGGGGAGATAAAGCTGTCAACAGTCTATAACATAGCCAAACGTGCGGTGGAGGAAAAATGAGTAAAATTGAGACTTTTAGGAAGAAGTTAAAAAATGAAGCTGGTTATAGCAACGCTGATATAGAAGTAGTAATCCATCTCGCCCGTGAAATCTTTGGTGATAGTGAAGCATTATTTGAGATTGTAGAGAAAGAAGTAAAGAGATGGAAACATGTGGCAGGGGAAGCCCAGAAAGACCTCAAGGAAGGGCTTGATGTTGCCTATGTCAAAGGGGTAGAGGATAAGAAGACACAGGGGAAGGGGTTGAGCCGTGAGGATATAGCGGAAATAGTGAAGAAATGGTGTGCTAACCTCGATAATGACGATAGGAGATCTATTCTTGTAGATGCCCTCCTTCAAGCTGGGGGTATCGGGGCGAAGGAGATGGGGGTCATGGATATAACTCAAATTATAGTAAGACATACATGCGAGAATCATTGGTATCCATCGTCTGATAATGCCTGTATTAAGTTAGCCCAAGCCCTCCACTCCGCCCTCTACAGCAAGGGTGAGCCGTTTGCCTCCCCTTTGCCTGTTAGCACTTTACCAGGTGGTAAGCCTACAGATAATACTTGTGGCAAGGGTGAGGTAGTGCCGGAGAAGCCGCAGGAGAAGCCCTGGCCTAATTGTAGCAAGGATTGTAAGGTAGTCAAAGAATTAGGGGCAGGTGAGTGTGAAAATGTCTGTCCTGATAAGTTTAAGCCGCAGGAGAAGTATTGCCAGTGCATTCCCTCAACTTATGAAAGTTTTACAGGGATAAGGTGTTCTTACTGCTTGAAACCTAAGGAGAAGGTGGGGAAAGAATATTATGGAGACCGTGAGTGTTGTGGAGTCCAAATACCTTATGGAATAAGATACTGCCCTAAATGTGGTGAGGATGACAAATTGAAAAAGGTGGAAAAGATAATGCCGCTATTAGCAACAGGCATAGAGACAAATACCTATTTTGACCTTAGAGTTAAGATGAATGAAGTCATAATTCAGGTCAACGAACTTGCCGAGCGTCTCAATTCGTTACTACCATAAGGGAGGGAAGTATGAAAGACTTTAAGAAGATACATAAGAGTAAGAAGGTAAGAAAGCAAGTATTTGATTGCTTTGCTTCTGATGATTTACCGGATGGGGCATACTTCGCTATGGCAGAAGAGTTTGGATTAGAGCCAGAAGATTTAATTGAAGATGAGGATAAGTAGAATATGACCACCTATCGTAACTGGGATGAGGGGGAGTGAGTGAAGATAAACTGGGGGGTAGTTATTGTTGATGTAGTAATTATCGTATGTGCTTGTCATTGTAAGGTGTGGGCATTATTATGGCTATTTTTATTCACAGGTGGCTATGAGAGCAAGCGGTAGAAAAGAGAGTAAGGAGGCGTAGGGAATGAAATACATAGTAAGACTTTATGACGGTTTTGATAATCTCTGGATGGATATTAGCAAACCTGTTAGTAAAAAGATTGCTAAATGTATTTGGAATAAAGAAACAAAGAACGGTACTAAAAATACTCGCTATGATGATATAGACTATTATGACATTTTCCCAGCAGATACAAAAATGATTTATAGTTAGAAGGAGGCGTAGTATGACACCAGAAACATTAGTGGGATGGGTAAATCCTGATTGGGGAATATGGTTTGCGAAGTATAAAGATAGCCCAAATAGAGAAATTTTTAATCACAGTGAGATTTACCGTTATAAAAAACAATGTCCTTTTGGTGACTACAAGAAAGTCCGTATCACCATAGAGGAGATTTGAGCCATGATTAGCCAAGAAGATATAAGAGAGGCGAGGGAAGTGCTGAAGTATTATCACGCTAACGCTTGTGAAAACCATTTTGTTCAACATTATCAAGGTTTTGCTATTGCCCTGGAAGCCCTAAACTATTTGCTTAAACTTGACAATGACTCCAATAAATGATATACTTATTATGACATCGAGGATGCGGATTTTTTATGCTCACATAGGGCTTTTAGTAGGTGCAAGTAAGCTGACCGCTTCCTTGATGTCCACCGAACGAAGCCCTTTTTTATTGGAGGAAGATATGAAGGAATTATGGAAAGATGTAGAAGGATATGAAGGCATGTACCAGGTTAGTTCTTTTGGGAGAGTTAGGTCATTAAATAGATTTGTTAGTAGTGGGAACTTTTGGAAAGGGAGGTTTCTTAAACTATGTATTAATTCTAAAAAAGTGCCTTATTTACAAGTTTCTCTTAGCAAGAGTAATATTAGAAAACAATTTCATGTTCATCGGTTAGTAGCTAAAGCTTTTATACCAAATCTAAAAAATCAAAAATATACTCATCATAAAGACCATAATCCAATAAATAATATGATTAGCAATCTTGTATGGTGTTCTAATTCTGATAATGCAAAAGAAGCTTATAAAGCTGGGCGTATTATTCCGTGGCATAAAGGAACAAAAGGATTATATCATGGCCCTTGGCATAATCGTAAATTAACTTTTACTGTATGGAATAAGGGCAAGAAAATGTCCCAAGCTTATTGTGATAATGTACGACTTTCTTTAAGACGAGCTAAAGAAAAACGGATTAAGCATTATGAAGGAAGCTCTAATGGCAGAGGGTAGGTTGAGGGAGATACTTGAGCAACTTATTTATCGCAAATATATAGATTCTACTATCGCCTCCATCAGAGAATTGGTTGAAGGGATGAAGAAGGGTCATCAGGGTTGTGTAGGATTTATAGAAGATGATGATAGGTATAACCAGGCGATTGAGGATGTACTGAAAGAGTTAGGCAACTAACCACGCAGGTAAAAGAGGAGGTAGGTCATGGGAAGAGATTATCAGGAGGAAGCAATTGACGCAGTAAAGGTGTATTTGATTAACTTGCTTGACAGGAAAGAGTATTACCAGGCAAGACAGGTGGGGAATACGTTGGATATCTTGCTGGCTATGGTAAGACCTATGCCAATAGGTGCTGGTTCAGCAAATACGCCCTCTACGAATTGTAGGTAACCATTATGCTCCCTCTGTGTAAAAGTGAAAGTAGGGTGGACAATACCAAAGCCTGTGGCAGCGGAGACTATAATAAAAATAGTGCGTGGACAGTAAAAATGCTACGAATATCGGTATTTGCCAGAGGGAGCACCAGTTGAAAGGGAGGGTGTGATGGATAAGAGTGCGAGAAAGTTTATCTTAAAAGACAAAGCATACAGAAATATGTGCGCAGAAATGGGACATGTCATATTTCAGGCATTTACCAAAGCATTTAGTCATCCATATATCAAAGTTGATTGTTGCCCTGACTTTGATAATCTTCTTATCGTTACTTATGGGCGATTTATGTATAAGTTTCTAAATAGTAAAAAGGGCATGAAGATATGGGAAGAATTAGGCAAGAAGTATGCAGATAAGTTGAAATGATTAGCCCACTTCCGAAAGGATGGAAGATTGGCATGAAAAGATGGATACACTGTAATATATTCGATAAGCATGATTGGTGGTGGTGTGGTATTACGGACTTATATGGACAGAGGTTACTTCAATGTTCACATTGCCATAGAGTAAAACATGCAAATTATGACGCTAATCTTGTGGCTCGTAAAAGGAAGGAAATAAGAGAGGCGGCATTTAGTAGACCTGCCGCCAAGAGCTGAAGGGATGGAATTGTGAGTAAGATAGAGTTGATACTTGGAGATTGTTTGGTTGAGATGAAGAAGATAGCGGATAAGTCGGTTGACCTTGTGTTGACTTCACCACCTTTCAAAGAAGAAGATGTGGAAGGTAATTATTGGGAATTGTATGACTTATGGTTTAAGGAAATTAAACGTATTACTTTAAAAGTAATTATAATTATTCATTCGGCCACAAAGATAAATTATTTAATGCTACATTATCCGCCAAAACGATTAATGATTTGGGGTAAGGGATTTAGTAAATATTCTTGGCGATTTAATCCTATTTTACTATATCAACAAGATGAAAAATATTCTATAAATAGACGAATATGGTCAGATTGCTTTGCTGTGCCGAGTTTAACAAAATGGATGGAAAAGAAAAAACATAAATATCAAGACCCTGAGCAATTATATATCGCTTTATTAAAAATGTTTAAGGAATGTAATCTTATCCTTGACCCCTTTATGGGTTCAGGCACTACTGGTGTCGCCTGTAAAGAATTAGGCAGAAATTTTATCGGCATAGAAATATCGCCAGAATATTACGAAATCGCCAAGAAGCGCATAGCTAACACAATGGAGTCTATGCTATGACCCAAGAGCTGAAGGGTCTGGGTGGGCTACGTAACCGAAAGGAAGAGAAGATGAGAATGCTACTGATGATTTTACCAGGATTGGGATGGGGTATTTTACTCACTATAGTATTTGGTTCTTTAGGCATTAAAAATTGTGTGGCAACGTGGCAATATTGGGTAGTTGGGGTCTATGGCGCAGCAGTATTTATGGGCGTAGGTATGTGGATAAAATAACGGTGAGCAATCCCATGGACAGAGGTGTCCAGGATGAACAAAGGGAAGGGATGGCCTGGGGTTATACAGAGACCACTCCTGAGTGTTATCTGCCACTTATTAAGGTATACCTGTGGCGATAAAACGATAACGCCATCAGCAGTTACCTACTGCCGGGGTTGCTCACTCTTTGATAACATGGGCAGGTAGCGAAGGTCATAAGTGAATCACGTGATAACATTTATGATACTGCGATTGTGGATAAAGGGGGTTCGACACCCTTCCTGCTCACTCTAATTTGAGAGGTGATACATGAGACTAAAGAAGTGTCCGAGTTGTAAAGTTAACCGTAGTTAAACAAGGAGGAGTATTATGCAAGGTTCGAAGCTCTTATTGTATCGCGAGGAAGCACGTGCCGCTATCAAGAGAGGACTTGATACGCTGGCAGACGCGGTAAAGGTTACCTTGGGGCCGAAAGGTCGTAATGTAGTCTTTGAGAACAAGTTTCTACCGCCTACAGTTACGAAGGACGGTGTTACGGTAGCGCGGCAGATAGTACTTGAAGACCCCTTTGAGAATATCGGGGCTAATATGGGTAAGGAAGTCGCAGGGAAGACCGTAGAGACGTGCGGAGACGGGACCACGACCGCAGTAGTGCTGGCTCAGGCCATCTATACGGCCGGGTTGAAGGCTTTATCGGCCGGTATTAATCCTATCATGCTTAAACGTGGTATGGATATAGCCGTAGAAGAGGTAGTAAACTGCCTTACGGTCATGGCAGACAAGATCTCGGGTAATCGGAAGGGTATTATGAATACTGCTACGATAGCAGCCAATAACGAGAAGGCCATCGGTGAGCTTATAACCAAGGCCATAGACAAGGTAGGTGAGGACGGGGTTATTACCCTTGAGGATAGTGCCTCTTCAGAGACCTATCTTGATGTGGTAGAGGGCATGACGCTATCAGAGGGCCTGGTAAGTCCTTACTTCATAACGAACGGCCAGCGGTTACAGGCTATTTATAAGAAACCGCTTGTCTTGGTTACTACGAAGGACTTGCGTAACGCGGAAGACGTAGTACCTATATTTGAGAAGACCATTAAGGCAGCCCGGCCGTTTGTCATTATAGCCAATGAGGTAACGGGGGGTGCTCTTAGTACTCTTATCCTTAACCGCGTGAAGGGTGGTCAGAGCATAGCGGTTGTGAAGGCTCCGGGCTATGGGGATCGCCGTAAGGACATGCTTGAGGATATAGCGATATACCTCGGGACGAAGGTAGTTTCAGATGAACTCGGTCAGGATATTAAGGAGATAGGTCTTGAAGATTTGGGGACTTGCGGTACATTTGAGTCCGGGAAGGAAAGCACGGTCTTTATTCAAGGTAATGGCGACAAGGCGAACATAGACGCGCGGATAGGCGAGATTAAGAACGAGATTAACCTTTCGGAAAGCGACTATGATAAGGAGAAGCTCCAGGAACGTCTTGCCAAGCTGACGGCCGGTGTAGCAGTCCTTAAGGTGGGCGCCGCTACAGAGACCGAAATGCGTGAGAAGAAGATGAGGGTTGAGGACGCCCTCCATGCCACTCGCGCTGCCATAGAGGAAGGTATAGTGCCGGGGGGTGGGGTAGCCCTATTCCGATGTGGTCAGAAGATTCAAGCCCCGGCCAAGCTAATCCATGAGGAGGCAGTCGGCTTTGAGATTATAGAGGAAGTCCTTAGTGTGCCCCTACGCACGATTGTAGGAAACGCCGGTCTGGATGGCTCGGACGTTCTGTCGGTTATCAAGAACAAGAAGAACGCTAACTACGGTCTTGATGTGCTGCGGTTGAAGTATGGCGACATGATTAAGCTCGGGGTTATAGACCCTGTCAAGGTTGTGCGGTATACCTTACAGAACGCTACAAGTCTGGCAGGATTAGCTTTAACCACGGAAGTTCTCGTTGTGGAGAAGCCGGAAGAGAATAAGAAACCTTATGAACCAAGCCGCTCAATGTAAGATTAAAAAAAGGAAAGTTACTATGTGGGAATACCGAGATAAGCATGGTAACCGCATGGTTTCTTTTGATAAAGGAGAAACATGGCACTTAACAAGACCAGAATTGAGTGGACAGACTTTACTCTTAACCCAGTAACCGGATGTGCTCATGGTTGTTGGTATTGCTATGCCAATAGGATGTTTAAGCGGTTTGGGAAGAGTTTTGAACCAACCTACTATCCCGAACGGCTTAAAGACCTAAAGAAGGCGAAGCCAGGCTCAAAAATCTTTATATGCTCGGTATCAGACCTTTTTGCGACATGGACGAAAGAAGAATGGCGCGAGACCGTTCTTTCCGAGTTGGAGAAGTATCCTCATTTAACCTTTCAGTTGCTTACCAAGAATCCTGAAAGGATAGATGGTCGGCAGTTTGGTAGGCATATATGGATAGGGGCCACGGTTACGAATAAGGATGATACCTGGATGTTTAAGGAGATCCGACGTGTCAAGTGTGGTGTTCGTTTTTTTTCCTTTGAACCCCTCTTGGGTGATATTGGTCTTATGCCAGAGGGGTTTGCGGTAGATTGGATAATTATAGGTAAACTTACCGGAAGTAAGAGGATACCGTTAGATACCAAATGGGTTGAGCGTATTTTTTGGCAAGCAAACTTTGAGGGTATTCCTGTTTTTGTAAAGAACAATCTTAACTGGCCGGAGAAAGTGCAGGTGTTCCCATTATAGTTCCCATATTTTCTACAGGAGTAGAAATTAAGACCCTTACTCACGATAAGAAGCCCGCGGCTTTGGTGGTATTGAGGTTTCTGTATCAGGAAGGATATAAAGACGAGAAAGGTATGGATAAGGTGCAAGTCTTTCCTGTAGCGACTATCCTCTTACCACGGGTGGCCGCCAAAGCCTTTATGAAGCAGTTTTTTACCCTTATGAGTTGTGAAGACGAGTACCCGAAAGGACCCGGAAGCGTATGAGTAAAACCTTTGACGAAATGCAGTGCGATTTTACCGAAATTATTAAGGATTGGATGCGACATGAGTTAGGTAAGGATTATTATGCTGGTAAGGTTCAGGCTCTTGTCGTAACGACGAATACCGTAACGGGCAGGGTGAATATAGATACCTGCAACGTCAACCTTATGGCTGACGCGAAGAAGATGTTAAGGGAAGCGTACGACCAATTAGATCGTACGCAGATGGCGAACGCATTGGTTAGTATAATCAGAAAGGAGATGGAAAGTTATGTCAAGAATGCTATACGACAACGTCTTGGTTCGAGAAATAGAGTCAAAAAGTGTAGTCCTCGTAGCGGACAAGGCAAGAAAGTATCCTGAGACGGGAGAGGTTATTGCTGTCGGATCTGGGGACTACTATGCCTATCCCGCTATGGTGCCGACTACGGTAAAGCCGGGCGATCGAATCTATTTTTCTAAGGATAGGGCATACAAGGTAGAACTAAAGTCTGGAACACATTACATTTTGAAGGAACGGGACATTTTTATGGTCTTGGATAAGGGGGATTTGAAATGAGGATATGGCCAGTAGACGTTAAGGAAGAGTATCCTATAATCGTGGCAGCGGCGATTAATGAGGGTCTGTCGACCGAAGAGACCACTGTTCTTTTAGCGTTACGGCACATGACAGATGGCGAGCCGGGGGTAGAGTATGGTCTTGAAGAGGAAGATAGGGGCTTGAAAGCCCAAGCGATGGCTATGGCTCGGCGATTGCGAGAGAACTTAAAGATTGCAAGGGAGAACTTGCAGAAAGGATTATGGAAATGACTAAGGAAGAGTATATACAGAAGGCGATAGCGGAGGCGAAGTCTACGTCAGGGTCGACATATGCCTTATTGGCTCTGATGGAAGAGATTGCTGATATGAAGCGAGGAGTATTACTTTCCTTGAGGGATATAAATGCAACCCTTGAGGACAACGGTGGAGACGATTGGAGGAAAAAGTAAGATGAAACTATCCCAATGCGAAGAGATGAAGCAATTAGTCCTTGCGGACAAGAAGACCTTTCCTACAAAGGAAAGGGGTAAGTCGACCATCTATAAGCGGTTAAAGGAGAATATCCTGGAAAGGATAGGGTATCTGGAAGCCCTTAAGAAGAAGGAGATAAAGTATCTGGCCGACATAGACGAGTATCTCGGCAAGATAGAGAAGCAGTTTAAGGTAACGTTTGAACTGAAAGGACTACCGCCCAGTGAAACAAAAGCAGATATTAAGCCAGGAGAACCCCAAGAAGCGGATAAATACAGTTCGGAAGGGAAATGTTCAGCAGAGAAAATATCGACGACTACTGGAGGGTCAGGGATACAGAGTGGAGACGGCCCGGCGACCGTATAAGGGGTATGGGCCTATCGACTTTTGGGGGCTTTTTGATATTCTTGCGTATAGGGTACGCCCATGGACAGGGACAGAAATGGGTATCCGGCCAGGAATAGAGTTTCTGCATCCAGAGGGTTGTCCAGAACTCTTATTTGTGCAGGTAAAGACGGCCTACTGCCCTCCTGCTGTAAAGGCTCAGATAGAGGCCTTTAGAGTGCCTCCAGACGTGCGGAAACAGGTCGTTATCTACCGAGATTATGTTCGGAAGCCAGAAGTGCTAGATATACCATAAAAGCCTCGCTACGGGGCTGTAGAGGGCTATTATGAGTAGGTTTGTAACTATACCTTATAGGGAGATAGTAAATAATCCTTTTTATACATCTCTTCCTCTATCTGTAATTTTGAGGCGGTGTATGGAAAAGCAGAAGGTAAGTTATAGACGAGTAATAAGTTGGGAAGTATTATTAGACAGATTAGCAATTGAGGTAGAATATGAGACAACGTCAAAGGGGCGCTCATAGGTATTCTGGAAAGTTTAATAGCCGAGGGCAACGCTCTATGAGCAAGCTACATCGTGGGATTGATAGCGGAAACGTGCAGATGGCTTTCGAGAAGTTGGAGGTAGAGAAACGTGAACGGGCTGAAGATATGCAAAATAGGGGACTGTCGGGAATATGCCGGTAGTCCACACCACGATCCGCCGCGTAGTCTACTGGATAAGGCGGATTGGGATAATCCTCTCTACCACAAGGATATGTGTCCGCGGCATCATAGACTACGGCATGATATAGGTTTGACGGCCTTTCAGAAGCAATACCCTAATTATAAGGTT
>Ga0315291_10009355_pt1 | contig 12003 bp, 11 predicted proteins | sample YL17G12_20_MG_FD_203070 | JGI IMG/M metagenome (GOLD analysis project Ga0315291, IMG submission 203070) | Sediment microbial communities from Yellowstone Lake, YNP, Wyoming, USA - YL17G12_20 | ecosystem: Environmental > Aquatic > Freshwater > Lake > Sediment | place: USA: Wyoming | collected...
TTCTTGGGCGCGCACGCCATCCCCGCCGAGTACAAGGACAACGCCGACGCCTACGTGAACCTGGTGGTGGACGAGATGCTCCCCGCCGTCGCCGCGCTCCCGCCAGAAAGCCGCCCGCGCTTCTGCGATGTCTTCTGCGAGGACGGCGCGTTCTCGGTGGAGCAGAGCCGCCGCATCCTCCAGAAGGCCAAAGGCCTAGGGCTTGGCCTCAAGATTCACGTGGATGAGTTCAAGGCCCTGGGTGGAACAGCCCTGGCCGTGGAATTGGGCGCGGTCTCGGCGGATCACCTGGTCACCACGCCGCAGAATGAGGTGCGGATGCTGGCCGAGTCCGGCGTGATCGCCGTGTCGCTGCCGGGCACGCCCTTCGGTTTGGCCCACCGCGACTACTCGCCCGCGCGGGCCATCATTGACCAGGGCGGCGCGCTGGCGCTGGCGACCGACTTGAACCCCGGCACCTGCCCCTGCGAATCCATGCAGTTCATCATCGCCCTGGCCTGCCGCGCCATGAAGATAACCCCCGCGGAAGCCATCGCCGCCGCGACCATCAACGCCGCTCACGCCATCGGCATGGGCGACGCGGTTGGCAGCCTGGAGGCGGGCAAGCAGGCAGACATCCTCATCCTGGACGCGCCCACGTACAAGATGCTGGCGTACCGGTTTGGGACGAATATGGTGGAGACGGTGGTGAAGAAGGGGGAGGTATTGTAGGCTGAGCAGGGCGGATAGATGATGGGGATTCGGGCGGGAAGGCCTTTGCAGCCCACCGCACCGGATTTTGATTCATCAGAGATACTAGACTATAATCTCAGAGTAGGCACTCTCTATGTTGACAAGTTCTCGGGAAGCAATATTGGGACTTGCGGGAGAACCTGGGCAGATGAGACTCTATACCATTGGTCACAGCAATCACAATCTTGAGCAGTTCGTTCGTCTGCTGGAAGACAACGGAATCATGCTCGTGGTAGACGTGCGCACGGCTCCGTACAGTCGCTACAATCCGCAATTCAACAAGGAGCAACTTGAGAACGCGCTCCGGCTGCACGACATTGAATACGCCTATGCGGGCAAGTTCTTAGGGGGTCGTCCGTCTGACCCAAACTGCTATAAGGGCCACACGCTCCCCGAAGAGGGTGCAGACTACCTGCACGAGGTAGATTACCCCGAGGTCATGAAGCGTTCCTGGTTTGTTCAGGGCATCAACCGGTTGCTGGAACTGGCGGATGAGCAGACGACTGCAATCATGTGCAGCGAGGAGGATCCGGCAGAATGTCACCGACACCATTTGATTGCCAACTATCTCATAAACGAGCATCCCGAGGCGGACGTTAGGCATATCCGTGGTGATGGGACAGTGTTCAGCGCCAGAACGATTCCGGTGCTGGTGGATCAAGCACCCGCAGAGCAACTGCAACTGATTTGAGGGCCCGATGAGAATCTACACCATTGGTTTCACCCAGAAGCGAGCTGAAGATTTCTTTTCGCTTCTACGCCAGAACGGCGTGCAGCGCGTAGTTGACATCCGGCTCAATCCCAATGGGCAATTGTCGGGTTTCGCCAAGCAGGAAGACTTGCCCTATCTTCTGTCTCAACTCGCAGAAGGTTGCCAATACGTCCATGTCCCGGAGCTCGCGCCGACCAAGGAGATTCTGGACGATTATCGTGCGGACAAGGATTGGAGCCGCTATGTGGCGCGCTTTGAAGCCCTCATGGACGCAAGGGGAATCCCACAGACTCTGAAACGCGAAGACTTTGATGCGGCGACCATTTGCTTGCTTTGCAGCGAGCCTGCACCCGAACGCTGCCATCGCCGCCTGATTGCTGAGCGTCTTGCAGCACACTGGCCCGACGTTGAGGTCACACACCTATGAAGAAAGTGCTGGTCATCACTGATGTGACCCGTATGAGAGAGGGGCGCGTATGCATCGCCGGCTATGATCAAGAAGGCCGTTGTATCCGTCCGGTGCTCCCGCCCCCCGGCATTCATGAGAGCGCGTTGTATTCGCAGGGACGTGCCATCGTTGTCCCTTTTGCGGAAGTAGAGTACGACCTGCTCCACGCAACCCCTGAACCGCCCCACACAGAAGATTATCGGTACGCCCCCGCCTCAGTGCGATTCATCAGGCAAGTGAATGAAGAGACTCGGAAAGATGTCCTGGCCAAGTCCCTTTTTCCAAGCCTGGAAGCGATTTTTGAAGTTCCCATCTGTACCGATCCCGGCCATTATGTGGCAGCGGGCAAGGGGCCTCGTTCTTTGGGGACTATCCAACCGCAGGGTATCCTCAGGGTGGTTTACGAGCAGTCGCAGGAAGGTTCTTGGAAGTATCGCGTGGCGTTTGTGGATGGAGCGGACCAGTTCTACCGGCTGAGCATCAGCGACTTGACGTGGCGCTACTACAACGATCATGGCCGGAGGATGGGCATTGAACCGCAGGATCTCTCCACGAAGCTAACATCCGCTTTGCAGCGCCGAGACGTTTACCTGCGTCTTGGCCTCACACGCGGCTGGGAGAAATACCCCGACCGATGCTACATTCAGGTCACCGGCATATACACCTTCCCCGACTATTTGAAGGGGCGAACATTCGCCGATTTTGCACCCAGCGCCAACTAGATAATGATGATGATCCGAGCACTTCTCTTTGACGCCGACGGCGTCGTGATAGTCCCCTGGCGCTTCCGCCGATACCTGGAGCGCGAGCATGGGATCACGCCCGCGATGGCCCACGGTTTCTTCCGTGACGCCTTTGGGGATTGTCTGGCCGGCAAGGCGGACTTGAAACAAGTGCTGCCGCCCTATCTGGCGCAATGGCGGTGGAAGGGATCGGTGGATGATTTCGTCGCCGCCTGGCTGGAGACGGAGAATGCAGTGGACGGCCGCGTTGTCGGGCTCATCCGCTCCCTGCGGCAGTCTGGAATCCTCTGCTGCCTGGCGAGCAGCCAGGAAAGAACCCGCGCCGAATACATGACGACCGTGATGGGTTTCTCCGGACTCTTTGACCGCCAGTTCTTCTCCTGTCACCTCGGCTATGTCAAACCAGAGCAGGGCTATTTCAAGGCCATCCAGGGACTCTTGGGCATGGACGGGCAGGACATTCTTTTCTGGGATGATTCTGCGGCCAACGTGGAAGCGGCGCGGGAGTGCGGATGGAACGCAGAAACGTACGCCGATTTTGAAGGTTTCAAGAAGAAACTGGCCGTCTACCTGAACGGGGAGATTGAGTAGCAGGGGTCGGCGCCGCCGCAAGGAGGTGAGAGATGTTTCGCTCGTTCTTTCGCACTCAGATCCAGACGCTCCAGACGCAGAGCGGCCTGCAGGTCGCGGGAATCGTTGGCTGCAATTTGCTCTTCAACATTCTGGCGAATTCCAGTTTCAAGGTGTCCGCTGCAAGTCCCACCTGGCGCGGCTTCCTGACCTGGCAAGTTGTAGGGAACCTGGCTGGATTCATCACCGTGCTCACGCTGACGTGGCTCCTGCGTTTCATTCCCCTGCATGTGGCTTACCCTGTGACGGTCGGGCTGGCGATCATCGGTGTGCAGGTGGTGGCCGCAGCCCTGGTCTTCCACGAGCAGATTTCATCTGGACAATGGCTTGGGACTCTCCTGGTAATCGTCGGCGTCTTCCTGATTGGAGGGCGATAGGGACAGTATTGTAGGGGCGAAGCATTTGCCCATGACAACCCTGCAATATTGGATGATCGCCGGGCAAATGCTTCGCGGCTCGGTTCCATCTTCTGTTGGTGGGCCCATCGCAGCCACTCTTTTCTGTCATTGCGAGCGAAGCGAAGCAATCCCGCGCTCACACAGAGATTGCTTCGGGACTCCGTCCCTCGCAATGACAGTCACCAACAGACTTTGGAACCGAGCCTGCTTCGCCCCTACTTTGACGTCTCGTGCAAAACCGACTATACTGAAGGCGTATCGTAGCAATTCGGGGTGTAGCGCAGTTGGCTAGCGCGCAGCGTTTGGGACGCTGAAGTCGGAGGTTCAAGTCCTCTCACCCCGACCATGCGGCGCGGGCCGCGCAGCGAGCGGGAGTAGCTCAGGGGTAGAGCACCTGCCTTCCAAGCAGGCTGTCGCGAGTTCAAATCTCGTCTCCCGCTCCTCTTCGTCTCTCGCGGGCCCATAGCTCAGTGGCAGAGCGACCGGCTCATAACCGGTTGGTCGCTGGTTCGAAACCGGCTGGGCCCACCAGGGCTTATCCGCGAATAGCGCGAATGGACACGAATATCGGACATAGATCGTGAAGATTCGCGTCCATTCGCGGATACGTTTTCTGATCAGATGCTATTGAACCGCGAAGGCGCAAAGAACGCGAAGGAAAAACAGAAAATCTTGGCGTTCTTTGCGCCTTCGCGGTGAGAGAATTCAGGAAGACAGACGGGCGGCGACGAGACGATCTATCTCGTCCGCCAGCGCAGCCCCTTGTTCCCGCAGGGAAGCCTCCTCCGCCCGCAGTGTCGCAGCAGTCTTCGCGTCCTTGATGTCCCGGACGTTCACTTCCACGTTCAACAGCGCCCCCCGCAGCGCGGCGTGAGCCATGTATCCCGCCACGCCCGAATCGCACACGGCGGTGGCGATGCCCTTCGCCGCAACCTCACGAGCGAGTTGGAGCACCTCCACACTCATCTGCGCTACCTCCATGGGGACCTCCGACGCGCCGAGCAGCGCTGACTGAATTGCATCGCGCCGCGCGGCTTTCTCCGCGTCCGTTCCTTTGGGCAGAGCATAGGCCCGCATCACGGCGGCGTAGGCGTCGCTGTCGGCCTGGACGCTCTCGGCTAGGCGCGCTCGCAGGGATTCCGCCCGTTCGCGGACCTGTCGCATCTCCTCCGCGACGCCCGCATAGGCGGGTTTGTTCAGGGTCAGCCCAGCGACCATTTCGGCCAGCGCCGCGCCCAAAGCTCCCGCCAGCGCCGCGACGCTCCCGCCGCCCGGGGCCGCGGTGGGAGCCGCAACCGCTTCCAGAATGGCTGTCGGGATAATGCTCTCTTCCTTCTTCACAGGAACCTCCTGCGGCAATCTTGTTTGGTTGGATGCCTATTCTATCAGTGCGCAACAGATGCTGTCAAAACGAATTGTCCGCCCGCACGACCTGTGTTAGAATGTTGGCACTCTATTGGGCGAGGCCGTGGTGTGAATCTGGTGACCCCCTGGACCCCTTCCATCATTCTCGGATTCTCCGCCGCCCTGATTGTCTTCTTGCGAAGGCGACTGGGGCAGACGTGGCTTTTGGGATTGGTCTGGCTTGGCCTGGGGGCGGCAGGCACGGCATTGATTCTCCTGCGCCTATCGCCGGACACAGCCCCTGCCGGGTTTCCCTGGCCGTCTGCCCTGGGCGCGGCTCCCCAATGGGCCGCCGATTCGGAACTCTTTCCCCACGCGCTGATTCTTTTGTTCCTCGCTGCGGGGAGCGCGCTGGCGTGGAGGGGCGCACCGGGAAGGCTTGCCGCGCCGTTGCTGCTGGCGGCATGCACCTTCCTGTTCCTGTTCACAGAGAATCTTCCCGCACTGACCCTTTCCTGGCTGGCGTTAGAGGCGCTGCTCCTGCTGTTCAAGCGCCGCACGAAGGTGGACGCGAAAGGGCGCGGCCTGGCAGAATTGGACGGGTTCTGGGGGATTCTCGCGCTAACCGGGCTGGCGTTCGCCTGGGCCGAAACACAGGGGGCCTCGCTCCGGGCGTATGGAGCGGGACAGTGGTCCGAGCGTGCGCGGTGGATGCTCACGTTTGCAGCCTTCATCCGCGTGGGTGCATATCCTCTGGTCTCGCGGGGCACGGTCCTGCGGCAGCCTCAGCGGGGCGCGCTGGACGCCTTCGCGGTGTTTCCCGTTGTGGCGGGGCTGGCACTGGCCGAGCGGGCGGCGCTCCTGGGGCCAAATCCATTCCCCGCGCTGATGATCTGGCTGGGGACAATTTCCGCACTGGTCTGCGGCTTCGCGTCGTGGAGCAGCCAATTATTCGCCGACCGGATGCAGTGGGCGCTCCGCGCGGCATTGGGGCTGGTTGTGATGCTCTGGGGCGCGGGCGCGCTGCCGCCGCTTCTGCTGTTTCCCAGCGCATCCGCCGCAATCGGGCTGGGCTTCGGGCTGTGCGCGCTGAGGCCGCCCATCCCCTCGGCTGCGGGCGTTCCGCGGCAGGCATTACGGTTCATCCTCAGATTCGGGCCAGCGGCAGTGCTTGGGTTCCTTGCGCCACTGGCGTATGGAATGCTGGCGCTGTGGCAGCGGCTGCTGGGGCAGTCGCTTTACATCCCCATCCTCCTGGGCATGGTGGGCCAGGCTCTGCTCATCGCCTCACTTCTGCGTCCAGTGACCAACGGCGATACCGCCCACGTTCACAGGCATCGCGGATGGGCCGCGGCGGGCATCTGGATTCTGGCCGCCGCCGCCCTAGCCTTCTGGCCGGGGACGGTTCTTTGGCTTGCCGGGTACAAATGGTCGGAGGTAGCTTCGGGCTTCAAAGTTCCTCCCGCGCCCGGCATCTGGGCGGCGATGCTCCTGCCCGTGCTTGGAGGCATTGTCCTCCCGCCGGCGTCAGCCCTGGACGAGCCATGGGATGCATGGGCCAGCCGTGTGCGAGGGTTTCTCGCCCTGGACTGGGCGCGCGATGGCGTGGCGGCACTCGCGGGGGCTGCGGGGTGGATGCTGCGGATGGCGGACCACCTGCTCAACGAGGCTGGATACCTGCCCTGGGCCATCGCGTTTCTGATCGGCCTTGCTGTGTTCCTTACAGCAGCATGAAGGATTCACCACAGAGGACACGGAGCACACAGAGAATCCAATGGCTTTTCCTTTATGGTCTCTGTGCGCTCTGTTGTGCGACCATCCGTTCGCAAGCGCGAGGCGCAAGACTCAGCCTTTGCCGAGCAGGAAACTGACCACCATGACCAGGGCAACGCCCAGGCTGGCGAGAGCGCCCACCAGATCACGCTGCACTGCGGAAACGAAGAAACTCGCCAGCACCACGGCCAGCGGGGTCGCCAGAAGCCCCAGCAGGCCCAGCGAAACGAGCCCCTGTCCCTCGCCCGCCAGCGCCGAACGGAGGGCCATCGCCGGAGCGAGCGTCTGCTTCGGGAGCGCGCCCGAAGACAGAAGCGAAGCCGCGCTTCCCACGACCAGCAGCAGCACGCTCAGGCTGAGACCGGCCAGAAGCACGTAATAGACCCACCGGTGGATCGGGGTATTGAATCTCATCCTCCGAAGGCCCTCCATCCCATTTGCAGCGCGATGAACGCCAGAAGAACCTGGAAGAGAATCCTCAGCACAGAGCTCTTAGCCTTGCTGCCCAACCGCGACCCAAACTGTGCCCCAACGACCGCCCCCAGGGCCACAGGGATGGCAATCGCGGGCACGATGTAGCCATGCCCGTAGTACACGATTGCCGCCGTTGCGGTCGTGATTCCAATCATGAAGGTGCTGGTGGAGGTGGCTGCTTTGAAGGGCACGCCCATTACCTGGGTCATGATGGGAACTTTGATCACCCCGCCGCCCACGCCAATGAGTGAAGACAGAATTCCAGCCAGCGTGCTGATGCCAAGCCCTGTGGAGATGTGGTTGACCCCGTAGCGGACGGTCTGGCCTGTGGCGGGGTCTTCATACGCAGCAGGCAGCGCGCCGCGGGGTTCGCAGTTGGCTTCGCTGGCAGAGGGCCGCCTCATGGCATAGACGATGTACAGGGCGACAAGCGCAAAGATGCCATACAACCAGCGTGCGCTGACCCATACGGCCACCAGGCTCCCCACAACGGCGCCGATGGTCGTGGTCACTTCAAGGATCATCGCCAGTTTGATGTGCGGCATGCCCTTCCGCACGTACACAGCGCTGCCCGCCAGTGAATTCGCAACCACCGCCACAACGCTGGCCGCGATGGCCGTTTTCACGGGCAGGCCAAACAGGAGCGTAAGCCCTGGAACAATCATGATCCCGCCTCCCAGACCCAGCATGCTGCCCAGCACGCCGGCCACAATTCCCATGCCAAAGTAGCCAAGCGCCGTCACCGTGCTATCGCTCCCCGCTGTGGGTTGGAGGCTCTGGAAGCACCAGGATCGCTGGCAGCAGCAGACGGTGCATCGGTCTGGGGGTGCTGGTCGGGGTCGGCGCGAGCGTAGGCGTGGCGGTTGGAGTTGGCGTTGGCATGACCGTGGTCGTTGCTGTAGCCGCCATTGCCGTTGCAGTAGCCGTCGCTGTAGCAACAGGCGACGAGGTCGCTGTGGCAGTCGCCGTCGGCGTGTCCGTGGGCGTGCCGGTTGGCGTGTGCGTCGCCGTGAGCGTCGGTGTGGATGTCTCCCTCGGCGTTGCAGTGGGAGTAGCCGTAAGAAGCGACGCCGGTGGGATCTCCGGCTCAGCGTAGGTCACGACCAGGCAGGGGCGCTTTGCCATATCACGTTCGGCCGATTCCGAGGAAGTGAAGGTGATAGTGACTGACCCCATCTCCTCAGTGGGCAGAGCCTTGAGGATGACCCCATGGTTGGACTGGGGATTCTGCACCCACTCTCGGGCGCCCTCGGTCACGTCCAGAGAATAGCATGTTTCGTCGCTCAACGTGAACCATTCCTTGGTATCATAATCCTGCCAGTACTTGAGCCAGCGGAACGACCGCTTGTCCATATAATCGGAGTCGCGGTCTCTGTCTGCCCCTTCTGTCTTGTTTGCGCCCGGCTGGCCCCATAATTCCACCGAGGAGGCCCGCTTCCAGGTGGTGGCGTCGCCGGGAACCCAGGCTTTCCTCAGGATGTGCGCCGACACTTCTATTGGGTCAGTGTTGGTGTGTCCGTCTGTGCCGGGGGACGTACCTACACAGATCCCAAGGGTAGCGCGGAGGACTCGCGCCGACGTCGGTATGGCAGTGACATCAAACTTCAGCAGGGCGGCCCGGTGATCCGGCTCCCCCACTTTCAGGTCACCTTTCTTGCTAAAGTTCGTGTCGATCTCGCCGGTATTTGCGCTGATGTACGTATCCACCACCACCCCTGTGTAGCCATTCCACCCCTCACGGAAGGCGACCTGGTGGATTTGTGGAGCGGCGTACACGACAGGAACAATCCGGGGGCTCCCGCGCCGGACGACGACATGATCCCGGACGGCCAGATACTGATACACCTCGTCCGCAGGGGCAACCCACACTTCATCCAGCCCGCCAGGGCCATAAACGAAGTAGAGGTAATCCAGCGAAGTGCCGGCGATGTCATTGGGAAACACCAGGTGGCTGTGTTGGTTCAGCCAATAGTGCTTTCCAGGGTGCTCCAGCACGTCCTGGTGAGTCACATCCATGTAGTACAATGACCCAGGCTTGGCGCGATCTTCCTTGACACGCGGGCGGTAGATATCCGTCCTGCGGAGCCGGAAGGGCGGAGACTCCCATGCCATCGTATCCACCTGGATGGCGCCTCCTCCACTCATCTGCATGAGTTGAAAGCCAAGAAGAGCCTGATTAGCAGTAGCCGCGTCCGCGTACTCGTCTCGCATGAAGGGCGGCGTGAACACCAGTGGCGAGTAGCCCGGTATCGCCCGCAGGAATGCCTGGTTGCATCGGAGGATGTTTTCAAGAAGAAACGCTCCAGGAAAGGCCTCCGGGCTCGCATGGATATAGGAGTGATTGTACAATCCCCACCCGGCCTGGAGCAGCGCGCTGAGTTCGGTGATGCCCATGTAGCCGAACCGTGTGGCATCGTTCCTGTCAAGCCACTCGCCGATGACAGCCACGGCCCCCCGATATCCAAGCCGGTCGAACATGGGTTTGGCATTTTCCCAGACAGACAATTGCCCGTCGTCAAAGGTGAGGCTGTAGGCCCACCACTTGTTGTCGCGCAGCGCGGCCTTGCGGAAATCATCGCCGATTGCTTCGGGAGGCGTGTCCAATCCAAGCAGGCGGATGTCCACCTGGGGCGAGCTTGCAGTGAAAACAACCCAACCGCGTTCAGGTAGGTGACACGCTTCTGTGCTGGCCGGGTTGCAGTAGTAGTACTGAAGGGTCTGCCCGTCGGCGATGACCTGAATTTCGTCTGCCTGGCCCACGTACACCTTCAGCGTGATGTCGCGGATGCGAACCCAGTTGGGCACTTGAGAGTAGTCCAGCTCGTAGTGGAGCCAGAATTCTGACGTCGTCCCAGCCAGCGAACGCGCGGAAAGGGTTGGGGAAATGACCAGCGCGAGCAATACCCCGCAAGCCAGAACATAGGCAAACAATATGTGACGCCTGGAGTTCACAAAACCATCCTTCTTGCTGGAAACAAATAGCGGGCTGCGCCTGGCGAGCGCGCCTGCCCGACACGCGATTATAGACGGCCAGGGCATGAACTGTCAAAAACCATGTAGTTGTAGGGGCGAAGCATCTGGAAACAAGGACTTACTGCAGGGCGAAACCTTCCTTCCAGATGCTTCGCCCCCTACTTCGCAGGCGCATCGCACCTGATGTATAATTCCCCCATGAGACGACCAGGGCGGCTTGTCATGTGCATTGGATTTCTTGCGCTCCTTTCGGCATCCCTGGCGGCGTGCAGCGGTGACGCCTCCATGCTCTCGCCGACACCTGCGCCAGCGCCTAGTGCCACTGCGACCGCCGCACGGACGCGCGCGCCCACCCCCGCACCGACGGACACGCCCGCGCCGACACCCACACCCAGCCCGCCGCCTGCGGCATCGAAGACCCCCACATCCGCCCCGCTCTCGCCCACGCGCACCGCCACGCCGGGGGTCTGGACGCGCAGGGAGTCGGTGACGATCCCCACCTATCCTTTCGCAGCGTTCCTGCATTCGGAGCCGCACCCGCTGTACGGCGAGCCGCTGGTGGTCTTTGACCGGGCTGCTTATGAAGCCTCCTCGCCGTTGCCAGAACCCAAGACCTACGAGGCGCTGGTGGTGGAGAATGCCTTCATTCGGCTGACCTTCCTGCCCGAACTGGGCGGGCGGCTCTACCAGTGCACCTGGAAGCCGACGAATCAGGCTCTCTTCTATAATAACGTAGTTCTCAAGCCGAGTTACTGGGGGCCACTGCCCAGAGAAGAAAACTGGTGGCTGGCGGCGGGCGGGCTGGAGTGGGCGCTGCCCGTCCAGGAGCACGGGTACGAGTGGGGAATGCCGTGGAGCGCCACCCTTGTGCGGCAAAGCGACCGGATAACGGTTATCCTCCGCAACACGGAGGACGCGAATCGTCTTCAGGCTGAAGTGTCTGTCACGCTCGCCGCAGGGGAGGGACGCTTCACTGTGCAGATGCTCCTGAAGAACCCGACAGACCGCCCGCTGCCCGTCCAGTTCTGGGCCAACGCCATGCTCGCGCCGGGCGGTTCCACCGTGGGGTCAGACCTGCGGTTCGTCTTCCCGGCGCAGTCGGTGACTATTCACAGCACTGGCGACCCTGCGCTCCCTCCGGGAGGCAGCACAATCTCCTGGCCCCTCGTCGGCGGGCGCGACATGAGCCGGTATGCCGAGTGGCGCAACTCGCTAGGAGTCTTTGCGGCGGAGCCTCTGCCGTCCTTCGCGGGTGCGTACAATCCCGCCGCGGACGTGGGGGTGGCGAGAGTTCTGGTCGGCGTCGGCGGGGTCAAGCTGTTCGCCTTTGGCTCGGAGTTTCCGAACGCCGTCACGTACACCGACGACGGCTCGGCCTACGTGGAACTGTGGGCCGGGGCCAACCGCACTTTCTGGCCGGAGGACGACCGAATCCTCCAACCCGGCGGATCGCTGGCGTGGCGCGAGGTTTGGATGCCCATCGCGGGCACGGGCGGCTTCACGAATGCGACAGAGGAGGCCGTCCTGCGCTTGGAGCGGGAAGGCGAGGCGCTCGTCCTGGCGGCGGCCAGCCCCGTCCAGCGCAAAGCCGTGCTGCGTCTGTCAGCAGGAGATGTCGCGCTGCTTTCCCGTTCGATCACGCTGGAACCTGGACGTCCTTACCGCGAAACCGTACCGGCGGACGCTTCGGGAAAACCCCTGCACTTGCAGTTGTTTGCCGAAGATGGTATCCTATTGGCCCAGGCGACTTTACCGTGATTTCGGAGGCAAAACTCA
>Ga0315291_10009356_pt1 | contig 12003 bp, 8 predicted proteins | sample YL17G12_20_MG_FD_203070 | JGI IMG/M metagenome (GOLD analysis project Ga0315291, IMG submission 203070) | Sediment microbial communities from Yellowstone Lake, YNP, Wyoming, USA - YL17G12_20 | ecosystem: Environmental > Aquatic > Freshwater > Lake > Sediment | place: USA: Wyoming | collected...
TCTGCACATGCCAATTTTGTTTACCTTTGATATACTATACAGGCTGTTAGGCAGTTTATAGTATAAAAGTCTATTTTGGCTTCAGGCAGAACTTCATATAAATATCTTGTAATATCAGGATCCCTGTTGATCCTGACTTACTGTTCGGTTGAAAAGAACACGGGCACAACAAGGTTTTATCAGGGGCTTACATCAAGATATAATATCTATTTTAATGGTAATGAGAGCTTTAAAGCCGGTGTTACAAAAGTTAATGCCGGATACAGGGATGACTATTCAGATTTACTGAAAATATTTGAATACAGCGACCCGGCAACAGTTTCAATGTGCACTGCCGATATGGAAAGAGCAATACAGAAGGCATCCAAGGTAATATCGTTAAAATCAATAACAGCGAGACCGGAAATAAAAGGGAATGCTCCTCCCTCAGATAAAGAAGAGGAATTCCTTAAGAGGAAAGAGTATAATGAATGGGTTGATAATTGCTACCTTCTGATGGGGAAAGCAAGATTATACAAGCACGATTTCGACCCTGCAAGATCTACATTAAGCTATAATATCTCTTCTTCAGTTGATAATGAAATAAAAACTGAATCGACTATATGGCTTGCAAGAGTATATAATGAAACAGGTAACTATAATGAATCTTTCAGAATCCTCAATGAACTCGACCTTTCAAAGAATTTTACTAAAGAGTTAAAGGGACTATATTATACTACTCTGGCTGATCTTTTCATGAAGCAGAAAAGATATCCTGAAGTCATTGAACCGTTAAGTAAATCTCTGGAATTTGTATCAGGGAAAAGAAATAAATACAGGCTTACTTATCTTCTTGCCCAGCTTTATGAAAAGACCGGTGATGGGAATAAAGCCACCTTCCATTACCGTGAAGTTGTAAAAATGAATCCGCCTTATGAAGTGGAATTCAATGCAAGGATTAATCTTGCCGGTGTCTTTGATGTTAACTCAGGGAATCCCGAAAGTATAAGGAGAGAGCTGGGAAAAATGCTGAGGGATTCAAAGAACAAGGAGTTCCGCGATCAGATCTATTATGCCCTCGGCAACCTTTATAAAAAGGAAGGAAAAGAAAAAGAGGCTGTGGAGTATTATAAAAAATCAGCTTCATCAAGCACAATGAACCAGAACCAGAAAGGAAAGTCTTTTTTGGCCCTTGCTGAATATTACTATAACAAACCCGACTATATGAATTCCGGTAAATATTTTGACAGTACAATCTATTTTCTCGATCAGAAATATCCTGATTATCAGACAATAAAATCCAAATCACAAAACCTTAATGCTCTTGTCAGCCAATTAACAGTAATCCAGAGAGAAGACAGCCTGCAGCGCGTTGCAAAAATGAGTGTATCAGATAGAAACTCCCTGATAGCATCAATTATTGAAAAAGTTAAACAGGATGAAACAACCATTAAATCCGGGGCTGAATATTCCGACAGATATAACCTGGGTCAGTATTATGAGAATGAAAGGAGGTTTCAGGGGAATATCGAACAGGAAGGAAAATGGTATTTCTATAATCAATCCGCCCTGACCTTTGGAAGAACAGAATTCAGGAGAAGATGGGGCGACAGAAAGCTTGAGGACAACTGGAGAAGATTGAATAAATCGAGGGTGACTCAAAACCAGGTTTCAGGTAACCAGGATGAAAACGCTCAGGTTAAAAGAGACACTTCCTCCTCAGTAACAGATAATAAGAAGCCTGAGTTCTATCTCCTCAACCTGCCGGTAAATGATTCACTTCTTGCTGTCTCCGACGACAGAATTGCCTTTGCATACCTCGAATCAGGAAAAATATACAACGATAAGTTCTCCGATAAATCAAAAGCACTCGAATCTTTTGAAAGTATTTTAAGACGTTATCCGGGTAATGAGCTGGAACCTGAAGTATTATATAATATCTTTGAAGTCTATAAGGAAGAAAACAACACCAGATCAGAGACTTACAGGCAGCGGCTGCTTGAAAAATATCCGGCCAGTGATTTTGCCAGGATCATCTCCGATCCGGATTATTATAACAAGAAGCTTGAAGATATACGTCAGGTTGAAAAGCTTTACCAGTCAGCTTACAATGCCTATCTCAGTGATGATTTTGCAGGGTCAATAGCTATTTGTGATAATGCTGTGAGTCAATACAGCAAGCATGAACTGGCACCTAAATTCCTGCTGCTCAGAGCATACTGCATCGCCAGAATTTCTGATGAAAGGACTTTCAAGGAGGAGCTGAGCAATCTGATAAAACTATGGCCGGATACTCCCGAAACCAAAAAAGCCTCGGAGATAATCGCCTTTCTTAATCAGAAGATCCCCGAGCTTAAAATCGAAGAAGATAAACAGATTGCCAAAGAAATTTATGTTGATGAAAAAAATTCACCTCATGTTTTTGCACTTATTATACAGGATGCAAGCTTTAACATCAACCAGGCAACATTTGATGTAATAAGTTATAATATAGACAATTATACTAACAAGAATTTTCGTACTGAAGGCATTCTTGTTGATGATAAATATATAATGATAACCGTTTCCGGCTTTGCAGATATGCAGGCTGCCACGGATTATTACAAAACCTTCCGCACAGATCAGATAGTAAGGAATACTTCAGGGTCGCTGATGATGATTTTTATTATCGGTAAGAGCAATCTGGAGGCACTTAATAAAGATAAAAATCCTGAGAGATACAGGCTCTTCTTTAATGAAAAGTACCTCGGCGAGGAAAACGAAAAGTAAAGAAAAGAGCTGTATCTTTGCTATCTCCCAATTGCCGGCCGTATATGAGAAAATTAAGAATACTTTGGACTGATGATGAGATTGAGGTTCTTAAACCGCATATTTATTTCCTCAGGGAAAAAGGATATGAGATTGATACCTGCTCAAATGGTAATGATACAGTTGACCTGGTAAGGCAGAATTCCTATGACTTAATTTTCCTTGATGAGCATATGCCCGGACTGAGCGGAATTGAGACACTCAGATTAATAAAGGAAGCCCGTCCGGAAATCCCGGTAGTAATGATAACAAAGAGCGAAGAAGAAGACATAATGGAGGCGGCTATCGGATCTGAGATAGCCGATTATCTTATCAAACCGGTTAAACCTAACCAGATACTTCTTGCCCTGAAGAAGAACCTTGAGCAAAAGAGGTTTGTAACTGAAAAGACCACCGTCGATTACAGGCAGGAATTCCGGAAGATCTCCGGAATGATAGATGCTGCAAAAATCCCGGATGACTGGACTGAAGTTTACAGAAAAATCATTTACTGGGAATCTGAACTGGAAAAATCAAGCGACAGTGGAATGTCAGAGATACTTCAGATGCAGGAAAGTGAAGCCAATAATGCATTTTCAAAATTCATAGTAAATAATTATCTCGGATGGTTAACTCCCGGAAATTCTGAAAAGCCACTTCTTTCACCTGACCTTCTCCGGGAAAAAGTTTTTCCTCATCTCAGTGCCTCAAGGCCCCTCTTTTTCATCCTTATCGATAATATGCGGTTTGATCAGTGGAGAACAATCTCTGCAGAGCTTGCCGGTCTTTACAGGATAGTAGAAGAGGAGATGTATTTCAGCATTCTGCCAACTGCCACACAATTCAGCCGTAATTCGATTTTTGCAGGTGTGATGCCCCTGGTAATATCCGAAACCATGCCAGAATTCTGGATCCATGATGATGAACAAGAGGGCAAAAATAATTTCGAGGAAGAGTTTCTGAAACGACATATAGCAAAGAAAGGCCTGAAAATCAAGTGGTCATACAATAAGGTAAGCAGCAGTCAGGATGGGAAAAAAGTAAATGAGAAGATAAAATCTCTTTTGGATAATGATCTGAATGTAATTGTTCTCAACTTTGTGGATATGCTTTCGCATGCCAGGACAGAGATTGGGCTGATTAGGGATCTGGCAGGTGATGAAAGCGCTTACCGGAGCCTGACAAGATCATGGTTCATTCACTCCTCACTTTTTGAACTTCTGAAAACTCTTTCATCACAAAGCGTCAGAATAATTTTCAGCACTGACCATGGGACCATCAGAGTCCAGAATCCTGTTAAGGTAATAGGCGACAGAAAAACATCTTCAAATCTGAGATATAAGATGGGAAGGAGCCTCGATTATGATCCTTCAAAAGTTTTTGAAATTAAGAATCCTGAGAAAGCGTTGCTCCCCAAAACGAATATCAGCTCAAGATATATTTTCGCAATGAACAAGGACTACCTGGTTTACCAGAATAACTATAACTATTATGCCGGTTATTACAAAGATACATTCCAGCATGGAGGTATATCAATGCAGGAGATGCTGTTACCTGTAGCCTGTCTTGAACCTCTTTCCTGATCTTATTTTTTGTACAATGAGGATCGTTATTAAAGATAAAGGTCATTTGCATCAGGCTGCTGATAAGTTTATTAATCTCACCAAAGGGAAGAAGATCTTTGCTTTTTACGGATCAATGGGAGCAGGAAAGACTACAATTATTAAATCGATCTGCGAGGCACTGGGTGCCCTGGATACTGTAACAAGTCCAACTTTTACTCTTGTTAATGAATATAAAACATCCCGTGGAGAATCTCTTTATCATATTGATTTTTACAGGATCAGAAAAACAGAAGAGGTATTTGACTTTGGTATAGAAGAGTATCTTTCCAGCGGGAATTACTGTTTTATAGAATGGCCTGAGCTGGTCACAGGTATATTTCCCGCCGGAACAGTTAGTGTGAGGATTACTGTTACTGATGATGAACAACGAATTCTTGATATTGAATAACAACCATTGGTTTGTTGCTGTATTGCAATTTTTTTACCTTTGATAGAAATAAATCACTCCCCTAAATGGACGATAAAGGTAACAGCAGACAAAAGAATTTTGGTAACACAGCCTTCATGCCAAAGGAGGAACATCTTGAGACAACTGTAAAATACCGGAAGGTCTCCATCGGTATCCCATGCGATAATAATGATGATGAAAAAAGGGTGGCAATAACTCCTGAGTCAGTCAATCTGCTTGTCGACAACGGAAATGAGGTTTTTGTTCAGAAGGGTGCCGGCCTGGGAGCAAATTATACGGATAAAGATTACAGTGAACATGGAGCAATTTTAACCGATTCACATGCAAGGGTTTACAGTGCAGATGTTGTAATAAAGGTTGCTCCTTTTATTGAGCACGAGACTGATTATCTTAAAGGCAACCAGATAGTGATGTCATTTCTGAATGTCCTGAAGCTCAGCGAAGAGACACTCGGAAAGCTTATAAGGAAGAAAGTTACTGCAATAGCATTTGAAAAGATAAAAGATAACAACGGGGTTCTGCCGGTCATGGAATCGATGAGTGAGATCAGCGGAATAACCTCACTGCTAATTGCTTCCGATTATCTCAGTAACCATCATGGCGGAAAAGGTGTGATGCTTGGCGGAATAACCGGTGTGACACCAACAGAGGTGGTAATTATTGGTGCAAATACAGCAGGAGAATACGCTGCAAGAGCTGCAATAGGATTAGGTTCTGAGGTAATGATATTCGATAATTCACTTCACCGGCTCAGAAGGTTTCAGAACATTCTCGGACAAAGGCTTCAGACATCTGTTTTCCATCCCCAGGTGCTTAAGAAAGCTCTGAAGTCAGCAGATGTGCTCATTGGTGCAATTGAACTGGAAGATCTGAAACCCTGGTATTATATCACTGAAGATATGATAAGGATGATGAAAAAAGGCTCTGTTATAGTTGACCTCAGCATCGACCGGGGAGGATGTATTGAGACCACAGAATGCCGTGCTCTGCATGATCCTGTATATGAGAAACATGGAGTCATCCATTTCTCGGCATGGAACCTTCCTTCCAGAGTAGCCAGGACTGCCTCGATTGCTCTCAGCAATATCTTCACTCCTCTTCTCCAGAATATTGCAGAATCCGGTGGTATGACGCAGGTTCTAAAGAACGATACCGGCTTAAGGAATGGTGCATATCTTTATAATGGCATACTTACCAACGAAACACTGGGTCAGAAATTCGGGATACTTTCAAAAGATCTGGATCTTTTGCTGTCGGCTTTCTGATTCTTAAAGGAACTCAAGTATTGCTCCTCTTTCTGTTGCTCCGATTGTTGCTTTTTTCCCAATGAAAAGAGCGTGGTTATCTCCAACATGTCCTGCCGGGAAATTAAAATAAACAGGATAATCATAATCGGAAACGATATCGGCTATTGTTGTTTCCGCACTTCTTCCCCAGGGAATTTTGCCATCCTGCATCTCATTCAGACCTCCGACCAGAAGAGCCGCTAATCCTTCCAGCTTCCCCGCCATCTTCAGCGAGGTCATCATCCTGTCGAGATGATAATAATACTCTCCCACCTCTTCAATAAAGAATATCTTTCCTTTAGTTTCAGGTTCAGCCCTTGTCCCTGAAAGACTATATAAAAGAGAAAGATTTCCACCGGTGAATTCTCCTGTAGCTTCTCCGGGTCTCAAGATAGTTCCTGACCACATATGTGGTTCATAATCACCAAATAATGCTTTTTGTAAGGTGTCAAATGTTTCAGGGCTTTTTTCAGAATTTGAATAGTTAAGAGGCATTTCTGCATGCAGTGAGATTATACTGCAGACTTCACTTAACCAAAGGTGCAACACCGTTATATCACTGAATCCGATGTACCATTTCGGATACTTTCTTAAAGATGAAAAATCAATCTTATCGATTATCTTTAATAAGCCATAACCGCCTCTTGAGCAGAAAACTGCTTTAATATCTTTATCATCTGTCATTTCCCGGAGATCAGCAAGTCTCTCTTCATCGGTTCCGGCAAAAGGTCCATACTTTCTGAGCGCATTCCTCCCAACCTTTACTTTTAGTCCCCATTTTTCAAGAAATGATACTGCACTGATAACTTTGTCCTCATCAATAGTAAATGATGGTGAAATGATTGCAACCTCATCACCTGTCTTCAGATAGGGGGGCTGTATCTTTATTGCAGACATATAAATATTATTATATGTAAAAATAAGCCATTGTGTTACCTTCTACAAGTAAGGTAAAACAAATCTTTCTGCATCAGAGGTTAAAATTATTATCTTTGTGCAGTTTTTAAATCTGTTAATAGTTCATTATCAGAATCATGAAGAAATTTAAAAGATATCTTGTCACTTCAGCACTGCCATATGCCAATGGACCTATTCATATTGGTCACCTTGCCGGAGTTTATATTCCGTCTGACATTTACACAAGGTATCTCAGAATAAAAGGTGAGGAGGTAGTTTCGATATGCGGGTCGGATGAACATGGTGTTCCGATAACCCTGAAGGCCCGTAATGAAGGAATTACACCGCAACAGGTTGTCGACAGATATCATGCAATGAATAAAAAGGTTTTCGAGGATTTTGGAATTGCCTTCGATATCTATTCACGCACATCAAACAAGGTTCATTACGAAACCGCTTCTGATTTCTTTCTGAAGCTTTACAGGAATGGTGAGTTCATAGAAAAGACTTCCAACCAGTATTGGGATGAAGAAGCCGGCTGTTTCCTTGCTGACAGATATATAATGGGCACATGTCCGCATTGCAGTAATGAAAATGCCTACGGAGACCAGTGCGAAAAATGTGGAACATCTCTTAGTCCGACCGATCTTATCAATCCCCGCTCAACTGTATCTGGCGGAAAACCGGTTCTGAGGGAAACGCTTCACTGGTATCTTCCTCTTGACAAATATGAACCCTGGCTTAAAAAATGGATTCTGGAGGATCATAAGGAGTGGAAGGTAAATGTCTATGGACAATGTAAGTCATGGCTCGACCAGGGGCTTCAGCCCAGGGCTGTAAGCCGCGATCTCGACTGGGGTGTTCCTGTACCTGTTGAGGGTGCCAAAGGAAAAGTCCTCTATGTCTGGTTCGACGCTCCAATAGGTTATATATCGGCTACAAAAGAGCTTACCAGTGACTGGGAGAAATACTGGAAAGATCCTGAGACCAAAATGGTCCATTTCATCGGAAAAGATAATATTGTATTTCATTGTATTATCTTCCCTGCCATGCTGAAAGTTGAAGGAACATTTATTCTTCCTGATAATGTCCCGGCTAATGAATTCCTTAACCTTGAAGGTGATAAGATCTCAACATCACGGAACTGGGCTGTATGGCTGCACGAATATCTTGAGGATTTTCCGGGCAGGCAGGATGTATTGCGTTATGCACTCTGTGCAAATGCCCCGGAAACAAAGGATAATGATTTCACCTGGAAAGACTATCAGGCAAGAAACAATAACGAGCTGGTAGCAATTCTTGGAAATTTTGTAAACCGTACTCTTGTCCTCACAAATAATTATTATTCAGGCAGGGTCCCTGAAAGAGTGAAGACAGATAAGTATGATAATGAGGTTCTTGCAGAGATTGATCAGCTTAAAGCTGGTGTTGAGACTAATCTTGAAGGGTTTCGCTTCAGGGAGGCATTAAAAGAAGCTATGAACCTGGCCAGGCTTGGCAATAAGTACCTGGCCGATACCGAACCATGGAAAGTTGTAAAGGTCGATCCTGAACGGGTTAAAACGATAATGAATATTGCTCTTCAGATTACTGCCAATCTCACAATTATCTGCGAGCCATTCCTTCCTTTCTCAATGGAAAAGCTCAGGGGATGGCTTAACTATAAAGATATAAAATGGAGTGACGCAGGTAGTACGTCCTTACTTGTCGCAGGTCATATTGTCAATAAGCCCGAGCTTCTTTTTGACAGGATCGAAGATGATGTCATTAACCGCCAGATTGAAAAGCTTATGAATACAAAAAAAGCCAATGAAGCAGCTTCAGCAAAGGTGTTGCCGTTAAAAGATCCGGTATCATATGATGATTTTACCAGACTTGACATAAGAACTGCCACAATTCTTGAAGCGGAAAAAGTTCCCAAAACCACCAAACTCCTTAAGCTCAAAGTTGATACCGGAATTGATATAAGAACAATTGTATCAGGTATCGCAGAGTATTTTGAACCGGAATCTCTTATCGGTAAGCAGATATCAATTATAGCAAATCTTGAACCTCGAAAGATTAAAGGTATTGAGTCAAAAGGGATGATCCTCACAGCCGAGGAAAAAGACGGAAAGCTGGTTCTTGTGTCGCCAATTGAAAAAATCGGTAACGGAAGTGTAATAAAGTAGATTTATTTTATTCTTGTAATCCAGGTACCCTGATACTTCCTGCCGATGCTGTCTTTTTTTACTGATGCCTCAGAAAGATCGGAACATCTTAAGGCGCTTACCCTGTAAAAACCATTTGGCCCGTTAATCAGCTCAGGTATATACCCTTCATCAGCAAGCTTTTTCATAAGTGACTCGGCATTCCCTTTCGATTTAAAACTGCCTGCAACAAGACAGAAAACCTCTTCGGTACCTTCAGCAGGCAATATCTTTTCTTGCTTAACCGGGGAAGACTTTTCTGCCGATATCTCTTCTTTACCCTGTCCGGACTGAACCACAGAAATTGAGCTGTCGGCACTCTTTCCCTTATCTACAGCCTCTCTGTTGTTTTCGAATTCAACTGAGGCCAGCGGATTAAGATTGGTCGACTGAACCTTTGTTCTGAGAATATCTGTTGATAACGGAACGGCAATCATCACGGTAAGAAGCGGAATGATAACTGCAGCGCGCCAGAGTATCTTTCTGACTGATGCCTGTTTTACAGGTTCCTTATCACCATATTTTAAAATTCGCTTTTTTACATCATACCCCTCAAGTGGCATCACCTGGAATGATGTAAGCCCATAGGAATTCAAATGGTAATTTGCTTCCCTGTCAGGTTCAAACTGGACATTGCCTTCCTGATTATTAACAAAACTTCCGATATTTTCAAAAACAACTTTTTCGCCCTTTGATAATCTTTTACGTATATCTTCAACAAATTCCTCGACAAGATTTCTGGCATCACCATAATTGATCTTTACCGATCCTGATATCCTGCCTATAAGAAGGCCATCGTTATGATTGAGGTTCCTGTTAAACGAGATCTGCTTTACGGGAGGATGGAAAGTGCTGGTTGTTTTATCAATACGGGCCGGAGTGTAATTTCCTATGAAACCTCCGAAACCCGGAACAATAACACAATCATGTCCGAATAATAATTCCCTAATGAAAGCAGTTATATCCAATTATGATAAATTTAACCGTTAATACAAAAATAAGAAATTAATTTACTCTGTGCAACTCTGTGTCTCCTCTAGTGAATCTCTGTGTAACTTTTTTTTTATTTCACAGAGGAAATCCGGAGAATTCACAGAACCACAGAGCTGAATCAATTAACCATTATTCACTTCAGTAATAAGAGTAAAAATATTATCTTCGTAATTCCTAAAAATTCATCTACAGATGAGAGAAATACAGATGGTTGACCTTAAGGTTCAGTATGAAAAAATCAGTACTGAAATTAACAACACCATAAAATCGGTTCTCAATTCAACAGCGTTTATCAAAGGTCCCGAGGTAAAGATATTTGAAGAAGAGCTGCAGCGATATCTGGGAATCAGGCATGTGATTTCATGTGCTAACGGGACCGATGCTCTTCAGATCGCAATGATGGCTCTGGAGCTTAAGCCGGGGGATGAAGTTATAACAACCAACTTCACTTTTATATCCACAGTGGAGGTTGTAGCACTTTTGGGTCTGAAGCTGGTAATTGTCGATCCGGAGGAAGACAGCTATAATATTTCGACTGAGGCGATCAGAAAAGCAATTACTTCAAAGACCAGGGCAATTGTTCCTGTCCATCTTTTTGGTCAGTGTGCCAATATGGAAGAGATCATGAAGATTGCGGCAGATAATAATTTATATGTCATAGAGGATGCCGCTCAGGCAACAGGAGCTGCCTTCATGTTCAGAAACGGTAATGTTAAAAAAGCCGGGACCATAGGACATATTGGTACAACCTCATTCTTCCCGTCAAAAAACCTTGGATGTTATGGCGATGGAGGTGCTCTGTACACGGATGATGATAATATTGCAAAAAAAATGCGAAGCATTGCCAACCATGGAATGAAGATTAAATATTACCATGATGACATAGGTGTAAATTCAAGGCTTGATACCATCCAGGCTGCAATACTCAGTGTTAAACTTAAGAACCTTGACAGTTATAATGCTGCCAGAAAGGCTGTTGCCGATTTTTATGATAAAGCCTTTTCAGGTTGTCCGTATATTAAAGTTCCTGAAAGAGTGAGCTATTCATCACATATCTTCCATCAGTACACTATCAGGCTCAGAAACGGAAAGAGGAAGGAACTTAAAGATTTTCTTGAAACAAACAGAATACCTTCACTCATCTACTATCCTGTTCCGCTTCATATGCAGGAAGCATACAGTTATCTGGGATATAAAGCAGGTGATTTTCCGGTTACGGAAATGCTGTGCAGGGAGGTAATTTCTCTGCCCATGTATCCGGAGCTTGACCAGGAACAGCTTGATTATATTACAACAAATGTTCTTAAATTCTTTGAAAAACAATAGCCATGGGAAAGGAGTATTTTGCCCACGAAACCGTAGTAATTGATGAAGGATGCAAAATTGGTAAAGGGACCAAAATATGGCATTTCAGCCATATTATGACAGGTTGTGAGATTGGAGAAAACTGCAATATCGGGCAGAATGTTGTTGTTTCACCGCAGGTAAAGCTGGGAAGAAATGTTAAGGTTCAGAATAATGTATCTATCTATTCAGGAGTAATTTGTGAGGATGATGTATTTCTTGGTCCTTCAATGGTTTTCACCAATATCGTGAATCCCAGAAGTGCTGTAATCAGGAAAGACCATTATGTTACTACCATTGTGGAAAAAGGAGCCTCCATAGGTGCTAATTCAACAATAATATGTGGAAATAAAATTGGCAGATTCTCATTCATAGGGGCCGGGGCCGTTGTTACAAAAGATGTTAAGCCATACGCACTTGTTGTTGGTAATCCGGCAAAACAAACAGGCTGGATGAGTGAATTTGGTCATAAGCTTATCTTCGATAACAAGGGA
>Ga0315291_10009357_pt1 | contig 12000 bp, 11 predicted proteins | sample YL17G12_20_MG_FD_203070 | JGI IMG/M metagenome (GOLD analysis project Ga0315291, IMG submission 203070) | Sediment microbial communities from Yellowstone Lake, YNP, Wyoming, USA - YL17G12_20 | ecosystem: Environmental > Aquatic > Freshwater > Lake > Sediment | place: USA: Wyoming | collected...
CGCATTACAGCAACTTGGCCGCTTGCTTGGCGAAGTAAGTCAGGATCAAGTCGGCGCCGGCGCGGCGAATGGCGACCAGCGACTCCATCATGGCCCGCGTGCCGTCCAGCCATCCCAGCCGCGCCGCGGCCACGATCATGGAAAACTCGCCGCTCACCTGGTAGGCGGCCACCGGCACATTGAACTGCTGCCGGACGCGACAGATCACGTCCAGGTAGGGCATGGCCGGCTTGATCATCACCATGTCGGCGCCTTCCTCGATGTCCAGCGCCACCTCGCGCATGGCTTCGCGCTGGTTGGCGGGATCCATCTGGTAGGAGCGGCGATCGCCGAACTGCGGCGCCGAATCGGCCGCTTCGCGGAAGGGGCCGTAGAAAACCGAGGCGTACTTGGCGGCGTAGGACAGGATCGGGATGTTGGCCAGGCCGGCGGCGTCCAGCGCGCTGCGGATGGCCGCCACGCGCCCGTCCATCATGTCGGAGGGGGCGACGATGTCGGCGCCGGCGCGCGCCTGCGACACGGCGGTGCGGGCGATCAGTTCCAGGGTGGAGTCGTTATCCACGTCGCCGTCGGCGATGCGCCCGCAATGCCCGTGGCTGGTGTACTCGCACAAGCAGACGTCGGTGATCACCATCAGCCCGGGCACTTCCCGCTTGATGGCCCGCGCCGCGCGCTGCACGATCCCGTCGTCATCGTAGGCGCCCGAGCCCGCCTCGTCTTTGCTCTCCGGCAGGCCGAACAAAAGCACGGCGGGGATGCCCAACCCCGCCGCCTCGCGGCATTCCTCGATCACCCGGTCCACGGAGAAGCGGTAATTGCCGGGCATCGCGGAGATTTCCTGCTTCACTCCGGTCCCCGGACAGACGAACAGCGGATAGACAAAACTCTCCGGGGAAAGCCGCGTCTCCCGAACGAAGGAGCGCAGCAACTCGGTGCGCCGCAGGCGCCTGGGACGATGCACAGGAAACGCCATGCCCAAATCATAGCACGCGGCCGGCGGCCGCCGGCTGAGGCCATGCCGCCAGCCGCTACTGTTGTGTCTCTGAAACAGGTCTACCACGATGACGGCGGAAGGCGGCAAACGCCCGCCGCGGCGGGCTTGCTGCCTTCTGCCTTCCGCTTTCTGCCTTCGCCATTGTCGGGCTATTTATGAGGCAGTACGGTGGCTGCCCGCCGCCGGCCTCTGGTATACTCGGCTCGCTACAGAACATCTCGTGAGGGGGGAGCGCATGGAAAAGGCAGATGCGGGTGTTCGGCGGCAAATGCTGGCCCGGGCGACTTCCGAATTGCTGGCCGAGTTGCTGGATGCGGTGGGAGACCTGCAGGCTGTGCTGGAGGGCGGCGCGCGGCTGGCGGCCCATGTTCTGCGGGCCGAGCAGGCCCTGCTGTTCGACGACCACAAGCGCCGGGCCGCGGTAGGACTCAGCTCGGCGCAGGGTTTAAGCAGGCGCGAGCATTCGCTGGCTCCGCTGTTGAGGCAGTACGGCGTTTACCGCTACTCGCTCCCCGAGTTCCGCTGCCCCGCCGAAGATGGCGCGCCGGTGGTGGGCATGGCGGGGGTGATCCCCGTCAACCGCGCCGTGTTCGTGCTTGGCCTGGAGCGTTCCTACGCGCCCTTCACCAGCGACGAGCAGGTCTTACTGGCGCCCATGCTCGCCCAACTGGCCCGACCCTTGCACTGCACGCTTGAGCTCCTGGAGTTGAAGAAAGCGCAGGCCCCGGTGAAGCTGAGCGTCCAGCAGTTGCCGCTGAAGCGCCTGGACCCCATCCCGCAGCTCGAGCAGCTCGAAATCCTGCTGATTCAGGAGGCCATGCGCCGGGCCGGCAATAACAAGACCCAGGCGGCCGCCTGGCTGGGAATAACCCGCGAGGGATTGCGCAAGAAAATCAGGCGCCTGGGAATCGCGCTGGGCGCTGACTGGCGGCCCAACGGCCAGGCCGCCGGTTTGATGGGACCGCCCGCGCCGCTTGCCTCTTCATCCTGATTTCAAAACGCCGGTGGTGGCCAGCGTTCGGGCCAGGGCCAGGACCCGGTCTACTTCCAAGGGCGAGTTGTAGATGTGGCAGCATTGCCGCACCCCTGGGCCCGAGGCGCGAACCCGGATCCGCTCGCGGTTCCACAGCTCGTCCATCAATTGCGCCCCATTCAATCCCCGGAGGCCCCAGTTCGTCGTGGCGCTGGTCAGTTCCGGGTGCAGCCGGGAATAGACAGCGGCCCCGGGGATCTCCCGCAGTCCGGCGCGCAGGCGGCCGGCAAGAAACATCACGCGCTGTTCGACGCGCTGCGAACCAAGGCGGGCGTGGAAATCGACGGCCGCCTCGAAGCCTTTCAGCAGGGAGAGATTGCCGGTGCCGTACTGCATCAGGCGGTAGGCTCCCGCCTTCTGGTTGTCCCATTCGCTACTGGCCAGCGTGGTCCAAAGCCCCGGCAGGCGGTCGCGGCGCACGTACAGCAGGCCGCTGCCGGCCGGCGCCAGCAACCACTTATGGGGGCTGGAGTAGTAGGCATCGCAGCCCAGGTCCCGAACATCCACGCGCACCTGCCCCACGGCCTGCGCCCCATCGACGAAGGAAAGCGCGCCGCGCTCGCGCGCCAGTGCGCACAGGCGCTTCACCGGCAGCACGACGCCCAGCGCCGAGGTGATGTGAGGAAAGGCCAGCACTCGCGTCCGCGCGGTCATCGCCGCAGAGAAGGCGCGGACGATTTCCTCGGGCGATTGGCCGATGGGCAGCGGCTTCCACACCATGCCTTCCCGCTTGGCGCGCAGTTCCCAGCCGCAGCGCCCGCCGGGGTGCTCCTGGTCGGTGCTCAGCACCTCGTCACCGGGACGCAAGTCGATGCCGTGCGCCAGGAAATTCATGCCCAAGGTCGCGTTCTGCGTCACCGCCACTTCTTCGGCATCGGCGTGGATCAGCGCCGCCAGCTTGCCGCGCAGCTCGAGCTGCGGCCGGTACCCGGCGAACCAGTCCGGATTCTCCGGGCGGTAATCCCAATGCGCCAGGGTGACGGCCGAGCCGCGAAAATGCTCGATGACCGCATCTTGCACCGCGCGTGGCATGGCGCCCAGCGTGCAGGTGTTGAAGAACGTCTCGTGGGCGGGAATTGTGAACTGCTGCCGGATGGACGCCCAGAACTCCTCTTCCGACAGGTTCGCGTCGGGCCAGGGCGGAAGGCCCGGCGCAGCGGCAGTCATGGCAGGAACAGCAAGAGCGCCCAGGAAACCGCGGCGGGATAGTTCGCTCATATTCTCCTCCGGTCAGGTGTTAGGTGCTCCCTGAGGCACTCCGCATTCCGCACTCCGCATTCCGCATTCAACAGCGGGGCTTGGCCGGCTGATTGACCGGCCATTTGGGGGGCTGGCTTTCCAGCACCCGCACGATGTCCTCCGCCACCAGGCTCATCCGTTCCATGGCCTCGGCCGTGAGCCCTCCGGTGTGCGGGGAGGCCGTGAAATTGGTGAGTTGCAAAAGCATCTGTGCGGTACGGCCCGGCGGCTCGACTTCGAACACGTCGGTGGCGGCGCCGGCGATGCGGCGTTCCATCAGCGCGCGCAGCACCGCGCCCTCGTCCCAAACCGGCCCGCGGCACAGGTTCAGGAGGAATGCGCTCGGCTTCATGCGGGCAATTTCCTCGGCACCGATCATGTGGCGTGTATCGCGGTTGAGGGGCACTTGCAGGGTCACGAAGTCGGATTCGGCCAACAACTGGTCCAGGGACACGTATTCGGCGCCGCAGGCCTGTTCCACCTCGGCCGGCGCGCGCACCGGGTCGCTGTACAGCACCCGGTTGTCGAACGCGGCGTGGCATTTCCGGGCAATCAGCCGCCCGGTGTTGCCGAACCCGATAATGCCCACCGTCTTGCCGGCCAGTTCCTTTCCCACCAAGTGCTGGCGCTGGTTCCACTCGCCGCGGCGCAGCGCCCGCTCCGATTGGCGGAAGTGCCGGCACAAGGCCAACGCCAGAAGCAGAAATTGCTCGGCCAGCGACTCGGCCGGGGCGGCCGGGGTGTTGACCACCCAGATGCCCAGCTCGGAAGCGGCCGCGACGTCGATGTTGTCCACGCCGGCGCCATGGCGCCCCACCACCTTGAGCCGCGGCGCCGACTCCATCAGGCGCCGGCTCACCTGGCCCATGGCCCGCACTACCACGGCATCGGCGCGCGCGAACAGCGGCAACAGCGCCTCTTCTTCCAGCGACTCCGGAGCAATGACCTCGCCGGCGGCCCTCAGGAGGCTGAGGCCGCGCTCATGAATGCGCTCGTACAGAATGATCGTATTGCCCATAAGTGGGAGATTATAGCCTGCCGCGGCGAACTCTCGATCACCATCATGCAACCCTCAGCCCCTGCGCTTGTTGATAACACTGGCCTTATAGCATGCGACCTCCCGGCCAGCGTCTCATCTAATGTCATGGTACTAATCCATCCGCCCGTGTGACCGGCGGCCGGGGTGGCTGTTCGCACGAGCCAGGAGGGCCCGATGTCCGATGAACACAATCGCGCCAGCGTCACCGGCGAGGTTATTACCGCTATCTGGAGCCTTTTCGGTTGTCCGCACCGCCGAACCACGTTTCCGCGCGTGCGCAAGGATGCCCGGGGACAGCCGAAATACCCGACGCAACACTACATCGTTTGCCTGGAGTGTGGGCACGAGATCAACCACACTTTGTTTGACCCTCCCGCCATGAACGCCGCCTGAGTGGGAATTGCGGATTGCGAATTTCAAACCTCGCGGATGTTTGAAATCGGCAATCCGAAATCCGAAATTGCTAGGCGTGCCATTCCTCGCGCAGCATGGCGTACAGGAAGCAGTCGCGCCATACGCCGTGGATGCGCAGGTGCTTGCGCAGATAGCCCTCGCGGCGCATTCCCAGTTTCCTGAGCACGCGCGCCGAGGCCGGGTTTTGCGGCAGGCACATGGCCCACATGCGGTGCAGGCCCAGGGGGCCGAAGCCGTAAGCAAGCAGATGACGGCCCGCCTCGGTCGCCAGCCCCTTGCCCCAGTAATCGGGATCGAGCAGGTACCAGGCCTCGCCCTGCAGCCGGTCGCGATCCAGGACCAACCCGCAGAGACCGACCAGAATCCCGCTGTCGGCAAAGACGATGGCGCGCACCAATGACGGGCCGCGCTGGCCATCGCTATCCGCGGCGGATTCGCGCACGAAATCGCGGGCGGCCTGCTCGTCGAACAGAGGGAAAAGCATGTAGCGTATGACCTTCATGTCTCCGAGCAGGCGATGGACGGCAGGCACGTCGTCTTCCGTCAGCGGGCGCAGCTTGACGCCATCATTCACCATACTCCGCACTCCGCATTCCGCATTCCGCACTCCGCATTCCGCACTTCCTACTTCCGCAGCAGGTCGATGGCGCGCACGGCCGGCAGGCGCTCGATGGCGCCCAGCCCGGCCGGCGTCACGGGCTTCGGTGTCGGCGAGAGCAAGATCACCGGCGCGACCCGCACCGGAACCGCGGCGCGGCGGAAGACTATCAGGCTCCGGCTCATGGTCGGCTCGCTATCGGCGACCTCGTAGAACAGGATGCGGTGGCCCCCTTGCGGCAGCAGGTTGCGGCGCCCAGTCAGGAAGGCGCCCAGCTCATTCCATCGCCGCCACGGCCCGCTTTGGGGATAGAACGCGGCCAGGTCGTACAGCTTGTCGAGAGCGCGCTCGAGCGATTCGGCATAGAGGTAACGCGCCGGCGTCGTGCTCCAGTCCTCGGCCCACACGGTGGCCGGCTGCACCAGCAGCGAAGTGGAAAAGGCTTCGATGGCGCCGGCGCGATCGCCGGTCGCCAGCCGCGCCCGTCCCAGGTGAAAGTGCGCCAGGGTGAAGTAGTGGTCGAGGGCCGAGGCGCGCTCCAGCCAGGGGATGGCGCGGCTGAATTCGCCCGCCGCGGCCAGTGCGCTGCCCGTCTGTGCCGCGGCCGGGATGACATCGGGCATGCGGCGCGCCGCCGCCAGGTAGAAGTCGCGGGCTTCATCGCCGCGGCCGGCGCTTTCCGCGCCGGCCCCCGCCTGGAAATCATAAAAGCCGCAGTGGCTGTCCCACTCCAGGGCGCGGCCGGCGTCACCGCGCTGGTAGTAATAATGAGCGGCGGAGAAGGAGCCGAGCACCCCAACGCCGGCCAGCGCCGCTAGTGCCAGGCCGCCCAGCGCCAGCCAGCGCGGCAGCGCCGCAGGCTCGGCAGGCGCCGTCTCTTTCTGGGCCGCCAGTGCGGTGATGACGGCCAGCGGGAACAGGATGGCGGGCAGATCAAGCTGGTAGTCGCTCAGCGAGAACAACAGGTAGAGCCAGACGGCGGTGGCGGCGGGCCCCCTTCGGCCGCCGATCACGGTCAGCAACAACAGCACGGCCGCGGCTAACCCCAGGGCCCCCGTCTCGGCCAGCAGGTGCACGGGAAGATCGTGCAATTGCGGCACGACCTCGCCCGGGGGCATGATCCCCGGAACCTGCTGGCGGTATAGGGCAACGGCCAAGGGGACGGAGCCGGCGCCAAATCCGACCACGGGCTGCGCGGAGAACATGGCCAGGCCGGCGCGCAGGAAGCGCACGCGGTTCTCCAGAGAGAGCGACGGATCGCGGCCGGCCGCCAGGATGCCGCCGAGCCGCTGGCGGACGCCGGCGATCACCGGGCTGCGCGACGTGCCAAGCAAGACCCCGGCCCCGACGACAATCGCCACAAGCAGGAGGGCGGCTGCATAGCGCTGCCAAGCCCAGTGCCGCCCGGCGCTTGCTGGCGTGCGCGCCGGCGCCCGGCGGGCCCGACTCACCGCCATCGAAACGGCGAAAACCACCAGCACCAGAACGGCTGCCAGCGAGCCGGTGAGCAGGATCGCGAGCGCTTCCAGCGCCGCGCCCGCCAGCCACAGCGCCCGTATCCAGGAAGCGCGGGCTTCCTGCCGGCCGGCTGCGGAAACCGTCAGCGGCAGGTGCAGCAACAGAAAGCCGGCCATGTAGTTGTGGTGGCCCAGGGGGACGGCCACGCGCGGCGTCCAGCCGAGCGCGTATGCCAGCAACCCGGCGCCGGCGGCGGCCACGCCGGTGGCGGGCACCAGCCAGGCAAGTGCGGCCGCGCGCCCAGGCGAGGCCCGGGCCCCGAGAACCAGGTAGAACACCGACACCGCTGCGACCGCCAGCAGAATCAGGCCCCAGCTTCGTCCGGCGCACGGCGCCTGCAGCGCGCCGGCCACCAGCACCAGGAGCAACAGGGCCAGCGCGGGCTCGAACACCCCCCCCACCAGCGGCCAGCTTTCGTTCCGCCAGCCGGCCACCAGCGCCGCTCCCAGCGCCACGATGATGACCGCGTGCATGCCCCCTTCCCGCGTCCACGAGGCTCCGCCCGACACGGTGCCTAGCAGCAGGCAAACGAGCGGGTAAAGCAAGAAGAGCAGGCTCACGGCAGGTTGCAGGTTACAGGTTGCAGGTGGCAGGTGGCAAGTAGGTTACAGGTGGCAGATCGCCGGCGCCGTCGAATTCCAGCGGCACAGCCGGCCCGATCTCGTAGTCCGTGTTGCCGGCGAGGTCCGCGGCACAGGCCGGCGTAGCGAGAAAGTCCCCCATCGTCAGCGTATTCCGAATCCAGGCGGCGCGCAGCCGCTCCGGAGGCGGCTCGCCGAGGTTGCCGAGCAGGAACTCGAGCCCCTCCCGGTCGCTCGGAAAGTGCATGGGCATGCGTGCCGCCGCGTATCCGTAAGCGGTGCGAGAGTTGGTGTACATCGCGCCCAGGTCGGCCTTCCTCGCAATCCGCTCGTGCATGACGTCGGCCAGGCCCATGCCGATGGCATTGCCTTCGCTCTCCGGAGTCAGGTCGCGGATGTAAATCCGCCGGATGCGGATGGCGTCGCCCACGTCCCGAGGGGCGCGGTCGGGATGAACGGGGCGGCCGATGACCTTGGTGTCCAGGCCCGATCCGCTGATGTTCTTGCCGATTTCATCGACAATGAGCAGATCGAGCGAGGCAAACGGCAGCTTGGGGTACAGTTGCCTGGCGCGCAGCAGCAAGCGCCGATCGAGCGCCTCCACCTGCCCGGCCGGCGCCGCGGCCACCTCGCACAGCAGGTGCCGCTCGTTTTCCACCAGCCCCAGACCGGCCAGCACCTTCCCGCCGGCCAGAACGTGCCGGCCCATGGCCAGAACCACCTTGTCGAAGCCCCGGCGAAGGCTGCTGCGGTGAAAACTCATCGCGCCTTCCACCTTGCCGAGGCCCACGGCGAGAATCTTCAGGAGGCCGCTTTCCACTTCGCCGTCGAAGTCGGTGTGGGGCTTGACGCGGTTCAGCGCCAGGACGCGCCCGGCTTCCGCGGCGGCGCGGTCCATGAAAACTTCGATGCCTTCCGGCGTGCGTCCCAGCGAGACGGTCTCCATGGAGGAGACGATCGGCGCTCCGACGAACTCTTCGGTGACGCCGTAATCGGCAAGCACGCGGCGCTGTCCGCCGGCGGTGGCGCCTCCGTGGCTGCCCATGGCGGGCACGACGAATGGCCGCACGCCCGCCTCCCGCAGGACAGCGCAGGCGGCCCGTACCACCTCGGCGATGCGGTCGATGCCGCGGCTGCCGCAGGTGACGGCCAGGGGCGCGCCCGGCGGCACATCGGCCAGCGCGGGGCGGATGGCCGCCAGCGCCGCACCCACCGCCGCCCGCACGTCAGCAACGGCCCGCGCCGGCGCGCGTGCCGATCGCACCCGGTGAAACCGCAGCGATTCCACCATATCTCGATTCTGACCGCCGCGCCCCGCCCCGTCAAGCAACCACGCGGTCGGACAGAGCCCGCCAGCCGAAGTTGACAAGGCCGGAGACCCGTGCCAGAATTGCATGTTGTCCAAAGGGTGATGCCCACTACTGTGCCCAAGTGGCGGAACTGGCAGACGCGCTAGGTTCAGGACCTAGTGAGAGCAATCTCGTGGAGGTTCGAGTCCTCTCTTGGGCACCAACTCTCCTCCCAAGTCCGCGCTCGCGATGTCGCTACCCTGAAAATTCCCGCAGCGGCGTCCCGCCGCAAGCATGTGGCGCCGGCGTCCCGCCGGTAACCCCTAATGGCTTGCGGTCGCCGTGTGGTACCGGCGGGACGCCGGCGCTACATCCGGCGCGCGAGACGCGCGCTCGCCCTTTTCGTGGTTTCTGGGTCCCGGCACGCCGGGATGGGTGACTGCTCTGCGAAGATCCCTCCCCTCTCTTGGCTAAATCCGTGGTAAAATGGACCTATTACCGAGGGTAACCCGAGGGTAATCCGATGAGGTTTCAAGCTGATTTGGGCTCCAAGGATAGTTCGATGCTTGCGAACCTGAAGCGCGAGCTCGAAATCCCCAGCAATGCGGACCTGCTTGTGCAGGCCATGACCATTCTGCGATGGCTGGTCGGGGAGCGGCGCGAGGGCCGGCGGATTGCCAGTATCGGCGATGCGGGACCCGTGCGGGAACTGGCTTCCCCACTGCTTGAGCGAGTCGCTCCTTCCGCCGGCTTGCCTCACGTCGAAATCGATTGGACTGACGAAGAAGTGCGGGAAGTGGCGGCGCTGATTGACGCCGAGCCGGCTGAGCCGGCACCGGCGCTGGTGGCAGGCATGAAACGGTTGCACCGTGAGACTGCTGATACGCGAACTGGAAGAAGATGACCAGCGGGCCGGGTTTGACTGCGGCGACGAGACACTGAACGACTATCTCCGCCGCTTCGCCTGGCAGAATCAAGGCAGGAACCAGGTCGGAGTTACCTGGGTGGCGGTGGAGGGGAGTCACCCAAGGCTCATCCTCGGGTATTACACGCTGGCTTCGGCGAGCATCTCCAGGGAGCGGCTGGCCGAAGCGGGGTGCGCCCGCCTCGCCTATCCGGAAATCCCGGTGATCCTGCTGGCGCGCCTGGCGGTGGACCGCCGCTTCCAGCACCGCGGAATCGGCGAACTGCTGTTGGTCCACGCTGTCGATCGAGCGGTCGCGGTCGGACGCCAGGTCGGCTGCCGGGGTGTCGTCGTGGATGCCTATCCGAAAGCCGTTTCCTGGTATGAGAAGTTCGGCTTCGTGACGCTGCCCGGCGCTGGCCCCAAATCTGCGGCCCAAAAAATGTTTCTGGACCTGCGTAGCGCCTCCGCCGGGCGCAGAGCATGACCCTCCGTCTTCCTCGGTTCCCCAAGAAGGCGAGGGGCAGCGCGGCGCGCTGCCCTTTGCGGTCCCTGCGATCTCCGCAGTTGACAATGGGCGCTATCGGCGCTCGATCATGCGGATGGTCAGATACAGGCCGGCGATGGTGAGCAGGATGGCGGCGATGGAGATGAGCAGGCCCCGGCGGCGGACGTCGCGCTCATGGAGTGCCGCCAGCCCCTGGGCCGCGGCCGACTGGGCGGCCTTGCGGCCCTTGGCGATCTGCTCGTCGAAGACACCCAAGTCCAGCCCGTGCACCAGCACCCGCGACTGCACCAGCGCCTGGTTGGCGTTGTTGATTTCCAGCCGCGCGTCACTGACTTCCATGCCGTAAGTTTCGGCGCGGTGCACGCCGCGCTCGGCGGCGGCCAGCTCGTCCCTCATCCCACCCAAGCGGTCGGACATGGCGTGGGCTACTTTCAGTCCGTCGTCTCCGGCCGCATGGCAATTCAGGCAGACGGCGCCGGCCTGGTCGCCCATCATGGCGTCGCTGGTGCGCACGATGCGGTGGTTGCTGTGGCACTCGGCGCAGCCGCGCATTCCCGCGGCCTTGAACACCGGTGCGTGCGCGCTCTTCTGGAACAGCTCCTCGAGGAACACGTGGCAGGTGCCGCAGACGTTGGCCACGGCGCTGACGTTGGGCGGCGTGGCGCCGTGGCTGCCGTGACAGGTGGCGCAGGCCGGGGCCGCCAGCTCGCGGTTCTTGCTCAGCAGCTCCCAGTGCACGCTTTGCTCGTATTCCTTCCGCTCCTTGCCGGTGTGGCAGCGGCCGCAGGTCTCCGGCTGGTGCACGGGAAAGGCGGTGGAACGCGGGTCGCTGACCGGGCGGATGCCGTGCACGCCGTGGCAGTCGATGCAGGTGGCCACGTTGGTCCGGCCCGCCGCCAGCTTCTTGCCGTGCACGCTGGTTTTGTACAGCGCCAACTGGTCCACCCGCATGCGCGGCGCGTAGTTCCTCATGAACGTGGCGTCGGAGTGGCAGCCGCCGCAAAGCTCGGGAACCCGGGCGCGGGTGATCTTGCCGCGAAAGCCCTTGGCCGGGCTCATGGCCGCCAGGTCGGCGACGCCGGCGTCGCCGCCGTGGCAGGCCGTGCACCCGAAGCCCTTCGCGGCATGCACGTCTTCCTTGTAGCCGGACTTTTCCGGATGGCAGGTGAGGCAGGAACTCTCCGACAGCGGCACGGCCTTAAACGGCTTCGGCTCCGCTGCCCACATTCCTACTGCGCCCCAGAGAGCGCACAAAACCACCAAGGTACAAAGATACAAAGGCCCTGGTGTCTTGGTGTCTTGGTGGTGAGACGGGCTGCGCGTTTCGCGGCTCATTTTACGTACCCCAGGATCGAGAAGGTCACCAGGTAGGCGACGGCAAACACGCCGATGGCCGGAAAGACGATGGAGTAGCGGCTCTCGCGGCTCGGCCGGTCCAGCAGCGGGACGACGAACCAGAACAGCCCGGCCGCGGAAAAGGCGAAGACGCCGAGCAGCTCACCGTTCAAGCCCAAGACGCTGCCGGGAATCATCTTCAGCGTCTGGAACTCGGCCAGAAAATACCATTCCGGACGAATGCCGGCCGGCGCGGAGGCGAACGGGTCGGCTCTCGTGCCCAGGTCCCAGGGGTAAAGCGCGGCCAGCACGCCGAGCACCGCCAGCCCCGCGTACCAGGCCATCAGCTCGCGCAGGAAAAAATTGGGGAAGAAGCGCAGCACGCGCGGCTTCTCGCCCCGCTGCTCCAGCTCGCGTTCCACCTTGAGCGGCATGCTCATGCCGAACTGCTGGATCAGCAGCAGGTGAAGCCCCAGGAACAGCATCAGGCCGGCCGGAAGGATCGCCACGTGGAAGGCGAAGAAGCGGGTGAGCGTGGCGCCCGTCAC
>Ga0315291_10009359_pt1 | contig 12000 bp, 7 predicted proteins | sample YL17G12_20_MG_FD_203070 | JGI IMG/M metagenome (GOLD analysis project Ga0315291, IMG submission 203070) | Sediment microbial communities from Yellowstone Lake, YNP, Wyoming, USA - YL17G12_20 | ecosystem: Environmental > Aquatic > Freshwater > Lake > Sediment | place: USA: Wyoming | collected...
CGCTGGCTGACGCCTTTTGCCCGCCTGAGATCACGCAACGCTTGTCCAAAAGACTGATTCATGGACATGATTGTATCATGATTTGAGTTGACTGTCAACTCATTGCCGGGCAAGGTTCCGCCAGGCCCTGGTTCTGAAACGCATGGAATGGCTTACGGCCGGAACAGTGCCTGCAAATCCCGCATGTGCATCAACTGGTGGCCATAGACGGCGTTGAGAAAGGTCTCCACCGGCACCACTCCCAGCGCCGGGTGGCGGCCTGCGCGGTCCAGGGCCGCCTCGTCCAGTCCACCCGCCCAGGCGATGGTGGCCTCGCGGGCCGCCGCCAGGTCAGCCAACAACCGGTGCGGGGGAATACCAGCCAGCCGGACCTGTTCCTGGGCGTTGAATGCGTTATAGTCCAACCCCTCCGGCGCGCCTGGCCCGCCCGCCGTGACGTCCTGCATGATGTGCAGCAGCGCCTCCTCGGCCGACAGAAAATGGGCCAGCAGGTCGCGCACCGTCCAGGCCGGCGGTCCCTCGTACAGCACCATTTTCCATCGGTCGTCGGCCAGGCCGCCCAGGATCTCCTGGGTCTTGGTGCCTCCCTTGCGCAGCCGCGCCACCAATTCATCTATGCGTTGGCTCATGGTGTTCCTCCTTGATTCGCGTCATCCCAGTTTGGCGTGAGCGATCCTCAGTTTGCGCACGATCCCGATCCCGTAGGGGCAGTTGGCCTCCACCTCCATGCAGGACTCGAAGTCGTCGGGGTTCACCTGCAGTGCCCGGTAGCGCTGCCTGGCCACCTGGGCGGTGTCGAACCAGTTTTTGAGCAAGGAACGCAGCGCTTCGTCCTCCGGCTCGTGGCGGCGGCCGTCGTCCATCTGCCGGTCGAACATGCCCTCCAGTTGAAAGATCTCAGGGATAGGCACGTTCCTGGGGTTGGGCACGCATTTGCTACACTGGCGGCACACGTATTCCCCCAGTTCCGGCGCTGCGGCGAACAGCCGCTCCATCTCCTGCTGGCTCAGCGGCTCGTAGGCCACGGCCGCCGCCACGTCGGTCTCCAGGTACTCGATCTGGTTCATCCCCGAGACCACCGTGGCGCAGGGCAGGGTGAAAGCGTAGCGGAAGGCTTGCTCCGGCGAGCGGTACAGGTAGCCATCGCCCACCGGCTTCATGCCCACCACGGCCACCCCTTTCTCCGCCGCCAGGGGCAGGAGGTCGCGCTCGCCCGATGGGTAATTGAAGCGGTCAAAGTAGTTGAAGGTGTGCATGCAGGCGTCGAAGGGGTAGCGGTTGAGCGCTTCGATCAGCACGTCGGCCCAGCCGTGGCCGGAGATGCCGACAAAGCGTACCTGGCCCGCCTGGCGCGCCTCCTCCGCCGCCCGCAGCGCCCCGTCCTCGCCCAGGATCGCCTCCAGTTCGTAGGGCTCCTGCACGCCGTGCATAAAGAGCAGGTCCACGTGATCGGTCTGCAGGTTGTCCAGCGAGCGCTCCAGGATGCGCGCCGCCCCTTCCTTGTCGCGGGCGGCCACCTTGGTGGCCAGGAACACCTCGTCCCGGCGGCCTTGCAGCGCCTGGCCGACCTTGCGCTCCGAGTCGCCAGAGCCGTAGGCGTAGGCGGTCTCCACGTAATTGCCGCCCAGGTCCAGGTAGCGGTGGACGATCTCGGTCACGTCCTGCTGGGGAATCTCGAGGAAATGGTAGCCACCCAGGCCGAGCAGGCTGACCTTCTCGCCTGTCTTCCCGAAGGCCCGGTACTCCAGCCCCTGGCGCTTCTCCACGCCGGACCCCAGGCCAAAGAGTTCCCCGGGCGAGGGCAACCGCCCGCAGCCCGCCACGGCCGCGGCCGCCGTCAGCCCCACCCCCACCCCCGCCCAGCGCAGGAACTCCCGGCGGGAAAGGTGGTGGTGGGCGTTATGCTTCCTCCCTGGGCAACCCGATCCCTTCATGTGCTCGCCTCCCTCCAATCTCGCTCGTGCTACAACGGCGAGCCTCATGATACCAGAAACGCGGGCAAAAGCCAGGTACAGAATCAGGGGCTCCCCGTCGGGAGCCCCTGATCGTTCCGGCTACTTGGCGCAATCGGGTTCCCGAATATATAGCTCTCTCTCGAGTTGTTCGGCTCCTGAAACCACCTTGCCGGTGCCGATGATGGCCCCGCCGGTGCTGTGGACCGAGAATTTACAGGGTTGATCAGTCGGGCAGGCGCATTGTTCCCCGTTCCAGTAGTAAGTGTAGAGCCCGTCGCCACCGCGACCCTGGATGAAGATGGACTTGTACCAAACGCCTCCGTCACAGCTCTCCGTGCCAGGAAGATCCCACAGGTCCATCTGCAAAATAGGCTGCGCTGTAGAGCTGACGAGGGGGGCTGGTGTTTCGGAGATCGGTCCCTTGACAGGGAGCGACTCATAATCCCCGGGCCACTCGAGACGATCAATGTAGACGAATCCTTCTACGACCTGGTTATCCCGGACATAGTACCACTGCCCGACAGCGGAGCGTCCCAGCACGGTGACCTGCTCTCCTTTGCTGACGCTCCCTAGCTCTCGCGAGGTCGCGTCCGGCGCAGCGAAGATACTGGTGCCCTGGATAGCGGTTGCCAGATTGCTTGGGGGAGGTGTGGGTGAGGGTGCGGTCGGCGTCGAAGTAGGTGTAGTGACAGTAGGTGCGGGTGATGGAGTACGAGTTGGCGTGACTGTGGATGTGATCGGTGGCACGGCCGTCGTCGCTGGAGGCGGTACAGTTGAGGTTGGTGTTGTTGTGGGTGTCAGGCACCCCCTTATGGCGAAAATGCCTAGTAGGAGCAGTATGACAACTGCAGTTCCACCACCAAAGAAGGTCCAACGCTGTGCTTGCCTCTGCCTCTCAACCATGTAATTGGCCCGCTCTTCCACCTTAAGGCTATCGGTGTAATGGGGATCCACGCTGTGGAGCTGGGACAATACCGCCAACGCCTGACGGGGGTCCCTCTGGGACAGGTGTCCCAGCGCCTGGTTGTAGAGGTCCATACACATACCATCCCTGGCCCGGCTCTCGACTTCTCGAGGGTCTGGGTAGTCCAGGTCGCCCTTTTGCTGTTGGATCTCCTGCCACAGCCTGAATGCTTCTGTGTAAGATCGCTGATTGAGGTGTTCCACCGCTCGCTTGTATAGACTGTCTAGCGTGGCTCGCAGATCCCGGATCCGGATACCTGTTCGATTCTGAGCATCCAATTCATCCACATCCGGGTAGTCTGAGGAACGCTGTCGCAACTCGGCTAGTGCAGCCAGGCTTTGCTCGAATCTTTTTTCCTGTAGCAGTTGCCTGACCTGCTCGTGCAGGCCGTTCAACGCTTCCCGCCGCAACTGAGTCACATCTTCTTGTTTGTATTTGGCATCTACCTGTTCCAACTCACTTAACTTGTCCGCGCAGGCAGCAAACGCTTCCTTTTCCAAGAGGACTCTTGCCTCTTGCATGAGGGAGGACATCCGGGCCATGTGGCGGGCTATTGTCAGCCTGGTCTCGGTATCTTCGTAGCCAGGCGCTTCCTGTTGCAAGGCCTGGAAAGTGACGAGGGCTTTCTCCCACTCCTCGTGCCCCATCTCTTCCACACCCCGATTGTAGAATGCGCGCAGTTGCTGCTGCCGTTTCACCCTTGTTCGGGCGGGGGCTTCGATGTTCTCGGGGTCTGGGTACCCCGGATCCCGTTCGCGGATCACGGCTAGAGAGTCCAGGCAGGCCTGGTAATCCTCCTTGTGGAACTGCTGGACGGCCTGCTGGTATTGCTCATCTAGGCTTCGTCTCTCCTCCTGTGCTAACCCCTCTCGGGCTTGTGTGCGGAGATTGGCTACATCGTAATCGGGGGCGAGTTGGGTCAGGATATTCAATGTATCCAGGGAGTCCTGGTACTTTCTCTGTTCTTGGGCCTTCTGAGCTTTCTCATATAGCTCCAGTAACCGGACCTGATGGCGAGCCTGTTCTAGGTAGCGGGCAGTATCTCTGAAACTGGGAGCCTGTCTTTCTAGTGTCTCGAAGGCGAGAAGTGCCTCACGCCAATCACTAGTCTCAAAGAGTCGCCGTGCCTGCTCGTACTGACCAATTGCTGCCACGTAGGCCTGAGCAGCTTTCTCCAATTCCTCGGCGAAAATCAGAGCTGAAGAGTGGCGTGCCTCAGGGTTCTTATCCAATGCTCGCAGCAGTACTGCTCCAACACCTTTGGGTAGGTCTGAGTTGGCCAGAGTTGGAGGAATTGGCTCGCCGGTCAGAATTTGCACCATCATCTGAGTGGCTTTTCCCCGGTAGGGGAGTTGGCCGGTCAGCATCTCATAAACGACTACTGCAAGGGAGTAGAGATCACTATGCTCATCACCAGGTTCTCCTTCCCTAAGTTGCTCGGGAGCCATATAGGGGATAGTGCCACTCAACCGCTCGACATCCGTGGTCAACATGCTGTCTCCTTCTGGCTTCTTGACCTCCGCTAGGCCAAAGTCAGTCAGATAGGCATTTCCCTTGGAGTCCAGCATGATATTACTGGGCTTAACATCTCGATGAATCACTCCCTGTCCGTGAGCATAGTCTAGAGCATCTGAGAGCTGTCGGACAATACGCAGTGTCTCTGCCATCAGGGGCAACCGCCCGTACTGAGCTCGATTCAGGCGTGCTTCCAGTGTCTCGCCTTCTATGTAGCGGAAAAGAATAAGTGGCGTCCCGTCGCCAAGCCTAGAAATGTCAATGACCTGTACAATATGAGGATGTACCAGCGTGACAGCAGCACGTGCTTCCGGTAGGCCCATCCCTTTCTCGGTCAGTACCTTCACGGCTAGAGTGCGCGGTAGCTCAATATCCTCACAATGATAGACTTCGGCAAAACCTCCGAAGCCCAGCGGGGCAATAACCCTGTAACGGCCAGCGATCGCTTCACCACTCTTGAAACGGTACCAGTGTCCAAACTCCGAGGGGACAGCTGGTTCCTCGTTTCCTGTGTTCGCTAAGCCTGTCTTCTCTTGCTCCATAATCACACCTGCAGCAAATCAGTGAAGGGCGAAGACGTGGGTCTCCTGCTGTTAGTCCAATACGATACGGAATCCCACGTAAGGACGCCTTGTGTCAGGCGGGTATCGTCCCCGACAGGATATGCGCGCCTCGCGACAGAAATTCCGCCACGAGCCACCTCGAATGATCCGATGCAGCCGACCGAAATGCATACTCGCATAAGGGGACCCTGTGTAAGATTCGTACCAACTGGCTGTCCATTCCCATACGTTGCCCGCCATATCCACGACTCCGAAAGGACTCCGGTTGGTCTGCTCGAACTCGTAAACAGAAGTCGTACCGCGTTGGCCTAACTCCTGTGTGTTGCAGCAACCAGGCCGCCAGTCATCCCCCCAGGGATAGAGGCGTGTGTCTGGACAACTGCCCCGGGCTGCCTTTTCCCACTCTTCCTCCGTAGGCAGGCGATGATGCTTTCCCGTGATTTGGCTCAGCCAGCGGCAATAAGCCTCAGCATCCTCCCAATCTACCAGTACGACAGGGTGATCGGCTTTGTCCCCGGGATAGGTGCGGGCCTGAGGGTCCCAGTTGTAGGGGCGGGCATTCTCTTCATCCGCGTGAGGAACCGGGTACTGGGGATTGGCCCCCAGGAAGCAGGCATATTGAGCATTGGTGACAGGATAGCGGCCTATTCGATAATCCTCAAGCTCGCACTTGCGGCGCGGCTTTTCGTTCTCGTGGGCTTCGGTGTCCTCAGGAGAACTGCCCATCCAGAAAGGGCCAGCAGGAACGAGAACGGTAACAGGCACTTCTGGAGGTGGTGAAGGGGGCAGATTATGCTCGGACAATTCATTAAAAGATACACCCGCTGTAGATAGGGCCAGCGCATTGAGCCAGCTGATGATCTCAGACCGTTCCGCCCTACGCGTCTCAGTATCGCTACGTACCCGGGTTAGTTCAATGTTTTCGCTTAGCCGCTGTCGATAGGCCAGCACATCAGGATAACGGGGATGTCCCGGCCCCAGGCGTTCCAGCAATCGGCGCAGTCCAGCTTCATAGGAAGAAAAGGCGCTTTCCGGTTGGTAAAGGACAGTCCGCGCAGGATCTCTGCGGAAGAGAGTCAGGTAGTTCTTTCCCGTTTCCAATCCTAGACTTCCATCTTGTCTATAGGAGAGGTTGTCTTGCAGTGCTGCGCGGATGTGGTCTACCCCCCCCTCCTCACCGTGCCCCAGCCCCATTTCTCTGAAGGCCTTGTCCAGTCTTGGATTGGGCGAAGACAGGTATTGGAACTGTATACAGTCTGAAGTCAGGGTAACCTCAGCGACATTCTCCTCCCTATAATCCCGCCTCACCAGGGACATAGAAAGGGCTTCCAGGATAGCCTCTTTAGGATACTCAAAGAAGATTTTCTCGCCCCAGGTCTTTTTGTCCCGTATTGCTGTGGAACTAAAACGGCGTTCCCAGAGCATCTTCAAAGCCTGGACAAGTTGCTCATATAATTCCAAGAGCGGGTAATCGGGGAAACGGGTCTCCCTGGCTATCTCCTGGCGCTCATCCACCAGTACTACATCAGTGCATAAGCCAGCAAGTCGAGGCTTGCCGAACAAGAGAACACCTTCCAGTGTAAAATGATTGGTTTTCTCAGACAAATACCCTTGTCTTTGCAAGAGAGCCTTTCGATCCTCATCGTTCTCAGGTAGGGGTAACCTGCGGTTCTGCTCATGGAGCAGGTTGAAATATCGGTTGAGCCACTCGCGATCGTGCTCTCCCCACAAAAGTAGGCCTGTTCGAGGCTCTTTCTGCATGCTCTTACTCATTGCTTGGAGTTAGTATGCAAGACCCCTAAGGGCAGGAAGGGGCTTCAATGCGAATCTCGCGGGCTCCTGACTGACCATCCGCTGATGCGACGAAAGCCGTACCTTCGATGGATGCCCCATTTCGCTGATCAAGTGAGAAACTTATCCCACTTTCTGGGGGGGATAGAGTACTGGTGATCTCCTGCGAATTCCAATAGTATTTCAGAGGGACATGGCCCCCTTCGCTGCGCACATAGAGGGTAACCGACCAGGTCTCCCCGCCAGGATTGCAGCGAGGAGGTGCATTCTCTGTAACCCCCAATTCTACTTGTAGAGGTGCAACGGTGACCGCTTTGCCAAATACGCTACGTAAACCGAACACCCCCAGGGAAGCAAGACTGAATAGTAGGAGAGCAAGGAGAAGCCTCTGGACTCTCTGGGTCTTGTGCAGAGACCTTCCTTGACTGGCAACATACTCCCTGAGTTCTTTTTCCGTTTCGCCTGCCTTCAGTGACGCTTGTTCCTGTTCATTGCTGGCTCGCTCAAGCTCGGCCTTGGCTTGCTCTAACTCTCGATTCGTCCTCTCCGACTCAGTAAGTCGTGTCTGCTGTTCGTTGCTGGCTCGCTCAGGCTCAGCCTTGGCTCGCTGCAACTCTTGATTCCTTCCCTCCAATTCGGAAAGTTGTTCCTGCGTGTCTTTGCTCCTATTTGCCTCCTGCTCCACTTGTGCCCTCCGGTTTTCCAGCTCGCTATATTGAGATTGCGGATGAACTACATGTGTTAGAGCCAGTGGAGCGGTCTGATCGGACAGCCTCCTGAATAGACATAGAGTGAATCTCTCTTGACGTGAATCAGATATGAAGAGAAAATACGAGCCGTGATACGTAGAGTCCTGCTTAATTCTAATCAGGCCTCTACCTTGCTGTTGACCAATCCGTGCTGCGCGCAAAGCGCTTGTGAGATTAGGGTTTCTAAGCTCAGATTGTGGGAGGTGCAAAGAGTCGTCGCGAGCTACTGCCGCTTTCAGACGCACCTCATCAATGAGGCTGTGACCAGGATTGATGAATGTGATGCAATTATCTGTGATCTCAATCCTGCCTGGCCCTGCCTCCCTCGAGCGCCTGCGGTCATACTCTCGATGGGCAAGAAAGTTAGCTAATGCCTCGACGACTGCATGCCAGGGATAAGGAGCATCCCCTGGTGAATCCGCATTTATGAGATTGGCTTCTCGAAGGTACTCCTTAACATCACGGTAAATTCTGTATACACAAGGATTGGAGTCAAGCACTGGCGGTGTCCCGCCATCGCTTCGCTCATCATAGAATAGGACATCCGTGAATAACTCCGCCGGCATTCTCCCCTGCCTGCAGAGCAGGAGGGCACCTGCACGGGTCAGATATCTGCCGTCGTAAGACAGGAGATCACGGTCCTGGCACAAGTACTGGCGAATGCTCTCTTCATGTTCCAGGCGCAAGGGCTCCAGGTTTCCTTTACCGCAATCCTGCAGATATTCTTTTAGAAGCCCATGGTCTATGTCATCCCAAGTAGCTGTCGTGGGTATAATGTCGCTTTCCCGTTCCGAGTCACTAGGTGTTGACTGTGTGTGCTCTTCCTGGGGAGATTGGGATGGAAAGGACTTGCTTATTAGTTTTACCAAATCAGAGTAGACACGTCCTCTGAAGTCTTCTACAGACTTATACTCCTGTACCAGCCCTTCGTGTTCACCACCAGCACCAAAACCTGTTAGGAATTTCTGCAGCTTCGTTAGCTGCTTACTGTCTACCTGCTTGGGATCCACGTCCCTTGTGCAACGATAGACGGAAATCTGTGGACACCCCGTGTCTCTCCACAGGTTGTAAGCCAGGATGAATTCTTTCTCCGTTCCAGATTGGTAAGATCGGCCAGTGCGGGGGTCCTTACCTCCAGGTGGTGTCCCAAACCGATGCCACAGGATCAGGATCAGAAGATCCGTATTCTCAAGCTCGAGCTGCTTCAGGATTACATCCTGAGGTTGCCCCATCAGCGGAACAACCTTCTCCCGCCAGTCCAGCAACTCGATGTGTACGCCTTGAAGATGCGCAATCTGTACATTCAACTCTCCCGCGATTTCCTTGAGCTGTTCCCTCTCCGCCAACACATCACTCGGTGAAGCCACGAATACTCGCCACACCCTCAAGATTCTTGGAATATCTGGGGCCATCTTTCCTCCCTACGAAGTTCCGATCTTGTCTACGAAACGTTGCGGCCCTGAGTAAATGTGTCAGGAAAAAGCCGGAAGAGTGATCATGCGATCCTACAGAGTAGTATTGGCCGATTGTCTGGCGAATGCGTACAGAAGTTTCGCCAGATCACAGCGGATTCGTATGCTGAAGTCTTCTACAGACTTATACTCCTGTACCAGCCCTTCGTGTTCACCACCGGCACCAAAACCTGTTAGGAATTTCTGCAGCTTCGTTAGCTGCTCACTGTCTACCTGCTTGGGATCCACGTTCCTTGTGCAACGATAGACAGAAATCTGGGGCCTCCCCGTATCTTTCCAGAGCCTGTAAGCCATGATGAATTCTTTCTCCACTCCAGATTGGTAAGATCGGCCAGTGCGGGGGTCCTTACCTCCAGGTGGTGTCCCAAACCGATGCCACAGGATCAGGATCAGGAGGTCGGTCTCCTCAAGCCTGAGTTGCCTCAGGATCACATCCTGAGGTCGCCCCATCAGCGGAACAACCTTCTCCCGCCAGTCCAGCAACTCGATGTGTACACGTTGCAGGTGTGCTACTTCTTCATTTAGCTCTTCCACGATTGTCTTGAGTTGTTCCCTCTCCGCCAAAACGTCGCTCGGTGAGGCCACAAACACTCTCCATAAAGTCAGCACAGACATGAATCTGTTAGAAACCATATCTGTTCTATTAGGAGCAAGAGGTATATTACTGCCAGACGGTAGCTTGATGGGAGGCAAGGGATCAATCGGCGTGGGGGAGCGAGTTTGCTCCGCCGCCCTCGCTGGGGAGGCTATGGCCTCCAGGTCGGCTGATTCCAGCAGCCGGATACCGTGCTCTTTGGCAGCATTGCGAGCCTGCTTGCTGAAGCCTGACGACGAGACGAGGATCCCCTCGTCAATCAGTCCCCTGCTGCGGAGGAGACCCGCAATGAACGCGAAACCGTTGACGACGTCAATGCCGACCGGCTTGGACCAATCCTTGGCCTCTATCGCGATGCGATGTTGGAGGCCCCCAGATGTCTCCAGTTCGACGTACACGTCAACCTGGTTGCCGGCCAACTCGACGTCGTGCTCGACCTTCCGCGCTCCCATCTGGCGGTAGGCATCCGCCACCCGTCGTTCCAGTTCACTGCCCGTCTTCGTTGCCTCACTGGCCATGGTACCTCCAATGACCAACGGGTCTACCCACCAGTAGCCCTGCAACTACAAGAACCTAAGCCCTCAAATAGTGTAATCCATCTTGACAGAATTGTCAACAGTCAGAAGGTCAATTTTGGGTAAAATCGTGGTGAAGCGCCACTTACCGCCGCCACTGGCTTGCGCGAGCGGGCGGAGCAGGATAGAATAACGCAGAGATGGAGGATTGATGCGTGACGTCCTGGACGACCTGACCCGCTGGCTGGCGGCCGGTGAGCGCGTGGCGCTGGCAACCGTGGTGTGGGCCGAAGGCTCCTCGCCCCGGCCGCCCGGCGCGCGCATGGCGGTGACCCAGTCCGGCCACATGGCCGGCTCCGTCAGCGGTGGGTGCGTCGAAGGGGCGGTCTTCGAGGAGGCGCAGGAAGTGCTCTCCGGCGCGCCACCTAGGCGATTGCGCTATGGCGTGGCCGACGAGTCCGGCTGGGAGGTCGGGCTGGCCTGCGGAGGCACGATCGAGGTCTACGTCGAGCCGCTGGCGGAGGCCCACCGCCGGCTGCTGGGGGCACTGCAGGCCGGCGAGACGGTTGCCCTGGCCACCCGCCTGGACGGCGGCGGCCACCTGCTGGCCTGGTCCGGTGGGCGGCTGGAAGGAGACCCGACGCTGGCCCCCGGGCTGGCCGCGCTCTTCCCCGGGCCCGCGGCCACCCTGCGCCGCGCTCCCACCGGAGACCTATTCCTCGAAGTTTTCGCCCCGCCGCCGGCGGTCATCATCGTCGGCGCGGTGCACGTGGCCGTCCCGCTCGTGGTCCTGGCCCAGGCGCTGGGCTTCCGCACGCGGGTGGTGGATGCCCGGCGCGCCTTCGCCAACCGGGAGCGCTTCCCCACCGCCGATGAACTCGTCGTCGCCTGGCCGCAGGATGCACTGCAAGCAGAGGCGCTGCGGCCGCAGGACGCCGTCGTGATCCTCTCCCACGACCCCAAGTTCGATCTGCCTGCGCTCCAGATCGCACTGCGCAGCCGCGCGGGCTACGTCGGCCTGATCGGCTCGCGCACCACGCAGGCCAGGCGCCAGGCGGCGCTGCGGGAGGCGGGACTGGCCGACGCGGAACTGGCGCGCGTGCACGGCCCCATCGGGCTCGACCTGGGCGGGCGGGAGCCGGCCGAAATCGCCCTGGCCATCCTGGCCGAGATCGTTGCCGTCCGGCACGGCCGGCGGTGCGACGAGAAGGAGGAAGGAGTATGACCGCTCAATTCAGACTACAGTGGCCCGTAGACGATCACACCATCACCCAGCGCTTTGGAGAGAACCCCCACATTTATGCCCCATACAACCAGCCCGGCCACGAAGGGCTCGACTTCCTGGCCGCGGCCGGGAGCAACGTCTACGCCTGTGCGGGCGGCGACGTGTTTGAAGTGCGGCCTGACGACGGCAATCCCTACGGCCTCCACGTGCGCATCCGGCACCAGGCAAATGCCCGTGAGTACACCACGGTATACGCTCACCTTTCGAGGGCGCTGGTCTCGAATGGCCAGCGTGTGAGCACTGGTGAGCGGATCGCCCTGTCGGGCCACACGGGCCACAGCCGTGGCGATCATCTGCACCTGACGCTCAAACTGGCGGGGGCCAAGACCCCCGGCTATCCGGATGGGGTGATAGACCCGCTGCCATACCTGCAAGAGGAGGGGCAACCCCCCGAGCCGGCACCCCCTCACCCCACGCCCCAACCCCCGCCGGCCGGCCCATTGGTCGTCTATGCCACCGATCCACTGAACGTGCGCAACGGGCCTTCGGTAGACACCAGCCGCATCGCCATCGCTCTGCCCGACGAGCCGCTGACGGTCATCGGCGAGCGCGGGGAGGCGCTCGCTGCGCTGGGGGACCGGGGCAGGTGGCTGCAG
>Ga0315291_10009360_pt1 | contig 12000 bp, 14 predicted proteins | sample YL17G12_20_MG_FD_203070 | JGI IMG/M metagenome (GOLD analysis project Ga0315291, IMG submission 203070) | Sediment microbial communities from Yellowstone Lake, YNP, Wyoming, USA - YL17G12_20 | ecosystem: Environmental > Aquatic > Freshwater > Lake > Sediment | place: USA: Wyoming | collected...
GCAGGAGGGGTACGGGGATGGGTTTCCTTAACTCAGCCCGCTTCCTCGGCATGGCCATCGGCCCGTTCATGGCGACATCGATCCTCGGCAGCGGTGAGCCTCCCCGACCCTTCTACATGTTCGCGACTATAGCTGGCATGTCGCTCGCCGCGGCCATCTTTATCTACTTGACACACACTCGGAGTTCGTCCTCGGACGAGAAGCAGGTGAACTAGGGTCCCCAGGGGCCATACGAAACCGATAAAAGGATTCCGTGGAGACTAAAAGACAAATAAAGGTGGCTGGCCGGCTGAATAAAGATCTTTCGAGGCTTGTCCGAAAGTCCGCAAAGGGGAGCTTCATTCTGATCCTCGGCCAATTCATCTCGACCCTCGTATCAGCTATCGGCGTCATCATCATCGCACGGTTCCTCGGCTCAACGAACTATGGGCAGGTCACAGTCGCGATGATCCCCGTATCCATCGCCCTCCTCTTCAGCGACCTCGGCGTCAACTCGGCCCTTGTTCGGCACCTCTCCCAGTTCAGGCACGAGGAGGACTTCAATGCCCTGAAGATCTACGTGAAGGCGGGCCTCCTCATCAACGCCGTCGTCGGCGTCCTAATATCTGTAGCGATCTACGCCCTCTCAGGGGTTCTCGCCGGCGTCTTCAACCAGCCTGACCTAGAGCTGCTCATCAAGATCGGCGCCATCAGCATCCTCGCCCAGAATATGTTCTCGACAGCCCAATCGATATTCACGGGCTTCGAGAGGATGGAGCTCCAGAGCTACGCCACCATACTTTTCGCCGTTCTCAAGACGCTGATTGGGCCGCTCCTCATCTGGCTCGGCTACGGTCCCGTGGGGGCGATCATCGGGTTGACACTTCCTTACATCGTGGCGGGTTTCGCAGGGGTGCTCCTTGTGATTTTCCTCCTCATCCGCGGACTGCAGGAGGATGGGAAGGAGAGCTTGTTAGAGGCATGCAGAACGATGCTCGTCTACGGCTACCCTCTCTTTTTCTCGGCTTTTCTAGGCGGAGGACTAGCCCAGATAAACAATTTCCAAATGGCCCTGTATGTCACGAGGGACCTCGTCGGGAACTACAGCGCCGCGACGAACTTCGGCGTCCTCATAAGCTTCCTGACGCAGCCGATCGCAATAGCCCTGTTCCCTCTATACTCGAAGCTCGACTTCAGGAAGGACGAGTCGCTGAAGGTGGTCTTCCAGAGCACAGTTAAGTACGCGGCCCTCATCACGATGCCGATAGTGATTGTCCTGGTCTCACTCTCGGATCAAATCATCAGGATCGTCTACCCCCACGGCTTCTCGTACGCCTCCCAGTACCTCCAGATATTCGCATTGACCTTCGTCTTCAACGCCGTAGGGGCTCTCAGCCTCGGAAACCTGTTGAACAGCCAGGGCCGAACCGACATAAACTTCAGGATGACCCTCTCGACTCTGGCGATCGGCCTCCCCCTAAGCTTCCTGCTGATACCAAAGTACGGGATCATGGGGCTGCTACTGATCCAGTTGGTCGCCTCGAGGCCCGGGTTGTTCTACGGTCTCTGGTGGATAAAGAGGAACTTCGGCTTCACGGTCGACTGGTTCTCCTCTGTGAAGATCCTCCTCGCTTCGCTCTTCACATGGGCAGCCACGAAGATCGTCATCGATTTCTTCGATCTCAGGTACATCTACGAGTTCTTCATAGGAGGGATCCTGATCGTCGTTATATTTCTGCTGCTCCTGCCACTTACCGGCGCAATAGACGGGACGGACATCAGGAACATCAGAAGCATCGGCTCGACGATAAAGCCCCTCGAGCCCTTCGTCAACCTCGTGCTGAGTATCCTCGAGAAGCTGGTTAGGAAATGAGGGGGCGAATCAGCCGAGGACGTTTATCGCCTTGTAGAGGCTGTCCTTTATCTTGGCGAGGAGCTCCTCGTCCTCTGCCTGGATGGCGTCGAGGGTGTTGTACTGGAGGCCGGCCATCTCCCTGAGCGTTACGAGTTCCTCGGGCGGCATCACCTTCCCAAGGTCCTCTAGGTAGGCGATCTCTTTCCTGTTGCCAGCGATCTCCTCGTCAAGGTGCTCAACGTCCCATGTGTAGCCCGAGACCTTCGCAGTGTACTCCTCCTCGGAGGCGTCGCCTATGAACTTCCTGATCTCGAGGAGCTCAAGCTCACCATTTGACTTATCGTAGGTCTCTTGCATACCGTCGATCTCGGCGGCGAGCTTACCCATCATCTCCTCGCGTTTATCGATCCATAGCTTCGCCTCATCCGCGTACTTCTCGAAGAGCCTGGCGAAGGTCTCCTCCTTCATCTTTCCATCGCGGAAGAGCTTCACGAGCTTGATCTCAAGGGCGAGGCTCTTAGCGAGGCTCATCATGACCTCCTTTGTCAGGGGGTCAGGCGTATACGTAACAGCCTCAACCGGCTTAACCGCCTCCGCGCTCACCTCAACGGCCTCCTTTACTAGATCAGGGGAAGGCTCCGCGCTTATTGCTTCATCGGTCGCCTCAACGGGCTCAGGCGCGGGCGGCGTCTCGACTAGGGGCTCTTCCACCACGACCGGCTCGGCTTCAGGCTCCTCCACGACTACCTCTAAGGATGGTGTAGGGGGGACGGGCTCCTCGGGCACGGCCTCGACCTCCACCTTAACCTCGCTTGGCGTCTCAGCTTCGACCTTCTCGGCAGCTTCCTCGATCACCACGTCCTCGACGGGCTTTACCTCTGCGACCTCGACGACGGGAGTCGCCTCGGACTGCGCTTGCGGGTCATCCGGGGCAGAGGGCTCGACCTCGATTATGGGCAACTCCTCAGCAGGCGGGGTCTCCTGAGCTTTAGGCGCCTCCTCCTCGGCCTCTATCTCGATCTCCACCTCCTCAGAGACCTCAACGGGCTGAACAGTGTCAACCGACAGCTCCTCCGCCTCGGCCTCCTCGACAATCACGGGCTTCTCCGCCTCAACCTCGGTCGGAGTCGCCTCGGTGGCGGCCTCCACGACGGGTTTTTCCTCGCTTACCGGCTCAGCCTCCTCCGGGGCCTTGGCCTCTACGGGCTCCTCGGGATCATCCTCTTTCCCCTGCTCGGTCTTGTAGAGCGGGTAACCGCAGTTCAAGCAATAGAGGGTCTTAGGGACACCCTCCTTGCAGTTGGGACAGTTAACGACCTCGGGCGACTCATCTACCTGCATAACAACCCCTCCCATAATCTATTGACTAAAAGAATCTCTGTTGGGTAATTTAATGATTTTTAGAGTGAACCTTTACAAAAACAGTCAATCGGAGCCTTAATTCTGCCCAATATTTAATATTCTAGCCTCTCTCCGAATCGATCCACTGATCTATGTATCAATATTAATCAAGTTCATATGTAATATGTACTATTAATTAACATTTATCTGTAATATCGGCTGGTCGGCCGAATTAAGACCAAATAAAGAAAATCGCTAAATACAAGGTATTTCCCTTGAGGCAATTGAGCTCGCGCCCAGAGTCAACTTCGAGAATTCATATAACTCGAGATGAGGGTATATTAACTATGGATTACAAGCCGAGGTTCAGCGAGCTGGAGCTGAGCTATTACTCACGTCACATAGTGTTGGATGACATCGGGTCGAAGGGTCAGCGTAGGCTGAAGGAGTCGAGGGTCCTCGTCGCCGGCATCGGCGGCCTTGGGAGCCCGCTCTCCATCCAGCTCGCCAGCCTAGGCGTCGGCCACCTCAGGCTTGTAGACAGGGACATCGTCGAGGTCTCCAACCTCCAGAGGCAGCAGCTCTACGGATTCGACGTCGTAGGCTACCCGAAGGTCGAGGCAGCGACGATGAGGCTCGGCAATGTCAACCCCTTCATCGAGCTTGAGCCAATACCCGAGTCCCTCAACGCAGGCAACGCGAAAAGGCTCCTGGAAGGCGTTGACGTCGTCGTTGACGGCCTCGACAGGATGGCGCCGAGGTACGCGTTGAACAGGGCCTGCGTCGAGACCGGGACGCCCTACGTCTATGGCGCCGTGATAACCCACGTGGGGAACGCCTCGACGATAATCCCCGGCGAGACGCCGTGCCTGGAATGCTTCCAGGGCGGCCTAGACGACGCGAACATCCCTACATGCGCCACGGTCGGCGTGACCCCCTCAATAATCGCCATAATAGCGAGCATCCAGGTCTCGGAGGCCGTGAGGATCATGCTCGGCAGGAAGCCTAACCTCGCCGGTAAACTGCTCTTCTGCGACCTCGAGGACCTGAGCTTCGACTCCATCAACCTCGCCAGGGCCGGGGGGTGCCCGGTCTGCGGGGTCCGGAGGACTGAACCGAAGCCAACGGAGTTCGTTGAGGAAATCTGCGGCCGAGACGGGAGGAGGGTCTTCGTCATCACGCCGGAGGAGACTGTCAGGCTAAACCTGGGTGAGGTCGCTGGGAGGCTCAGGGAGAGGGGACTGAAGCTCGACGTCGAGGCGAAGATGGGCGTTACGTTCTCCGGTGAACCTTCGCTTAAGGGAAGTATACTCGTCTCAGGCGTGGGCGTCATCGAGGGCATCAAAAATAGGGATGAAGCAGTCTCACTCTACACAGCCTCGACCAGGCAAGAGAAAAAGAGCTGAAAAAAAGAGTTAAAGGAGTAGTCCCTTCATCACAGCCTTCTCGAGATCGCCACGTGCGAAGACCACTGCCTGATCCTTTTTTAATTAAAGGAAAACACACGACAACATAGAACTCATATTACAACCTTACTCTATACTACTCGGGGTTATTCCTGTGCTGACCATAGCCATCGTCGGGAAGACGAACGTCGGCAAGACGACGCTCTTCAACGCGGCAACCCTCCTGAACGCCGAGATCTCCAACTACCCCTTCACCACCAAGGAGCCCAACGCAGGCACCGCCTACGTAAGCGACATCTGCGTCTGCAACGAGCTCGGCGTCAAGGACAACCCGCAGGACTCGGCCTGCATAGACGGCTGGAGGTACAGCCCGGTCAAGATGCTAGACGTCCCAGGCCTCATAAAGGACGCCTGGATGGGGAGGGGCCTCGGCAACAGGTTCCTCTCAGTCATCGGTCAGGCGGACGGCATAATCCACGTCGTCGACGCCTCGGGCTCCGTGGATGCCGAGGGAAAGATAGCCCAACCAGGGTCGGGCAACCCCGTCCAGGACGTCCTCGACATAGAGATGGAGATGGAGAGGTGGCTAGCCGAGATAATAATGCATAACAAGCCTCTCATCGAGAAGGAGGCCTCCGAGGCGTCTCTCGCAGAGGCGATGTCCCAGACCCTCTCCGGTGTGAAGGCGAGGCCAGCTCAGGTCGCCGAGGCCTTGGAGAGGTCGGGGCTCGCGGATAGGCCATTCGAGAGGTGGGGGAAAGAGAGGACGATGCGGTTCGCAGCCTACCTCCTCCCCGCGATAAAGCCGATAATGATCATCGCCAACAAGATGGATATCCACTCAGCAGAGGAGAACTTCGACATGCTCACAGACTACTTCAGCGAGAGGCTCGTGCTGGCGTGCTCCGCTGAGGCGGAGCTGGCGCTTAGAAGGGCCGAGAGGCTTGGGCTGCTCCAGTACACGCCGGGTTACGAGAAGTTCAAGATTCTGGATGGGGCGAAGCTGACGCCCGAGCAGAGGAGGGCACTCGACTACGTGGAGCAGAGGGTCTTCGCGAAGTGGATGAGGACTGGGATACAGCAGGCCCTCAACACCATGGTCTTCAAGCTCCTCAAGACGAACATGGTCTACCCAGTTGCTGACGAGTTCGGGTACGCCGATACCCACGGGAATGTGCTGCCACACGTCCACCTGATGCCGGACGGCTCGACCCCTATGGGCCTCGCCAAGGAGGTGCACACCAGGCTGGCCGAGAACTATGTCCTCGCCATAGACGCCAAGACCGGTATGCGTCTGCCGAAGGACTACCACCTCAGGCACAGGGACGTGATTAAGATCATGACTCAGCCGAGGGCGAAACCCAAGAAATAGACGCCGAGAACACTTTCTCCAGTGGGTCAGACCGCGCTAGCTAAACTTTTTATTCAAAACGCCTCCAAGCATCCATGAACCATGGGCTTAACTGATGATCTCAGAGCCTTCTTCGGAGGTGCGGAAGGGAGGCGAGTCGTCCTCGTCGGGATCGGCAGCCCCATCAGAGGGGACGACGCCGTCGGCCTCAGGGTCATTGAGCTCCTCGATGGAAGGATGTTGGGGGATGTCCTCCTCCTGAGCACAGAGATCGTGCCCGAGAGCTACACGGGCAAGATAAGGGAGTTCGAGCCGACCCATGTCCTGATGATCGACGCCGCCCACTTCAACGGGGAGCCAGGGGAAGGGAGGATGATCCCTACACAGCAGATAGGGGGCGTCACGCTGTCCACACACAGCCTTCCCCTCACCATCTTCGCGGACTACCTCCGTAAAACCCTCTGCTCCAACGTCGCCCTCCTCGGTGTCCAGTCCCAGAACATCGGCTTCGGGACGGGGCTGACGCCGGAGGTCGAGGAAGGATCCCAGAAGATAGCCAAGGTCCTATATGAGGTCCTGTGCTAGATTCCAGGGACCCTGATAATCTTCGAAAAAGAAGAATCTGGTGAGGATATTCTGCTTCTTAAAACGGTTACGGATAGAAAAACTGGGTTTAGGCCTCCTTCTTTGGCTCGGCCGGCTGGGCGGGCTTCGCCTGCTGGGGTGGCGGCGTCGGCGGCCTTGGCGTCCGCTTGAAGTCCAGAACGCTGGCCTGCCTGTCGAGGACCGCGAGCTCGTACTCCGTCGATAGGTTCAGCGCGTCTGTGGGGCAGACCTCCTCGCACTGCTGGCAGAAGAGGCACTTGCCGAGGTCGACTTTCAGCCCCTCGCACTTCGGGCCGAGCCCCTTGAGCTCTATCGCGAAGCTCGGGCAGACCCTTGAGCAGAGGCCGCAGCCGGTGCACTTGTCCCCGTCGTAGGTGTGTTTCCCCCTGAGCCCGGCCGGGGGCTCCCTCTTCTCGAAGGGGTAGATCAGGGTGCAGGGCTTCTTCATCGCGTTGCTCAGCAGCTCTCTCTCCATCGCCATGTCACATCAACCCCGTCAACGCTACCACCGCCATCATCTGGAGCACCGAGAGCGGCACGAGGTACTTCCAAGCTCCTTTGAGGAGCTGGTCGATCCTGAACCTGGCGAAGAGTGCGCTCAGGTTCGACAGGATGAGGACGCAGAAGACTGTCTTAAGCACGAACCAGACTATCGGCGGGATCGGCCACGGGCCGGAAGCCCCACCAAGGTAGAGCGACGTCAGGAGCGCGGATGCCAGCACGATCTTCACGTCGTGCCCCAGCGTGAGGAGCGCCAGCTTCTTGCCGCTGAACTCGACCTGCCAGCCGTGGACGATCTCCGTCTCGGCCTCCGACATGTCGAACGGCCTCATCTCGAGCTCCGCGAGGAGGCAGATGGTGTAGATGGCGAAACCCACGAGCATAACCCCGCCGAGGGCTATCCCCAAGACGCCGGGGGCCGCAAGGAAGCGGTTCCAGCTGCCCACCTCCCAGTTGACTATGTTCAGTATCCTGAGGCTCTGCGCCATTATCGCGGGTCCTATAGCCGCGAGCGCCAACGGTATCTCGTATGATAGCATCATGAACGCGACCCTCGTTGCGCCGACGGCCCCAAATGCGTTCGCGGAACTCCAGCCGGCAAGGAAGATCGCGAGTATAACGATGCTTAAGAGGAAGAGGACGAAGATGAGGTCGCCCTCGAAACTCGCTATCGGCGCGTATGACCATAGGTTCGTGATAGACTGGATCGGTATCAGGAAGAGCGCCGCGAGGGGGATCGCGAAGATGAGGAGGGGCGTGGCTGAGAAGACCAGCTTGGTGGCGCCTCCAGGCGTGATATCCTCCTTCGCCAGCAGCTTGATCACATCAGCCAGCGGCTGGAGGATGCCCTGCCAGCCCGTGTGGAGTGGCCCCTGCCTGTTCTGGAGTCTGGCCGTCCACTTCCTGCTCACCCAGTTGCAGAAGAGCGAGTAGGCCAAGATGAACAGAACCCCAGGGAATATAAGCACCTGGACCACGCTAGATAATTCTTCTAGGATCATTTGTACCACTCTATCCCGTATCTCCTAAGCTGCTCGCCATCCATCTCCCAGGTCTTCTCCTTGTCCTCGTCGACGAAGACCATGCGGTCTGTGCAGCTGAAGCAGGGGTCGATTCCCGCGAGTACTATGGGTATATCGGCTATGTAGCCTCCCTTCAGCTTCTCGGCGAGGCTCGGTATGTTGGCTAGTGTCGGCGCCCTTATCTTATACCTGTAGGGCTTCACGTCGCCGCGGGACTGGATGTAGTGGACGAGTTCTCCGCGCTGCGCCTCGAAGTAGCCGATCGCCTCGCCCTCCTGCACCTTCGCCATCGGCGAGAACTTCTCCCTTATCGGCCCCTCGGGCAGGTGGTCGAGGACGTACTTGCACATTCCCACGCTCTCCACAGTCTCCCCGATCCTGACGAGGACGTTGGCGAGGACGTCGCCGCCCTCGTTGGTGACGACGTTGAACGGTACCTCGTCGTAGGCCAGGTGCGGGTTGTCGCGGCGGACGTCGTAATCGACTCCGCTCGCCCTTGCGTTGGGGCCTACACCGCAGAGCCTCTTCATGTCCGCCTTGCTCAGGTAGCCTACTCCGGCTGCCCTGCCGAGGATCGTCTTCTCGTTCGTGGCGATGCCAGCGTAGAATTTCGTCCTCTCCGCGAGGATGTCGAGCATCTTGTGGTACTTGGGGAAGTTCTCCTTGCTCAGGTCCCTGCGGACTCCGCCGATGGTGTTCATCGCGTAGTTGACCCTGTTCCCGCTGATCATCTCAAGGAGGTCCATGACGACCTCACGGTCCCTCCAGACGTAGTAGAACAGGGTGTCGAATCCTATCTCGTGAGCCGCTACGCCGACCCAGAGGAGGTGGCTGTGGATGCGCTCAAGCTCGCTTATGAAGGTACGTATGTACTTCGCCCTCGGCGGCACGGTGATCCCCGCGACATCCTCTACAGTCTGCGCATAGTTCGTCTGGTGGGCGTTGCTGCAGATACCGCAGACACGCTCAGTGATGTAGAGGTTCTGGATGTATGTGCGGGCCTCCATCGCCTTCTCTATGCCCCGGTGGTTGTATCCGACGCGGGGCTCCACATCAACGACCACCTCACCGTCGACCTTGAAGAGGAAGCTGGCAGGCTCCTTCAGCGCCGGATGCTGCGGCCCTATGGGGATACTGAACTCTCTGTCGCTCACCTTCACCACTCCTTCCCGTCGACCCTCTTCCTGAGGGAGTTCACGTCCCACGTCTTGAGGAGCGGGTATACTCCCTCCGGCCAATCCTCCGAGAGGAGGAGCCTCTTCGGGTCCGGGTGCCCTTCAGGGTAGACGCCCACGAGGTCGTGGACCTCGCGCTCGTAGAGGGTGGCGCCGTTGATTATGTCGGTGATGCTCGGAACCTTAGGGTCGCTCGCCGGCACCCTCACCTTCACTGAGAGGGCGAGGTTCTTCGCGCCGAAGTGGTAGACTATCTCCCTCTCCTCGCCGAGGTCTATGCCCGTTATCGTGCTGAGGTGGGTTATCCCCTCCTTCTCCTTCAGGTAGGTGACCGCCTCCCTCAGCTTCTCGACCTTGATGCTGATGAAGGCCCTCCTCGCCCTCGGAGTCTTTGCCTCGAGGACGTTATCCTTCCCTATAGCCTCCGTCAGCCTCTCGACGACCTTAACGTTCTCGTCCAGTGTCGACACCCTCTCCACCTCAGTACCCCGCACTCTTCAGGAGCTTCACCACGCCGTCGAGGATCGCCTCCGGCTTGGGCGGGCATCCGACGACATAAGCATTAACTGGAATGATCTTGTCGACGCCCTCCATCACGTTGTAGCAGTCCTGGAAGACGCCGCCGCTTATAGCGCATGAGCCTATGGCGACGACGAACTTCGGCTCGGGCATCTGGTCGTAGATCCTCTTCAGCCGAGGCGCGTTCTTCCTCGGCACGGAGCCTGTGACGACCATCACGTCAGCGTGCCTCGGCGTCCCCTTCAGCAGCGCCCCGAATCGCTCGACGTCGTACGTCGGCGTCAGAACCGCGACCACCTCTATGTCGCAGGCGTTGCATGCACCCGCGTTGAAGTGTATCAGCCACGGCGACCTCGTCCTAGCCCAGGTGACCAGACCCATCTCACAGCCTCCACTTCGCCGTCAGGATGACTATCGAGATGAGCGAGGCGGCAGCGTAGGCGAGGGGCAGCATGACGTTCGTCGGCCTCGCGATCGTCGTCGCCATGACGAAGCCGAGTACGTCGAAGATCATGAAGTAGACCGTGTAGATGAAGAAGTTCTCGACGTTCAATCTGACCTTGGCGGGCTGTACGTCCTCCCCGCAGGCGTAGGGAGCCAGCTTGCCAGGCGAATCCGCGCCCTTCGGGGACAGGTCATTGCTTACAGCCATGATCACCATCGCGACAACAACCGCAAGACCCAGGATTATGGCAAAACCGGATAGACCCTCAAGCAAACCGTGGTCCCTCACAGACTCGTTTTATGCAGGGATATAAATGTTAAGAGCAGATAAGAATTTGCATCGCAGGAACCCACAAGGTCGTTTTCACCCTTTTTGAACACTTAATTAAATTTTTTTTTAACACGCTGCAAACTGATCGTATTAAAGGGATGGATCTATGATCGGTTCAGAGCGAGCTTTTTATATTATTAGTAATGATAGGATAGCCATCAGTCTTGACGGTGAGTCTGTTGGCGTCCGAATTACTGCAGTTCGTGATTCTCGCAGCGACCATCGCTTTCGCCTTGATGGCGGCCGGACTCCGTAACCTCTTGTACGCTGCCCTGAGCCTCGGCGGCATGTGCATCTGCCTAGGCGGCCTGTACTGGATGCTCTACGCGCCTTACGTGGGCCTCTTCCAGATGCTCATCTACGGCGGGGCCGTGGTGGTCCTATTCGTCTCAGTGGTCATGTTCGTGAGGGGGGAAGAGAATGAGTGAGTCCAATGCGACGACCATCGCGGGACTCGCGGTGAGCGTACTCCTGCTCTTCTCCTTCCTCTACGTCGTCTCGAGCACCCCCTTCCCATACGGGAATTACGTGAACCCTAGGCTCGCCCCCATCAGACCCGCCGAGGACCTCGGATGGAAGATGAGCAGCTTCCTCTGGGGCTACAGGGGTCTGGACCTCTTCATGCAGACCCTCGTCCTGTTCGCCACTGCCATCAGCTGCCTCGCTCTTCTCAGGGAGGAGAGGAAGTAGGATGGCGGACGAAGTCTTCTTCCTCGGCACCGCGTTCGTCCTCGTCTCCGTAGGGCTCTACTGCGCGACGCAGAAGAATATGATCAGGATCCTCCTAGGCATCGAGATGATCCTGAACGCTGGCAACCTCGTACTGGTATTCTTCGCATCACGCTACTCCTCGATGGGGTTCGTCGACCCCCTCGGTCAGTCCCTCGTCTTCATGTCGATAGTCCTCGGCGGATGCGTCATCTCCGTCGGGCTTGCCCTGATAGTCAACGCCTACAAGCAGTTCAAGACGATCAACGTCAGGAAGCTTAGGAGGCTGAGATGGTAATGGCGTGGGAGCTACTATTCCTGTTCAGCCCCTTCATCGTCGTTATGGCCGGGCTCATCGGTGAGAGGGTGAAGATCGCAAAGCTCAGGGAGATCGTGGCCATCGTGATGAGCGCCTTCTCCGTCTACTCTGTCTACAACCTCTACAACATGATTCAGGCGACCCAGAACAAGATACTAATCGTGACACTCGGCGGAGCCCCGCCCCTCGGCGCCTGCCTGGAGATCGACATGCTCAGCATTTACATGGCTTTCTCGGCCACGCTCCTCGGCCTCTTCGCGACGGTCTACAGCTACAGCTACATGGAGCACGACACGAGGCTGACGGAGTACTACACCCTCCTCTCGGCCCTCGTCGCCAGCATCGTAGGCGTCAGCTTCGCCGGCGACTTCTTCACGTTCTTCGTCTTCTGGGAGATGATGGGGATAACGAGCTACGTCCTAGTCGCCTTCAGGAAGGAGAAC
>Ga0315291_10009363_pt1 | contig 11998 bp, 8 predicted proteins | sample YL17G12_20_MG_FD_203070 | JGI IMG/M metagenome (GOLD analysis project Ga0315291, IMG submission 203070) | Sediment microbial communities from Yellowstone Lake, YNP, Wyoming, USA - YL17G12_20 | ecosystem: Environmental > Aquatic > Freshwater > Lake > Sediment | place: USA: Wyoming | collected...
CGGCGGAGGACGCGATCATCGTCGGCGTCGCGACGGAGGAGGAAGACGTTGGTGAGGCGAAGGGGCGTGAGGGGGTTGGTGTAGACCCGCTCCTTGCCGAAGACGCGGGTGATGTCGAGCATGGCGCGGGCGTTGTCGAAGGCCATGAGACGGGCCAGCTCGTGGGCCAACTCCCCATGCGAGACATGCAGCCGGCCATCCAGCTCGCGGACCGCCCGATTCAGGAGCGGTTGCCGGCGGTCCATGAACTCTGCGGTCACGTCGGGGCAGTTCTCGAGCCTCGACTGCATAAGGGCAGGGAGCGCCGCAGGGAAGCTCTCTACGATGTTGCTGCGGAGGTAGAAGCACCTCTCAGAGATGTAGGCGTAGGCGGCGGGTGGCGCCTTCGCATTCACCTCGTCGCCGGCGACGGTGCGGCGCTCGTTGTCCAGGGTGAGAACGTCCAGAGTGGTGCCCGCTGGGGCACCGTGCGCCGCGAGCCAGGGGAGCACGCGGTAGCCGCGCACCAGCGAACCATCGGGGGTATGGAGGCCCACTGGCGACACATGGGTCCCGTCGCGAAGGGGGATGGCGTAGCGGATGTACACCCAGTCGTCGGAGTGGAAGGCGGAGCCGGGCAGACGCATGAGCCCATAGGAAGCGGTCGACTTGCCGGTACCCGTGGGGGCGATGAACAGGACACCCTCGCCACGAGTGTCCACGGCAGCGCCGTGAATGGAGTGGATGCCGAACTCGTCGGCCAGGATCCGCCCCACGGCGCCCAGCACCCAGCTCTTGAGCTGGCCGTAGTAGGACGTATTGAAGAAGACGATAGTGCTCTTCTCGCGGCTGTAGTAGGCGGCCACATCCTCGGGCACATGGCCCAGGGCATAGACCAGAACGGCGGGCTCCTCTGGGGCCGGCTTCCCTGTGACTTGGTGCCACTCGTCGGTAGCGAACCAGTTGCCGGTCCAGAAGTCGTACAGGTGGGGCATGTTGGTGATGGCGCGGACGCGCACGCCGTGAATGACCACGTCGTGGACGCGCACACCGTCTGTCTGGGTCTGAGCGTAGTTCCTGGCGCGGTCGATCAGGGCGTCGCGGCGGGCTGGCTCCTTATCGAGGGCCTTGTCGTGGATGGAGGTGCGGCTCTTGGTGCGGGTGACGGCGTTGCTCACGCCAATGGGCGTCCCGCTCCATTCGAGGCTGTCGGGCGCTGGTGGCGGGGGCCAGTGGTAGCCTAGCTCCTTTGCTTGCTCAGCGACCATACCCTTCTCTTCCTGGCGGGGTCAGGATCATTAGTCGTGGTTGCCGCGACCAGAACGCCGTGGTCTATCGGCATGATAGTTGTTATCAATGACGCTGTCAAGCCGCTTGGGACGCAATTCATGAGATCTTAACAGAGCGGCGAGCCAAGGGGCAAAGGCAGGAATCTGAATGCTGGTCGGCCTTCAGGATTCCCTCGGGAGGCCGATTCTGAGGAGGTAAGCGACTCTATAGTAGCTCCGAGAAAGGCAAACCCGTCGAAAGACGGGGACGCAAAGCCCTGGGTCTACGTCCCGAGAGGTACGGGATAGGACAGCCGGGCTGCCGAGCCTAGAGCGGGGCCTGCGGCTCACCACCTGGGGCTGGAGGTGGTGAGCTTTCTTGTTGTGACAGCAGGCGCCGAGGGGATGGGCGGTTTCCGGATCCCGAGCATGCGGGGGCACCGGAGATGGCAGTAGACCAGTCGAGGAGCGGTAGGAAGCGTCGAGGTGAGAGAGGCCAGAGCTTGGTGGAACTGGCCCTCACGCTCCCCGTGCTCCTGCTCCTGCTAGTCGGCGTGGCAGAGTTAGGCAACAGCCTTAACGCCTAGAGCTACTGCAACGGCATCGGCAACAACGACAGTGACAACACGGCGGACCGGCGGCTGCTGAAGTGCATCGCCTCGTCCACGGCAGGGACGAACGACCACTACTTCGAGGTGCCCAGTGCCGGAGACCTGCCGGACGTCTTCAGCCAGATCGCGCGGGAGATCGCCTTCCGGCTGATCAGGTAGGTGGAGGTGCAGAGCCTGCCGGAGCGGCGAGAGCCATCGAAGAGCCGATACTGGTCACACCTCATAGGCCTGCGGCGGCGAGCTCGCGGGGAGAGCGGCCAGGCCATCGTGGAGTTCGCTCTGGTGGCGATGGTGTTCTTCATGATCGTCTTCGGCATCATCGACTTCTCGCGCCTCTTCCAGTCTTGGGTCACCGTGCAGCACGCCGCCCGCGAGGGCGCCCGCTACGGTATTACCGGCCGCACCGACTGCAGCATCGCCAGCCCGGACCGGCTCGCCTGCATCGACTACGTGGCCAAGGACGCCACCACTGGCCTCTCGGGAGCGCCCGGCAACGTGACGGTGGCCGTCAGATCTTGGGACTACCCGAACTATTACGAGCCGCCCACGGAGGGTTCCGCCGGCACCCCGTGCGACTCCCTGGAGGTAAGGGTGGACTATGACTTCCAGTTTGCGGCGCCCATTATTGGCAGCGTGCTGGGGCGCGTAACAATCCCGATCGAAGGCCGGGAACGGATGGTGAACGAGCCCTTCGGCCTCTGTCAATAGTGAGCATGGCGGCGGCGCGGGTCGCGCGGTACCGCGCCCTGTGCGCCGGCCCAGGTTAGAATTCGACCGAGTCAGCGACGCGGAGAGGCGCCGCGGAGTCGCGGATCGAGGACATCGCGCAGGGCGTCCCCCAGCATGTTGAAGCCGTAGACGGCGAGAGCGATGGCCAGGCCCGGCCAGAAGGCCAGCCACGGGTCGGCCCGCATGTACAGGATCCCCTTGCCACTCAGCATGGCGCCCCAAGCGGGGAACGGAGGGGGTATCCCATAGCCCAGGAAGCTGATAGAAGCTTCCGCCAGAATGGCCGAGCCCAACTGGACTGTGGAGAGAATGATGACAACGGGCAGGACATTGGGCACGATGTGGCGGAGGATGATGCGTGAATCGCTGGCGCCCAGCATCCGGGCCGCCTCGACGTACTGGTTGTGCTTTACGGAAATGACCGCACCGCGGACGACTCGAGATGACCCCGCGGCGATGATGATGCCGAGGGCGAGGATGAGCCAAAAGGCTCGTTGCTCGGGGCCGCCTCGAGGCGAGAACATCGTCACCATCGTCACGAGCAAGACAAGAGGCGGAAACGAGATCCAGATATCCACCACGCGCTGCGCGAAAGTATCGAACCAGCCCCCGAAGTAGCCGCTCAGGGTGCCGACCAGGGTCGAGATGATGGCGGCGATGGTCACAGCCGAGAAGCCGATAACCACGGAAACGCGGGCGCCGTAGATTACCCGGCTGAGCATGTCGCGCCCCAGCTCGTCGGTGCCGAAGGGGTGGCGGAGGGAGGGGCCATTCAGACGCTCCGTGAGCGCCTGATCGTCGTACCAGTGAGGGGCCAGGAGGGGTTCGGTGCGGCCGATCAACCGGCCGTCGGCAAAGGCAGCGACAAAGAGCATGACGAGGACCAGGAAGCCCCCGAAGGCGCCGAGTGGTTTGCGGCGAATGAACAAGCCAACGCTCCGGAGAGCATCCGCCCAGAGCCGGCGCTCTAGCTTCTCCTCAGGAGCAAAGACAATCTCACTTCCTCGCGCCACGGTTGCTTAGCTCATTCCCATCAAGCGTAACGCACGCGCGGGTCCAGCATAGAGTAGGCAACGTCCACCAGCAGGTTAGAAGCCACCACCATAGACGCCAGCAACAGGTTGATGGCTTGGATGGACGGATAGTCCAGGTTCGCTAGGGCCGTCACCAGGAAGCGGCCCATGCCGGGGATGTTGAAGATAGTCTCCATGATTATGCTGCCGCTGAGGACGAAGGGAAGCTGCAGACCGACGACGGTCACCACCGGTATGAAGGCATTGCGGATGGCGTGTCGCGTGACGATGGTCCGCTCGCGCAGGCCCTTCGACCAGGCGGTGCGGATGTAGTCCTGGCGCAACACCTCCAGCATCTGAGCCCGGGTCAGACGCATCACCGTGCCCGACATGCCGATGCCGAGAATGACGGCCGGCCCCACGGGGACAAACTTGCCGAAGGGGAAGAGCATGATCTTCAGGTTCTGCCCGGGGTCTACCCACAGGTCGACGTACTGTGAGGGCGTCGCCACTCCCCACCACTTGGCAGATAGCACCACCACTAGCGTCCCCAGCCAGAAGCCGGGAATGGCCAGGAACCCGATGGCGGTGCTGCGCGCGATGTAGTCCAGCAGCGAGTCCTGGCGTACCGCCGCCAGGATGCCGACGGGCAGAGAGATGCTGAGCGAGACCATAAGGGCTAACAGCCCCAGCTCGACGGTAACGGGCCACCGGGTCTTCATCTCCGCGGCCACCGAGGTGTGGGTGTAGAGGGACTCCCCCAGGTCGGCCCGGAAGACACCCGATATCCAGTCCCAGTACTGCTCGTAGTAGGGCCGGTCCAGGCCCAGCTCCTTCTTGATCTCCTGGCGGACTTCGTCGGTGATGACCGCGTTTGTGCCTGCCACTATCTGGATGACGTCGCCAGGCAGAAACACCCGCACCGCGAGGAAGACAAGCAGTGTGACCCCGACCAAGGTCGGGACCATGAGGATGGCGCGGCGGAGGATGTAGCGCTGCATGACTGCTATGCCTGGAGGGACCCTTCCCTGTGGGGAGAGTGGGGGCCAGCCACTCGTGGCGCCTAGCCCTGGGGCCTATTCACCGGCCGCTCGCTATCCTTGTCACTCTGCCTGCTAGGCCGTTGTCTTCCACACGTACATTCCGCCCTCGGTGCCCACGGCGTAGGTCGTAGGACCGCCGACGTTCTGAACGTTGTGGATCCAGGGGTGCCTGCCACTGAATTCCACCACGCCTACGCCAGGAATGTAGCACATCTGGTCAGAAGCCAGCCGCTGCACCTCGAAGCTCAGTTCCCGCATGCGCTCGACTTCCTGCTCCGCCATCATCTGCTGGATGACGGCGGTCACCCTCGGGTCACTAACGCTGGAGTGGTTCCGCTCGGCGCCCATGTCCTTGGGCAGGAGCATGTTGCCCAGGTAGGCAGCCACATCGGTGAACACCGACTCCAGTCCCCAGGCGATGCCGTCAAAGTCGCCGCGGTAGAACGTCTTGTCGAAGTACAGATTGTACTCCTCGGACACGCTCTTGAGGCGGATGCCCACCTGGCGCAGCATGTCCGGCAGGACCTGCCAGACGGTGTCGTAGTAGGGGATGACGGTGCCGTAGCCGGTGCTGGCGAAGTGGAAAGGAACCTCGAAACCGTCTGGGAAGCCTGCCGCCTCCAGCAGCTTCTTGCTCTCCTCGAGGTTGTACTGGTACCACTTGCCTGCGTCGCCCATCTCAGAGCTGCGGGGGTCCAGCCACCACTGGCCCATGCCGCTGTTGATGAGGTTGGGCCATTCGCCTCCCTCGGGAGAGCAGACCTCCAGCAGCAGGTCGCGGTCCAGGGCCATTGAGAGGGCGCGGCGCACCCGCACATCGTTGAAGGGCGGCTTGTTGGCGGTATGGCTGGCGGGTTCCACGTAGAGGAAGCTGAGAAGGTTCCGTATATAGGGCGATATGATCGAGTCCGGGTTCTCGCCCTTGAAGGCGTCTAGCAGGGGTGGTGGGATGTACATGGTATCCAACTGGCCCGCCCGGTACTGGCTGAGCTCCTGGTTCTTGTCCGGGATCGCAAGGATCTCGGTGGCATCGACGTAGGGCAGGTGGTTGCCGAAGGAGTCTGTCTCCCAGTAGTCCGGGTTCTTGCGGAAGAAAAGCCCCACGTCGCGCCGGAACTTGTCAGCATCGAAGATGTAGGGCCCGGAGCCCACCATGCGCTTTTCGCCGTCGCCATCCGCCTCTATAAGCTCGGGCGGCATGATCCAGAGGTCCTGGAAGGAGGCCAGGCGGGTCAGGAAGAGGCCGAAGGGGCTCTTGAGTCTGAAAGTGAGCTGGCGGCTCGCGGGGTTCCCTTCTAGCCGGTCCACCATGCCCAGGTTCCCTCGCTGAGGGGACTCGCTCTCGTAGCGGTTCCAGGAGAAGAGCACGTCCTCTATGGTGACCTGGCGTCCCGGCGGGTCGATGGGGTCCACCGCGTGCCACTTGGCCTCAGGGCGGAGGGTGAAGATGTAGGTGAGGGGGTCCGGGTTCTCCCAGCTCTCGGCTAGGTCGGGCACAACGGCATAGTACTCAGATGGGTCCAGCTTGCCGGTGACGGTCTTGTAGCGGATGATGCGGCTGTATGGATAGGAGGCGTAGACGTGGGTGAGGAAGAAGCCCGTCGCAAGCGGGTCTAGGCCCGGTATGAAACCGGCGGTGCCACGTGTGGTGCCGCCAGGTATGGGCTGCCCCTCAGGGCTAGTGGTGGGCGTCGTCCCTGCTCCCTCCTTCTCCTCACCGGCGCACGCCACGGCGGCCGCTGTCGCCAGGCCGGCGCTGCCAAGGGCGGCGGCCTGAAGCGCCCTGCGACGCGATACGCGCCTAGTAAGGAACCGGTGCCAGTAGCTGGTCTCTCTAACCATGACGCGACCTCCTGTCCGCTGCTTGCTGGCTCGAGACTGCTGCACTATGTGGGATGCCTCACTCTGGCATCAGCCCTCCGCGTGGATACGCACCTCCTTCGTGCCAGCCAATTCGGGAAGCCATCTCATCAGGCTAGCCGCATCATACGATGTCGCCCTTGCCCTTACAAGGAGCCCTTGGCTGGCTAAACTCAGGCGCGTAACGGCCGATGATCTAATGGGCAAGGCCATTTGAGGAGACAGGGTACGTGCCGCTGGGTGACCCCAGGCGCCAGGATGCGCTCAAGCGATGGCGGGCAGCCCTCGAGCGGGATGACACATCCCGCACGGGGCGGCACGCGTCTGCACGTGCCGATGGCACGCAGATTCATACCTCTCTTCCCGGTTCTGGCGAAGGGAGGCCGAAGATCTTCGGAAGACTCCTGGCCTTCGGTGTCCTGGCCTGGACGCTGGGCATTCTCCTCGCCCTCTTCGACGAGGCGAATCAGTTCTCCCGGACTTCTGTCATCACCGTTCTTCTGCTGATGGGATCGCTGACCTTCGTGGTAGCAGTGGTGCTGATCGTGCAGCGAATGCGGCCGGCGACCAGGGACGTCCTTGTGGAGGCTGACGTTCGTGACCCCCTGACCGGCCTCCCCAACGAGCGCTATCTGTTGCTCCGCCTTGAGGAAGAGATGGCACGGTCGCACCGCGATGAACGCCTTCTCACCTTGGCCATCCTCGACGTCAACGGTCTGGCGGCGACAAACGAGCAGTACGGTCGGGACTGCGGCGACGAGGTGCTCCGCCACGTGGCGGCCGTGGCACAGGCGACCAAGCGGGCATCAGACATCATCGCCCGACTGGCCGATGACGAGTTCGGGGTTATCCTCCCTGAATGTACCAGCGAGGGGGGGCAGGCCTTCGTGCGCCGGCTGACGGAGCGCCTGGCGCGGGAGCCAGCGCGCACGCTCCTCAACAACCGTCCTTCCCACGTCTGGGTTGGAGTCTGCACCGGGCTCGCTGAAATGCAGTCGGAACACGAGACGCCCGCCAGTCTCCTCGACCGCGCTCGCGCCGATCTTGCCGGTGCCCGGGAAGAGCGCGATCATCGACGCCAGCTGTGGCGGACGGCGTAGTCGCCACACATCCCCACCGCGAACTTCTCCAAGCCAGGCCACGGCTCAGATAGGCCATAGCTACAGACTCTAGCCAGCGGCGGCCTTTCTGCGCTCCCGTTCGCTGGTGGCGGGACGGGGCGCCGTGGCGCGCTGGACCACCTGCCCGATACCCACGAGCAGTGCCGACACTGCCTGAGCCTCCCGGTCGCCTCTGGAGGACGTTCCGTGTGCTGTCTGGCCGGGGAGCTTTGACAGTCGTTTGAGGGCTTGACGATGTACAGCTCGTACCGAACGCCGGGCCTGCGGGTGTCGGGGCGCCCAGGCCCATAGGTCGACCAACAGGGCGCTCTCCCCATGTCCTGCGGGGGCATCGGAACCTGGGTGCACCGAGAGTCCTATTTCTCGCGTTAGCTCCTCCGACGCCACCTCCAGGAAGACGGACTCCTTGTCAGGGAAGTGGTGATAGAACCCGCCCTTTGAGGCATCGGCTGCCAGGCAAATGTCGTCTATGGTCACAGCATCGAAACCCTTGAGGAGGAAGAGGGTCTTCGCGGCTTTGAGTAGCCTCCTTCGAGTGCGTGCGCCTTGAGGGCGTGCCGTGGCGGGTCGATGAGCGGCCATCACAGGGTATATCGACAAGTAGGGCGTTTGTGTGGAGGGGGATGGCGGGGAAGAGCGTAGCGGTGTGCACGCAGACCGGGGTGTTGGCGTAGCTTAGGTTAGGTCCTCGGACGCGGTAGCAAAAACCCTTAAATGATGGCGCAAAAGCCTTGACAGGCGCCAAACATAGGGCATAATACATACCGACGAGTCGGTATGTATAGGCGAGACGGACGCGCAAGAAGGAAAGCATTGTACAGAGGGACAGTTCAACCCGGAGGAGGACAGTGAAAAAGAGACTGGGCCTTGCGATGGTGGCTCTGGTTGCGTTGGCTATTGGAGCCGCGCAGCAGGCCCCAGCTCTGCTTATCTGGTGGTGGGGTTAGCCCTCCAGAGAAACAGAGCCTTGTCCTGAAGACCGGCTGGTAACGCCCTTTGTCAACGCTGGTCCTGGCCAGCGCCGGAGGGTTTAGCCTATCGACTCGTCAGGCCACAACTCGAGCTAGTTCGGCGGGCGGGACCGAGGTAGCGCTGATGTTGAGGCAAACGTACGTTCGTCTTGCCGGAAGACGCCCCTGGAAGCGGGGGCGTCTTCCTTTGGGCTTGCTCACGCTGCCCGCCGCCTTTCGCTGACTGCTGCCTTCTCCTTGGCTTGCCTCTGCACCCACTCCTCATAGGCCTGCAGGAATGCCTCCACCACCTGAGGGTCGAACTGGGTGCCACTGTGCCGCGTGATCTCATCGCGGGCCGCCTCCCAGGGGAGGGCACGCCGGTAGGGCCGGTCTGAGGTCATGGCGTCGAAGGTGTCCGCCACGGCGAATATGCGGGATCCCAGCGGTACCTCTTCGCCAGCCAGGGCCCGCGGGTATCCCTTGCCGTCGAAACGCTCATGGTGGCTGCGGACGATCTCGGTGGGCCCGGCGAGGAAGCGCACTCCCTTCAGCATCTCGTAGCCGATCGCGGGATGGCGCCGCATCTCCTCCCACTCCTCAGGCGTGAGGGGGCCAGGCTTGTGAAGGATGAAGTCGGAAACCCCGATCTTGCCCACGTCGTGGAGCAGGGCAGCCCGCTTCATGTCCTCCCAGATGGGAGTCTCGGGCTTGAATCCCAGGCGACGGGCGATGTCCAGCGTGTACTCCGTGACGCGGGTGGAATGGCCTTTGGTCTCCCGGTCTCGGGCGTCCAGCGCGGTGACCAAGGCCTCTAGAGTGCCGTCGTAGGTCTCTTTGAGGGTCTCGGTCATCTTCAGGATCTCGCGGTTCGCCCCCTCCAGCTCTTCATTCTTGCGCCGCAGGGCCGTCACCGTCTCCGTGGTTCGCTCCACGTACTGCTTGATCGACAGTTGCATCATGAGCGTCGGCGCGACGAAGGCCAGGAGTCCCGTTACGCCCAGGGCGCGGTAGGCCAGGGCCAGGGCCAGCCCCAGCAATCCATAGACCACGTAGTGGGGGAATATCCAGCGCCCCTTCTCGAGCCAGACTTCTACCAACGAGCGGCCCGTGGTCAGGCTCGCCACCTGGCTGACCAGGTAGGCGTTCACGGTGTAGGCCACGGCTGCCGCCACGAAGGCCGCCGGCAGCATGACGGGCCGCAGCTCGTCGCGCGCATTTCCCGCCATCGCCTCAAAGGTAATAGCCGCCAAGGTGGCGAGCAGGGTTGCGTTCCCGATGTCGAAGGGTACACGGGGGCTCAGAATCCGGTGCGGTATGTGGACGGCCACGGCGGCGATGGGCCCGGCGATGGCCACCCCCGCCGGGCCGTAGAGGATGGCTACCGCGAAGATAGGTATGAAGCTGACCGAGAGGCGGGTCTCACCGTAGATGGTGATGGCCAGCCGATCAGCGAGGACGGCCAGAAGGGTGAGGAGGGCCAACCCCAGGGTATCCGAGGAGTCGAAGCGTGGGGCGTACCAGGCGATGAGCCCGACGCCGGCAACACTGACGCCGGCAATGAAGAGGCTGGCCGGCCAGCCCAGCGATTGCTGCTCACGCCGCTGCTCCGCCTGCATCGCGGCGGCCTTGTAGGGCAAAGGACGGGGCGCTGACCTTACTCCCTTGGTGCCCCTAGCCCCAGGCCCGTTGTCCGCGCCCATGAGGTATGCGCCTTACTCCTTAGCGCCCGGGTGGGCGGTTCTCTTGGTCACCGGAAGCAACGCCCATCTCAGGCCATCGCCCCGGAGGGCGTCCTAGTAATTATCGGTACAGCGGCCGCTCCGTGTAGGGCGTGACCACGCGTGGGCGTGGCTCTTGATGGCACGGTCAAGGCCGTGTACGGACGGTTCTTCTCGCTGCGATGACTCGGCTCCGGGTCCTAGGCCACCTCCTCCAGGGCAGGCTCCAGGCGGTGACGGAGAGTGACCAGGATCTTCTTGTGGAGCTGGCATATGCGCGACTCTGAGAGGCCCATGAGCATTCCGATTTCGTGGAAGGGCATGGACTGACCGTAGCGCATGTGAAGGATGGACCGCTCTCGCGGCGTGAGGGTGCCCAGAGCCTCGTTCAAGAGGCGCAGCGTGGCCCGGTGTTCGGTCGCCGCTGCGGGGTTGCCGAACTGGTCCCCCTCGGCCGGATCCCAGGTCAGGCCGGGATTGTCGGGGTGGTCCTGCAGGCACTGCTCCAGGGAGACAACCTTGGAGCTGGAACGAGAGCGAAGCACGTGCAACTCCTCAGGGCTGATGCCCAGCCGCAGCGCGATCTCCTTGTTGGTGGGCCAGCGTCCCAGTTGACAGGCCAGCTCCTGGGAGGCCTGCTCCAGCTCGCGGGTACACCGACGCAGAGAGCGAGGCAGGGGGTCCTGCTTGCGGATGGCGTCCAGGATGGCGCCCCTTATCCGCCGGACAGCGAAACTGGCGAAGCTGGTTCCGCGCTCAGGGTCATAGTTATCCACGGCTTGAATGAGCCCTTCGGTGCCGTAGGCCATGGCGTCATCCCGATCCAGGCCGTTTCTGTTACTGGTCTCCGATGACATCCTGCCGACGACGAAGGCCACCAGCGGCATGTGACGCATGATCATCGCATCTCGGTCTCTCATCTCTCGCCTCCAGGTTGCCGGGGTGGAAATGGAAAGCCGCCTCCGGAACGACCGACGGCGGCAAACCGATGCCTGATCTCCCTGGCGGTGTGGCGCTAGAGGCGAGAGTCCTTTCGCCAGTGCTAAGGCCTTCGGTAGCCCGGCAGCCCTGGCTCCACCCTCCGTGGTGGAGGGAGCCTTAGGCCCGCGGCTTTGCGCCCCCCTCTTTCGAAGGGTTTGCCTTTGTCGGTCCTCTACTCTTGTGTTCTTGGGCGGCGGGTCGCCGACTGGCGCTTCCTACCGCCCGCGAAATCCCCTTCGAACTTCCAAACGCATGGCGGCTTCCTGTGTAACTTGTTCTGGCGGCCTTGCCGGTGACGGTTCGGTGAAGCCTCCCGCAGCCGCTCTTCGGCCGAACAGGCCCAGCAGCGCGTAGCTGCTAGCCTCATGCTCTGGTATCCTGAGCTGTGGGGTGGATGGAGCGCTTCGGGTCCTGGCCTGGACTCCGTGTCGGCTGCTGGTCCATCCGCCAGCGGCATAGGGGCGACCTCTGATAGGCCGCCCTGGGCTGTGGCTGGCGGGCAGCCGCTCCCGCAGCATCCCCCGCCCCTGGTGCTGCTCGATTCGAATGCATCTGAGCCTGCAAGCGACCCCCTTGCCGGCCGAGAAATACTTAGGTGCTGCTGTGAGGAGAGAGCCTCTCGCCAGGCAGATCCAGAAGGAGCAAACACGGGCTCTGCTCGTGGACGCTGCCCTGCGCGTCTTTGCCGAGCATGGCTACGAAGAAGCCACGGTAGAGGACAT
>Ga0315291_10009367_pt1 | contig 11996 bp, 13 predicted proteins | sample YL17G12_20_MG_FD_203070 | JGI IMG/M metagenome (GOLD analysis project Ga0315291, IMG submission 203070) | Sediment microbial communities from Yellowstone Lake, YNP, Wyoming, USA - YL17G12_20 | ecosystem: Environmental > Aquatic > Freshwater > Lake > Sediment | place: USA: Wyoming | collected...
TACCCGCTCCTGGTCGGGATGCTCATAACGGTTAGGACAAGTGACATTCCGATGGACCCGTGGGGACCTTTCAGTGGCAACGAGCTCATTCTCGGCTTCTGTGAGAAGCCCCGCGCGAGCGATGGTGTCTCCCCGCAGATGGCAGGGCATACTGCCTACCAGGATTATCCTGACTTCTTTACGGGGGTTCTCTGCCCGGTGCCGCACCTTGACGATAGCACGGGCTGGAACGCCGAGATTGGCGAATATGAATTCATGTTAGTCTCTGACCCCGATGGATTTGGGGATTATCCTGTTTCCGACTGCACCCCAGGCTGGCTCGTAGCACAGAGCACCCCCTGGGGGGCGGCGGCGATTGAGGATGCCAAGGTCAGGGCGAGTTTGAGTCCGAGTAATTCGGCAGCCGAAGGGAGGTGATCTTATGTCCACGGATTTCAGCGCGTGCTCCTGGGATTATTTCGGCCTTAGTCGTCTCTTCAACCCGGCAGCCTCTTTGCTCGACCACACCCGCTTCCAGGCCGCCCGGCCTGTTCGCGTCGGCAACCGGCGTGGTTCGGGTATTCGCGCCCACCTGAGCCAACTCAGAATCGTGTCACGCGGCACGCCCAGGTATGCCGCCAGGTCGGACGTGCTCAGTTCGTCAGGGTTATAGAGGCGTTTCATCGTCTAGCTCTCCCGTCCTTGCTTCCGGCCTATCCCTGCCCCCGTACCCCAGGGGCAGGAGAGGGCGTCAACCTCTGCGCATGGAGATCAACTCTCGCGCCTCCTCTATGGTTGGCTCCGCCCCGTCCACTAGCGCCTGGATACGCTCGGCACTCAGGGTACTAGCCAGGCTGAGCACCTGCGGGATGTCATCGCGCCCAGTGGCCGCGATCTTGCCTCTCAATGCCTCGATCGCGGCCCTGCCGCCTGCCAACATCTCTATCTCGGATGCCTGGACGTAGTCTGCGGTCGCTCTCTCATTCATTGCCATTGTCCGATCCTCCTCTCCAATCTCGTTATGCCTCACTTCACCACGTTCCTACCACGTTGTCAACCCCCCAGTCTTAAGCCTACCTTAACCTTGGCCTAAAAAAACTTTGGAAAACTTTTCGGCCACGAGGGGGCGGCCCTTGACAGCCGTGCCGCCCGAGGAGTATATCAGCAATGATAACTCCCCGCGTCCAGGGCGCGGGTTGCGAATACCCTGCTCTTTTTCTCCTTCTCTTCGGGGCCGAGAGATCGGCCCCGCCTTTAGAGGGCAAACGTAAGTCATGACACCTTATCCGGCGGACATCAAAGCGGCCGCGATGGCGGCCCTGCTGACAGGTCAATCGGTCTCGGCCATTGCTGCTCAGTACAACATTCCGGAGGGCACTCTCTGGTCATGGAGGAACCGCGACCTTAACGCCAACCATGCAAGCGATGCAAGCCAAAGAAAAACCATCGGAGAGCTGCTCGAGGAATATCTGCGGGCCTCTCTCCAGACCTTGAAGGCACAGGTGGAGATATTTGCTGACCGAGAGTGGCTTCAGAAACAGGACGCCTCCGAACTTGCAGTGTTACACGGGGTCTGTACGGACAAAGCCATTCGACTTCTCGAATCGCTGGCGCCAACGGAAGCTGGCGCCCCGGAACCCGAGCGCCCTGATAACCTGGCGCAGACAACCTAAGCAGCTCAGGTTCCTGGACGCCTGCGGCTATCTGGACGTGCTCGACGGGGGGAAGTCGAAGCCCCCGATTGCGCCGCTGATAGGGTTTGGCGGCGCAGCGGGATCCGGCAAGACGGACGCATTGTTGGTGTTGGGCTATCTTGTGGGCTGCGCGTTTCCGGGAGCCAACGTCACGATATTCAGGCGTACCTACGCACAACTCAGCGGTCCGGACGGTGCTATTCCGCGCTCCCGGGAGTTATTCGCGAGAACCGGCGGGGTGTACAACGAGGGCGCGCACCAGTGGAGGTTCCCGTGGGGATCGTCGGTCTACTTCCGATACTGCGATAGGACGGCTGACGTTTTCAATTACTATAGCCAGCAGTTTCCGGTGTTGGCTCTCGACGAGGCTACGCAGTTCGACTGGTTCACGGTGAACTATCTGCTCACTCGTAACCGGTCGCGTTTTCCGGGCCTGATACCATTCTGCGTTATGCCAACGAACCCGGGCGGGATAGGCCATGGCTGGTACAAGCAGATCTTCCTGCCGAACCAGGACCCGGAGCAGGTCCACGAGCTCACGAGTCCGAGCGGTGAGACCGAGCGGACATACTTCATTCCTGCGTTGCTTGATGATAACCCGGCATTGACCGAGGCCGACCCGGAATATGGGGCACGGCTTGAGCGACGCGGCGGGACGATAGCGCGCCAGTTGCGCTGGGGGGATTGGGATACGTTAGCGGGATTGTTCTTCTCCGACCATTGGCGAGGCGTGGCGATAGGCGGACTACCTCCGCACGTCATACCGACCCGCGAGGTTGACAAGACCTGGACACTCTACGGAAGTGTGGACTATGGGTTCAACGCTCGCACGGACTGGGAGAAGCCGTTTGTCTATGGTCTGTATGGAGTAGCACACGACGGGCACGTTTACAGGATAGATGAGCTGGCGGCTGCACATTGGGACGTGAGCAAGCAGAAAGAGGAGATCAGCCGCCTGGAGGCACGCTACCAGCAAGAGGTCTCCTACCGAGTCGGTTGTCCCTCAATGTGGACCCGGCAGAAGGAGTATGGACCGACAATCTCCGAGGAATACAGCGACCTTGCAATCGCTGGCGTGAGGTTGCCGGTGATCCCACCAAACAGCGATAGGATCAGCGGGTCCGAGCGGTGTAGGCACTATCTCAACCTTGCCCCCGATGGTCTGCCGTGGTTCATGTCGTTCGATAGGTGTAGTCATTTCAATAATCAGGTGGCGAGCGTGCCGCAAGATCCTCGACACCCGGATGACATTGACCCGGACGCCGAGGATCATGCAGTCGAGGAGTGGCGGCACTTTCTAATGAGCCGACCAGCCCCGCCGGCCTTAGTGATCCTTGCAGAGCCGCCGCCCCGGAGTCCTGCGGCAGTCCGGGAATATGCGCGGCAGGCTGGGCCGCCGAAGGAGACGGAGGAGTATGTCTAACGCGCCCGTGTGGATCATGGGACTGGAGTTTCTGGGTCGGGATCTGAAAGCCGAGTTTCAACGCCTGCTTGAGGATGGTTCAGCCGCCGTATGCCGCAGGCCTGCGGACGGGCAGATGTTTCTCTTACAGCCGATAGTAGCGCGGCCTGAAGCGTCGGGGCGCGAGGCGGCAGGCGTATCGGTCGCCCCTGAGTGCTGGCCGGAGGAGTGGGCAGATGGGTAGGCCGAAAGTGCGGACCCCGATGATCGGGGCGATAGCAGTCCTGATAGACCAGGACGCCAAGAGTCAGTTGCACTACGCGCTGATGGAGCGGGTGCGCCTTCGCTGGCGGGGGTTCAGGATTGGTCGGTGGGGTATTCCGGCTCTTGTGTTACTGTCGCCGGTTCGGTTCATAGCCAAGGGCGGGACTATCGGCGATGTGCTGGCCGGTATCCGCAGTTGGGAGCTGGCGGCTGGGGCCAACCTCGGTCAGCAGCGGCTCTCTCGGAGCACCCGGCGGCGCATAATTCGCGAGTCGGCGAAGTTGAGGATATGAAGGAGGCACACACAAGCAAGATCAACGGCAGGGCACGGTATTACAAGGACTTGGCCGCAGCCGCAAGGAACGGAAGGGGTCCCGTGTGTGGCACGGTCGGCCTCCCCGATCTCAGTCCTAGGGAGTTGGAGGCAGCGATTCTGGCGCTGACTGAGCGGGTGGGAGCATTGGAGAAGCGGAAATGACCACTCTCGCCGTTATAGCGATAGCGGAGGCACTTGTGACGCTGGCTCTCGTCGCCGCACTGATCTATTGCTCACGCGAGGCTGCAAGGGAGCGGCGAGAGCTGTATGACCGCCTGCAGGCCGGGACGCTGGAGGATTACCGGATCAACCGGACTGAGACTGAGCCGGTGAAGGCCGAGGTATCGGCCCGATCCGTCGGGGAGGAAGGGACGCCGAAGATCGAGGCCGTGCGGGACTATGGAGCGGCGGAGGCCGCACTCAGGACGCTGGGAGGATAGAGAATGACAGGCAGGCAATACAATCCGGCGATTGACGCCGAGTTACGATCTCCGAGGGAGTGGGGGTTTCCTGGGAGGATCGTCCTCTGTCTGGTGACAGCAGTTCTCTGTGTTATGCTGTGCGTGACCGGTGTACTGCGTCACTTCCGAACGGTTCCGGGCGAGGGTGACAGACCTACAGTCACGACCGAGCAAACGGAGCACCAGGGATGGGTCTATGGCGGGTCGTACAGAATCAAGGCAGCGAGGGACAAGGGTACTGGTGGCATGGCCGGCAACGGCGGGTCTGTGACTGTCACGGCAGGCAGTGGTGGTGAGACGGGAACTTACTGGAGGCTCAAATAGGCTGACAAGTTCATAATATGTGCCCGGATAGGGCCGACCAGCTATCGGCCTGACCTCCGCAAACCAACCCAGGTTTCCTTCCGGAAGGGGGAAGCCTGGGTTTTTTGCGTTTCCGGGCTTTTGATATACCCGCCTCCGAGGCGCGGCGGCAAAGGAGTTACGGGACACAGTGAAGATACTTCACGATTTTCCTGAAGTATCTTCAGGATTACCGACAATGCAGAAGAAGGCGCGGGAAGTGGTCGGAACACAACGGGGGACAAAGAGCGGAGGGGTGACGCCCTCCGTGGGGGCAAGGATACCCAGTCAGGCGTTTAGGCCGAGGCGTCAAACACGGCCTGCTCGTATCGGGTTGACCTGCCCTGACCGCTTCCCGTAGCCGTTCTGCTTCAGACAGGGGGATGACGTTATCTCCCCCTGTGAGCGCAAGGCTTCCGAAAAAACGTGAAGTAATCTCCGAAGAAGTTGGAGGGTAGGGTGATATGCCTCTACCGCAAGCTAGAGAGTCACGATCGCATTTCGTGAGCCGGGCAATAGACCAACTCATAGCCGAGGGGTTGACCCAGAAGGCGGCAGTCGGCAAGGCGGAGGGCATGTTCTCATTTTACACGGCCCCGGGGGGTGGTTCGGGTCGGAAGAAGCGATACCGCACGGGCAACAGGAGGAACAGCGTGGCAAAGGGATTCAAGAGCGTAACGAAGTGGATGCAGGGGGCGGTTCACCCGTCCCGCGTAGGTCAGTTCACGGCGAAAGCAAAGCGGGCAGGTTACTCAACCGCCTTGGCCTATGCGAACGCGATCCTGGCCCACAGGGTCAAGGTGGACAAGCTGACGTTCCGGCAAGCCTTGTTTGCTCACAACGCAGGCGGGGCGAGCAAGGCACGCGCGAGAGCCTGATATGCCAGTAACCCCATTCGCGGACGAGCCTAAAGGCAGGCCAGAAGAGACGGTTCAGCTCTGCAAGGAGCTTTACACCGCCTGTGACAGCGCGCGCCGGCAGCAAGAGGCCGAGTGGTATACCAACTGCCTGTTCCTGGCCGGGGACCAGTGGGAGGTGGCGGCTGAGGACGTACGGCGGAACAGGAGTATTCACGTCCACGCACCCCATACCAAGGTCAAGATCGTGTCGAACCAGATACTCGGGTTGGCGCGACAGTGCGCCTCGGCCCAGTCCGAGAACATGGCCGGCCTGGTGGCGGCCGCGGCAACAAACGAGCCCGAGGACATCGCGGCGGCGGAACTGGCAACCGATCTGCTCCAAGCCTACTTCGAGGAACACAACGAACGCGAGGTCTGCCTGAACGAGATATTGTGGGCAATGGTGGCTGGCCGAGTCCTCCGATGCACGTACTGGGACCCTGACGCGGACGGTACGGGCATCGGCGGTGTCCTCCCCGGAGCCGGCGAGATCGCCACACGGACTCTGAACCCATTTCAATTCCACATGAGTCCCTGGGTGAGTGCATCCGAGGACATGCCCTTTGTGATACTCTCCGACGTGCGGGATGTCGAGGAGATCAGGGAGATTTACGGCAAGGGGGTGAAGGAGGAGTCAGTCGCGCAGGCTGTGGGGACGCTCGACAGGCTGTTGCGCGGGATACTCCAGGGCGCTACGGGCGATTCGACACCACGGCGCAAGCACGCTGCGATAGTCAAGCAACTTTACTGCCGACCGAGCACGAAGCGGCCGAAGGGCCGCCTGATCGTCTGGTGCGGCGAGGGTCTCCTCGACGATGGCGACCTGCCCGAAGGTCAGATGCTCGATGTTCCCTGCGACTGGTTCCCTGTTCCTGGCCGCGCTTATCCTCTTCCATTCGTGACACCACTTCGACCCCTCCAGCGCGAGATCAACATAGCCCTCTCGCAGATCGTGGAGTTCAAGAACAGGAGTCTACGGGGGGACATGGTGCTGAGGGGTTCGGGCCAGGTCACGTCGGACGTTGACGAGGAGACGGGCGCAAAACGGATTTATATCCCGGAGAACATCCGGGAGTGGAAACTGATGGAGTACGTGCAGAACGTCACTGAGGCCGAACGACTGCTCGTAGTGTTCTGGAACGACATGATGAAGGCGGCGGGGCTGCACGAGCAGGCGCTCGGCGAGAACCCGCGCGGCAACGTGACGCTGGGGCAGATTCAACTCCTGCGCGAGGCAGATCTTCAGGGACTCACACTCTTCCGCAGTATCCGCGACCGAGCAAACGCGAAGATCGGCAGGGCGAAACTCCTAATCGCGCACGAACACTACGAGATACCGCGGCTTCTGCGCGTTGTCGGCGAGGCGAATGCCGTAGACGTTAGTTACTTCCGAGGGGCAGACCTGCGGTCCACGCAGGATGTCCGCGCAGTACCGGCACCGGTCCTGACGGAGACAATGAAGGCAGCCATTCGGACTGACGCCTGGAAGGGCGGTCTGTACGACTGGACCCACGGGCCACAGGACATGCTGCACAAAGTCAGGGCACTCCTGAACCTCGGGTTGCCGGGGATGCGCGAGGAGATAGACGCGGCCCTTGCACCGATGACTCTTGACCAACTCAAGGCGATGGTAGGCCGGATTACTGGCCGGCAGGCCCAGACCGCAGTGATAGCGAGCGAACTGGCACTCGATCAGCTCGTACACCTGGCCACGGTGGGTCCGGAACCAGCGTCTCCGACATCGCCGGGCAGTCCATCCGGCCCGGCGTCACTTCCCCGAGAGATCGGGGTCACACAGCCCCAGCCGGTGGCTCAACCGGCACTCCCCGGACCGTCGGGGTAATTCCCTACGCCAGGGTGATAGGCGAAAGGACAACCGAAGATGGACGAGATACTGACGCAGACAAAAGGGACGGAAGGCACCGTTCCCCCAGGGGGCGAAGGCGGAGGCGTCGTAGTGCCCCCCGCACCACCGGAAGCCAAGCCGAAGGAAGGCGAAGGGGCGCCGGATGAGCGGGAGGCACAGATCACGGCCTTGCAAGCCGATCTCGCCAAGTCGTCGAAGGAGTTAGGCCGAACCCTCAAGGCGCTCCAGAACCTACAAGGGGAGCGCGACTCACTGGCGGCGACGGGCGAGGACAAGGACGCACGCCTGGCGGAGCTGGAGGCCGAGGTATCGGCCCGACCGTCGGGGAGCGATTGGCGTGAGCCTCCAGTCCGGCGCCCCGATGCCGACGGTAGGGACGGGTATCCCAGACTGCGGGGACTCCAGCGTGACGAGGACGGCAATGTCATCGTTGACGGCGTAGTTTGGACGCCGCAGCTGGCCGACCGGATTCTCAAGACCGAGGAGCAGTTGGCGGAACTGACTACTGACCGCGACCAGCGTGTAGAGACTGAGGAGCAACAGAGATTGCAGAAGCTCAACGCGCAACTCTACGAGGACGCGGGCAACATGATCGCCGGGATTCGGGCGAAGCAGTTCCCCGACCTGGAGGAAGCCCGGGCGAAGCGGATGGACGCTCGGATACTCAGGGAAACGGATGATCTGCTGCTCAAGCGGTTGGAGAAGGGCGAAAAACCCTCCGTCGAACTCATCAACGAGTGCATAGCCGACTCGTTCGTGGCCGAACTGGAGGACCACGGCCACTTTGCGAAGCGTCAGCTCGAAGGGAACCAACAGACGCGAGAACGACAAAAGGCCAAACCGGGCGGAGCCGCTGGGGTCGCTGCCGAGAAAACGAGGCATCAGATGACCCAGCGCGAGCTGGAGCAGGCTGGCGATGCGATTTGGAAGCAAATCCAGGCTGAGACCGGCGAATCCGCCTAAATTGGCGGAAAGGAAACTACAGTGGCACTCGCCGCACAAACGATAAACCTGACTACCCTGAACAGGTTCATGAGGGACTTCCCATCCGGGATTATCGTCCCGGAACTGTTCCTCTGGAATAACCTGTACGAGTTGTTCAAGGCGGGAGTCTCGAAGGATCAGCACATCGGCAACAATGTCGAGATTCTGATGGAGACTGCTACGCCGTTCACCTTTACGGCAGCCGGCGAGGGGATTGACCTCGCCCACGGCGACCCTCTCGGGTTCGTGAAGATGAACATACCACTGAAAGAGGTCCAGGTCACGGCGGAGATCACGAAGCAGATGATGGACCGCGCCACAGGCGGTAACGCCTCGTGGGGTCCGATTCTGCCGAGAATCCTCACCGCAAGGGACCGTGACTTCCTCTGGGGCATGGAACTCTGCGCCTTTGGCGATGGAACCGGGAGATTGGCGCGCATAGCTAGTTCCTCCTACTCCGGCACCACTATGACTGCCACCTCCGACAGCACCTACACCGACTTCGGGATCGAGAACGTCCAACTGCTGAAGAAGGGGATGTGGATCGAGGCATACGACCAGGTCGGTCTCAAGATCGCTGACACAGCCGACGGAGTGCCGACAGCGACGAGCACCAACTTCTGGAAGGTGACGGCGGTCACGTTCGGCGACAGGGCAAACAGCACGGCGACAACCGGCACCTTTACCTTCGAGTGCTCGAACGACCTAGACTCAGGGACGAACGCGACGAGGTGTTTTGACGACGGCACGGTGATCTACATCGCTGGTACGCGGTCGAATGCAACGGCAGCCTCGGACGACGTAGGTTCAACCGCCCGATACGAAGTGACCTACATGGAGGCGGCCATAGACGTTTACACATCCCTCCCGATGGGGTTGCTCGGAATCGTCCAGATAGGCGGTGAGACGATTGTGTCGGGTGCGTACACCGATGAGACGATCAACTGCAGCCTGGACACCTTCCAGGGGCTTGCACGGGCGAGTTACCCGGCACTGAATGCGAAGATCTGGGACGGGAGGGACTTCGGCGGAAGCCAGGGCACTCCCGCGGACTGGACTCTCTCCGCGATCACAGACGCGATGGTAGAGAGATACCAGGAGACCGGCAAGTGGGTCACGGCCCTCGTTTGCAACCCGAAGATGGCGATTGCACTGGCTAACCAGAACGCCACAGAGAGTGCGTTCACGATAGCGACGACCTCTACCGGCGCATTCAATCAGCCGGTTGCAGGCACACGGTTCGCTACTCAGTTCTACTCCCCGGAGGGCAAGTTAATCCCTATCCAGACCTCTCCGACCATCCCGGCCAACTGCGTCTACGGGTTGTGCCTGGAGGATATGAGGTGGTTCACGAAGGGTGACTTCGCTCCTCTCAAACTGACGGGCGACGAGTGGATGCTCTCACCGAATCAGCGCAAGGCCGTCTTCGAGGCTCCCTACGGGGGCTACTCGCAGCTTGGGGCCGTGCGTTGCGACAGTCACTTCTTGATCCAGGACCTCAAGACAAACGTGTAGTCCCGAGGGATCGGGATGAAGTCTAAGCGCGGGACACTTCCGGGAGCCGGGCGCGCTAAACATCCCCGGCTCCCAGGAGGAAGAACGATGGGGTTACTGATACGGGAGATGTACGTGATGGCGGTGAACAGCGACACGAAGCCGCACCGAATCCATCACAGACTCTTCCCGACAGGGTTCATGGACATCCCCCCGATTTCGGAATGTCCGGGGGGCGTGAGTCTTCCTGCTGCGGTGTTCAAGAGGAACTGCAACAGGGACTGGCTCTGGCGGCTGGGTTCACAACCCAGGCCGAAGGAGGTTCCGATCGAGGATTTGTCTATGAGGGAACTGAGGGCCAGGGCAAAGGCCCTGGGCATCAGCATCAAAGTCGGCATGACGAAAGCGCACGCCGTCGAACTAATCAAGAGAGGTGGATAACGACATGAGACGAGCAATTTCCTTCTTCGCGCTCGCCCTTATCCTTGTGATGGCGGCGGGCACGGTCTCTGCACAGACAATCGGCAGGACCAAGGCTTACTACACGTACGGGAGCATTGCCGGCACTGGCACAGGGTTCCAGTGGAATCTGAACTCACTCTCGAGCGGCACGGGTGGCCTGTTCTCAAGTACCGGGACGGTCACGGGGACGGTGTTCGGGGTCACGTCGAATACCCTGACCAGCGGCAGTCTCATCAAACTTGTGGCGGATAACACCTACTTCACGGGGAACTACATTCGGTGTCTAGGTGGGGTGAGCCACGACACGAATGTCTTCACGGTCGGACTGAGTGGCGCGACGACCATCTTGGATACCGTGTCCACAACAACACCGACCCTCCTCGTCGAAGGTGCGGCCAACACAACGGCCCCGATTGGTCGGTTCTTCGCCGATACGGACCCGGCTGGGACACAACTGATCCTTGAGTTGACCTCCGGCGCGACTTACGCCGGGCGGGTAGTCGTGCTTGAGGTGGACCAGAACGGCCTGATTACCGTGCCAACCGTCGCGGATACGGCCGGCAGGGCTTTGGGCATTACTGCTGGTGATGGCGGGTCTGCTAGCAGCCATGCCGGTTATGCTGGCGGGGCGGTTGCCTTCGCAGGCGGTGCGGGTTCTGGCGGCAACGCTGGAACCGCTGCCGGCGGCGCAGGTGGGGCCGTGACTTCTGCCGGCGGCGCAGGTGGGGCAGCGGTTTCAACCGGCGCGGCTGGTGCTGGCGGCGCCCTATCGAGGACGGCTGGTGCTGGCGGCGCCCCTGCGGGTGCGGGAACCGGCGGAGCCGCTGGAGACATATCCGACGTGGGCGCCGCCGGGGGTACAACCTCCGGGGCTGGCGTTGCAGGTCGAGGCAGTAACCTCTCCTACGTAGCCGGTGGCGGCGGCGCCACGGCAACAGGGACAAGCGGGGCTGGTGGGACGATAACCTGGACTGCCGGCAATGCTGGGCTTTCGACGACAACCGGCACATCCGGGAATGCTGGAACCGTTGGAATCACAGCTGGCAACGCCGGCACGACTGGTTCCGGCGGAACCATCAAGGTCGGCGGCACCGTTGCGATCGCCGGTGGCGTAGGCGCTGCTGGTGGTGTAGCGATAGGTGGTGCTGGCGGCGCAGGGACGTTCCTAGGCGGCGCTGGCGGTGCGGCTGCAACTACGGGCGGAGCAGGCGGCGCACTCAACCTCGGCGGCGGCATAGGAGGAGCCGCCACGACTGGCGGTGCTGGTGGGGCACTGAACCTCTACACGGGAGCGCCCGGTGCGGGCGCCGGGCCGGCCAATGGCGCATTCAGTCTCAAGATGGGTGGCGCAGCCGGAACCGAGCGCATCGCGATTACCGGACCGGGTGTCATTACCGTCACGGGTACGACGGGGATCGTTGGGGCTACGACTGTTACGGGGGCATTGACCGTCACAAGCACCTTGAGTCACGCCGTAGCGACTGCCCCGACCGGTTTCATAACCTGGCCGGGATTCGTCGGACTGACAACCGGGACTGACACCACACCGATCAACGGGACTCGCTGGTACTCGACCCTCTACGTCCCCTACAACATCACCGTCACGGGGATAGGCTACCTCATAGGAACGGTAGGCGGCACGGACAAGGTGATTGTCGAGCTCGACAGCGCGGCAGGCGCGAACCTCGCGACCTCGAACACTGCGGGTGTCACGGTAGGGACGGCGGGTACATTCCAGAACGTTGCGTTCACGGAAACTGTCAACGTGACCGGCCCGGCGATCTACTATGTGATCGTCCAGATGAACGGGACTACGGCAAGGCTCAGGACGT
>Ga0315291_10009368_pt1 | contig 11995 bp, 10 predicted proteins | sample YL17G12_20_MG_FD_203070 | JGI IMG/M metagenome (GOLD analysis project Ga0315291, IMG submission 203070) | Sediment microbial communities from Yellowstone Lake, YNP, Wyoming, USA - YL17G12_20 | ecosystem: Environmental > Aquatic > Freshwater > Lake > Sediment | place: USA: Wyoming | collected...
TGGAATTGATTGGCAGAGAGGAGCTGATGAAGAGCATGCAGAAGAAAGCGGACGAACTGATAGTGGCATACGAGAGCGAGAGGAAGAAAAGGAGCAAGTTCCAGTACGACATAGGCGTCCAAGCGAAGAGAGGATACGCTCAGACTTCGCTTGAAAGGGCAAAGGAGTTCGTGTTCGAGATAAGGAAGATACTGAAAACCTAGTGCAGAATATTATGCACTCGGATGCATAGCCAGTCTGAGATGAGTCAGGCAGTCATTCTCTTCTAGCGTTCTATTGTGTTCCAGAGCTTATCAATGCTAATCGGAAGGTGAGGCGGACGTTCCTCAAGGTGCAGATAAACTTCGTAGAGACCATGTGCTTTGCTCCGAAGAAAGGAGAGCTCAGCGGACTGCTGACGGGAAAGCAGGAGGAGCTTGAAGCGCTGTTTCCTGAAGAGACAGCCGAGTATGCCAAGAAGATACCCTTCAGCGTCTACGACATCCACGAGATACTGTGCGAGAAGGTGCGCGCGCTTCTCACAAGGGAAGGAACCAAAGCACGGGATTTCCTTGATGTCTATCTGATATGGAAACGGTTCGGCATAAGGCCCGAGGACGAGGAAGAATGCATAGTTGGCAAGATAGATTTCTCTCTGAAGCTCTACTCAAAGTACAGGAGCCATCTGAAGCAGAAGGTCGCCCTGTTGAATTCTGGGAAGCTGTTCGACTGGGGAACTGAGAAGGAATTGCTGCTGTCGGATATTGACGAGGCAGACTTCTACAAGTACCTAGGCGGCTTCGAAATGTTCCTCAAGAGAGTCGTCGGCAACCTCAAGTACAAAGCTTAACAATCGTGCAATCAAGCCGCATCATTGCACTTCCGCTTCCTGCGGCGGGCTAGCCGAACTCATAGACTCGCTAGTTGAGAAGAAGATCGTAGTGACGGGAACAATCGGTGACGCAAGCGGTCTTCCGTGGAACCTGACATCTCGGATTAACAAGAACTTCAAAGGCTACACACCGCCCGATAGTCCGGCTGGAGATTCCTAGGCCAGCCTTCATGAAAAGAAGCGATGGTTCCAGAGAATTCTACCAGGCCACAGAACTCCAGCATCGATTGGTCTCAGCGCGTATTCGCAGCAGTCCGAGTAGTTGGGCACATCTGGCAGCCGACTGCCCAACTGTAGTCCGTCTCCCGCACCATGAGAGACACACACAAAACCAATCCGAGAACAATGGTTCAAATCCCGACGCCCGCACCAAGAGACCCGACGATGACGAAAAACGCCGCTCCTATCCCGCTTCCCCTCCTAATCCCCTTCTTGACACTTCAAATTCGACCGTCCACCTCAAGAGACATAAACGAAGAATGGCAGAGCTTAAGACAAGAAGCTTACAACATTCTTCACACTCAACCCAGTAGTGAAGGAGATGTTCTTGGGGACTTTCAACGCAGCTCACATAGTGAATGAGGCCGAACAACTTCTCTTCTACTCAATCCCAGGGTCTATCTTCTTGTTGTTTGCTGCGGCCTTCCTCTTCCTTTACGGGAGATTAGCTATAAGCACAGGATATGTTGCCGCAGCGGCAGTCGTAACGATCCCAATTGGTTTTCTTATCTACCAAGCGTACACCGCTAATCTTCTCGGTATCTATGGGCAAGTCAGCAGGAGAAAGGAAGAACGAACACTCAAGTTCGTGCAGAGTGTCCTGACAGATGCTGGAGTGAAGGCTACAAGTGAAAAGGAACTCTACCGGTTGTCAAAACGTGTGCTTACTGTCTTTGTGAACCAGAGTTCTGATGCACCCTACATTTGGAGACTCATCGGGATCATCAACGCTAGGGGAGCATGTCTTTTCTCCACGATATGCGCGATCGGAGTGCCGGTAGCATGCGTATTGTCCTACATGCTTGGCCTGTTCGATCTCAATGTCTTGAGTCCGCCTGCAGGACTCTACAAGATCGTTGCCTACTACGCAATGTTGTCGTTGTGCTCATTTTCTCTCTACTATGGAATCCCGAAGGTCAGAGGCCAACTTGATGTCTACAACGAGCTATTGATTTTCGGCAAAGTGAACGAACTCAAAGCTCTTGCCGCGAATTGGATAGCAGTGGATAAAGTGAAGGTGAGCCCTGCGGGCGAGGGAAAAAAGGAAGCCAAGCAAATGAGTCTGGGTTGGGTGGCGCTTGGAATTGCGGTTGGGTATGCGAGCAACTTGATGCCCGTGGAAAAGGTGTTGATGATAGCCGTGGTTCTGAGTATAGGCGCCATTTTACTTGCGCTCATAGGCGCGTGGAATAGTGTTCTGGACATTCTCGTTGTGGGGGTAGCCGCGGTTACGTTGATGACGGGCAGGGCGTTGAGCGCGACTTTTACTATCGTGTTTGGGGTGTTAGGGGTCTCAGTGATACTTGTGAGTGTCCTAATCAGTGGCCTGAGAGCACACTGAGCTGGGCCATCTCCCGACATTTGACAGCCAGAATCTCTTGACCTCCTGGCAATGCCGTCTTTGGCAGTCTTTGCACGAACTTTCTTGCCAAGGATGCGTAGAAGGGTCCTGACCTCTGGGAATCAAAGGTTCAAATCTTGTGGCCCGCACCAAGTGACCACACACGCACAAAATACCAAAAACGACGCCAACTGACGGTTCAAATCACCACGCCCGCACCAGCCTACCCACACACACAGAATACCTGAAACGACGACTACCGAGCATCCAGATTCTAACGCCCCCGAGAGACTAATTCTCATGGAAGAGGCTGCAATCCAGTCCCGCACTTGCTGCAGTATCCGGCTCTGGTGACGTTTTGGGTCCCGCATGTTGGACAAAACTTCGAGGGCTGCGAAAGTGCTCGCGCGGATGGTACTTGTGGAGATAGAACGATTGGTTTCGTCAAGTTAACTTCACCCGCAACGAGTTCTGCGGAGTACTTCAAGAACGTAGCCATTGCACCCAAGGCGGATATTACGCCTCCAATCGTCATCGCGAAATAGAAGACTAGAATGGAGCCTCCAATCAAGTTTAGAAACATCAAAGGATTCGTCAACAAACGAGGATCCGACAGCAAAGCAAGGCCCGCAACCCCACCCGCCATGGCCATGATTATGAGCGCGATGCCAATCCCGATGATGTACCATACGATGGACATCAAGAGGATTTTCACTGCAGCTCCAAAGGCCCTTCCCCAGGAAACCACACTGTTGACCCCAATGCTGAAGTGGTCGTCCGAATATCAGAATCTTGCGGCCGGCTGGTCAGGTTACGGACTTTAACGCTTGAACTACGGTGTGTAGATCTCTGGGTGCGCACACACCAAAGACGATGGTTCAAATTCGGGTGCCCGCACAGCCTACACGCACACACAAGTCATGGTTTCTTGGGGCGATTCAAAGCGGATATCGGATCAGGGCAGGGATGTCTCGGCTAGGAGTCCTCACGGCCACAACGTAGTGGCTCTTAACCATGCATCGAACCCCGGCCGGCAGGCTACGAAACATAGTGACTATACTCAAGTGTCTAATGAAATCTGCACGATCGCGATGCGTTCTCCGGGCAAGCCCGTTAACGGAGCCTTCATATCTGCTTTGACCGCAACGTTGATCATCACGCAATCCAGAAGTCTCGCAACTTGGCAAGGACTACTGGTAGGCGCCGGGTGGGTCGCTGACTCGCTTCATGTCTTGTGCGTATATGGCGTCGGCGTTCTAGCTCCACGCAAAATCTTATCTGTGGAATCCCTTCGCAACTTGTAACAACCTGTAAACGTGGTTCTTTGTCTAGGCGGAAAGGGTTGACTCGCTGTAGCAAGAAATCAGGCGCACTCTTTCTTGCACTGGCACTCCTTAGTCTGTGCCTGACATCGCAGCTTACTGAACCCGGCTTGCCGCTTGACATCGAGACATATACGGTTTCCGTTCGCATTCCCGAGGGCCCCGCAGGATACGTCAACATACTCATCCCCCCGGACGCTGAAGTCACATCCGCAGAACTGCTGGGAAGTAGTGGAGTGGAGAACCTTAGAGGCTTCAAGTATCAAGGCGCTTTCAACCTGAGATGCTACAAGTTTGCTCAGATGTCCTTCGCATGGGATGTCCTTTCGGCAAATTCAGTTATCGACGTTGAGGTTAGAGTCAAGCGCAACTCGATTCCCTATCAGCCGGTCTACTCGGACCCGATTTCTGACAAAATTATGGAGCGCCTAGTTAGCTGGCCTGTCTCAGGCGAAATTTCCCCGGGACTATCCTTTGGATACCTGGAAAAGGCTGCGGACTGGAGAGGGTATCCACTTCTGCCCGTCAACAAGAACGCAGGGTACCAGCTGCCACAGTCCAATATCAAGTATGTCATAATCACTAGTAGCGCAATGGAACCTTCACTGAACGATCTCTTGGTTTGGAAGCACACGCAAGGACTCGAACCCTTTGTCATGACAACTCAGACAATTGATGGCATGTATCTCGGTGAATCACTCCAGTCGAAGACCAAGGAGTTTCTGAAAGACGCCTTCAATGTGTGGCACATGGAATACGTGTTGATCATCGGCGGTGCGAGCACACTCCCGCCAATCAGCTACCGGGGAAGAGCCGCAGGGATGGACTGGGAGAATCGCACCACGGATTACTATTACATGACGCTTGAGCAATCAGCTGACACATACTCGCGGGACTTCTCCAGCAATGATGCTAGATATCCCTTGGACTTTCCTGACTTTGTCTTAGGTAGATTCCCTTCGGACAACGCGACCGAGCTTGCGAACATGATAAGAAAAACCATGTCGTACGAACAAGATGACAACCCTGGCGAATGGGTGAGAACTAACCTCCTTGTGGCTGGCGAGAATGCACCCGGAGGGCCGGTATGGGACTGGGCGACATACACCGCGAACGACAGACCCAAGGTGTCTCTCGTATACCCAGGAACCTTACAGCAGACTTCAGGGAACTTGACCTTGCAAGCACTGGTAGATACTTTGAACCAGGGGGTTGGTAGTCTAAGCATAGATGCCCACGGTGACCCGTACGGTTGGGCTCTGGGTGGAAGCGAGTCTTTGGACTACACCACTGTTGACCTTCTGTCAAATACTAGGTTGCCAGTAGTATTCTCCGAAGGCTGTCACACTGGAAAGTGGGATGTTCCGCAGAGTGTTGCCGTGAAGATGCTGGGCAAGTCTACCGGGGGGGCTGTTGCTCTTGTGGGTGGTAGCTCCTTCACGCCCTACGGAATTGAAGTCTATTTCTCAGCATACAATTATGAAATGAATCTTCCCGTGAATCAATGGCGTCTACCGAATGCCGACTATAATGTGGGGAAGGCGTTCTACTATTTCGTGTCTTTGAACGGCGTCGTAGAGTATATGGACTTGCTGGGTGACCCATCTCTGGTTCTGGCGACATCTAGGTATGATAAGCCTGTTACGACAACTACGATCACTACAACAGCGAGCTTCCAGAGAAATGACTACACGTTAGTCGTCAATACGAACGCTTCGACGGCGGGGCTTCTTTTTGACCCCAACAGACGACTCATCAACTTCACCATGAGCGGAACGGATGGAACTGTCGGATCTTACGTCGTAGTGATACCCAAAGCCCTGCTAGATGGTACGCCTGTTGTTTTCGTGGATAACCTGCCTGTTGCCTCCACGTACACGGAGAACAACACCCACTTTCTAGTTCGGTTCGATCATATGCTCAGCGCACACACCGTCACTGTAGGGGGATCAAACACCATACCAGAGTTCCCATTGCCTTCCCTTGTCGCGATGTCAGCTATCTTCATGACACTCATCCTCAGAAGACGGAGCAAGCGACAACACAAGATGTCCTGAAGGACGGAGCGAAAGGATACCAAAGATAATGCGGCGCGTCCTGACGTGATGGAGTCACTCTCTCCTTTGTTTCCACTTCCTTGCTCTACATTATCCGCAAGTCGACTTTCAAAACCTTCGCTTTTGATCGTTCGGCGATGGTAGCTTGGGTGATTCGTTTCAGCTGCGCCTGCCTTGTGACAGTACGCTGGTAACTTGTCGAGTCGCCGGTCTTTCTCGGTGAGCCGAATCACGAAGCACTTGGGATATCTCCTCTCCTAGTCTTGTGGCGCCAAGCTCTGACTATGAAGGCTATCACTAGAAAGGGTAGTCCCACCAAGACATACACCATCGGATTTTTCCCCTCGTTCCACGCAAGCCCAAACCCAATAAAAGCGGCAGGGACCATTGTGCATACATCAATGACGAAATCAAGGCCCGCTTCCGATAGAGCCGTTAGCCAGCTGGTCTTCACAGGTACTCCCCAATCTGAATATCAATCCACCACCGATAAACTATCAGTGTATCGTGACACACGCCGTAGAGATACAGCAATTGCAGCCAAGACTAGGATAGCGACTATTGCACAAATCAGCGGTACTGTCAAGATCAGCGCGGACGAGGTTGCAGGGCGAGTCACGGTTCTAGTGGCGGTAATAACCAGTTGAATGCAGACATGGAGCCACGAATTCGCTAGGATCGTTACTGTGTGATTGCCAACTGGGGCATTGTGCGACACATAGACAGTTGCCTCGATCGTATGCAATCCTCCGCCAGTCGGTGACGAGGGATCAAACTGAACAGTCACGCCTTCTGGCAAGTTGATTGCAGTTAAGTTGACCGGTTGATCGCGTTCCAGACTCTTGATAGTGACCGTTAGTAGTCCACTCTGTCCCTGACCGATCGTCAACTTCGATGGCGAGGTTTCCATGGAAAGGAAGCCATAGGGGCCCGCCGATACGGGAAAGAACATAGTTCCACGCGCGGGGTCATAGCCTGCTTTATCCGCAACCAAGGTTATGAAGTATCGCGGAAACCACTCATTGCCGGTGCAGAAAGCGGTTGAGTTTAGAGGAATCGGAATGAGGAAAGTAGTCTGAAATTTCCCTGTCGTATTCGTGTAGGTTGTAGCCGTTGTTATGTTCGTGTAGGTTATAGTCGCATGGTCATAGGCCATTAATGGAATGAGCGTAAGGTCTACTTGAATGGAAATGGTCGCTCCAGGAATTGCCGAGTGGCTGTCCTGATCGAGAACGCTCCCCAGTACTGTAGTATTGAGGACGTTGCCTTGTTCCTCTAAGGATGCCGGCTGCACTTCTAACCCCGACCACATCAGCGTCATCTTCTTTGCCGCTTGGACTGAGATCGGGGAGGCTAAGACGACCAACAGGATCAGAAGCACCCCGCAGACAGAAGAGGCACGCAAGGCCACAAGCCTCCATGATACCAAACATGGACGACGCCTATTATGCTACTCTTCGCGTCTCACGAACGACGCGCCTCCCACGCGCGTACAGGTGTACGCCAGTTCTTCTTGTAGGCTACTGGGAGCTTGTGAAATGACTTTCCCCAGCTTTTCTTAGTCGCTCAGGGCCAGAAGTGACCGATGATGCACGAGTGAGGAAGCGATCGTACGCGACAACCCTTCTTGTCCTACCTGTGCCGTGGTTTCTGCCTAGAAGCTAGCCAACCTTCGATTCTGATTATTGAGGCTACAAATACGACAAACACTAGGACGAAAAATGGTAAGAGAAATAGACCGATTGTTTTCTCAAATTCGTTGACCTCGTTGCAGGTCATTGCATACGCGTACGCGTAATATGCGATAGAGAAGGTTCTGATCACTTCCACAATAACTGCGCTTACGATCCCCAAGGCTGCGTAGAGTAGTTTTCGCTCCCATTGCACCTGCAATCTGGCAGCCACAATGATCATGATGAGCGAAAACATTAGCGTGCCTACTAGGCTGGGCCAGTAGAGGCACAGCTCACACGTCATGTACTTTCCTATTATCATCAAGAGAACAAGGGGCCGTGGGCCCAGAATCAGAGGCGTCAGTCCGCCATAGAGGTCATAGATCCGCAAGCCGAAGAGCTTAGCCAGGAAAACTACAGCAGGAGCGATGCTTTTCGCCAAGGGCTGCAAGAACGGGAGTGAGAACGAATCAGTTCTTTCATCAAATGAAAGGAAGGCGTCGACCAGATAGAATATCATCGCTCCCATGGAATATGCGAGAGGGGTGATCATCCGGCGAATTGTGTTCTTGTTGAACAACACGACAGCTAGCACCGCTAGGTAGACAGCGAAAGCGGCGAAGTACGTGGCCGTGAGGAAGCTTTCTGAGTTGGGGTGACCAACATCGCCACGTGCACCTGCAGTTCTGCCGACAGAATAGATGACACTCGTGAGGCTTTGGCCGGGAGCCGCCGCAGCAAAGTAGAAAAAGCCGACGACTACTGTGACTGCCGCGAGTATCTTCCGGCGTCTCGTCCACTCCAACTTTCCCTTCGGGAAGCCTAGGAGGTCGAATCCCAAGAGGAACAAGACGAAGAATAGGCCACCCAAGGCAGGTATGTCGTCTGGCCAGAACAGCGCAAAAGTCTCCGGAGCAATAGCGAGAAGCACTAAGACTGGAAGTGCTGCTAGCGCCAAGAACACGTCCTTACTACTGAGTTGGCGCAGCCGTTTCGTCATTCTCCTCGCAGCCCCATCATGAGAGGGATACGCCAGCCGTCAGGCCACCTCGATCCGTCCTTGAGGGCTTAACATTTCACGGTTCAAACTCTCAGGTGCTTTTGCTCAATCGGACACCACAGTCTGCCATGCATATACCACAACGGAACCCGATGTTTCCTGCAACAGTAGTATCCACCATAAACGATGACCTCGGAACCGCGTTGGCCTGACAATGCGAAAGCGACACCAACGCCAGCCGCGGCTACTCCAACCCCGATCCCCATGAAGGCGAAAGCAAGGCCCACATTGGGCCCCGCAACCGAAGCTATAGTGGGCAGTATAATGAGTGTGAAGGGCACCCATCTCGTTACCGTGGCGTTTACGACCGTAGCAACTATCGTGAGCGGGTAGGTGGCGCTAATCGCATCTGCGCCGACGCTGATCATCATTACAGAAATCACACTTCCACCTAATGGAGGCTCCACTACGGGAGGCGTGAACATGCCAGTCACATGCTCGGGCAAGCCTGTCACGTTAAGCGCAATGCCCCATCTCCATGATCCAATTCCATAGACCTCAACGAGCACCCCATATGTCTCAGTTCTGTTGGCCGTGAGAGAGTTCGGCACAGAGATCACGAAGTCACCTGTATTGGCGAGTACGTTCAGCGTGACGATGACCCAATGCGTCCCAGAACTGTCACTCGCCGTCACATTCAGTTGGTAGATTCCAACAGGTGTATCCACTCTTGCCGTAACGGTAAGAATGGATGAGGTCGTACCACTGGCTGGCGGTTGGCACGATGGTGGATTGAAGGCGGCAGCTGCTCCCGAAGGCAGACCGGTGACTCCAAAAGTCACAGGCAACCCAGAGAATGATCCAACAGTGATCGTGTAGCTTGCCAAGCCGCCTTGAGGCGCCATTGCCGTTGTCGGATTCGCCTCAATCGTGAATGAGTCAGTAGCTGCCACCAACGCTGGGTGTGTTAGCACTAGAATAGTCAAGACGAAAGTCGAGGCTAGGAGCCTAGACCTCAATGAACCTCACGGACTTGTCCGCATCCGAGGGCTTAACACTTGCTGCTGATAGTCTAGCTTCGATGCTAGGCAAGTTCGTCTTCTCGCTCGGTCATGAGTTATTGCTCCGGTATTGCGACGTGTGTGCCGCATAGTTCACAACGATAGTAGACGACACGGTCGCCCTTGAATTGTACAAGCTTCACAAGTCGCGGATGAGGACAATTCACAGGCCTTGGAATAGGGCTCATAGGCCCACCTCACAGTCGTCTCGAATTACTTTCCTGATGTGTGGCTCGTGGCGGGGCAGTCACAGTCGCGAATGAAACAGTTCCCGTCTGCATGACCATCTCGCGGCCACAAACCAGACGCTTGTGTCACTGACATTCAGATTAGGCCTTTTCCCTGCAGGATCTTCTTGTACTTGTAGAAGGTTCCTTTGGAAAGGCTGCTCATTTTGATGATCTCCTTGTCTGGCTTTTCCGGGTGTTTCTTGATGAGAGATAGGACACGGTTCTCTGTCCCAAGTTCACCCATGCTATTCAAGAAGAGCGGATGCACAAGATCATAGAGAAGCAAGTCCGAAATAGTGACTTTCTTTCTACCATTGAGAAGCGCATTTGCTCGCATGAAGGTCTTGATGTAATCCTGTGCTCTGACGCAACTCTGGACTTGGTAGTCGTCGAGTTCGAGCGCATACTCCGCTATCTTATCTTCGATCTCCTTCGATTCGGGGAAAGCAATCTCTACCTTCTTGTCATCTTCGATCCTCTCAGGCAGAGGCAGCTTGATGACAGGCGGTTGCGGGTTCTTGTTTGCACGCTTAGCTCTGAACTGAAGGATTTCTCTCTTCATCTGTCTAGGTAGTGGTGGACCGGGCGGGATTCGGACCCGCGACCTTCCGGTTTCTTGGTTGGCGTTTCTTGCAAACCGGACGTTCTTCGGCCCCATCCATGGGCATACCAGGCTGAACTACCGGCCCTAGGTGCCGATACGAGGAAAAAGCACTTTTAACCTTTCGGAGACCACCCCGTCCCAGGCATCGGGGCTTCTCATCGATTGATCCAATGAGCCCTTCTGATACAAAACCATGACAACGCGAATATACCCATCGCCGTATTCGTTCGTTATCGGAAGGAACTCGTATGCCAATTGTAGCCAGTAGAGATGGTGAGAAACAGGGTCTCCTGCGTGCGGCAGAGCTGATGATGGTTTCGTCTCGTACTGCTCCAAAATCAGGGGGAGTTGACGATGTCGACACCGTCCTCGTCACTGGGCGCGAGAAGGACAAGATTGCTGCCGAGATGGACAAAATGGGCGACGAGCGAAAGATCGACGGCTTCAGACGCGACGCCGACAACGTGAAGCGGTCCGAGGCGCTCCTTCTCGTTGGCGTCAACGGCAGAAAGAATTACGGTCTATCCTGCGGCGCTTGCGGTCATCCAACGTGTGAGGAGTTCAATCGCGCGGCTGCGGTTAGAGGAGTCGACTTCGAGGGCCCAAGTTGTATCTTTAAGGCGCTTGATCTAGGGATTGCCCTCGGCTCCGCTGTGAAGACGGCAGGCGACCTGAACGTCGACAACAGGATCATGTATCGAGCTGGGGCCGCTGCGAAACGTTTGGGCTATCTTTCGACATCAAATGTCGTGATGGGTGTCCCCATCTCCGCTTCTGGGAAGAGCATCTACTTCGACAGGAAATGGCCCAAGTAGACACGCGCGTTCCCGTGTCCTTGTGGTCCAATTCACGCATGGCGGATTGTGAGATGTAGTTGTTGAGGGCCGCCGCCGGGACTTTCACATCGCGAGAGCGACGTTTTGAACCCGGCCTCCAGGGTCCACAGCCCTATACGCTACCAAGGTCCGCGGAATGTTCTTCCTCTACGTTACGGCGGCCATCAGCCCAAAGGCGGTTCTATCCTGCTAATTGGCTTTTCGCAAGTGCTCAATCACGAGTTACACTTGGGTTGCGCTCGGCAAAGGTCGAGCAAGTCTCAATGTGCGAACACTAATCACTTGCGTGAGAACGTTAGTTCGAGAGTTGACGTAACTCTTTTAAGGAATCAAGCGGCCCTCTCGGGCTTGCGTTCAGCATTCCAAGTGCTCGGGAGGTGAACAGTGCTTGACAGAAAAACCAACCAGTGCGGGTCCTTCTCCGGGTCGTCCTAGCGGTCTGCCTTCGAATACCGTCCTGATCGGTAAGAAGGAACTCATGGCCTATTGCACCGCGATTGTGATGCAGGCGACCACGGGCGGCGGCGAGATTTCAGTGAAGGCTCGAGGAAGAGCCATCTCTAAGGCAGTCGATGTTGTTGAGGTCTGCAGGAGACGCTTCTTCGAGGGTAAGCTGGAGATCGCTGATGTCCTGATCGGCACAGAGGTAATCGCTAGTGAGGGAGAACAATCCAGAAATGTTTCGACAATCGAGATTAAGCTGAGGAAGCGAGCCTAGAACAGCTGAGAAGATCGATTGTTGAAGAAGAAAACCACACCCTTTTTTCTAACCATCTTTTC
>Ga0315291_10009369_pt1 | contig 11995 bp, 5 predicted proteins | sample YL17G12_20_MG_FD_203070 | JGI IMG/M metagenome (GOLD analysis project Ga0315291, IMG submission 203070) | Sediment microbial communities from Yellowstone Lake, YNP, Wyoming, USA - YL17G12_20 | ecosystem: Environmental > Aquatic > Freshwater > Lake > Sediment | place: USA: Wyoming | collected...
GTTCTCCTAAACAATTGAAAAAAGAATTAGGCGGGGATATTATTCGCTTAAAGTCGCAGACACTAGACCTTGATGCATTAAAGAAATTACCATATGTAAAAAAGATCAGCCCTTGTTTTGGTGAAGTATGTTTAACCTTAGAGAATGCAAATATCCATTTACAAGAAATATTAAAAGTCGTTGGAAAGATAGATTCTGTAGAGATTCGGTCACCTACCCTTGATGATGTGTTTTTACATTATACCGGAAGAGCCATTCGAGAAGATACCCCGGAGGGTAGCTGGGCTGAAAAAGCGATGAATGCGAGTGCGAAAAAATGAGCGAAATAAAAGGTATCTACGCATTGTGGTATCGAGAAACGAAGGTCTTCCTGCGAGAGCGTTCTAGGATTATTTCATCGGTTATCAATCCTCTGCTGTGGTTACTTATCATCGGAGGTGGTCTTGGGTCAGCTGTGTCCTTTGGCGGAATCAATTATCAAACATTTATTTACCCTGGAATTCTCATTCAAACCGCTTTGTTTTCATCAGTGTTCTTTGGCGTCTATATCGTCTGGGATAAGAAGATAGATTTCATGAAAGAAGTATTGGTTGCACCGATGAGACGAACCTCTATTTTTGTTGGAAAAATACTGGGTGGGTCTACTGACACCTTGCTTCAGGTTTTAATCTTGTTTGTCATCGGGTTTATTTTTATGATCGGTGGAATTATGCCTGGTTTGCAGCTAACTCCTTTTTCTATACTTGTTTCACTTGCATTTTTACTTGTGGTAACAGTTGGATTAGTCAGTGTTGGCCTCGTCCTTGGTTCCCAAATGGAAAGCCCGGAAGGATTTCAGTTGATCATCAGTTTTCTTGTCTTTCCGTTATTCTTTCTTTCTGGCGCACTATTCCCAATAACCAATCTCCCCGCATGGTTAGCTCCCTTCATTTTTGTCAACCCCGTGACATATGCGGTGGACGGCATCCGAGGTGTCCTGCTAGGGATCTCCCGGTTTCCTCTCCTGTTTGATTTCGCACTTGTGTGTCTTTTTGCATTTATAATGATCCTCATTGGGACCTATGCATTTAAGAAAATGAAACTCTAAAAAGAGTTTACTGGAGTGCTTTCGAATGGAATCTTGGAAATCTCGGCTTTCCGCCGACCCTACTGAATGGCTCTTGGAAAAAAATAATCATTCAGTACGATATTTTGCCTTACGTGATCTTTTAAAAAAACCTAGGACTGATTCAGATGTAAAGGAAGCAAACCAGGATATCATGAAGACCGGTGTCGTGCCAGCTATTTTAACAAAGCAGAAGAAAGAAGGATATTGGGATGAGCCTGAACGTTTTTATACCGCGAAATACAAGGGGACGGTATGGCAATTGATGATTCTTGCTGAGCTTGGAGCTGATGGGAACGATGATCGGATAAAAAAAGCATGCGAGTTCATCCTTTCTTTTTCACAAGATATGGAAAGCGGTGGTTTTGCTCATTCCTCGAGTGCTAAAAAAGGTGGCGGACGCCATAGTGAAGTGATCCCCTGTTTAACAGGAAACATGGTCTGGAGTTTGATTCGCCTTGGCTATTTGGATGACCCTCGACTTCAGCATGGCATTACATGGATTACACACTATCAGCGGTTCGATGATGGAATCCTAGAAGTACCAAAAGGCTGGCCGTATGATCGACTCAAGGCAGCATGTTTAGGCAAGCATACCTGTCATATGGGTGCAGTGAAGACATTAAAAGCATTGGCAGAAATCCCGGAAAAGAAACGATCTGATGCGGTGAAACAGACGATTGAAAAAGGAGCTGAGTACCTACTGCTGCATCATGTATTCAAAAGCAGTCATAATGTGAGCCATGTGCCAAAACCAGGGTGGCTGAAATTCGGTTTTCCGCTTATGTATCAGACAGATGCTTTGGAGATTCTTGGAATTTTAACCCACCTTGGGTACAAGGATAAACGCATGCAGGAGGCTATCGATATTGTAGTTTCAAAGCAGGACAACGAGGGGAGATGGATACTGGAGAATACATTCAATGGACGTTACCACGTAAACATAGAAAAGAAAGGAGAACCAAGCAAATGGATTACGTTAAATGCGCTCAGAACATTAAAAAGGTTTTATGGTGACGAGAAAATAAAGAAAAAATAAAATGGAGCATCAATTCTTTTAATGTTGTTTTTCTTTTTTTTTTGGTTAATTGCTGATTGTTTCTTAGAGATCATATAGAAGGAACATATAAATATTTAAAAGTGATACTTTTCTTTGGATGCATATTACGGATGGGATAAGAGCCTATGGCATATACAGAAAAGCAGTCATCGTTTTAGTTTTAATGCCATTTCTCCTGGTTGGTTTCAATTGTATGGAGGCATCCCCTGATAAAAACATTACTTTCCCTTCCCACGTGTCTGTAAACGATTCAGTTCTCGTTGCCGGTGTTTTTCATTATATCGATGTCACATTACCAAATGAACATGAAAAAATCTGCATTGTTGCTTTCAATGGAGATACGGAACCGGAACCTGAGGTCTGTTCAGATAACAATTTTTACAAATGGGAATACGATAAGGGAGTTTGGAAGGACGAAAGTGGTTACGATTCTTTATATATCGACTCCTCCGAATGTTACGTAGAAAATAATACATACTCGTTTTACATCGGAATTTCAAACAACGCAAAACCTGGCAGCTGGACGATTAAGATACTCGTGGACAACAAAGAGACCTCCTCAATTTCTTTTAATGTGATTATCGGCGATTTTTGTCTCTTTTTTTCAACAATCATCGGTGTTTTTGAACGGACGATAAAGCAGAAGACATTCCTTGCAGAAAACGAGTTGAGATGTTGTTATAAGCAACGGAAACTGGAAACATCTGAGGAGAACATTGAGAGAATCGTCGATAGTGTTCTGGAGAAACAGACGACTGCAAAAAAAGAAGAAAAACCTGTGTATAAAAACACAGATTTTTATTCTTCAAATAACAATCCATTCAGCAAACAGGAGCCGATACGATCAGCGATTTCTCTGTATCCTCGAAGCAAACTGAAGGAAGTAAAAATTGAAGAATCGAAGTCTTTGTTTTTTAGTGGGATATGGGGCGGAGGCAAAGATTTTTTTTCAAAAAAAATAGATGTTTTTAAGAGATTTTTTATTTTCGTAGTATTGATTCTTTTGTTATCCACTTCTGTATTACCAATGGTTGTATTGATAGGGAAAAATCAGGGTTCGGGCAATATCACGATTATTAATGTTCAAAGTTTTCCTTTGGTTGGTGGCAAATGGACTGTACGTTTTTCAACCGTTGGAAGAGCGGACCTTATAATCACAGCAATTAATGGGACTTCTTGGAGTAATGCTAAGAATTGTAGTGGTTATGATCTTCAGTTCCTTTCTATACAGCGTGGAAATCAAACCCTGGATTATGAATGGGTGGACGGTTCTGTTATTATTGAGAATTATTCCTCTAACGAAACAGGGTATGAAATCTCCAGAGTCCTTGATGCCGGTGAACATTCATTAATGTTCCAGTTTGGGAACGATGTTGCCTATGCCTATAATGATGCTTCTACCTGGTGGAATTCTGGCTGGTTGTATCGAAAACAGCTCACCATCAATGGAAAAAATCTTGGCTATCAGATGAAAATCATTATCGGAAATACAAGTGGAGGAAATGTTAATTGCAATGGGCATGTGCGCAGTGATTTCGGTGATATCAGGTTTATCAGCTACTCAGATAATACAACACAATTCCCCTATTGGTTGAGAAACTATACAACTAATACTCAAGCGACATTCTGGTTTAATAATACATTAAATGACTCATCGATCTGGATGTATTACGGCAATCGGACTGCTTCGACAACGAGTAATGGATCGAATACGTTTCATTTCTTTGATGATTTTTCAAATGGAATCAGTAAATGGACAATGGCGTCCTGGAATACCGATTCTGTTTTCATTGATCAGACCAAGGGAAGTCCAGCTCCAGCGTTAATACATTTACCAGATACGTCAGTACCTTCGAATAGGACCTATCAGGATACAAGGATTCGTACCCTGTCGTATAAAATGCGGAACGGCACGATAGAATATGATGTGTATCTGAATGGAACACCGCGAAGTATTCATCAACTCGGCTGGAGGGTTAATTCTTTGTCGTGGACGAATGGATATTGCTGGCGTTTGCAAACTTCATATGGTGATGGTGGTTTTTTTCGATTTACTGGTGAGGCTGCTTGGACTCAAATAGGAACAAGCTTTCCTGACGCTACCGCAGCTACGTGGTATCACGTACAAATAAATGTTTCTGGATCTAATTACGCAACAACCGTCGCCCCGCCATGTGTTGGAGTAAGCACTCGTTCTGTATCAGATTCAACAAAATTAACCGCTGATTACCTCATTTCCCATTTACATGGTGTTAGTATGGATTCTTCAAATTATGTGTTGGTGGATACAATCTTTGTGAGAAAATATAGGGCAACACCGCCAACCTGGAGTAGTTATGGGCAAGAGGAAATTTATACCGAGGTGAGTAACCCCTCTCCGAATGACAATGCTATCGCTGTGTCGCTTTATCTCAGCAGCTTTTCCATTACCTTGCATAATGCTGTCGGTAGAAAAATGAATATAACTTGGAAGACGAACACAAGTGGAAGCTGGATCACGTTTAACACGACAAACGGCGGTGGAAGTGGGGTTGGAAACGGAACCTATGCTGTTACAAATACGTCATGGGTTGTTTCTCATTTGAAAAAATATTGGTGGAGGGTTTGTGTCAGCTACGGCACAGGTTGGACAAATAGAACGTTTTGTTTTACAACAATCGCCGCGACAGTAGTCAGCAGTCCCTCTCCAAATAATAATAGTATGAGCTATGTCGAACCCATCTGTCATGTTACACTGTCAAATACAGGCGGTGGAAATGCTACCATTCGTTTCTATGAAAATACAACTGGAGTTTGGAAACTACAACAAACAACATATAATGTAAATCTGACAAATCCTAAAATAATCAACTGGAATAAATATATCAATGCCACGTTGTTCGATCAAAATTACTGGTGGAAAGTCAACGTCACCGATGGAAAAAGCTGCTATCATGAGAAAATCTATAAATTCACGACCTCATCAGACCGTCCACCTATCCTTATTAACGAATATCCAACTGATCTATCAACAGGAATTATAACAACGATAAGCAAAATCAATGTCACCATTCAAGACCCTGATAATAATTTAATGAACTGGTCCATTACAACAAGCCCTAATATTGGGACCAACTCAAGTAACAATGTACATAATCGGAGCATTTCATGCGATGTATCAGGATTGGTAACTGGTACTGTGTATTATTGGCATGTCAATGTAACAGATGGAACAATCTGGACGAATCAAACATACTCGTTTACAACAAACTACCCTCCATCCATAGCACTTATTTACCCAAAACCAAACGGGACGACAGCGATCGAGGAGCTTACAACATGCAGGATATGGGCGAATGATACCGAGAGCGGGTTATTAAATGTCACCTGGGCAACTAATGCGAGTGGCAGTTGGGTGAATAAGTACACGACTCATGGTGTATCTGCAAATACCGCAACCTCATATCAGTTCACAGATTTTACTAATTTTTATTATAAATATTACTGGAAAGTATATGTGAACGATGGTTCACTCAATATAAGTAAATGGTTTTATTTCACCACGGATTTGATAAAAACCTCAGTAGACACGATCATACCGTATAATGTACTTTATTCTCCGAAAACAATCACAGTTACCGGTCCTTCAAATCTTGATAGTGTTACTCTTTGGTATCGTTATTCATCTAATGTCACGTATTTCAATTGGTGGAGCTCAAGTTGGAATTATCATAAAGTACTGAAAATTAGTAATGCCAATAATAATTATCAGATGAAGATCAATGTCACCATGAGCGCAGGTGGAAATGTCACCTGCGATGGACATTGTAAGAATGACTTTAGCGACATTCGTTTTGTTGACAGTGACAATACGACTGAGCTTTCTTATTGGATCGAACGATATGTGAGTGGAAGCTACGCGAATTTCTATGTTAAAACGTCAGCAGATGTGCAAACAGATGCCAAAATTATCATGTATTACGGAAACAGTGCTGCAACAAGTAGCAGTAGTGGCACAAATACATTCCTATTCTTCGATGACTTCAATGATGGAGATTATACCAATAACCCCACGTGGACTGTTGGTAATGGGACATGGACGGTAAACGCCGGGAAATTACAAACCTCATCCGTGAGTCATCCTGTCATCTATGAGACATCATATTCCTCCACCGATTATATTATGGAAGGGATATTTAGAATCACCACAACCCCTGTTACTGGTGATCGACATGCCTGGTTACTCACCCGTTTAACCGATACTGGTAATTATTACGGCTATGGATATCGTGGTGTAAGCGGAACAAACTACTGGGTGTTATGGAAACGAGCTGGGGGAGTATTTACGCAACTTGGAACGCATACTCCCTTGACCTTGTCTCAGAACACTTGGTATAAGAACAGTTTTCAAGTCGCTGGAACAAGTCTCAAAGGAAAGGTATGGCTGAACGGAACTGCAGAACCATCTGCTTGGGGAGTTTCGGTCACGGATTCAGGCCTTTCCAGTGGACGCGTTGGTCTCAAAGGAACATCATCACTTGCTGCAACGGTTCAATTCGATGATATTTTAGTAAGAAAATATGCGGCAACAACACCAACCTGGAGTAGCTTTGGAAATGAAAAAGCAAAAAATCTTACGAATTGGGTTCTCGTCTCCACCGATTTGTCATACTCATGGCAATGGAGCTTTACCTTCCCGAATAGTACAGGTTATTATCAGTTTTATAGTATCGGTAAGAAATCAGGATCACCAGATGAAACGCCGCCAACGACCGGTGATGCGACATGTTATTTCCAACTTAGTATCCATCCTCCATTCATAATTAGTTATGACCTCATCAATATAACAGGTTCAAAACTCAATAATATCACAGGTCTACTTGATGTTAATACAGAATACAGTTTCATCATAAATATAACAGATAACGCTGGATATGACGATATCAAATACGTCAATATCACGTGTTGGTTCGACAAAGGCAGCGATACTAGCCAGTACAATCAGACCAAGGGTGGAAATCTGAACATGTTCCTTCAGTATGTCAACACCACGGGCACTGCCCAATTCAAGAAATTCTGGCCACATGACGAAGTACAGCTTGTTCTCATCAATAGCACCGAAACTATGATCAACATTACGAGCAAAAAAATAAAAATTAGCTTCTCGCTAGGGAACCAAATAAGATGGGGAAGCAGTAACAACACCTGGAATGGTACTCAAAACACGACCAACGATCCATATTCATGGAACTTTAATATCACTGCTTCCGATAACTGGGGTTCAAAAACATGGAAAAAAGATGAATACGGAATTTACAAATTTGTTTCTATAATACCTGAAAAAAACTGGGTAGATGTCCAAGCACCACCAGGATATAATGCGACAACCAATGTCGTCAACATCACCTATTCTTCAAACTACGATTATAATATTAGTATATTTTTTGAAGAAAATCTTACGAATGTTTCGTCAGGTGATATTATCCATATTGCAAATAATGTCTATATCTGTGCAAATGCAGACCTTAACGATGATATTACAATCGATAAGGTGTTTAAAGGCATCCGAGAAATAAATGCTATTGACGTAATCAACTCCTCAGGAATTTTTCATAAAAACAACACAAACCAAATCATCCACGTGCAGTTCAATGTATACATACCATTTGGTACTATCCCTGGAGATTATACGGCTCATGTAGCTACGAAGATAAAACAGAAAGAAGATTAAAAGTAACTCTACGCTATATCTTTTGGTTCTGTGAAATAAAGCATAAAAATTGAGAACCCAAAGTTTTATATGATGGACAATGAATTAGTGACTTGCACCCTAACATATAATCATGTTACAATATATTAGATAAAAACTAGTGAGGGCTAGAAGGATGGGAAAGCAGAACATATATTCAGTTCTCGTTGTAATAGCGTTGGTATTATCATTATTTACTGGCATGTTCTTTCTTGAGCCTTATGTCGTAAAAAATGCGCAAGCCAATCCTGGGAATATCAGCGAAAAATGGTATAATGCGACGACCTTAAACGTTACGATTCTGTATAGAGAACCAAGGTTTAATTGGTATGGTTTTCAGTACAATCAATCCGGGAACTGGGTCTCAAGGCTTAACACACAAAGTGATGTGAACGCCAGTGCAGAATACAGATTTGTTGTGAATATCAGTAGTGATAATGGGTGGAAAAATATCACGTATATCAATATCACTGCTTGGTATGACCAAGGAAATGCAAATAGTGTTTATAATCAGACGTTGGGCGGGAACATGAATCTGTTCCTCCAGTATAAAAACCTCACCGGAACCCCTTCATGGAAGATGTTGTGGCCTAATGGCGGCGAGGTTACTGGGTTTAAGTATAGGGAGAGGGTTATGCATGATCCTGTCGGTAGTCCAAGATTTACCGAGTGTCACAATCTAACGTTTTCGTTTGTCCCTGGATTTCAATTTCGATACGCTCCGGGAGATGGAAGTTGGAATACAACCCGTAATGCTACAAATGATCTTCAGTCTTGGAACTTCAAAATGTACGCATCAAACGAACAAGGGTACGTTTCTTGGGTTCAGGATGAGTTTGGGATTTACTCCTATACCGAAATAGTGAGCGCGGGCTGGCCCGCTATCTATGGGTATCCTGGGCAAAATGCAACGGCAGAGACGAATATCACCATGGTAACACGTTCGAACGGGAATTATTCGCTTTCTGTAAATGTAGGGAACTTAACGCATAAAACACATTCCACTGCAAATATGTCCCGTACAAGGATATGGGTGCGAGGTGGTGATTTAGCTCTACCAAATAATTTCACCGCCTTTAATGATATCATATACCTTTATGGATCTGCTGGAACATATCATCTTAATCCAGCAAATGGAACGAGTTTTTCAACGAGTGATATTGAATATAAATGCAGTATCCCTCTCGGTCAGATCGCGGGGGAGTATACAGCTCCTATAAGATATCATCTAAGAACTTCATAAGAATTAATCAATCCACTGTAATCACTACATTTTGAAATCAGTGTATTTCTGATTTACATCAACCAATTCTTAGGTTTTAATTTTTCTTTTAAGATTTCAATTTTTATCTGGGGTCTCTCTTAGTATGACTCATTTGCAGAGTGACGTTTTGACAAAAAAGCTTTAAATATTATGCCCTCCAAACAACATACCTGACATATGTTAGCATGTCGTAAAGTAGCTCGATATGGAATGGATGAAGGTGAAAAAAATGGAGATGGAACGAAAGAAAAAAGTATTTTCCGCTGTAATAGGCATAACATTAATCATATCTATGGTAGTAAATATCTTTCTTTTTGGACCAATCGTCATGATTGGGAAGGCTGATCCTGGTAACATCCCTAATATATGGCATAATTCAACAACTTTAAATGTAACAGTACTGCAGATTCCTCCGAGAATTAATTGGTATGGTTTTCAATACAATCAGTCCGGAACATGGATCACTAAACTCAACAAAGAGATCGATGTGAACAATAGTGCAGAATACAGATTTATAATCAATATTAGTAGTGATCAAGGATGGGATGATATTCAATTTATTAATATCACCGCTTGGTATGATCACGGCAATGAAGGTAACACCTATAATCAGACGTTGGGTGGGAATATAAATTTGAACCTTCAGTATAGAAATACGACTGGGACTGCTGTATGGAGGATGTTATGGCCTCATGGGGGCGAGTTTACGGCGCGTAAATATACAGAGAGAGTTGTGTTTGATCGCTTTGGTAGTATTGGTCATACCGAATGTCATAATCTGACGTTCCAATTTATTCCAAGCTATCAGGTTAGGTATGCTCCCGGTCCTGGGGAAGGGAGTTGGGATACAACCCGTAACGTTACGAACGATCTTCTGTCCTGGAACTTTAAAATAACAGTTACCGATAGTGGAGAAAGTGCTCCCCAATCGAGTAATACTTGGATAAACGATGAGTTTGGCGTTTACTCGTATAGCGCTATCGTAAGTGCAGGATGGCCGACTATCATCGGACAACCAGGAGAAAATGCGACAGCGAACAGTAATATATCACTCGTGACACGTTCGAACGGGAATTATACTCTCACTACCGATGTTGCGAATTTAGTTCATAAAACGTTTCCTCTTGCAACGATTTCTCGGGATAGAATCTGGGTGCGTGGTGGTGATTTAGATACCTTCGACAATTTCACTGCTAGCAGTGGCATGATTTATTTCTTCGGGTCTACTGGAGTATATCATCTTGCGCAAGCGAACGGAACGAGTTTTTCCACAAGTGACGTTCAGTATAAATGTAATATTCCCTTTGGTCAGATGGCAGGTGACTACGCCGCTTCGATACGCTATCATCTGACGACAACATAGTGATACAACTACAACATCAATCCCCCCCTTTTTTTTTATTTATAAAAATTTTATTTTTTGTATGTATTGTATAACCTTTTTGTCATCCTTTTCCTGCCTTAATTACTATCAAAAAAATATCTCTTCAAAGAAAAACTTTAATAGACGAATACAGATAAGAAGTATGGATGGGTGATTTAGCAGTCTAGATTTACTCCAGGAGAGAGGAGAGTGGGAAAACAAACAAGAAAACATATAATCGTTTTTTTTATACTCGTAATATTTTTTTGCACTGTGGTATCAACTACATTAGCAGCCGATGATGTTACACTCTCCATTAGCATGTTGCAAGGTGAACAACAAACTCGTTTTAACAAACCTGTGTTTGTCGCAGGTGTCTGGCAGTATGTGAATATTACCATAAATCAGATAATCGATGAATTGTCATTGAGGTTCTATAAAGGAATAACACTCACAACTGGAAATAAAAATGAAACAAATTATTACGAATGGAAATACGATAAAAATAATATAATGGTCTGGAACGATGCAAGCGGGTATGGTATTGAATACATTAAACAGGATTCTTGTTTTAAAAACAATACTTTGGTCAGTTTTTGTATAGGAATAAAGGATGCAATGCCTAACATTGTAGACTATTTTGAAAACTGGACTGTTGAAGTATCAAAGGATGGAACGACAGTACATTCTGAGAGTATTGTCGTAGAGAAACCAAAGACCGGGATTTCATTGAGTAAACCATCTTCAATCATATTTTATATTGATCCATTCACCATCATGGATGCTCAAGGTGATAATTTCTTTAAGATAGGAAATATTGGTAATGTTCCACTGTACGTAAATATCGATTACGAAAAATACAACGATATCGAAATTACAGATCTAAATAAAAAATTTTTACCTGATGATATTATCACTCATTATGTTATTGTCCATTCGAGAAGTTGGCCGCCTGGGATTAAAAGAATGGATATACAAGTAAATGGCTCATATCCTCGATCATATTTCGTCGATACAAATGCGACTGTTACCTTGTACACCTCCTTTATTATTGACGTGCCTCAGTTGGTCATCTATGTTGGACATAGCAACTATAAGATAGATGAAATCCAAGGCACAGGGATAACCTTCCAGTATTTAGAAAGATTAAACATGTATGAGGGTGAGATTAAAGATATCAGTGCATATGTTTCCGGTAACGGGGCAGTAACTGTAGAAGTGTCGGCAGACGAAAAAAACATTAGTGCGCTAAAATTGTATGATGGCAATACTGAAACACGTTCTCCGATTTCTTTTACTTCTACAAATACTTCAGAACGGACTATAGTCGTGACCGTTGAAGCTCTCGGTGAGGGAAAAACGGGTATCCTTACCTATAAAGTAAGAAGTGAAGGAGTAATTAAAACCTATACAACTCAAATAACCATTGGGCCGCCGGCATCACCTGACAAAGGTATATCTGCGAACCCTGGTTT
>Ga0315291_10009370_pt1 | contig 11994 bp, 13 predicted proteins | sample YL17G12_20_MG_FD_203070 | JGI IMG/M metagenome (GOLD analysis project Ga0315291, IMG submission 203070) | Sediment microbial communities from Yellowstone Lake, YNP, Wyoming, USA - YL17G12_20 | ecosystem: Environmental > Aquatic > Freshwater > Lake > Sediment | place: USA: Wyoming | collected...
GTTGCTGACCAGACGGATGAACGAGTCGCGAAATCAGGTGCGTCACTACCTCACCCAATTCTGCGTCATTCAACTGCTCATGGCTGACTTCAATGACTTTGGGGGTCATCGACAATTCAACCTTCCCCATCAACCCCTCTTGCATCAAAAACTGTTGACGGTTGAGATCTTGATACCGAGCCTCGATACTCGAAGCCCGAGTGTCAGCCGCGATTTTGGCATGCTCAATCTCAGTATTAGCCTCTTCTACCTTGGCAACCGCGATAGCATGAAGCTTGCGCGAGATGTCTTCCAGACGACCAGCCCTAGTTTCATTGGCGGTCTTGGCATGCTCAATCTCAGTATTAGCCTCTTCTACCTTGGCAACCGCGATAGCATGAAGCTTGCGCGAGATGTCTTCCAGACGACCAGCCCTAGTTTCATTGGTGGTCTTGGCATGCTCAATTTCAGTATTGGCCTCTTCTACCTTGGCAACCGCGATAGCATGAAGCTTGCGCGAGATGTCTTCCAGACGACCAGCCCTAGTTTCATTGGTGGTCTTGGCATGCTCAACTTCGGTATTGACCGCCTTGACTTTCGCCAAAGCATCCTGATGCCGTGAATTGGTCAGGTCTTCATTGTTCCGGTGGCGCATCAACAGGCCACTGGTATGAACCTTGGACAAAAGATTGAGGTCCCTTAATTTGTCTCCGAGCAGATAAATCGACATTTTCGACTCCTACGGTTTTGTTTAGGCGATGAATGCTACTTCCAGGCTACCCACGCAGTTGACCCAAGGACCGGTCGCTGAGTGGAACGCGGAAAGGTAAACGCTCTCGTCGGTCAGATCCGTCAACGTACATTCGAACAGACCTGTTGCATCCGTCTTGATCTTGAGCGTGGGAGAACCTCCACCGTACAGAATAGTTCCTTCTGTGGCGGTATTCAGATTAGCATTGGTGGCGGGAACCACCCCATCGGGATCATCAAAGACTGCGAATTCCAGAGTGACTGGGGCATCAACAGGGTCCCCGCCTGGCCCATTCAACAGCTGGATCCGAACCGTAGCGGTATTTTCTCCAGCGGCCGGTTCATCCACTTCCAGTATAGCCGTGACCCCCAAAGAATCTGCAATACCCGAGAGCGCCTCATACAAATCGTTGCGGAGGTCTCTCTCCTCATGTGATTGTCGGTGCGGTACCTCTGGACTCAGATTTTTGAAGAACCGATTGTTAGACATTTTTTGTTCTCCGATGCCCCGTGTTTGGATTAGCGAGTGACTCTATTTAAGTAACAGATGCCGACCTTATTGGGAAGTAAAAACAAATCCCCAGGTTCTTACCCAGATGGGCTGAAGTACACAATGACAGACCAAATCAAAGTACTGACCGTAATACTAGACCAGAGCACCCAAGATAACGACGTCGAAGCCTTGGTCAACACCATCAAATCTCTCAAACAAGTAACCCGTGTGGAGACCATCACAAAAAGCTATTTCGATAAGCCTCTAACTTTCCAAAGGGATTGGAAATTTCCAGACGTAACGAGGAACTCATGGAACCGAGAGTGGTGAAAGTCATTAATCTGAAAACAGGAGCCGAACTCACATTCGTTGGTTTATGCCCCAGCGAAGCTGTAATTGCAGCATATGCGCAGGAGCATGGGGATTGGAATACGTGGAACTATGGGTCTCACAAATACAAACCAGTGTTTGGAAAGGTTACAATTTCTTGCGGAGATTGGTCCGCCAAATACTAAAAGGAAAATGCGCATGAAGTATGTATTGAAGTGGGTAGGCAGACAAAATTGGTTCCGCGAATGGGGCAAGGTTGGTCCCCGATTCACAGATAGGATTGAAGCGGCCTACAAGTTCGACTCGAAGAAAGCGGCGATGAAGAGCGACGCTTACATTCACCCGTTCTCGATGGTCGAGGTTGTAGCCATAAAAGAGTAGTGGTGGGCGTGGAAGGAATCGAACCTCCCTGGCACTAAGTACGCTGGAGCTACAATCCAGCCCGAAACCATATCGGTCTACACGCCCACGAAAGGTTGGATGGCGCGGCTGGATTCGAACCCGCGAATACCTGGTCCAAAGCCAGGTGCCTTAGCCGCTTGGCTACGCGCCATCATGGAGACCTCGGTCAGGGTCGAACTGACGTTGACGGAGTTGCAGTCCGTTGCCTGGCCACTCGGCCACGAGGTCTTGGAGGGACTTTCAACGGGCAAGAGGTCTTCCCGTCTGTTAGAGTTGGGGCGACCACCGAGAATCGGACTCGGGACTACAGGGCCACAACCTGTCGTTTTACCACTAAACCATGGCCGCCATATTTGAGCTACCACCGCCACAAACACTCCAATAGACCCCACCGCCACACCGGTTAACGGCGGCCAAACAATGGGCCATTAAGCGGCAGCAGGGAACTTGTTTCAGCAATAATGCTGTTGATAATGCTGACACTGATAAGTGCCAACGGTGCGAAGGAGAGCTGATAGAACCAGTGCCTTCATGATGAAACTACTGTACGGGATTGTTCGAACAACGTCAAGAAAAAGAAGTAGGCAGGACGGCCTGCCCACAGATTTAACAAAGTGAGGCGCAACAATGCAACGATTGAAAGTCATCAATTTTGGAACTGAACCATTTGGCAGTACGCATCACAAAGGAGGACCCATGAAAGCCACGGTAGTGACTATCAAACATGATCAAGATCCGGAGTCACCAAGAGAATGGGATAACATAGGTCGGATGGTCTGCTGGCACCGGAGGTACAACCTGGGTGACCTGCAACCAAAGGAGCGGCCACCCGAGTGGCGGAAGGAGAATGTCCCCGAAGGGTCTGTTGAGCTTCCCCTATTTCTCTTTGACCACAGCGGCATCACCATGAGGACCAATAAAGCCGCGTTTCAGGCCCAGGATTCTCAAGGGTGGGACTGGGGCCAAGTAGGGTTCATTTTCTGCCCTCCAGAGAAAATTAAGTCAGAGTACGGCGTTACAGAGGTCACGCCAGAAATCAAGAAGAAGGTGCTGGAGGTACTGGAGTGCGAGGTCAAGACCTACGACCAGTTCCTTCGTGGTGAGGTCTGGGGCGTTGAGTACGAAGTCAATGGAACCGAAGAATCCTGCTGGGGATTCTTTGGGGACGAGCTGAAGGAGACTGGCATTATTGATTCCCTACCTCCCGAAATAGGCAAGGGGCTGATTGAACACGCATGGGAGAACAGGCACCAGTCAACTACCGCCAGCTAAAGCAGGCGGCTTGTAACTAGCCTGGACGAGGTATCGCGTTGAAGCGTTTCACATCCAATAGCCACTACGATAGGCACATTGACTGGTGCCCTGCGCGCGATATTGACCGCAGATGGCTGAACAGTGGGAGATGTAAGATGGCTGAATACTACGCAGGGATTGGGAGCCGCGAGACTCCCGTAAATACACTCAAACTGATGACTGAAATTGCCAAGTGTTTATACAACCAGGGATATTGTTTGCGATCTGGAGGAGCTCGAGGGGCTGACCAGGCCTTCGAAGCCGGAGCCGGTGAGGTAGCTGAGATATTTTTCCACGACGGTGCTACCCCTGAAGCTTGTGACATGGCGGCCTCTATCCATCCGGCGTGGCACCGCTGCGGGCGGGTTGCTAGGCTACTCCATGGTCGCAATTGCATGATCATTCTGGGTCGGGATCTCAAGACCCCCGTGGAGTTCGTAGTCTGTTGGTTGCATCCAGAGGCCACCCGAGGAGGAACACTCTTGGGAGTAAACTTGGCCAAAAAGAACGGGATACCGGTCTACAACCTGGCGCTAATAAGTGACTATGAACAGTTACTCCGGGAGAGGGTAGTGTAAGAAATGGCGGTTGGCTGACGAGTCGAACGCCCACGCTTTTGACGTGTCATCCCGGATTTCAAGTCCGGTTGCATCCCACGATGCGAAGCCAACCGCAAAATAAATGGTCTGCGATACTGGATTTTAACCAGTGGCCTCCTGGGCCCAGGCCAGGCGCTCTAAACAGACTGAGCTAATCGCAGACAAAACACACAAAAAGTTTGGCGGAGCGAGTAGGATTTGAACCTACGGACGGGTTAACGTCGTCCGGTTAGCAACCGGGTGCCTTAAGCCAAACTCAGCCATCGCTCCGCAAGTTAGTTAACTGCGACTCGATGGCTTACTGGATGATGGTGGGGAGGACGAGCTCGGGCACAACTGCAGAAGGGCAGTGTGAACAATCCGGGCTTCAATGAATTTTGTACTCATGATGTCCTCCAGGACACATTCACAATACAGACGTACTTTGGTTACGTCAAGGAGAAATGGAGATGGAGTCGGTGATTGATTATAGTTTAGAACAACTCAAAGTGTCGCGAATGACAAAAGGACAAATTACCTGCCCAGAGGTCTGCATAGATTGCGAGTCTGGACAGCATGTTTTTCATGTCATTGATGAGCTAGGCAGCATCTACGTTCAAGAACGAATAGATACCGTCAAGGGTAAGGAGATTTCGAAGTTCACAATCCACGGGCATGCAGAAGGGGGAGACTTCTTTTGGCTTCGCCGCATCTTTCTATTAGCGGCTGCCACCATAGGGGAAGAGCGATGGGCTGTGACTACGTCCGTTGGGACCGAGATGGCCGGGACTACGAAGAGCTAGAAAAATTCAACTGGTGAGGAGATGACAATGATCTGTGAAGCAAAACATACTAGCTACCAACCCACCTTCGAGGAATTCAAATGCCCTCGATGCGGGGCGCAACCACCTGAGGGCATATGTATCGACGATCTAGTAGAGGGCGCGGAGGATACCTGTGAATTGCTACATGTGGGCGACTATCTTCGTTGTTACACCCATGATTGCCATTACGAGACCAGCGGAAAGGCATTCGCCAACAAGCTAATTAAAGACAACCACATGACGACGTGCCCGACTTGCAAAGGAAAGGGAGTAGTAAAAGGAAAGAAAGCCAAAACCAAAGAACCTCTCAGGTTGTAGAGTGTAATGGTGAGGGTCGGGGGATTCGAACCCCCACTGTACCGATTTTAAGTCGGTTGCCTCTACCGATTGGGCTACACCCTCTTCCTGTTCCCTTCGGAGGCGAGCTGCAGGTGAGACCTACAAACAGATTGGTGACAGTTTCGGTGTTCATCTGGCTACCGTTCATTTCCTATGCAAAAGAAGTGGTGCGCGAGGAGAGATTTGAACTCTCAAGGACCTTGCGGTGCCGCTGGGTTCTAAGCCCAGTGCGTTTGCCGTTCCGCCACTCGCGCATGGTCCGAAGAGGGAGACTCGAACTCCCACAGGGCTTTCGCCACCACCAGCCCCTCAAGCTGGCGCGTCTACCATTCCGCCATCTTCGGACAGTTTTTGGGTTTAGCGCAACAGACTAAGCTGCCCACATAGGTAGGGGCCGCATAACAGGAAAGGAATTCTGTGGTTGCGCTTCATGTGATCAATGTACGCAAACTGGAGGAGTAATGCAACAAGTAATAGCGTTGTGGAGGGAACTGACTTGGCCCGACGTGAAGTACTACGCCAGAGAGTTCTTAAGGGTCCCGATTGACGTTAACATCCGAAAGCTCGAGCAGTGGTTGAAATGCAAACTTCATCTGTGCCAAGAGTGCGAACACTGTGAAACCTGGGTTTGCTGGATGTGTTTCCGGCGAGTCCCGTGGTCAAATGGTGCAGCAGACGACATGCCCGACCTATGCGATGAGTGTTGGTCCGCCGCGCATCTAAAGTAGACGCAACAAAAAACGTTGACATCCCGAAACTACTTGCGTAGGGTGAATAACGCAGATGCTTCATTTGGTCACAAGAACAGGAAAAGCGGCCGTCGCAATGACGGGGCGCACTATTGTGGCCAAGGGCAACTGGAATTTTCGAGACCCCACCGCGATGTAAGTTCTGTTCTCTCGCGGTGGGATAAGTACGAACAGGAAAACCCAAAGCAGAGTCAGAACTACGTCGCACCCTTACGCCGCCATAGCGTAGTGGTCCAACGCGCTGGCTTGTCACGTCAGAGATCACGGGTTCGACTCCCGTTGGCGGCGCCATACCCCTGTAGCTCAACGGACAGAGTACCGGGCTACGAACTCGGGGATTCGATTTCCTCCAGGGGTACCACTCGATGTTTGATGCGGGATAGCTCAGTTTGGTCAGAGCGCCTGGCTCATAACCAGGAGGTCGTGGGGTCGGAGCCCACTCCCGCTACCATTCGGCAGGCAAGTAGCTCAGTTGGTTTAGAGCACCGGCCCGATAAGCCGGGGGTCGAGAGTTCAAGTCTCTCCTTGCCTACCATATACGGGGATAGCTCAATGGTAGAGCGCTGCGTTTACACCGCAGATGTTGGGGATTCGAGTTCCTCTCCCCGTACCACCGCCACTGGCCTATGGGCTGGGCACCAGCCTTCCAAGCTGGATAAGCGGGTTCAAGTCCCGCGTGGCGGTCCAATCGAAGAAAGGACCCATAGCTCAAGGGTAGAGCACCCCGCTCATAACGGGGGTGTTGGGAGTTCGATACTCTCTGGGTCCACCAGGCTCCTGGCAGCGGATCTGCACTTAGGCCTCCTAAGCCTGATGGCTCAGTCCGACTCTGAGCAGGAGCACCAGCCCCTGGCAGCGGACCTGCAGGCAGGACTTCTAAACCCGCTCTTCTCGGTTCGACTCCGAGCAGGGGCTCCATCGTTGATGGTTTACAGTAAACTGTCAACCAGGAGTTGGCAGATGTACGCCGGTAATTCAATGGCAGAATATCGCCCCTTTAAGGCGAGAGTTCAGGGTTCAAGTCCCTGCCGGCGTACCAGCCGGTTGCTGAAACGTGGGCTCTTAACTCAATTGGCAGAGTACCCGGTTCTTACCCGGGATGTTCGGGATTCGATTTCCCGAGAGCCCACCAGTAGGCCAGTGGCTCCAATTGGTAGAGCGGCGGTCTCCAAAACCGCATGTTGGGGGTTCGAGTCCCTCCTGGCCTGCCATGCGCCAATAGCTCAACTTGGTAGAGCACTAGGTTGCCAATCTAGAGGTTGCGGATTCGATTTCCGCTTGGCGCTCCAAGCTCCAATAGCTCAATCGGTGGAGCACTTCCTTGGTAAGGAAGAGGTCGGCAGTTCGATTCTGCCTTGGAGCTCCAACGCTTCTGTAGTTCAATTGGTAGAACACCTGATTCGTATTCAGGAAGTTGGGAGTTCAATTCTCTCCAGAAGCTCCGGCCGGCATAGCTCAATGGTAGAGCACCTGACTTGTAATCAGGGGGTTGTAGATTCGAGTTCTACTGTCGGCTCCAAATCGTGGGGATGTAGGTCAACGGTAGACCGTGAGCTTTGCAAGCTCGGAATGAGGGTTCGATTCCCTCCGTCTCCACCACAATTTGACGGAGTTTAGGGAGTTTACAAAAAGTTCGTATAAATGGGCTGGTAGCTTAGTTGGTCTAAGCGTCCGGCTGAAGACCGGAAGATGAAGGTTCGATCCCTTCCTGGCCCACCAACGGGAGCGTAGCCTAGTGGTTTAGGCACAGGGCCGTTAACCCTGCTACCAGAGTTCGATCCTCTGCGCTCCCGCCATTTGACCAGTCTGGCGCCGCAAGCCTCGGCGTTTAGGCCGGGGTGAGGCGCGTGCATCGCAAAGACACAGTGCCTTCCTCGACGAATATCCTCTGAAGTTGTCATAGGCCAATGCTATTATGCACGCATGCTGTTGCTCAAGGCATATTTAAATGCCGCGAAGAACATCGCAAGGGCGGGGCACGCCCGGTTAGCCTGTGGAGAGACACCGGTCTCGATGAAGCAGGAACTCCTGGCAGCTTAGGCTGAACCAGGAATCTCCGGCGTTTACGCCGGGGAGGATGTCAATTTCTGATGTAGTCGAAGTAGGAGGTCCACGCAGGGATTACAACGTTACCCTAACCACAAGGTCGTGGGTTCGAGTCCCACCTTCCCAGCCAAAATCGCTCTTTGAAAATTTGAGAAGAATCTCGGGATAAGTATTTTGAAAGCCCCTCAAAATAACTATTGACTTTCCGAACAGGAAAGTTCAAGGTTGGGGCCTAGTGGATGGGGATGTAGCCCAATGGTTGAGGCACTTGAAGATTAATCAAGCAAAGCAAACACCGTTTGGCACCCTCGGACTCGTAAGAGACCAACCCCCTGTTGAACATACAAGCGCATTCAGGTTCGAATCCTGACATCCCCACCATCCACTGTTCTTTGAGTTTTAGATTTGGGGGTCTCGCCTAATGGTTGGGCACTAGAAAATAAATCTAGCAGCAAACACCGTTCGGAAGACTCGGTCTCGCAAGGGACCAACAACTGCTGAACATACAAGCAAATCCAGGTTCGAATCCTGGGACCCCCCCATTCGTTAGGCCCTCGGGTACTCTGGACATCCTGATAGTACCCGAGGGCCAGTAAGAAAGATTTAAGTTTGAGAGAGCAACAGGTGAAGCACACAAGCGTATCGCCCAGTTGGTAGGGCACTTTTTTGAACAAAGAGATGACGGGGGTTCAAATCCCCCTATGCTGCCAAAAGCCGCTTGACCACTCGCTCTCTCAATGTTTTGTTTCTGACCTATGGGGATTGTAAGGGCTACGGTTGGCCCGTCAGTACTCGGAACTGAAGACAAACACCGCTCAGGCATCTCGGTCCTCTCGGGGACCAAAAACGTGAGCATACAAGCACCGGTTCGACTCCGGGCAATCCCCCCACCTTTCGAAAAGGTTGAGCGTGCAACAGAGAAAGCACACAAGCGAAATTAGCTCATTTGGTAGAGCACCCGTTTAAGGACAGGTTGTAGTTGGTTCAAGTCCAACATTTTGCACCAAAAGCCGCTTTCTTCCTCGCACGCTCACATTCACGTCTAGGGAGCCTGGTTCGCAGAACATCATTCTGTGAGCCAGGCTCCCCAACCTGCACACACTTAGTTTACTCAAATCATCCGGATTGTCCGGATGTTTGTAATAGGGAGACCAACAATGGACCAACAGCTTCAGCAGCGCATTGAGCAACTCGGCCCAGCCGAAAGGATTGTCAGTACCCTAACCAACTTTGCGGACCACATCGTCCACAACCGCCCTGGGATGATCACCAAGGACCCGCATGCCACCGTCGGAGTGAAATGGGAACCGGTCATCTGGAAAGAGGAAGAGGGCAAGAAGGTCGTCTACCGTTCCGTGAAGGTCGGCTGCAAGACCGAACGGGTCAAGGTCGGCGCAATGAATGGCGACCTACAGATCAAGGATGGCCGCAAGGTCATCGGTGAGTACCGGAAGCCGGGCCTCTACCGTGAGTCGGTGATCTACTACTACAAGCAGGTTGCAGACGTCTTCAAGCTCGACAACGACTTCGCCGCCCACTGGGCAAGCTGGTCGTTCAGCCGCGAGCACCGGGACCTGAAGGTCATTCTCTGCGCCTTCATGCTGGTTCAGAACCGCATGGGCGAACCCGTCATCGAAGACGGCAAGATCTTGTTCCACGACGAGGACTACCGGAACGTGGGTGAGGCCATGTGCCTCATCCGGGCCAAGGTGGACCTGAACCCGAAGCTCATCCTCCGGATTGGGGACATCCTCAACATCCCGGAGATCGCGGCCATCAACCGCGAGCTTGGGTTCGGCAACTCTGCCCGAAACCCGACCAAGGGACGGTACTACAAGGTCGTGGACAAGTGGCTCCGGTACCGGGAAGAGAACCTTCCCATGCTGGAGGGCTTGGTCAAAGCTGGCTTCCGCACCACGGTGATGAAGCTGGCCCGACGGATCGGTTACAAGCCGACCTCGGACAAATTCTTCGAAGTGCTCCGGTGGAAGCAGAACCAGTCCAAGGATGGCCATCGGACTATGGCCATCGGCAAAGCACTCAAGAAGGCCGAGACTTGGAAGGGCAAGACCGAGGAACAAATCTGTGAAGTCATCACAGCCGACAAGCCCAACTGGAAGAGAATCATTGGACTTTTGCCGTCCGACGTCGGAATGACCCGGGCGGTCGTAGCCGCAGCGGTTGAGGCTGGGTGCATGTCTGACCAGGACCTCATCATCCTGACCCCGACGCTCGAGGAGCTCGGGCTGCTCAAGGTGAAGTCGGTCGAGAAGCGCTGGAAGGCAGCCCTCGAAAAGGCTGAGAACCAACGGGCTGTGAACATTGCCAAGAACGTCAGGACCAAGGAGGCCAAGGAAGGTCTACAGGAAGCGGCTGATAAGGCAACGGAAAAGGCCATGACCGCCGCGGTCAAGGACATGCGGGTGTACTGCGTCATCGACAAGTCTGGTTCTATGGAAGGCGCACTCGACCGGGCACAGGAATATCTGACCCGGTTCCTGGGTGGCTTCCCAATGGACCGGCTCCATGTCTCAGTGTTCAACACCATGGGCACGGAGGTCGACATCAAGGCTCCGAAGGCCGCGGCTGTGAAGCAGGCTTTCAAGGGTCACACTGCAGGTGGTGGTACCGACTACTCCGAAGGTCTCCGGGTGCTACTCAAGCACAAGCCGAAGGCTGAAGAGGACGTCCTAGTGCTGTTCGTTGGTGACGAAGAGGATGGAGGCTACGTAAAACTGTCCACAGTGGCTGAGGAACTGCACCCAGTAGCCTTTGGGCTGCTCAAGGTACAATCCAACACCCACGGGCACGGAAACGTCGTTACGGAGGCTGCCAAGCGTTTGGGGATACCATGCTTCAACATCGACGAGAACATGTTCACCGCGGATGACCCGTATGCCATCACCCGGCTGCTACGAGACCGTATTGCAGCTACCCCAGTGGGCACAGCCCGGGCTGGGGTTACCCCGACGGCCAGGAAATCTTTGGTTCAGGAAATACTTGAATACCCATTATTGGTTAAACCCGTCTGGTCATAAGGAGACAAAATGAGCTGGCGTGACCTTCTTGATGAGGGTCACAAACGCACGTTGCCGTGGGTAGGGCGCACCGTGGTCCACAGCGCAGAACGCTCGTGGTCTGTGAGGCTGCCCTACCCACCCGAGCATGGCTGGTTCAGGTTTGAGGCTGGTGGGGATCGATGGGCATCTCTGGTTTCCAGGGAGCCCGTCGAACCCGACCCCTCATACTTCACCACCATGGACACATATAGCGGCTACGTCGTGGGTGACCGTTTTATCCTAGATAGTGCTCGGGTTGACCCCGACCCCAGGAAGCTGATCGAGCAAACCAAACAGGTCTACTGTGCCGAGCCTGGCCTCGACCGATTTGCTCGGGCGGTAGTGGTCAAAGATCGTGAAGGGCTCTTTATCTACCGGAACCAGGAATTCCCTCTTGGTCCTGAGAATGAGGCTCTCATGGCCTACCAGGACCGAAAGGAGTCCCTGGTAGGAGTTGCAGGTGTGACGCCAGCGTTGGACCTGGCCTTCCAGTGGATCTCCTACCAGAGAGTCCAGGCTGAAGTACGACGCAAGGAAGTCGAGCGGCTCCTGGCAGAAGAGGCAAAGAAGAGAGCAGAGGAAGAGCGTATCCAGCAGGCCATGAAGGATGCTGGTACCGCCGTCGGTCGACGTGTACTGGCAGCCAGGGATTTTGAGACTGCAGCTCGGGAGGCTTTGAAGGTCTCCGGGGCAGAGCTTCTGGATACCCGGCCGTCGTACAACAAGGCTGAGATGGTGGTTCAATACCGGTTCCGTGAACGCCGGCTGGAGTGCGTAGTGGATAAGTTAACCCTTAGGGTGATTGATTCCGGGATATGTCTGACCTCGCACGAGACTGGGGAAAAGGGAGATACTCTGTTTACCTTAGAGTCAATTTGTGGCGTAGTTGGCCAAGCTATGAATCTAGGGAAATTAGTAGTCTACCGCCATGTAGATGGAGATCTTGGCGGTGACAACCACAACGTAGGAGAGAATGACGATGACTGAGAAACTACCAACCTGCCCGGAGATCTGCACGGACTGCTTATCCGGCAAGCACAACTTCCATGTGGAAGACGAACTTGGCTGCCTGCATGTCCATGTAGAAAAGGAAACGTCCCGCGACGGCAGAGCGATACCCAAGTTCATAATCCGCGGGTACGCGGAAGGTGA
>Ga0315291_10009371_pt1 | contig 11994 bp, 7 predicted proteins | sample YL17G12_20_MG_FD_203070 | JGI IMG/M metagenome (GOLD analysis project Ga0315291, IMG submission 203070) | Sediment microbial communities from Yellowstone Lake, YNP, Wyoming, USA - YL17G12_20 | ecosystem: Environmental > Aquatic > Freshwater > Lake > Sediment | place: USA: Wyoming | collected...
CCCGAAAATCTCCCGCGAAAATCCCCTCATCCTTCCCGCAGACCCATAACACCCACCTATTGCGCGTCATCATTGCCTCCCGTCCCCCTTCTCACTCCCCTCCCTCCTCAATGTTGCGGAATTCCTGGGCAACCCGGCTCGCTATTCTTCAAAAGACGCCCGATGATGTATACTACGGGAGAAGGGACGCGATACTGGAGGCAACAAGGGAACTCAAGGCACGAACACGTGCACGGAGGAAAGCATTCGACTTGGCAGAGGAGGCGGCTCTCTGATTTGATCCTTGAGCCGAACACAATGAGCATCGGGCCGAACAGAAAGATGACTGCGGCCCTTACCACGCAGCCCACGAGAGGCCGCCACACGAAGGCGCGAAGGAGCCGCTCAGGCTAGGCCCCTTGGCCGCGTGGGACGACCAGCGAAGCAAGAGAGACCAGCACCGCGGAATCGGCGTGTCAGACAGCAGAACCGGCATTGACGGAATCGGCAAAGGCGACTACAATGAGCGTAAAGCAGCCTGTGGCGCCGCACCTAGGTCGTATGGGAAATCTCCGGTATGCAAGACCAGCCGCAATCCATGACAGTTCGACGGCCCTAAAAATGAGTGACGACACTCCACATATCGAGGACAACACCTCCCTGTCCCCACCGCCGCACACCGTGGCAGAGGCCATCAAGATCCGCCTCGCCAGCGCCGGTATCGGATTCACGGCGCATCTGTGCCGTCTGCTCGCCCTTGCGCCCATACTTGGTGCTCCCATGATCGCGCTCATGGCCGCAGGCAGCCTTACGGGCAATGAAGAGCGCTTCACCCCGTTTCTAGAAAAGGTCCTCCCCGAAGAATTGCACACCTTCTCCGGCGGGCTTATGGAATTCGGACTTCCGATCGCCCGCAAGTATATCTACCTCGGATTCTGGATTTTTCTCCCCCTCACCATCATCGAACAAATCACAGGCTGGCGCGTCGTCAAACACATCACCCACCCAAGATACTGGTCGCTGATACTGATCGGTATTTTCGGTCTCCTCACCCTTTTCGAAATCTTGTTTCACAACGTCAAAGCAGGTTTCTTCAAGGCCGCCTTCATACTGTGCTTTGTCAACGGATTCCTCTGCGTCTCGGCACTCGTCGGTGTTGGCGCCCTCTTCCTTATCAACTTTATTGAGAAGGCGCTCATCGATAAATTGCACAGCCCACGCTCTCGGCACGATGGATGACTTAGTTACCACGTTCTCGCAGATGGTCTTCCGTGATCCGGATCGGATAGTCAATACCATCAACGACGCTGAACAACACCTCGTCTCCTTCGTTGAGCGTCTTCAAATTGTACGGCTGATTCAACAACACCCCCTGAAAGATGTCGCCGACCATCCCCGTTACCCGGACCCAGATCCGTTCCGGCATGTTCGTAGACGTCTCGAGGTCATCATCGTACACAATAACCTCGATGTCGTCAGGATAATCCGGGTGAAACCGCCCGCGCAATTTCGGATGCTGACGCCATCCTCCCCACCGGGTGCCCCGTGCGGGTTGCGGACCGTAGCTCTCGAGCCAGGACGGCGTTTCGGGGAGATTAAGCTGTTTGATCTCTTCCTCGCTCAAAATTTGCCAGCCCTGTGCGACAGGCTCTCCCAGACGCACTGTAGCAAGCAGGTGTCGGGGTCTGCCAGAATTGTATAGAACTAACTCCTCTTCTGATTCCCACCCCTTTGCTGAGAGCCCCGCTGCCGGATCGACATAGGTAAAACTGATGAAACCAGGAAAGCCGGGAAGATCCATTCGTAACCACACACCAACGGGGATGCATTCGTCGTTTTGATACATAGCTGTGTGATCCTCCGCAATGAGCACCCAACAACATGCAAAGAGATACATTTGCCCCAATGCAGCAGTCAGTCCACTTTGTGGAGAAATGCTGCGTCGCTCATTCTGGCTACATAGTTCAGTCTATACGCGTTACACAGCGACGTCAAGCGGCTTTAGCGGTGCTCCTGTCTGACTCGCATGACATCAATAATGGCGAATAGCTGTTTCCTCCTGTGTCCGCGTCGCACCAGTTGAGGAACGAACTGTGAATTCAAGAGGATTTCGTCCGCAACGAAAAGCTTAAGAACTATGGTGTGCGCGACATAAGATTTAGACCCTTCGATCTCAGGAGGAAAAGTGAGAGTTCAGGGGGCGGTGCAAAGAAGGGCAGAGGAAGAATGTGAGCGCCGCGTCCCAAATCCGACTTTCATGGCAACCCGGCTCGCCATTCTTCAGAAGGCGCCCGATGATGTATACTCAAGGAGAAGGGATGCGATACTCGACGCACGGCGGAGACTCAAGGCTGAAGCACTGGTTCAGAGGAAGGGTGTCAACTCCGGGAACGAAGCCGAATCTATACCTCAATCTGAGCACCAACGTGCCAAACCTTCTCAGGACATACAATCGAGGGATACTGGAGACGGCGAGATAACGCAGAAAGGACAAGTTCAGGATGCATGATCTGCTTGACTTTATCTGGTTCGGAATGTGTTGTACGGCGCTGCTGAGCGTCTGCTCGTGCGCGCATTCCGGCGATCGCGCGTCCCCAGCGCCCCTCACACCGCCGGGCATGGTCTACATTCCCGGAGGCACCGCAACGGTCGGCATATCTTCCGAACATGCAGAAGCGCTCTCGGAAGCGTCCGGCATTCACGCGTCGCTGTTTCCGACTCCGGCGCGCCCGGCCGAGGTGAAGAGTTTCTTCATTGACAAGTTCGAGGTGACCAACGCGCAGTATGAAGCGTTCGTCCGGAACAGCAACCATCGGGCTCCCGGGTACTGGGGCGGAAACGAATGTCCCGAAGATATGAGAAATCTTCCCGTCGTCGGCTGTAACTTCGCTGACGCACAAGCTTTCGCGAAATGGGCTGGCAAACGGCTCCTTACCGAGCACGAATGGGAGTGGGCGGCGCGCGGCATTGATGCAAGACAGTTTCCCTGGGGAGACAAGTGGGAGGAGGGTGCTGCAAACCTCTTTGACGCAGGCCTGTACGGGCCGGCTCCGGTCGGCTCGTTTCCGAAGGACGCAACGCCCGAAGGCGTGTTCGATCTCGCCGGCAACGTCTCCGAATGGACGGGATCGCTCTACACGGCGGAGGATACGCCGCATCCCGTGAACGTGATCCGGGGCGGCAGTTGGATTGTCAACAACCACGTCAACGCAGCAGGGTTCAACCGCAACTTCTCCTCGTATTGCGTCAACGCAACCTTGTATGTCGGGTTCAGATGCGCTCTGGACGTCGATGCGCCGGACCCCGGAAGTCTGCCCCCTGCCGAGCCAGGCGAACCGCGCGTCATCGATGAGATTCGCCGCGCATGCCTGCCCGTTTTGGAGGACCGTGGACCAGTCACCGTCGACTGGAACCCTCTGGGCCACCACGCCGTCCAGTTTCGCGTTCCGGGCATGTTGAGAGAGGACCTCAACTTCCAGTTCCCGGAAGTGATCCACTACCGTGGAGGGAACATCATACTGTATCTCCGCGAGTTCCCTGTTGAGTGGCAGAAATCGACCGACGGCAACGGCGTTCGGTGCCGTGTGCGCGTGCCGGACCGCGGGTTCGAGTACTGGTCGAGTGCGAAGGTGGACGGAAACCGTGCGGACCTCGCCTTCGGGTTCAAGAACCTAGGCGATGAGGTGCTCAAGGACGTGCGCCTGTCATGCTGTCTTTGCCCGTCGCAGACGGAGTTCCTCGTCATCAACCCCGAACACGACCGGACCTTCGTGCTCACCGGCAACGGCGTCAAGCCGCTTTCCGCCTGTTTCCGAGGCACAACACAGCGCCCTCTGTTCAGGTGGGTCGGCGTGCAAACCGGCGGCCAGCCGGCGTCGACCGCGTGGGCGATCGGCGTCAGTACGCGCGACAGGAAATGGACTTATGTCAAGATGTTCGAGAACGCCGTATCTCTTGGGTCGAACGCCGAGTACAGTTGTGTCCACTCGATACCGAGCCTGGGTGATGTTGGCCCGAACGAGGAACGCGAGGTGAGAGGCGCGATCTTCTTCCTCGAAATGCCGCCCGAGAACGCGTTGCCGTATGCATGGCAGGAGTTCCGGAGGCTTCTCGGCAAGGGGTGAGGCCGAGAACGCTCGGATTTGCACAAAAAGATGCCTCGCGTTTAAGCGATCAACAAGGGCTCGCGGCTCTTCTCGTTCACCATTGCTCTAGTCGAAGACCGTTGAAACGCGCTTATGCCTCGCTCCCAGGGTAAGATCCACAAATGTCTTGACAGGGTCCTTCCGGGCTACGCCCTCCAGGACTTACCAACTCTCACCAACTTACTGTGCCCCATCTGTGCCAAACGTGCTGAAGTCAAACACACGTTCAGGATGTGCTGCTCACACTCCGTTGGGTCATTGCGCCACGCCGTCGCTGGGACATCTTTGTGGGTATTGATAATCTCAATGCGTTCTGCGGAATAGTGCTCAAGCTTATGCAGCGTGTTCGTGTCGTCGTATACTATGTTATCGACTATACCCCGCGCCGACCTTCCCATCGCTGTTGCGGTCGAACTGCTTGAAGCGGTCTTGGAGTGAGGCGCCGCCGCGTCGGCCCGGTTGCTGCGTCTGCGCGTGAGTGAGCCAAGCGGCGAGAAGCGCCACTGCGATAGCGACGACGATGGATCGATGTCTCATTTCGGCGCCTCCACAACGCAGGTGGTCTGCGCCTTGAGATCGAGCTCAATGAGGCGACCGGCTTGCAGACCGCTGTCCTTGTTCACATCGAGACGGTCGAACAGCACGGCGACCAGTTCGTTTCGGCCCAGTTTGCCGTCGCCATTATTGTCACGTTGCTGGAAGACTGGCGTCATTCCGGCCCCGCCAAGTATCCCGGCTCGGCTGCTGGCGATGCCTGCGGCTTCGTTGGCCAATGTGTGAAACACCCGCAACGTCGGTGCTCTATAGCGCTGCGTCTGGACCATGAACACGGCGAACAGTTGGCTCTTGGAGTCAATCCAGAACTGTGTGCCGTTGGCGCCGCCCCAGGCGTAGCCGCATTCGCCGTCCACCGCGCCGCCCAGACCGTATTTTCGGCCGGGAATCTTGAGGTGGTTCTGGAACATGAGGTCCACAGTCTCTGGCTTGAGTATGCGGACCCCGTCGAGTTCGCCACGATGCATCAACATTAGGCAGAAGCGCTCGTAGTCCACCGTGGTTGAGCACAGACCCTGGCCGCCGAGGAAGAGCGTGGGCTTTTTGGTGACCTGTTCAACAGCGCGGCCACGCTGCAGTTCGCCCGGCTGGCGTTGCACGTAAAGCTGGGCGACGCGTGCAGCTTTCTCCTGTGGTACCCAGAAGTCGGTATCGACCATCTTCAGTGGACCGAGGACGCGTGATTTTAGGACCTCGTCGAGCGGCTGGCCGGCCACGACCTCGATGTAACGGCCAAGGATATCGATGCTGTGGCCGTACTGATAACCTTCGCCGGGCTGGAACTTCAGCGGCTTCTTGGCAAGTTCCTTGGAGAATGCTTCTAGCGTCATGTTCGCGTCGCGTGTAACAGCACCGCCAGCAAATGCTCCCTTCTCGATGTCGCCATAATAAAGGCCGCTGCTGTGGCTCATCAGCATGCGCGGCGTGATGGCGTTTCTCGCCGTTACCAATTGGCCGTTCTCCAACACCATTGGTTCCGCCCACTCGGGCAGGTGCTTTGAGATAGGTCCGTCAAGCGTGAACTTGCCTTCGTCGTAAAGGGTGAGCGCCGCGACGGCAATGATGGGCTTGGTCATGCTCTGCAAGCGGAAGATGGCATCCTTGGGCATCTCCTTTTTCGCCTCGATGTCCTGCATGCCGAACGCCTCAAAGTAACCGCGTTGGCCGTTGTGGTAAATGAGCGCTACGACACCGGCAACTTCTTTCGCGGCTACGCTCTGTTGCATGGCGATGTCCAGCTTGGCGAGTGCTTCCGGTTTCAGTCCCGCAGCGGTCGCCTCCTGCCCGTGTGCCCGCGGCTTGAAGTTGCCCACCGGCACTTGCGGCGCAGCGGTCGATCCCACTCTGTTGCCACCGCGCCCCATGGAGAACGCCGCCGATTCATCCGGCGTGATGAAGCCATCGTTGTTCTTGTCCAGGCGGGGAAACAGGTTCGGCATCCCGAGTTCCTCAGGAGTAACCTTGCCGTCCCCATTCTTGTCGAACTGCCTGAAGCGGGCGTCTGGCGTGGAGGCGGTCTGCGTGTGCGCGGCGCAGAGGAGGAATGCAATCGCGAGTAACGGCGGCAATCGTTTGGCTTTCTCCATGGTCAATGAACTTCTGCGAGCGTGTTGGTTTTCAGGTCAAGTTCCGCGAACTGGTCGGTCTTCACGTCCCCGAGGCTGAACTGCTTGCCGCTGGGCAACGTCACCTTCAATTCCACGCACTCGTGCTTGCCGAGGCCAAAGTGCGCATCGAGCGCGCCGCCGCTCTTGTAGCTGTGGTTGCTGTGAATCCACCGATACTGCTTCATGCCGGTAGCGGTGACCTCAACGCGCGCGCCGATCAACTCGGCATCCTTCACGCCGCTGAAACGCAGGCGCAGCCAGTGATTCTGTCGCGCCCCGTGAAGTCCGTTGTTCCAGTAGACGCGGCTCTCATACCGTTCCATGCTTAGCGCCAGACCGCTGTTGTCCGGGTCGCTGGCGAAGACCAGGTCGAGCAGACCGTCGTTGTTCAGGTCGGCGGCCTCGCCGCAGATGCCGCCGGCGTCCAGCCCGCTGAATGTGGTGGGCTTGAGGTCAAACGTACCGTCGCCCTTGTTCAGGAAGAGCGCGGCCCGTGTGGCGATGTTGGCGGATTCGCTGCGGTCCAGCACCACGACGTCCTGCCAGCCGTTGTTGTCGAAGTCGCCGAACACCGCGTCCGAGTAATAGGGCTTTCGCTCGGCCGGATTGGCGCGCGCCAGGGGACGGCTCTGAATGGGCGCGTCGAAGAACTTCATCCACTGACCGTAGGTCCATGTCACTGGAGTCACTCCCACCGCGTCGGTAGCCTCTTCGAAGCGAAATCCGCCGAGGTTGCGCCAGAAGCGTCCTCCTGCGTACTCGGTCCGTGGCGCCCAGCCCGGCATGCCGGGGCCGACGGCCAGCACGTCGAGGTCGCCATCGTTATCGGTGTCGGCAAAGGAGACGTAGGGGAGACCGGGCGCGCGGCCCTCGGGCTCAAGTGTTTTCGTCTGGCGGTCATACCGGAGTCTTGCCTCACAGGCAAGGCCGTTGCCGGTGACCTTCTCGAAGCGGAACTCCCCGGTCTCGACCAGTAGGTTTTTCCAGCAGAACACGCCTTGCCGGTATTCGACCGGCGTGTAGGGCGCTTCGAGGTCCAACACATCCACGTGGCACGACTGGACAAGATCGAGGTCGCCGTCGTTGTCCAAGTCGTAGAGGTTGATGTCCGGACCTGCTTTATCTTTGGCCGAGTCATGATAGAAGCCGCCGAAATCGGGTACGAGGTTCGTGCCGCCGATGTCTTCGAAATGGCCGTCTTCGAAACGCTCGCCCGCGGGCCTGTAGATGTAGAGCCGGCTGTGTGGCAACCCTCCCTGCGCGTCTTTGATGTTGTCGCAGCCGACCGCTATGTCGAGCCAGCCGTCTTTGTTTACATCGCCGATCGCAGGCTGGCGGTTGTACGCAAGTTCGTTGCGAATGCCCATTTTGTCGGATACGTCGCGGAAGCGGTCCCAAGCGCCGTCGGAAATGAACAGGGAATTGCCCACGGACTCGATGCCGCGCCGGTTCACGCCGCCGGACATGGGCGCGTGGCGTGTCACGAAGAGGTCCAAGTGGCCATCGCGGTTGAAATCGGCCAGCACGGGAACCTGTCCCCGGCCAAAGTCGTCCATGCTCACCTTGGATTCCAGCAGCGTCACGGCGTGGGGCTCGAAATGGAAATCGCCGCGGTTGAGAAAGACCCGCAACTTCTCAGCCGCGCCAAACCGCTGGCCTGTGCCGCGGCGAGGCGAAAAGGTCGCTACGATGTCAAGCAACCCGTCATGGTTCAGGTCCGTAACGGCGAAACCGTTCATGCCCTCCTGGAAATCCGTGATGCCGGGGACGCAGATGCTTTCAAAAAGCTGACCCCGACCCGCGGCATCCTGAGCGGCGTCGCCATCAGGCATCTTCTTCAGCGGCGGCTCTCCCGGGCGTTGCTCGGCCACCTCCTCGGTGTGTGGGGTCGGCTCCGGGGCGTTTGCCAACAATTGGGTGCGCCTTTGTAGCCAATCGGATTCTCTATTCGGTCTATTCCGGCGCATTTCCGCCTCGGATGGCTGTCCCGTCTGACTTGTCGCTCTTGTCTTAGCGTGCGCTACCGCGTCCGCGGGCGCTGCCTCGATGTAGATCCGATTGCCGTCGGGGTCAGTGAGCGCCAGACGTTCTTCCCCGGAGAATTTTGCGCCGCGCTTGGCCAGAATCTCCCGGACCGCCGCCAGATTGGCGACGCGTAACGCGACGCTCCGCAATCCCGGCGCGTCCGGGCCAAGGTCGGCGTCTCGCGGACGCTGACCCGGCGGCGCGGAAAACTTGATGCGGCCTGCGCCGGTCTGAAACAGATACATCTTCATGCTGAAGGGCGGGGGAAGGTTCCATGGGTCGAATTCGCTCAGTCCCAGCGTTTCTCCATAGAATTTGCGCGCAGCGCTTTCGTCACTGACCGCCATGCCCCACGTGAAGGTCTCTCTCGACGCGCTACGAGGTATCCCCATGATCTCGACGATGTTTCCTTCGGGATCGCGTGTCATGCTCACGTTGCGGCCCTGGGTGGGGTGTTCGTAGCCCGCCTTGACGAGGCGTTCCTTCACGGCTTCTGGGTCTCTGAACCACAGCGAGAACCAACGGTAGCCGTTCGAGGCCAGCATCTGTTTCATCAGCCCACTGGGCCCCGGCGCCGGAGCCGCCGTCGCGCTGGTAGCGCTCGTGGGCCGGATGCGCAGATAGCACCCCGCCCATTCCAGCAGCGCGCCCCTCTCGGCGCCCACCGGCTCGACCTCGCGCATCCCCAGGCCGTCACGGTAGAACCCAGCGACGGCCGCCACGTCATTCGCGTACAGTTTGAAGACGGCGTCCACCATATCGACCGCGCCTTGCGCAGCCGGTTGTGCCACTGGCGCCGGTTGCGAAGGGGTTGGGCGAGCGCCCCGCCGGCCCGCAAAGTACGCGCGGAATTCCTCACGGGTGACGACTCCGTCCCGATCTCGATCCGCCTTATTGAAGAGCGGCCCGCTGTACTCATCGCGGCCAATTCGGCCATCACGATTCTGGTCAAGACGCTCGAAAGCGCTGCCCTGTTGCCGCGGACTTTGCTGCGCGTCGGTATTGTTGAATAGCGCCGCTAGCAAGCAAGTAAGAGCGGCTAGGCGAGTTAGGATTCTCACAATTCATTCCCCTCCTGTTGGCGGTGTCTTTGGTAGTAGCGCCGGGCCTCGTCGACTGTCACAAACCCGTCACCGTCGGCGTCCATGCGTTGGAACGCGTCGGCACGGGGGAATTCCGCGGCGGATACCCGTCCGTCCCGATTGCGGTCGAGTTGGTTGAAGCGTTCCTGCAGCGTTCCGCCCCGCCCCGCTGCGCTGCTTCCTTTTCGGCCGCTTGAACCAGCAGACCGCGCGTCCTGGCGAACCCATTGAGCCGGCATCATCTGCCTGTCCCACTCGGCATAGGCGGATTGAAGCTGGCGCAGGAGTTCCGGCTTCTCCCGGGCCATGTCCCGCGATTCGCCGATGTCGTCTTTGAGGTCGTAGAGTTGCGGTTGCTGCCCTCTGACCTGAACCAGTTTCCAGTCGCCATCCCGCACAGCGCTTTGTTGTCCCGAACGCCAGAGGAGCCGCTCGTGGGGCGCGCCTTCCTGCTTACCTGTAAGGAACGGCAGCAGGTTCACGCCATCCAAGGGCTTGTCCGCGGGCATCCCGCCGCCCGCCGCTGCAAGCGCCGTAGCGTGAACATCAAAGCCCATGATCATGTGCGGATAGACCACTCCCGCAGGAAGAGTGCCTTTCCATTGCACCAGGAACGGTACGCGAATGCCTCCTTCCAGAACTTGGCCTTTGTAGCCGCGGAGAGGGGCGTTGCTGGAAGTTGTCTGAGGCGTCGGGCCGCCATTGTCGCTGTAGAAGAAGATGAGGGTGTTCTCTTCGAGGCCATAGTCACGCAGCTTGGCCAGCACGCGACCCACGGCGTCGTCCATGGCAGCGGTCATTGCCGCATAGGTGCGGCGTTTCGGGTCGGTGATCTTGGGGAAGAGGTCTTCGTAGGCCTTGGTTGCTTCCAGCGGCGCATGTACCGCGTTGAAAGCGAGATAAAGAAGGAAGGGTGCATCCTTGGCGCGTTCGATGAAGGCTACCGACTCCCGGGCGAACGCGTCGGTCAGATACTCGTGCTCGTCTTCGACGGGCACACCGTTTCGAACCAAGCGGTCCGGATACCCGCCGTAGTTTTCCGGGAGGTAGGTGTGGGCGCCGCTTAGAAATCCGTAGTGATAGTCGAACCCCCGTTCATGCGGGCGCAGTCCCTCACTGAACCCCACGTGCCACTTGCCGACCATGCCCGTGGCGTATTCAAGCTTCTTCAGGCGCTCTGCGATAGTCAACTCGTCGCGTGGAAGCCCGAAGTTTGGTGCGGCGTAGCGTTCCGGCCCGGAGTTGTGCTCAAAGCCGAACCGGTGCTGATACCGCCCCGACAGCAGCCCCGCGCGTGACGGCGAACAAACGGGATGGTTTGCATATCCATCCGTGAAACGAATCCCGTTGGCCGCAAGCGAATCGATGTGCGGTGTTGGAATATCGCGGCATCCCTGACACCCTAGGTCAGCGTAGCCAAGGTCATCCGCCAATATGACAATGATATTGGGTTTCCGAATGCCGGACGGCTGGCCGAAACTCTCGAAGGCGACCGTCCCTTGGCTTTCACCAAGGGACGAACCTTGGGCGAAGCCAGAACTCACAGCCAATAGCCCCAGTGAGGAAAGAAGGAACTCTCGTCTCTCCATAAAGGCACCCTTTCACGAGACGTGGCTCCTTGTGGAGAGAGCTCCGGAATGCGAAGCATGCCCACATCTCGTTATGTTAGACTGTCTGCTCGGTTTAACACATAGTCGCACACTAAAGTTCCAGCGAACCGCGAGGGTCTCGACCTACGGACCTCCCGATGCGCGGTTTTTGGCGCCAAAGCGAAAGATTGGCGGGCCCGCCAAGCATCAAGCTGTACTAGACCAAAGGAATTCCATTTGGCAAAGCATCGTTCTTTCGTGACTGGCGCTGGGCCGCAGCTTAGTAGACAGTTGGGTCGGTCCGTTGCACCTTTCTGCCTGACACGCAACCGTTGGGTTCCTGCAACAACGGTAAGCGGAAGTGGCCGCACGCCAAGGCCACGCCAGAAAATGCCATGGCCGCAAGGACTTAGAAGCAATCATTCAAAGAAACAAACTGGTTAGCTTGTGTCTGCACGCCATAGATAGTTCTTCCCGAATACCGCATCAAACTCCCGAAAATGCCCTATCCCCAGGGGTGGTCAAATTTCAGGGTACAGTCTAGGGTACGCAGTCGCGATATCATTGCCATACACCGGGAGTGCGTAAGCCCATTCCTCAAAAACCTTTAGCCTATATTGAAGAATGGTGGAGGCGGCGGGAATCGAACCCGAGGAAGCGCGGTTTTCTAAGTTCTTGGTAGATGGCAAGATACAACTTAAGGTCTTTTGAGATAAGGAGGTTGCGAAGTCTCATCGTTTATCATGGTTTACTAGAATTTACTGGAACTTTCTCCTCAGATGCTCCCGTATTGATCCCGCGTCTTGCGTTCCCTTCGTCGTGCGGTTTGGCATTCACAGCATTCGTGATGCTATCCAGTGGGGTGAATGCCTGAGGGGCATCATCCTAGCGTGACTTTCCGCTTTAGGTGATTATCGTGCGGGGGAGATGGTTGTAAGTCTTTGGTGGACGGGTAGTTTCTGACGCGCCGTTTTGTATTACCCTACTTTATACCTCTGTTGATTCCGGATAT
>Ga0315291_10009372_pt1 | contig 11992 bp, 8 predicted proteins | sample YL17G12_20_MG_FD_203070 | JGI IMG/M metagenome (GOLD analysis project Ga0315291, IMG submission 203070) | Sediment microbial communities from Yellowstone Lake, YNP, Wyoming, USA - YL17G12_20 | ecosystem: Environmental > Aquatic > Freshwater > Lake > Sediment | place: USA: Wyoming | collected...
AACCCGGCTCTGTGTCCCCACGGCCGGCCGATCATCGTCAAAATCGAGACGGCCGAGATCGAAAAAGGCCTCAAACGAAATCCCTGAACCGGTCAGCCCATTCACCGTCGGCGAGACCTTTCGCCCGGCCCAGGACGGCGAAGCCGCCGCCGGCATGGCCCCTTGGATCGCCTGGCGGGCCGCCAACACGTACTTGTGAAATTAATACGGGCTGAAGAAGGAGAAGATGAGAAAACCGTAGAGGCAAAAGGTCAGGACAAAAATGAGAAGCGACAGTTTCTTGGCCGGTCCGGCTCTCTCGTCTATATGATCTGGCGCGCCTGGAGAGACTCGAACTCCCGACCCGCTGCTTAGAAGGCAGCTGCTCTGTCCACCTGAGCTACAGGCGCGTCTTTATACTGCCTGCCGTGGAGGAGAATCGGGGAGATCGGATTTGAACCGACGACCTCCTGCTCCCAAGGCAGGCGCGCTAACCAGGCTGCGCCACTCCCCGCTCGCCTATTTCGCGCTATTTTATCCTTCTCCGCGTGTCAGAATGGGGTGAATCCCGGGCTTTGGGCTTGCTCATCTTAACAAAATGATGTGGGCTTGTCAATTTGATCCCGGAGAAGGGGAGCCGCTTCCGGCTATCTCTCTCACCCCCGGCGGTGAGAATCCGAGGACCAAATTCACCTTCCAAATCCTCTCGGGGGGTGATTGACCCTCCAGGGGGGGACCTGGCATCATAAGGGCCGCTCGAAACAAGGAGACTTCCTGTGGGAATTCTGGCCTCGGCAGAGAGAAGATTCGAACGGGAAAATCGTCTGTGTTACTGAAAATGTCAATGTTGACACAAATTGTCCAGGGTTCGTTGACAAAATTTGCCCGATCGACTATTTTGAAGGGACTTTTTTCCAATGGGTTCTAACCTCGGCGAACTCCTGCTCCGCGAGAAGGTCTTGACTCCTGATCAGCTCAAGTCCGCACTCGAAGTCCAGAAGGAAAAAAACGTCCCCCTGCAGACGGCCATTATCTCCCTCGGGCTGGTTACGGAAGAAGAGATGGCCCAAGCTCTGAGCCGGCAGCTCGGCTACCCGTATATCGACCTCGACCAGTTCGAGGTCTATCCGGATGTGGTCAACCTCATCCCCCTGGAGATCGTCAAGAAGTATATGATCATGCCCATCCACCGCATCCGGTCCTTCCTGACCTTGGCCATGGTCGACCCCACGGACCTGGAGGTGATCGAGGACGTCCGCTTCCGCACGGGGCTGAGCATCCAGCCGGTCATCGCCTCCGAGTCCGGCATCCTGAACGCTATCAACAAGTACTACGGCTCCTCGAGTGCCCTGCGGGTCAAGAAGATCATCGAAGACATCGCTCTGGCGGATGACACCCGGGTCAATATCATCGAGGAAGAGAAGGACGATTATAACGTCCAGGAGCTGGTCCAGGCGACCGAAGAGGCGCCCATTATCAAGCTGGTCAACGAGATCTTCGTCGATGCCATCAAGAAGGGCGCGAGCGACGTCCACTTCGAGCCCTACGAGCAGACCTTCCGCGTCCGCTTCCGGATGGACGGCCTCCTCCACGAGCAGATGAACCTGCCCATGAAGTTCAAGGCCCCGGTCATCTCCCGCATCAAAATTCTTTCTAATATGGATATCGCCGAGAAGCGGCTGCCCCAGGACGGCCGGATCAAGATGAAGGTCAAGCTCGAGAACGGGGGCCGCAAGGAAGTGGACATGCGCATCTCGGCCCTGCCGACCATCTTCGGCGAGAAGGTCGTCGCCCGGATCCTCGACCGCCAGATGCTCAAACTCGACTTGACCGAGCTCGGGTTTGAGGAGGAGTCGCTAGAAAAATTCCAGCAGGCCATCCACCGACCGTGGGGGATCATCCTGGTCACCGGGCCGACGGGAAGCGGCAAGACCAACACTCTGTATTCGGCCGTGTCCACCCTGAACTCCCTGGAGAAGAATATCATGACGGCCGAGGACCCGGTCGAGTACAGCATCTCCGGCCTCAACCAGGTCCACATCAAGGATGAAATCGGGCTGGACTTCCCGCGCGTCCTGCGGTCATTCCTGCGCCAGGACCCGGACATCATGCTGGTCGGAGAGATGCGCGACCTCGAGACGGTGGACATCGCCATCAAGGCCGCCCTGACCGGCCACCTGGTCTTTTCCACGGTCCATACCAACGACGCAGCCAGCACCGTCGTCCGGCTGATCAACATGAACGTCGAACCGTTCCTGATCGCCGATTCCGTGATCCTGATCGCGGCCCAGAGGCTGATCCGCCGGCTCTGCCAGAAATGCAAGGTCCCGCACAAGCTCCCGGAGAAGGCGCTCCTCGATATCGGCTATTTGCCCGAGGAAGTGAAATCGGTCCAGGTGTGGAAGAGTGGGGGCTGCGATTACTGCAATAACACCGGCTACAAAGGCCGGATTGCCCTGTATGAAGTCATGCCCGTCGACGATGAGATGCGGGAACAGATCCTGTTGCGGGCCCAGTCGCGCGAGATCAAGAAGAAAGCGACGGAGAAGGGCATGATCACGCTCCGGCGGAGCGGCCTGATCAAGATCAAGAACGGGACTACCTCGATCGAAGAGGTGCTCCGCGAGAGTGTCAAAGACTAAATCGGGACGGATAAGGAGATCGAATAATGGCCAAAACCATCCAGGAGCTCCTGGAAATCGCGGTTAAGGAGGACGCCAGCGATCTGCACGTCACGACCTACATCCCGCCGCGGATCCGCGTCCACGGCGTCTTGAAGTCGGTCGACCAGCCGGCGATGACGCCGTCGGAGACCAAGCAGCTCATCTACAGCGTGCTCAACGACCGCCAGAAGAGACAGTTCGAAGAGAAACTCGAGCTCGACTTTTCCTTCGGGCTCAAGGACCTGGGCCGCTTCCGCGCCAACGTCTTCATGCAGAAGGGCGCCGTAGCCGGGGCCTTCCGGCGGTTCCTGCCGACGATGTGGACCTTCGCCCAGCTCGGCATCCCCCAGCGCATCACTCAGCTCTGCTACCTGCCGCGCGGGCTGGTCCTCGTAACCGGGCCGACCGGCTGCGGCAAGTCGACCTCCATCGCCTGTATGATCGACCATATCAACATGGAGCGGGGCGTCCATATCGTCACTATCGAGGACCCGATCGAGTACTATTTCGTGCCCAAGAAGTCGATCATCAACCAGCGGGAGCTGTATGTCGACACGCTGTCCTACTCCAATGCCCTGAGGTCGGTCCTGCGGGAGGACCCGGATGTCGTCTTCATCGGCGAGATGCGGGACTACGAGACAGTGGAGGCCTGCCTGCGCGTGGCCGAGACGGGCCATCTCACTTTCTCGACACTGCATACCAATTCGGCCGCCGAGTCCATCTCCCGGATCATCGACATCTTCCCCTCCCAGTACCAGTCCCAGATCCGGATCATGCTCTCCATGACTCTCGAGGGAGTGCTGACTCAGTCCCTGCTGCCTCGGGCCGACGGAAAAGGCCGGGTGCTGGCCATGGAGATCCTCATCCCCAACCCGGCCATCCGGAACTTGATCCGGGAGAACAAGATCCATCAGATCTATTCCTCCATGCAGATGGGCCAGGAGAAGTTCGGCATGATGACCTTCAACCAGTCCCTGGCCAGCCTGTATTTCAAGAAATTGATCACGCTGGAGACGGCGATGGGCGTGTCCTCTTTCCCAGAGGAGCTGACGGAAATCATCCAGAGAAAAGAAGGTCTCAAAACGACGTCCGTCAACGCCTCCCAGGGCAATCACCGAAAATAAGGGGTGACACATGGCAACTTATGTTTGGAAAGGCAAGAATCGTTACGGAGACACGGTCGGAGGGGAGCGCGTGGCGAGCTCCGTCGAGGAAGTGACCCGGATCCTGCAGAAAGAGCAGATCCAGGTCATGAACGTCGCTCCTAAGAGGGTGGGCTTCTCCATCCCGTTCTTCAAGCGGGAGAAGGTCAAGCTCAAGGAACTGGCTGTCTACAGCCGGCAGCTCTCGGTCCTGATCGACGCCGAGCTGCCCCTCATCCAGAGTCTCAACATCCTCTCCGAGCAGACCAAGAACAAATATTTTAAACGGGTCATCAACACCGTCCGGGAGGACGTCGAGGCCGGTTCGACGCTCAACCAGGCGAAGCGGAAGTTCCCCAAGGCCTTCGATGACCTCTACTGCAACTTGATCGCTTCGGGCGAGCAGAGCGGTTCGCTGGACATCATGCTGCGCCGGCTGGCCGAATTCATCGAGAAGGTCGTCCGGCTGCGGTCCAAGGTCCGCCAAGCCATGACCTATCCCGTGGCCATCGTCGTCTTCGCGGTCGTAGTGGCTATCTTCCTGCTCTGGAAGGTCATCCCCGTGTTCGCGTCCATTTTCACGGAACTGGGAGCGCCGCTGCCCGCCCTGACGGCGTTCATCATCGCCCTCAGCAACTTCGTCTCCAAATACATCCTGTTCATCTTCATCGGGATCATCGGTCTCGTCATCGCGTTCCGCTATTTCCGGAGGACCCCCCGAGGGCGGTGGATGACCGACCGCTGGATCTTGAAGGTCCCCCTATTCGGGGAGCTCCTCCGCAAGGTCGCCATCTCCCGGATCACCCGGACACTGAGCACCCTTGTCTCCGGCGGCGTGCCGATGCTGGAGAGCCTGAAGATCACCTCGTCCACGGCGAATAACGTGCTGCTCGAGACGGCTGTCCTGGATTCGAGGCAGAAGGTGTCCGAGGGGAAGAGCCTGACCGACGCTCTGAAAGAGACGGGGCATTTTCCGTTCATGCTGACCCAGATGGTCAGCGTCGGCGAGGCGACGGGGACGCTGGACGAGATGCTGACCAAGCTGGCCGACTTCTATGATGAGGAGGTCGATGCATCGGTAGCCTCGCTCCTTTCCATTATGGAGCCAATCCTCCTCATCGCCGTCGGCGGCATGGTCGGGTCGCTGGTCATATCTATGTACCTGCCGATTTTCAGTCTGATGCAGCAGTTCTGAGGACGGATGAAAACTCAAAAGCGGCATATTTTCTGGTTCATCCTCATCCGGGCGATCGCCATCACCTCCATCCTGGTGGCGGTCGTGATCATCCAGTCCTCTACGAGCGCCTTCATCCCGGTCGTCCCATTCTACTATCTCGTCCTCCTGGCCTACCTCCTCTCGCTCGTCTACCTCGGGTTGTATTTATGGGGAAAGCAGTATTCGGTCCAGGCCTACGTCCAGACTGTTATCGACCTCCTTCTTATCACCGGGCTGGTCTATATCTCGGGCGGGCTGTCGGGTTCTATGTACCTGCTCTACGTTTTTTCCGTCGTGGCGGCCAGCGTCGTCCTCAACAACCGCGCCGCCTACATCACGGCCGGCCTGTCGGCCATCCTCTTCGGCCTGCTCGTGGACGGGCTGTACTTTGGGATCATCCCCTATTTCAGCCTCGATCAGTACCGGGAGCGTTCGTTGGGCCTGGTCCTTTTCACGATATTCTTGGCCTGGAGCTTGATCTTACTGATCGCCTTCCTGGCCAACTATCTAGCCAACAGCCTGCGCAGAGCCCGGGAGGAGTTGCACTTGGCCCAGAAGGAACTAGAGATCAAGGAGCGGCTGGCCACCGCCGGCCGGTTTTCCGCCCAGCTCGCCCATGAGGTCCGCAACCCCCTGGCGGCCATCTCTGGCGCCGTCCAGGTGCTCCGTGGAGAGCTTGTCCTGGAAGAGGAGCAGCGGAGCCTGATGGACATCGTCGTCAAGGAATCGCAACGCGTGTCGGAGTCCATCGAGCAGTTCTTGGACTTGGCCTCGCCCGGTCCGCAGGTCTTCTCCTGGATCAACCTGCCGGAGATCCTTGGGGAAATGCTGGCGTTGCTCCGAGCCAGTGGAGAGCTCGACGGACGGCACGTCTTGGCTGGGAATTACCCCTCGGCCAAAGTGGGCTACTACGGCAACCCGAACCAGTTCAAGCAGGTTTTTTGGAATCTGGCCAAGAACGCGGCCAAAGCCATGCCCGACGGAGGGACCCTGAGCGTCGATTTCTTCCAGGACAAGAAAAAGAGCGTCCGAATCCGGTTTGCGGATACGGGCCGGGGCCTGACGGAGGAAGAGAAGCAGCGTTTATTCGAGCCGTTCTTCTCGCGTTTCGAGAACGGCCATGGGCTGGGCCTGGTGGTCGTCCGCAGTATCGTAGACGATTATGACGGGCGGATCGAGGTCCGATCAGAGCCCCGGAAGGGGACGGAAATCAACTTGATCTTCCCGCTGAAGGAGGCGCGACCGAGGAGCGCCATCCTGGAGATGGGCCCGCCATAAAGGAGAAGGCGAGACCGTTGAACGGATGAGGACAAACGATGGAAAACATTCTGATCATCGATGACGAGAAAAGCCTTCTCGACCTCCTCAGCGTGGTCTTGAAGAAAGAGGGTTACCGGGTCAAGACCTTCCTGGCGCCGACCAAAGTCTTCGACATCCTGGAGAACGAAGAACTGGACCTCCTCATCTGCGACATCAAGCTTCCCCAGATCAGCGGGATGGAGGTCCTCAAGTACGTCCGGGAGAACAGGCCCGAGATCCCGGTGATCATGATCACCGCCTACGGGAGCCTGAAACAGGCGGTCGAGGCCCTCAAGGCCGGGGCCATCGATTACATCCTCAAGCCGTTCGATGTCGAGGAGCTCAAGATCATCATTGCCCAGGAGCTCGAGAAGAGGCGGCTCAAGGAGGAAAACATAATCCTCAAGCGGAACCTCCAGGAGAAATACTCGTTCGAAAACATGATCGGCAAGAGCAAGCCTATGCAGGAAGTCTACAGCCTGATCGAAAAATCGGCCGGGACGGACTCGACCGTCCTCATCACCGGAGATAGCGGGACGGGGAAGGAGATGGCCGCCCGGGCGCTCCATCTCCTCAGCCGGCGGGCGGAGAACCCGTTCGTCTCGATCAACTGCGCCGCCCTGCCCGAGAACCTCCTGGAGAGCGAGCTCTTCGGCCATGCCAAGGGGTCGTTCACCGGCGCCGTGGCCGACAAGAAGGGGATGTTCGAAGTCGCAACGCGGGGGACCCTCTTCCTGGACGAGGTCGGCGAAACCTCGCCCTGGACCCAGGTGAAGCTCCTTCGGGCGCTTCAGGAGAGGAAGATCCGGCGGGTGGGCGGGACGGAGGAGATCCCGGTGGATGTGCGGATCATCGCCGCGACCAACCTGGACCTCAAGCAGAGGATCGGGGAAGGGAAGTTCCGCGAAGAGCTGTTCTACCGCCTGAACGTGATCGCCTTCGAGATGCCGCCGCTGCGCAAGAGGACGGAGGATATCCCCCTGTTGGTCAACCATTTCATGCAGAAATACTGCCAACAGATGGGAAAGAAGATGAAGAGGGTCGCCCCGGAAGTGATCAACTACTTCGAGTTGTACAGCTGGCCCGGCAACGTGCGAGAGCTGGAGAACGTCATCGAACGGGTGGTGGCCATCGAAGACCGCGAGACCATAACCGGAGCCAGCCTGCCGCGGGAGATCGTGTTTCTGCCCAAGAAGGAGACCAGGCAGCCCCTCATCCCGCCGAACTTCAACCTGATGACCCATCTCGATGAAGTTTCCAAGAAATATATCGGTGAGGCCCGGATGCTTTCGGGCGGAAACCTGCGGAGAACGGCTTCGCTCCTGGGGGTCAGCTACCGGTCTCTGCGCCATCTGATCGACAAGTTCGGGCTGAAAGAGGCCGAGAGACTGGAGAGGGAAGAGTCGAGGCCGGAATATAAACCCCAGCTCTAATAGTGCCATTTTTTGACGATAAATGACAAAAAATGTTAACCTAAAGCTGAAATCACGGATAGCCATGAAATTAATTTATTTATTTTCAACGGCTTACGTTTTTTTTCGGCTGGCACGTTTATTGCTTTAGTCTAGTTGCCCACCTAAACGGGGGCAACAATCTTCGAAGGAGGTATTTTAATGCTTAAGAAAATGAGAGGTTTCACCCTGATCGAGCTGCTCATCGTTGTCGCCATCATCGGCATCCTGGCCGCCCTGCTCATCCCCAACGCCCTCGCCGCCATCCAGAAGGCGAAGCAGAAGGGCACGATGAAGGACATCAACTCCATCGCCACGGCCATTACCGACTACATCACCGACAACGGCACGGCTCCGGCTCACAGTGGACCGCTGGCAGGCGGGGATTCCCTTTACACCGACCTGAGCGGGTTCTATCTCAAAGTCCTTCCTCAAAATGACCAGTGGGGCACGCCGTTTGACATCTACTGCGGCAGCGCCGCTGAAGGCGCCTACACCGGCGTGACCAACTGCGGTGTGGATGACTTCCTTGTCGCTTCCTACGGCCGCGACAAGTCGCAGACCAGTATTGCCTTTGATCCTATGGACCCCGCCACCGCTTATTTCTCCATCACCGGGATGACCAGTTTCGATAACGACCTGGTCAACTGGAGCGGCAGCTGGATTCATGCTCCCAAGTCTGCTCAGCTCGGCAGCACTTGATGTCGCCTGAGTGAGAAAGACTCACAGAGAACATCAGGAAGTCAACCTCGAACGGGCGGCAAGGATACCCTTGCCGCCCGTTTTCATGTCGGGTGAGAATCCTGAAAGGGCGCACGAAGAAAAGGCGTGAGCGATGAACAAGCAAAGAAAAGGCTTTACGCTGATCGAAATGCTGATCGTGGTTGTGATCGTCGGAATCCTGGCGGCCCTTCTTATTCCCCAGTTCATTACGTCCGTCCAGAAGGCGAAGCAGAAGGGGACGATGCAGGACATGAACGGCATCGCCAAATCGATTATCGATTACATAACCGATGTGGGTTTTGCTCCCGAGCAAAGCGGGGCTATGGCCGCCGGGTCCACGTTCATAGAAGAGCTGAGGCCTTTTTATGTGAAAGCGATTCCTATGATCGACCAGTGGGGGACATCTTTTTATGTCTACTGCGGCTCTGATGCCATCAGCGCGGCCGGCCTCAGCGGCGTCACCGCAACCGGGCCCGATGATTTCGTCATCGTCTCTTTCGGAAGAGACAGGCAGCAGACCCCTTTTTCTTTTGACCCGTTGGATCCCCTGACCGCCTATTTTGAGCTGACGGCCCTTCCCAGTTTCAACCAGGACCTGATCGTCTGGAACGGTGCCTGGATTCATGCCCCCAAAGCCGGGCAAGTCGGCCAGATGTAGCCGGTTTTCGCCGAAGCGCGATTTGACAGTTCCTGCGCCTTTTGTTAAGAAAGGTGCATCGAGGAACCCCCTTTGACCGGCCCGTCTCTCCAAGATCCCGAAGACCCCCGCCGCTCCCTCCTAATATTCATCCTTCTCCTTTTGACGGTCAACCTGTTCATCTTTCTCCCCTCTATGTCCGGCGATTTCCTCTGGGATGACAAGTATTTTATCAGCGAGAACTCCAACCTCCTCGGGGCCCGCTTTCTCCTGGATTTCTGGCGGAGTCCCTTCGGCGGTTTCTCGGGAACCGACGACAACAGCATCAGGATCGACCGGGGACGGCAGTTCTACCGCCCCCTGACCTCGCTGTCCTACTGGCTGGACTTCAAGCTCTGGGGACTCAACCCGGCCGCTTTCCATCTCACCAACATCCTCCTCCAGGGCATCAACTCCGTCCTCCTGCTCTTCATCCTTCTCTGGCTCCGGCTGGGCAGCGTGCCTTCTTTTGCGGGGGCCCTCCTGTTCTCCGTTTTCCCCCCTCATTTCGAGAACGTAGCCTGGATCTCGGGCCGGACTGACCTTCTCTCCTTTCTCTTGGCAGCGCTTTCGGCGCTGAGCTTTGTCGCTTTCCTGAAGAAGAAGAGGCGGGCCTGGCTCATCCTTTCGGCGCTTTTCTTCTTGGGTGGGCTCCTGGCCAAGGAAAATATCTTTCTTCTTCCCTGCCTGTTCCTTATGGTCCTCTGGCGGAGGGGAACGAAAGCGAAGGACATGCTGGCGGTTTCGTATCCGTTCGTCGTGGGCGCCGCCCTTTGGTTTTTCCTCAGGGCGATGGCTTTCGGGCCCGGCGCTCCCGCTCTCTCCGGCCGGTCCCTCCTCGATTTCTTCTCCACCGTCGGTTTCTACACGGCACGGCTGGTTATTCCGTTCGGCCTGACTGTGACCGTGGATTCCGCGCCGGTATTCGCGAACCCGGGTTATATAGCCCTTGGTGTTCTGATCACCGCTCTTTTCACGGTTTCGCTCATTCTTGTCCTGGGTAGGAAGCGGCGGATAGCCGGCGCCCCCCTCTTCCTCTCGGCCACCATCCTTTTTATGCTCCCCTCGATCGTTGTCATCTTCTCTTCGCTGACCCTGTCCCTGATTGCCTGGCGGTTCCTCTATCTTCCGTCGGCCGTGTTCGTCGCCGGCCTGGCCCACTTTACTTTCCGCTTAGTCCGGCCCCGGGCCGTCGCCTGCACCCTCCTGGGAATATTGGCCATCGCCTACGCCGTCGAAACCTACCCCAAGAGCGGCCTCTTCGGGCGGGATGAGACCGGATTTTGGCTGGGCATCAAGCGGGTCGAGCGAGAAGATCTTATCGCCCGGTTCAACGTTGCGATCAAGACGCTTCCCCAAGACGAAAAGAAGGCGCTCCAGATCTTCGACCGGATCCTGGCGGCAAGAGCGCATCCGCTCTATCCCCTGTGGCAGGCCAGGATATATGAAGAGCTGGCGATATATTATGCCTTTCAAAGGGACTTTGCCAGGGCGGAATACTATTTCGGAGAATTGTCCAGACGGCCGGGCGGGCAGTCGCTCCACTCCACCTTCAATTATTCATATTACCTGGCTTTTGCCGATAAACGGGCGGAGGGCGAGAGCATCGTTCTGGACCTCGTCGGCCGCTATCCCCAGAACCATTTTGTCCTGACCCGGGCGGCCAAGTTCTATCTGATTGTCAAGGATTATCCCCGGGCGGCGGATCTCTACGGACGGGATTATAGACTTTTCCGCAATGAGCAGACCGAGAAATTGCTCGAGGAGCTGCAGCCTTTGCTCCCCCGGATCGATCAGTGAGGGTCTTCCGCCCAGACGTCCTTGATCTTTTCTAGGTACTCCCTTTTGAGACGGCCGAGAAGGACGATGATCTCCGGCTGGGCGGGGTTCAGGGCGAGGGACTGCTCGAAATAGCCGGCTGCCACCTTGACCCTGATCAAGCTGTAAAGGTAGAAAAAGCCCGCCTTGTTAAGGACCTCATAACTCCCGGGGTTCTGGTCGAGGATCTCCTGGATGACCTTTTTTCCCTCCTCGCCTTTTCCTTCATAAAAAGAGAGCTTGGCCAGCAGGAACTGGTGGTCGAGGTCGAGGCTGGGGAGTGTCCTGACCAAGGCGAGGGCCGCGGCAAAGTTCCTGTTCTGGATATAGAAGGTCATTTTCTTCTCGAAGGGCAGCGTCGCGAACTCTTGCTGCATTTTGACCGTGTCGATAGCGGCGAAGAAGGCCGGGAAAATGCTCTTCATCGTCTGTTCGAGCTTGGCCGCCTCCAGCCATAAGCCGTGGCTGACATACAGGTTGTAGAGGTCGGTATAGGCTTCCTTGACGGTGCTGTAGCCGCGGATGTTCTCGAGAAGCAGTTTCTCCGCCGTCCCGATATCTCCCTGGGAGATGAGGACCCGGGCCTTCTTGGAGTTGATTTGATAGCGGATGAAGGGAGCGATCTTGATGTCCGGAGATTTATCAAATTCCTCGACGCTCGCCATCCAGCGGAGCACACCGGGGTAATCCGCCCGCATCATCTCGATGTCCGCGTAGAGCATGCTCACCAGGATGGCCGTCTCCCGCTTCATGCTGATACCCAGAGACTTGTTCATGTCCAGCTCGGCCGAAAGATAATCCCTGTTCTCAATGGCCGTCTTGGCCGCCTGGAAGAGGATATAGGCGTCCCCAGACGAGGACTTCATAGCCCTCTGCCAGAAGATGGTGTTGTTCCTGTATGCGCCGGCGTTGAGGATAATCGAGGGGATAAAAAGGATGAGGACGAGGAAGACGATGCCGAAACGGGGCCTTTCCTTGACCCGCATCAGGAAGTGGGCCAGGAGCCAGACCAGGCCGAGGGCGGC
>Ga0315291_10009373_pt1 | contig 11992 bp, 13 predicted proteins | sample YL17G12_20_MG_FD_203070 | JGI IMG/M metagenome (GOLD analysis project Ga0315291, IMG submission 203070) | Sediment microbial communities from Yellowstone Lake, YNP, Wyoming, USA - YL17G12_20 | ecosystem: Environmental > Aquatic > Freshwater > Lake > Sediment | place: USA: Wyoming | collected...
CCTCAGGCAGTATCTCAGACTGGAACGTCCAGTACGTTACGGTGCATTGCTGTGTCTTCATTGTTTCTACTCCATGTTACCTGCTATGGCAGAATCGCCAATATGCAGTGTGTTGCCTCGTTTCTGAGCATATCGCCATACTCAACGCGTACTCCTGCAGGAAGCACGTCCTCATTGCCCGCTGCAAACCGGCAGGCAGCCTCCTTTGCTTCCTCTTCGGTTTGCACAGCGGTGACGAAGTATATCTGAACATGCTCGACAGTAACCTCGTAACCAACGCATTTGACGCATAGCTCGTGCTCGTCGCCACAGTTGGTACGCTGGCTCTGTGCTGTGTCCCAATCCGGGTAAGGACCGTCCAAGACGTTACCGAACCTGTCTGTAATGTAGAACCCCGGTTTCTCCGGTATCATGATTTATCACCTCCTGTTTCTTGAGTTCGGGAAAGAGCAGATTCTCAACACTTCAAACTCTGCCCCTTACTCCGCTTCGTGATGCTCAGCTTACTTTGTAGTACCATCGCTTTCCTGATGGTGACTCGCAGAAATCCCATGCGTTCCCGTCGTTGGTTAGAGGCAGCCCGAAGGCAAATCCAGTGATGATGCCCCTGCGTGCCATCTCCTCAGCGTCTAGCACCTCGAAATATCTCTTTCTCAGATCAGCAACAAACTCCTCATCAGACGGAGTCTTACCTTCGACAAGCTCCCACTCATCAAGGTTCCAGTAGTATGGATGAGGAGCCGAAAGCTCCACATGATGTCCCGGACATGAAAAGGTGTTCTGTCCAGAAAGTCTCTCGATAGCTTGCTCTCTCGTGAGGCTGCTGATATCCAGTCTGATGGTGCATCCGCACTTCTTGCAGCTTCCTACAAGTAACATGGTTCAGCCCTCCTTTACTGGTTGAGTCTTTCTATCTCGTGACTCATTTCTTCTTCACAGTGAATCGCCTCTTGCACTTCGTGCAGAGAGCAAGTCTGCGTGTGCCCATGGTTACCGTCTTGCGATATCCTTTCGGTCTCGTATCGCGGCTGCCGCAGTACGGACATTTTGCAGGTCTTCCTCGTGCCATAATTCATCACCTCCTCTTACATTGAAGACACGGGACTACTTAAACTTTTCTGACTACTGCTCAGGGGACACGTGACGGCGCTTCAGCCACTTCAGTGCTGTCTCTGTGAGAGGTTAAGTATTCGAACGCCTGCTGCAAAGCGAGGATCGCTTTGGGTACTTCGTTCAAACTGAAGCTGTGGCTTCCTTGCCACTCGCCTTTCTTGTCCCGGTATCGGACTTCAAGGACAACTTTCGGCATGGTGACTTGCTTGCCTTGGTGCATGATGGTGTTCTGAAATATCGAAGCTCTGACTGCTCCGACCTTGAATACAGTTTCCGGTTTTGATGACATGTTCCGCTTATTCCTCCTATCGATTGGATATACCAATCTGATAGATAGACATAGTGGTAGTAGCTTAAAAACCTTTCGGCTGATGATGGAACCTCAGGCCCGAGGGAAAGCGCAGGAAGCATTGCTATGCGACCGTATGGCTGACTTTTCCGGTGGGCCGATGAAGAAGTGAATCAGCCGAATATGGCGTGTGCCGCCGACGGGAAGATCAGATCACCGCATGATTCACGGACGCGTGCTGCAGAAAAGATGATGGCATGAAAGAGAGGTCTTTCAAGAATGAGAAGTCGAAGCTCTGGCTATGAGAATCCTGCGTGGATAGTGTTTTCATCTGCGGAATAAGCTCATTCCGTGTGGAATATCCTGTTTCGACACACTGGATGAAGCTTGGCTCAACTGCTTCGTGGTTTCATTCTTGTGGTCTCGTGTTCGATGAAACCGTGAGCGATCCAGCACAAAGCTCTTGATGTGTGACGGTACAATAAGGCGGACTAACTATTTAAATCTATCGCTTGGGCGCAGCGGAGGCTGGTTCTGCCCCTAGCTACAGAACTTACCGTAACCAACTCACCGTGCCCCATCTGCGCCAAATGTGCTGAAGTCAAACACGCACGAGCACCACCGGTTTTTGTAACTTGCTGTGATTAGAAGACTTAGAAACCTCTGGACGCGGGTTCGATTCCCGTCGCCTCCACCATTTTTTCAGAATCCACATTAGGACGGAATGTGTCAAGTTGGGGACAAGACAAGGCACAACCCGGACATGCCAAACGACTTAGAAAAGGCGCCAGTGTCGAGAAGGGGACAGAGGCGGTCTCTGCACCGACACATCCCGGACGCTCGAAAAGCACAACAGGAGCACAACAGGAGCATATCAGATAGCGCTTTTTCACCCGATTTGGCGATCGTGGTAAACGCCTGGGGCCATCTGCCGAAGCCGATCAAACACGGAATTCTAGCGATGGTCAAGTCCGCTTGCGGAGACAATGGCGATACATGAGGCAGAAGCGTGCCCATATCCGGTATAGTGCGCACCCTTTTAGGTATGGCAGCGAGATCGTGCGCTTCTACGGAGCGCGGCGCTCCGCTGGCTACAGCACTCGACTGGGGAATCTCGCAAACGAAAGCGGGTGTTTCGCTTTACAAGATCAGCAAATGGCTCGGTCATTCCGATTTCAAAACGACCCAGATATATGCCCACCTCAGGCGAGCGATGATGATATAGACAAGCTTTAGTTAGCTTCGCTGCTTGCTCAAGGATAGGCAGCATTCCTTCTAAGCCACGGTCTCAAACGAAGTCATCACGGATCCTCTCTGTTTGCCTTCGCCGGCTCCGGACTACCCAAGCCTTCAGCGTCCAACAAGCCTTGCCAGAAGAAGGGCAGTACCGCCGTTCTGAAATGCCGACTCGCAACAAGTGCTATCGACGCGAATCCTTGACGCACGCAGGAGATTTCGGTTGGTGCGAGAGCATGGCTTTGGAGCCGGTGCATACGCTTTTTGAGTTGCTCAAGGCTCTCAGGGAGACAGATGGGCGCTTCAGTGGTGCCGCTATTTCGGGATGCGTTCGTCTTGTAAAGGCAGTCGTCCGTTTTCTCGTCAGGATACCAGAGCTGGAGGCACGTTCCTTTGAAAACGGTTTCAATTGCCCTGCGGAGTTTTCCGTAGGTATCAGGCAGGTTAAAGATCGCACACCACTCAGCCAGCATTGGCAGAAGTGTGGAGAGTTCCATCAGCTTTTCCGGAGACCCTGCGTCCCCCGCTACCATATCGACAAGATCATCGTATGAATTGGACGCGATGGGGAAAGATTTCTTGAGTTTGTACGCGAAGGTTACGAAACCTATCAAGCTTTCTATCCATTCGGCTGCCTCTTGTCTGTGCTCGGTGGAAGAAAGCAGCAGCAGTCAGAGTCCGATGTCGATGGCATGCCCGTCGTACCGAGGAGATCGAGCAGGAGGATTGTTTCGGATCAGATTCACTAGGGCATCAGCGATGCTGCGGACATTCTCGAGTTCCCCATCCTTGCGGGTTGTTAGATAACTGTAAACTTGATCCATGCCCAGCACGCTCAGAATGCCAATGACCTCGAACGTGGGATACTCAATCTCATCGCCCCCGTAGCCGAAGAAGCCATCACGCACATAGCAGTAGGGCTGGACTTTCCCGAAATAAGCAGTTGCGACCTTACGATACGTTTCATGGATTCTAGCAAACTCGCCAAGCGCCTTACTATGCGATCGAGTGCGAAGCAGCGCACGTTCAGCCGCTAGGTAGGCGGGCTTCAAATTGTCCGCATCCTTGGCCCAGTGGAAAACAATGCTCAGACTGAGGTTGAAGAGGCGAACTGCCTTGAACTCCTCCTTTACCTTTACTGCGTCTCCGCAATTCTCAGGGGGACGTTCCGTGCCGAAAAGTATCTCTTCGACAAGATCGTGGAAATCCCGCAAGTCGTAGTCTGGGTCACCGAGTAGGGCGAGCGTCTTGCGCATGCGCTTTCGTGCAGTTTCTGGAAACAGGAATTCGTCAAGCAAATGCTCTCCTATAAGCATCGCGAGCTTGTTTGCGCCCCAGAACTCGAAATGCACTTTGCCTCGCTTACTTCGTTTCCTTGTGAATTGTGCCCAGCTCATTTGAACATCTTGTTTGAGGTCGCCCCCACAACATAGGACTATCTCCTTCGGTAGCGCTTTATGTTCTTGCCGGACGTGAGTCCGAAGGTACACCTCAAGGACCTCGCACAGGGATGGTCTCACTGCTTGTGGGTTACCGTCCCAATCGTTCCTACCAATGTCTCCGGGCTTGATCACGAAAAGAAAGAGTTTTCTGATGCCTTGGTCGGCGAGGTCGGGACCCACTGCTGCAACGTCTACACCGTATTGGCGAACTCCCTTTTGGGGTTTGCTGAGCGGCTCCATTCCCATGTAGAAGAGCAGGTCCGGCAACAACGCATTGTTTGAGCTGCCGCGTGGCACACGGTTCACGCTGGTGGATGTCTGCGTGCCTTAGAACTCGAGCAGCTTTCGCGCGATCACGAGCCGCTGAATCTCGTTGGTTCCTTCGCCGATCTCGCACAGTTTGGCATCGCGGAAGAAGCGTTCCACCGGATAGTCTTTTGTGTAGCCATAGCCACCATGTATTTGCACCGCAAGCGTTGTGACGTTCATCGCAACCCGCGCTGCAAACAGTTTTGCCATGGCGGATTCCTTGGAGAAGGGTTTTCCGGCATCTTCGAGCAGCGCGCCGTGATAGATGAGGTGACGTGCTGCCTCGATGTCGGTAGCCATCTCTGCAAGATACCACTGGATACCCTGAAACTCGGCAAGGGGCCGTCCAAACTGCTGGCGCGTCTTGGCGTAACGAATGGACTCCTCTACCGCCGCCTCGGCTATCCCCAGAGCGATTGCAGCAACGCTGATCCTGCCTCCGTCGAGCGTTTTCATGAACTGGACGAACCCCTCGCCTTTCTTTGCACCGAGAACGTTCTGCTCGGGGACGCAGCAATCCTCGAAGATGAGCTCAGCCGTATCCGATCCGCGCATGCCGAGCTTGTCCTCCCTCTTGCCGACCCGGAACCCAGGGGTTCCTCTCTCGATAATGAATGCGGTTATGCCGCGCGTGCGTTTCTCCGGCTCGGTCACTGCGGTCACGACCAGTGTCTGGGCGTGAGAGGCGTTCGTGATGAATATTTTGGAGCCGTTGATGACGAAATGGTCTCCGGCGAAAACAGCCCGCGTTTTGATTGCACCGGCGTCGCTTCCTGCGTTCGATTCGGTGAGACCGAAAGCCCCGATCCGGCGTCCTGACGCAAGGTCAGGGACATAAGCCCGCCTCTGTTCTTCCCGTCCAAAATGGTAGATCGGGTAGGTGCACAGGGAACAGTGCGCGGCGAGCGAAAGCGCCGTCGAAGCACAGACTTTTGCCAGTTCCTCGATGACCAGAATGTAACTCAAGGTGTCTGCACCGGCGCCGCCGTATTCCTCGGCGACAGAGATGCCCATCAACCCGAGCTCGGACATCTTCGCAAACGTTTCTGCCGGAAATCGCTGGTCGCGGTCAACTTCTGCGGCGAGAGGTTTGACCTCGGTCTGTGCGAACTTTCGCACCATGTCCCGGATCATTCGTTGCTGTTCAGTGAGTTCTATCATAGTCACCTACCCCGCTCGTCATGCCATAGCACGCCATCAATTCCGAAGTTTATACATCAGAGCCCGTCTCTGACCGTCCGGACTCCTTTGTCTTGCGAAACTGGACGCCGAAGTAGTCCTTGAAATGGTGCTTCAAGCTCAGCCGTTTGGGTTTGCCCGTCGCAGTCATCACAACTTCGTTGCCAAACACAACTGCCTTCGGTCGTTTCGGAAAGGGGAGCCGTTCTGCACAGAATCTGAGGACATCGTCTTCGGTGAGTCGTGCGCCGGGTTGGGGCACGACGTACGCACCGACCTCCTCGCCTTGATACTCGTTGTCGAACCCGACTGCCAACCCGATCTGGACGCCTGGCACGGCTTGTATGACCGGATCGATCTCGAGAGGATAGACGTAGGTGCCGCCTCTCAAGATCACCTCTTTGATACGCGCAGTAATGAAAAAAAACTCACGACCGGCGCTGTCCACGATGTAGAACCCCTGGTCGCCGCTGTGGAACCAGCCGGTCCGGAACGCGTCCTTGTTCGCGTCATCCCGCTTGAAATAGCCGTTCATCACGTTCAGCCCGCGAATGACAATCTCGCCGGACTCGCCCGGTTCCACCCGGTTACCTTCTGAATCGAAGATCGCCATCTCGTTAGGCGCAATGGCGCATCCTATTGAGGGATAACCGAAATTCGTTATCCAGTACCTGTATTTCTCGTCGGTCAGATCTATCGGCAGAAAGCAGGTATATGCGGTCGTCTCAGATAAACCGTAGCCGTGATTGATGCGTCTGCCGAACTTCCTGTGGAACTCTTCCGCGACCGGTATCAGGAGCGGTCCGGCACCGCACAGGATGTATTTGAGCGCCCGGAGATCGTAGTTGGAGATGTCTTCGTTAGCGTCGGAGAGGAATTTCAGAATGGTTGGCACGAGGCTGACGCATTCTACGCGTTCATCCGCAAGTCGTCTCCAGAACGCGTGGCTTCGAAACCGCCGGTTCAACACGACGCTCCCTCCGTAATAGAGCGGGGTCACCATAGTCACGATGATACCGTTCACGTGATGGATCGGGAGGATGCACATCATGCGTGCGCCCGGTTTGAACTTGTACCAGTCTGCCATCCCATACGCGTCAACGAGCATGTTGTATTGCGACAGTTCGACGCCTTTCGGCATACCCGTCGTGCCTGAGGTATACACGATGAGACCGCTATCTTCCGCGGCAACATCGGCAGCAGAGTCCGGCAGAGTCGCCGGCATTGTATCGAGCGACGTGGCAAGGTCCAGCATCGTGCCTGTTCCTCCGGTAATAGCAACGATCTCCCGGATGCACGGAACGCATCCGGCAACGGTCGTGGCGCGTTCGAGCAGGTCTGGCATTGCGAAGAAGACTTTTGACTCGGAGTTCTCGAGCACGAACTCGATGCGCGGATCATCCTCCTCAACATTGATTGGCACGACGCATATCCCAAGGCTCCACGCCGCAAAGTAGATTATGGCGGTGTAATAGTGGTTGTAAGACAGCGTCGCGATCTTGTCGCCGCGTTTCAGCCCGAGCCGTGACGTCATGACCTGCGCCGTACGGTTGACCATGTCGCGAAACTCGCGATATGAAAACGATCTCTGAAGACCCACATCGTCATCATAATACGCAAGATACAGTTCGTTCGGTCTCTTCGCAGCCCAGTGCTCAAGCAGAGAACCTATGTTCCTGTGGTACGATTCAAATGGAGCGAAGAAGGGTCTGGAAATCTCTCGCGCGTTTCGAATGTTTTTCTCGATGTTCATAGCATAATCTTTCTCTCCTAGTGTGTCCGACGTTCCCACGTAGAATCTTGCAAGAGATTATCACGTCAACTCGATGTGCTTCAAGCGGGATGCGGGTCCCGGCAGGCGACAAGAGCATTCTGTAGCCTTGAAACAACTTCTTAAGCCCCGGCTTGTTCGGCTCGTTCCGAGACCTAGAGTGGTGGACTCAGGGTCCGCTTCAATTCGAGGGGAATATCGTTCTCACCTTGTCTCGGATTTCGCGCGTTGCCTGACGAGCCGCAGGCGTTGGCGGTTGCACCTGTGTGAAAAGCACGCCGATAACATCCCGATCAAGGTCAATCCACGCCATTGTTCCGAACAAACCGCCGTGGCTGATCGTGAGCGCTTGACCGTTGTCCGAACGCCGATCTATGAACCAGCCCAAACCGTAGCTGGTTCCTTGAGGTATTCCCTTGAGTCCCCTCGTTTCGTCTTTCTGCATCTCGGCAACCGATTGCTCCGAAAGGATGCGCTTGCCGGCGTACGTTCCTCGATTGAGATGCATGTGCAGGAACGCAGCCATGTCGTCAAGCGTGGACACGAGACCTCCCGAAGGGATAATCAGTCTAGAACTCTCCGTTACGGGCATCGGAGGAGCCGGCTGAAGACCGGACGCAGTCTTAGCGTATTTTGTCGGTATCGTAGCAACCGTCTCGGCGGAAGGCTTAAACGTCGTGTGTGACATGCCGAGCGGATCGAGTAATTCTGTTTTCATGATCTCGTCGAAAGGCTTTCCGTCAACTACTTCAGCAACGCGTCCTGCAACCGAGAAACCGACGCCGCTATATCCGAACACCGTTCCGGGTTCAGCGACTAGGTCGTACTCTGCTGTCAGCGCAACCGCCTCAGCAAGCGTGTGGGTCATCGCCCGCGCCAACACATCGCGATCGTAATCTGCGCTGGGCGATGGCAGCGACGGTTCATCGGGTGGACCAGCCGGTTTGGCGAAAACAGCCCATGCCGATGCGGGAATTATCCCGGAGGTGTGCGAAAGCAGTTGCCGCGTGGTCGGCTGTTTTGCGGGCTGAGACTGCCCCCTGACTTTGATCCCTTTGAATTCGGGCAGGTACTGATCGAGCGGCGCGTCCAGCGAGAGTTTCCCACGCTCGGCAAGGATCATGACGCACGTGGCTGAGACCGGCTTCGAGCTCGACGCAAGCCAGACCGTGTCGTCGGCAGTGAACGGGCGTTTTGCAGCAATATCAGCGTAGCCGTACGCCTCTTTGAAGATGATCTCACCCTTATGAGCGAGCAGCAGCGAGACTGCCGGAACCTCTCCAGTTTCGACGGCACGCTTCAGAATTGCCCTAAGCGTGTCGAGTTCGGTTTCGGTAACGCCGTGCTTCAGAGGATCACCGGTTTTGAGTCCGGACGGCATCTCAGGCGAGGACGTCTGTTCTGCGACGCCCAACGAAACAGGACTTGCCGACAAAACCAACATTAGCGCGAGGGCGAACACCAACCCTCTGTCCATCCTTGATCGTCTCATCTTTGGCATATTGGATCCCCAGTTGTTTATTCGGTTCTACGGTTTCAAGCTCGTGAAATTCCTCGGCTCAATGAACTCTACCAAGTGTCACACCTCATTATTGATGAATGTAGAATTAATGTCGGATGTCTCCAATCCTTTTTCTCTGGACTCCCGCTCACCAGAGGCGCGTCTGCGACCTATGCGGGAATGACAACAAAAGGGCGTTTGTTATGCAGTTCTTGATAGTTGGGGCGGGTTTTGAAATCTTACCCGCCCCTTATTGCCTTGCCGATCAAGCAGCGCCAATGAATTCCGTTGGAGAGAAGTACCGCTGCTCGGGCCTCACTCGTTATGGACTGGTGTAGTCAAACGCATATCCGGGAGCACCAGCACCGCAGCTTGCCCACGCAACAAAACGTGTTACGGGGAACTTGCCCGGATATCTGATGAACTCGACGTGACCATCCATCCAGAGGATGTTCGCTCCGCCTGGGATGTGGTTGAACTTCTGTAGTGTCCCCGCTTTCCCGAGATTGCTACCATCAGCGACCACGTCCATCATGACAGGCACTTCGCTCTGTGCCATGGCAGACGCTGCAGGGTTGTTGATGTCCGTGATCATGAACCGCTCGATACCCTCGCGGGTGCGGTACACCGTGGTTCCTTGCCGACCTGAACCGGTTGGTGCAGGCGGACCAAGAGCGCTGATCATACCCCACCACGTTGGCGCAGTTGCCGGATTGAACGTCAGGTCTCTGTCAGTATAATCCGGGTTGTACACGGGTACGAGTTGCTCCGTTCCCCACGCCATCCCTCCTATCCAGTCCGAATCGGCGATTGTCGCCCAGGGGAAATAGCTATACGAAATGTATGCGCCGAATGTGTGCCACCGAACGTCTCTACGGAACAACTGACCGACGCTGTAGAACGTGGTATTAGGATTAGGCGTACCGATCCATGTTACCGGTCGTCCGCTCTGCAAAATCCTGATGGCTTCCTGCATGCCTTTAGCGGTCGCCGATGATGGGCAGAACAGCACGTTCAGGTCGGTAAGATACTCCGGATAGAGGCACTCAGTGCCCAATGTCTGCCTGTACAAGATGTCTCGCCCCCCATGGGCGTAGCTGTTGCCGATAGAGCACGTCGGAAACCTGCCATTCCACTCGTTGCCGTACATCTTGAATACGATGCCCATCTGCTTCAGGTTATTCGCGCAGCTTGCCCGACGAGCCGCTTCGCGCGCCCGCGCCAGCGCAGGAAGCAGAATGGCGGCGAGTATGCCGATAATCGCGATGACCACCAGCAACTCAATCAACGTAAAACCACGAGGTTGCTTTCTCATAACCTTTCCCCCTTTCATCTGATCCCACCAAACACGAACCTCATTCACGCGTCGCACACCGTTTTGGCCGTTCTCACCCCCTTCATCGAACGATTTAACGAAGCCAATGTACCGGCGTCCTCATCATCATTATCCCTCGTAATGTGTTGCCATCGCGGTACTTTCGTATCGGAGTAATATGTTTGTGGTCAGCCCCTTGAGATGCGTTACACCCCGCTACGTGCGGCGATCAATAAGGAACAAGATGTCTGCACGCTGGTTGTTGTCAGGTCGGCTATTTCTATTCCCCCCTCTCCGACTCCGCTAATAGTCTATCCCTTTTGGCCTTACTTGTCAAGGGCTTGTCAACTGGGAGTTTACAGATTCTGTCCACTCGTGACCAGACGCCGGGGAATTGTGCTATCCTGATAGACCTCTTTTCAGAACCCGTGCGGTGTGGTATACGGTGTTCACCCCCTATTCTGCGTTGAGGAACTCCAGATATGCGCGGTTGAAGAACTGAGGGTTATCGTACGTCGGTATATGCCCCGACTCAGGCACGACGACGCGCCGTGCGTTGGGCAATGCCTCAACCATCTGATCTGACAACGCCACAAAGGGGACGTCTCTGTCGCCCACGACAACCAGTGTTCTGACTGTGATCTCGCTGAGCCTGTTCCATACACCTTGCCACTCTATCAGCATGCGGGCGACGTTCATGATTGCCGCAGGAGAGTTGTCCTCAACATATCTCAGCCGCGCGGCTTTGATCATTTCAGGCGTGCGCGGCACCGTGGTCAGCGGGAGCGCTTTGACCTGTCGCTGGAACAGAAAATCCCAGAGCTCTTCGAGCGAATGGTTCTTCAGATAATCAGCCGTGATTTGAGGGTTTATAAGGTCGTAGAATATCTCGGGCAGTTTGGGCGCGGTATCTATCAGCGTAAGCGACAGCAGCATATCCTGGTGAGCACAAGCGAATTCCTGAGCGATCATGCCGCCCATCGAGATGCCGGCGAGGTGGAACTTCTCTGTATCAAGATGGGAAGCAAGTGCGACAATATCTTCGACGTATTCATGCATTGTGTAAGCTGAGGGATCGCTGAGCCGTTCCGATTTGCCGAACCCGCGCTGGTCTGGCGCGATACACCGGTACCGACTGGAAAGCGACGGGATGGTATTATGCCAATCAAGCCACGTTCCCGTATATCGGTGTAAGAGCACCACAGGTACGCCAGCACCTTTGCTGATGTAGTGGTACGTGATACCTCGGATGACCGTAGTTGGCATATTGTTCTCCTCCGTGCCCGAGAAACGCGCCCCTATCACGGGTTGTGTGCCGGTAGCGCGATTCGAGTGCTACCTTCAACCAGTCCATTCGCCGCGTGATCAGCACAGTTCCGGGCGGCGCTTTTTGGAGTGGCCGGGGTCCGAGCTTTGCTTCCTGCTCTTCCTTCCGGAACAACCAGCACTGTTCGTCGAGAAGCGCCTCCCCCCGGTCTCGGTAGTATAATCCAGCAGTGCATCATGGGGCAACAATAAGCATTTTCCGACCCTACGATCTCAGACGGCACGATCAAGAGTCGTACCCGGACTTCGAGACGCAGTTGACACGTCAGTGACCGACCAGTACAATGCCACACGATAATGCTGTATGTCCGCATCGTTGTGTGAGCGCGGTAACAGAAGCTTTGCATCCCGGGACCATTCGGATCCCTCCCAAACGAACTTGCGTCGCCCACGGTGGGGGGGATGCTTGTGATTTTCAAACGGTGGGTTGATAGGACAGGTCGTAAACGTAGGTGAAGGAGAGTGCACATACAGCCATGAACGTGATGATCATTTTTCTGGATAGCTTTCG
>Ga0315291_10009374_pt1 | contig 11990 bp, 8 predicted proteins | sample YL17G12_20_MG_FD_203070 | JGI IMG/M metagenome (GOLD analysis project Ga0315291, IMG submission 203070) | Sediment microbial communities from Yellowstone Lake, YNP, Wyoming, USA - YL17G12_20 | ecosystem: Environmental > Aquatic > Freshwater > Lake > Sediment | place: USA: Wyoming | collected...
GGAGGGGCGTCAGGCCGTACTCGGTCTTCGCTTTTGCATCAGCGCCCTTCGCGATGAGCAGTTTGGCCACCTCTTCGTTGGCAGCCAGAGACAGCGGCCCCCCCGTGTACGCGGGCCAGGCGTTTACGTTGGCACCTCTAAGGATGAGGACCTCGGCCACTTCCTTATGACCCGCCAAAGCGGCCCAGTGCAGCGGCGTCCAGCCGCCGCCGTCCTTGGCGTTCACGTCAGCGCCTTGCGCAATGAGCCTTTCCACCGCGGGCTTATCGCCCCACCAGGCGGCGTCGTGGAGGGAGGTCTCGCTCTTGGCCGCCCCCCGCCGGACTGCCCATAGGGCAAGTCCGAGCGCCGCGACAGCCAGAATCGCTGCCGTGTATCGCCACCTCGGCGCCATCCGAATTCTCCCGTCAGGCCTGAAGGAACTCCCGGGCGGCGCCATCGCTGTTCCGTAGACCGCGGGCACGGCAGCAGCCCCCGCGCTTGGCCGTTTTCAGACGGTCCGACGCCAGCAGCCCAAGGGGCGCGCAGTCAAGCCGGAGCGCTCGCGGTCTGTCTACTTCCTGGCCTCTTTGAGGGTGGCCTTCAGCTCCGCGATGTCCTTGCGCAGTTGTCCGACCTCTTCCCTGAGCTGCCTCACCTCCGCGCGCAGCTCCTGTTCTTCGCGCGGCCGCTCTTTCTCGGGGAGCACCTCGCGGGCCTTCGCCTCGAGATCCTCGGCACGGGCCCTCAGTTCGTCCGCTTCGCGGCCTCTGCCGGCCTCCTGCGCACGCGCCGCGTTGGCGCGCAACTGAGCGGCCTCCTCCAGCAATGCCCGCCGGGCCTCCATCTTCTCGGCAGGCCGAGGGCCTCTCTCCCGGAGTTCGCGCTCCAGGGCCTCGGCACGCATCCGGAACATATGGGCGGCGTCGGGCATCTCCTCCCTGTCGGCCACCCCGGCCATCTCCCTGAGCACCCGGATGCGCTTCTCCAGGTCTGGCGCCGGCTGCTCCTGCGGCTGCAGAGGCTGCTCCTTCTCACGGCCTTGGGCCGTCAGGTTCTCCGCCTTGCGTCGCAGCTCGGCTGCCTGATCCTTCTTGCCCGCCTCGTCAAGTTCGCGCGCCTGCCTCAACAGCATCTCGACGTGAGCCTCGCGCGAGGGCACCGCCTCAACTGCCCTCACCGCCGCAACGCCCCAGGCCAAGCTGGCCACGACCATGGCCCCCAGGACCCACGCGACCCGCCCATAGCGACTCATCCCCCGCCTCCTCTCTGAGAAGGGACACTCACCCCTGCCGGCGATGGCTTGATCTCATTATAACACGCCGAAACAGGTCTCAGGCACCTGTTTCGTTGCCGGACGCGCCGGCACGGGTTAAGATGCGCGGTTCCCACAGGAGGGGCTGTGAGGCCCAACAGTGAAGAGAGGAGCACCGCGCATGGACACGCCGACCCGCGTCGTCATCAAGGAAGGGCAGATCCCCAGGAGGTGGTACAACATCCAGGCCGACCTGCCGAACCCCCTCCAGCCGCTGCTGAACCCGGCCACCGGCGCGCCCATCAAGCCGGAGGAACTCGCGCCTGTCTTCCCGATGAACCTCATCGAGCAGGAGATGAGTCGGAAGCGCTGGATAGAAATCCCGGACGAGGTCCGGCAGAAGCTCGCGCTCTGGCGCCCCACGCCGCTCCACCGCGCCAAAGCCCTGGAGGAGGCGCTCAAGACGCCGGCCCGCATCTACTACAAGAACGAGGGCGTCTCCCCGCCGGGCAGTCACAAGCCGAACACCGCCGTGGCCCAGGCGTACTACAACAAACAGTTCGGCATCAAGCGGCTCACCACGGAAACCGGAGCCGGCCAGTGGGGCAGCGCGCTGGCCATGGCCTGCTGCCTGTTCGACCTGGAGTGCAAGGTCTACATGGTGCGCATCAGCTTCGACCAGAAGCCGTTCCGCAAGCTGATGATGACGGCCTGGGGCGCCACCTGCGTGCCCAGCCCGAGCATGGACACGAACACGGGGCGGCGCATCCTGGCCGAAAGCCCCAACACGCCGGGCAGCCTCGGCATCGCCATCAGCGAGGCCATCGAGGACGCCGTCACGTCCAAGGACACGCGCTACGCCCTCGGCAGCGTGCTCAACCACGTCATGATGCACCAGACGGTCATCGGCCTGGAAGCCCAGAAGCAGCTCAAGATGATCGGCGAGTATCCGGACGTCATCGTCGCCTGCGTGGGCGGCGGGTCGAACTTCGCGGGCCTGGCGTTCCCGTTCCTCCGCGACAAGTTCCACGGGAGGGAGATGCAGGTGATCGCCGCTGAGCCGACGGCCTGCCCGACGCTCACCCGCGGGCCGTTCGTCTACGACTTTGGCGACACGGGCAGGACGACGCCCCTCCTGCCGATGTACTCGCTGGGGCATACCTTCGTGCCGCCGCCCATCCACGCCGGCGGCCTCAGGTACCACGGCATGGCGCCCCTGGTCAGCCAGTTAGTGCTCGACAAGCTGGTGGAGCCGAGGGCGCTGGCGCAACTCGAATGCTACCAGGCAGGGGTGCTCTTCGCCCGCACCGAAGGGTTCATCCCTGCGCCCGAGACCTCACACGCCATCGCGGCCGTCATCCAGGAGGCCGAGAAGGCCAAAGAGGAGGGCAAGGAGAAAGTGATCCTCTTCAACTGGTCCGGGCACGGCCTGTTAGACCTGTCGGCCTACGACGCCTACTTCAGCGGCAAGCTGAGCGATTACCCGCTTCCGGACGAGGACCTGCGGAGGTCGCTGGCCGGCATCGCGAAGCTCCCCAAGCCGGCCAGGACCGCCTGAGGAGGCAGCGGAAGGATCGCCCTGGACATCGGTCGGAGCCACAGTATCCGCGTGGAGTACTATGAGGATCGGGGGGACGCCGCAGCCGAACTGCGCTGGAGAGCGGCAGGCCTGCCAAGGCGCATCGTGGCGCAGTGCTTTCTCTTCCCGGCGGGCGTAGAGACCCAAAGACCGCAAGCCACGGGCCGGTGAGCCCCGGATCACGCGGACAGGGCGCGGGCCCGCATAAGAGCCTCTAACAGAACCCCGCGTGACCCGCGTTGCGCCTCCGGCCGGGTGGCTGCAAGGAGAGGCGACGGCGACGTGCTCGGGTCGGGCACGGCAAGGAGCCTCGACGCCTCAGACGACGGCCCGAGGCGCAACCCAGAGGGACGGGCGTCCCTCGTCGCATGCTTGCGTCGCTCGGGCTTGGCGCATTGGTCTCCCATGCGCGTCGCCCTTGCTCCTTGGCCTGCGACGAGGTCCGCTCCGTCGCGGCCACGGGGGGTTCTGTTAGAGGCTCTAAGGGCTCAGACCCACGGGCAGGACAATGAGGGCGGAAGCGCGTCCTGCCACGGGGCTGCAGAGGCAGAGGGCTCCGGCGCCGGGGCCGCAGGCGCCGACGACGCTCCCTTCACGGCGGACCGGACGGCAGGCTTGACGTGCGTGAAAACGACCATCAATGCGACTGTGATCGCGATAAACTGGGTGGCAAGCAGGAATGCGCCGATCCGCTGGAAGGTGTCGCTGTCCCGGCACTGGTAGTAAAAGTAGACGCCGGCGATCAGTGTGAGGATGCCCAACGCCAAGGCGAAGTAGATGTTGGTCGTCATCCCGACCTGGTCAAGGACCTGAGAGTTCGTGACGGCGGCGGCCTTGACCGCGCTGTGGATGCTGGTCAGGATGCCGCCTGTCCAGATGGTGGCCGCCGTGCCCCAAGCGGCCGTGAGGAGGACGGCGGGGACCAGGCTCTTGCGGGCCACGAAGGACATGGCCAGGTAGGCCATGCAGGCCACCGAGACGGCGAAGACCACAGCCCTGTCGCCGGGCACGAAGTCCGCGCCGATACGGTAGGGCTTGACCCACCAGCCGCTCGACGCCGCGATGAGCAGGAGAAGGCATAGCGCCACGATCCCGACACCCAGCAACGCGTTCATGGCGTGGTACTCGTACTCCCCGGCGGCACCCAGCCACCCCTCGCCCGGCACGGCGATGAGGGGCCCGGCCGGCGCGGCCCGGGGGGCCGGGACGACCGGGAAAACATTCTGGCAGGCGGGGCATTGGCCGTCTCGCCCGACGTTCTGGTCGGACGTCTCAAGCCTCTTGTGACAGGACGGGCAGACCAGCAGGACCCTGGCCATCTCCTTCCCCCGTGCAAGAGCGCAAGAAGCGGCTTCCAGCACCCGCGCGCGGGCCGCCGGGCGGCTATGGGTATAGCCGACGCCGATGCCGATGTCAAGCTCGCCACAAGCCGAAAAAGGGAGCGGCCGGGCGCGCAGCCCGGCCGCTTCGACGCAAGGGAACGCCGCTACTCCCCGTAGACGAAGATGGTACGCCTGCAGTAGATGCCCAGGATGTTCAGTTCCTCCGAGTCCACATGGTGGATGCGGGTGATCTTGCCCTGGCTCATGGCCGCCGAGATGGACGCATCCCCCTTCGCCAGGAGGATGATGCCCTCCACCTCCGCCTTGCCCGTCTTGCTCGTGCCGACCGACGGATCGCCGACGGCCACGGGGCTCTTCGTCATCATCACCGGGGCAATCACGGCGCCGGCCGGAAAGGTGCAGCCCGCCAGCGCCACTACCCCCACAATAAGCAACCCGACAATCAGAAGGCCCTTCATCTTCCCGCGCCCTCCTCTCATAGAAAGGACGGTGCCGGCCGCACGGCGGTTCCTCGGCACCCAAGGCGATCGGAGCCATAGGGCCGGCACCCAAGAGCCGGCCGCTCCCCCTGTTGCCTCCCTTGGCAAGAACTCCCCCTCAACTTAAGCACCAGGATACCGCGCCCTGCACTCTCCCGTCAATAGCCATTCCGCACGCTCTCCGGGCGACCGCCGTGACCATCTTCGCAGAGAGGCAAAGACGCGGCGCGGCTGTGGTTGACAGGCCGCTGCGGCCAGACTATGCTGCAACTGCTCCGATATGCTCACCGGGAGCACGAACGCGGCGGGGCGGCGGGCGCGTGACATGGAAGGGGTGGCAATATGGTAGGCAGCGTCCGGAAGAAGCTCCTTTGGGTCCTCGTAGGCTTGGCGGTTCTGGGGGTCGTCGCGGGGGCGGTCATCATCATGCAGTTGGGCCGGATCGTGAAGGCCGGCGTGGAGACGGTCGGCCCGCGGATCGCGAAAGTGCCCGTGGTGGTGCAGGCCGTCCACGTTTCGCTCCTGCGCGGCTCGTTCGCCGTCGAGGGGCTCGATGTGGGAAACCCGGAAGGCTTCGACAGCCCCCATTCGTTCTCGGTGAGGAGGATCGCCGTGGACGCCAGGCTGCCGTCCTTCCTGAGCGACGAGATCGTCATCCCGTCCATAGTGGTCGAGAAGCCGGACATAACGCTCGAGCTGTCGGGCACGAGGACGAACATCGGCGAGATCCTCAAAAACGTGGAGAGGCCGCCGAAGGAGACCGAGCCGAAGCCCAAGAAGAAGCTCCGCGTCGGCGTCATCCTCATCGAGGGGGCGACGGTGACGATGGCGGGGCTGCCGGGGTCCCGGAGCGTGAGCCTGCCGCTCCCGAGGGTCGAGGTGACGGACCTCCAGACGGGCGGCCAGGCGGCCACGCCGCAGCAAGTGGTAAGCCGCACGCTGGCGGCCCTCTATGAGAGCGTCATCGGAGTGGCGGGGCAGGCGTTGTCTCCCGAACAAGTAGGCACGCTCAAGGGCGATCTGTCGGACGCTCTGAAGTCCGGGCGGCAGACGCTGGAGGCAGGGGGCAGGAAAGCCGAGCAGGCCGCCGGCCAGGTGCAGAAGGGGCTTGAGAGCATCTTCAAAAAGAAGTGACAGTCCGTCCGCCTTCCGCGTCCTGTGTTCCTTCGTCCCTGCGGCGAACGGCGGAGCCGCGGGCGCTCCCTATGGCGTGGGCGGCGCCACTGGACTTCTCCACGACCTGATGGCATACTTGCGGCTTCGCCATCATCTGTCGATCTCCCATGCTACCGAACGGCAAACGCGACCTTACGTCCGGGTCGTTGGAGTGGACCCTGTTCCGGCTTGCGGCTCCTGCGGCCGCCGGGATCATCTTGCAGTCCGCCTATAACCTGGTGGACGCCTTCTGGCTTGGCAAGGTCGGCAGCGTCGCGCTGAATGCTCCCGGGCTCACCGGCCAGATATCCTTCCTGGTCGTAGCGGCGGCCTTCGGGTTCAGTGTGGGCGGCACGGCCCTGACCGCGCAGTACACCGGAGCGGGGCGCCACAGCGACGCCGACCGCGCGGCGGCGCAGAACATGCTCCTGCTGTGCTTCCTCATCACGCTCCTGTCGCTGCCGACGATCGTGCTGACCCCCTTGGTGCTGAAGGTGTGCCAGGCACCCCCCGAAAGCGTGCCCGCCGCCACGGTCTACATGCGCATCTACATGAGCGGCATGCCCCTGGTGGCGTTCGTGACGGCATACGCCGGGGCGCTCCGCGCCCTGGGAGACACGATCACAGTGGTGATCATCACCGCTGCCGCGAACGTGCTGAACTTCGGCCTTGACCCGGTCCTGATCTTCGGGCTGGCCGGAATGCCGCGGCTCGGCGTCACCGGCGCGGCGCTCGCGACCATCATCAGCCAAGCGGTCGCTGCGCTGGTCTGCCTGGGCTACCTGCTGCGTGGACGGGCGGGGCTGCGCATCACGTGGCGCGACCTCAGGCCGGACTGGGACATGCTGGGCCGCACGCTGCGCATCGGGTTCCCGTCTGCGCTCGCCGGAGGGCTCAACTCCTTCGCATACAACCTGTTCACGGTCTTCACGATCAACCCGCTGGGATCCACGACGCTGAGCGCGTTCACGATAGGTTTCCGGGTCATCCACTTCTTCGACGCGCCGACGCAGGCGATGGCGGCCGCCACAGGGCCGGTCGTGGGGCAGGCCCTGGGCGCCGGGAAGGTGAAGCTGGCGCGCCGGGCGGTGTGGCTCAGCGTGCTGGTCGTGGGGCTCCTCATGGCGCCGCTGGTCATCCTGCTGGCCTGGCAAGGACAGTTCGTCGCTCGGTTGTTCATCCCCGACCCGGAGGTCATAGCGGAGACACGGCGGTTCTTTTTCCTGGTCCCCTCCTCCACCTACCTCTTCGGAGTACTGATGGTGCTCATGGCGGCGTTCTACGGCTCGGGGCACACGGTGCCGGCGCTCGTGGTGGCAATCACACGGGGGGTGGTCCGCGTAGGCATAGCGGTGCTGCTCGTCTACGTGGCGGGCGCGGGCAGCATCGGGGCGTACATAGGCATGGTGGCAGGCAACGTAGTGGCCGCGCTGCTTGCGCTGTGGCTCTTCCTCGCCGGAGGGTGGGAGACGGGCGTCATCAGACGACGCGAAGGCGCGCACGTGCCCCCGGAGGCCCCGGGTGCGGCGGCAGGATTGCAGCCGGATCGCCCGCCGGAGTAGGCGCTGAAAGGGCTGGCTTCCGTGGGGCTATTCCGCGGAGGACTTGAAGAGGTCTGGCCGTCCCGGGCCGGCGGCAACGGCCGCCTGCATCTCGGCGAGCGCCTTCTTGGCCTCCGGGCCGATAGCCGGCTCCTCGGCCACTTCGCGCAGGGCCGCGATGATGAACCGGCGCACGTAGTCGTCGGCGTCCTTGCCGAGCTTTGCGTAGGCGTCGGCGTGCTCGATGTAGTCCACGCCGATGCGGCCCAGCAGGGCCACGGCCTCCCCCATGCGGCGCTGGTTCGCCACGCGCAACGCCCTTTCATGCTCCTCGCGCGTGAGGCGCAGGGTCTCGACGGCCATGAAGGGGTTGAACGTCGTCTTCGTGCCGAAGTACGCGAGGAAGCGTATCGTGAACCTATCGTGACGCAGCAGCCAGGCGCCCTCGACGACCTGGTCGCGCACTTCCTTATAGGGATAGTCGAGGAGGCCCAAGTACTGGTACACATGCGGGTGGTCCAGGAAGACGTCCTTCTTCACGATGTCCGCCACCATCTCGCGGGAGGCCTTGGCCACGTCCATGACGCCATCCCGGTAGCGGCTCTCCCAATCGTTGGCCGCGGCGGAGCACATGGCCTGGGCCTCAGGGGAGAGAGAGGAACTTTTCCCCTGGAGCATCTGGTCGAACGCAGCGGCCGCTTCCTGCCGCACCTTGTCCGGATCGCCCTGCCAGTCGGCCGCCAGCGCCCTCAGGGCTGCCGCCTCCGCCCCGGCGAAGAACTTCTTGGCGTATTCCTTCTGGAGGGCCATAAGCTGTTTCCTCTCAGTGCCCTTGGGCTGGCCGGGGTGGCCGGCGGCAAGCCAGGCAAGGACGTCCGTGATGCGGTCCTCGACGAACGTCAGGTCCGGCTGGGCGCGCCGCTGCTGGACCATCTCGTCGAGGGTCTGTACTGCGCTTGGGGCCATGACGAAGTCGCTGGCGACCGAGCCGTCATCCTTCATGTGGGCAACGACGTCGCCAATCACCTGCCGCTGGGCGGAGACGGTGCCCCAATCGACGGCGCGGCGCAGGGCGAGGGCCCGGGCCATGCGGTCGTCCTGCTCGGGATCCTGGAGGAGCGTCTGGTTCAGGTAGAGGAACGAGTCCAGCGACCGGCCCTGGAGCACGGCCATTGCCTTGCGGCCGGCCTCTGAGTCCGGGCTCACGGCGTCCGCCGCCACGTTGCCCAGGAGCGTCCCAATGGCCCCCGTCAGGGCGTGCTGGATGCGCAGCGAGCGGACGACGTCATATACGCTGAAGATGCAGAAGGGAACGAAGACAGCGTAGAACAGCGTGGTAAACCACCGCGGCAGGAGCGGCCCTGCGGCGCGTTCCCGCATGGTGGGTGCTTCCTGTTGTCGCTCGATCCCGCTCAGTTCGCTCATCACGCAGGCTCAGCCGCTCAGAAGGGCACCATGGTTATGGCTTTGTGGATCAACATGATGGCGACGGCGCCCATCCCCACCAGGCCCATGCCGGCCCCGTAACCGGCGGCGAGCACGGGGGTGTAGTTGCCCCACCGTTCGCGCCCGAACACGCGCTGCATGTAGAAACGGCCCAGCAGCGCAGCCAGGAACATGGGGAAGCCGGACGCCGGGTCGCCCACAAGGCCCTGGATCGTGCCGTACAGGAACAAGGTGGGCGCACCGAAGAGCCTCATCACGGCGTAGACGGCGACGCCGTACACGGTCCCAGCCGAGATGTAATACCAGTTGATCGCCTTCAGGAAGAAGGCGTTGCCGGTCGTCGTCGCGGTCATCCAGAAGGCCTGCATGGTGGCGTCCTGCGGCCAGAAGCGCGACGCGTAGGGGTAGCTCTCCGGTATGTCGCTGATCCTGTAGAGGAAGGACCAGAAGAACAGGCCGGCCACCACGGCGATGGGGGCAGTGATGATCTGAGCCTTGAAGATGCTGGTGAACTTCGTGCCGGTCAGCTCGATCTCGCGGAAGTGGCGGGCGCCCCAGCCGGCGTCGTACATCGGCACGGGCGCGTACCAGATGTCCACGCCCTTGTAGCCGCTCAGCACAAAGGCCGCCTGCAAGGCGTAGGGGATGCCCACCTGGCTCCCCGTCAGGCCGTGCAGGCGGGCGCTCACGTAGGACATGATCGGCGTCCAGCCGAAGCCGAACGCCAGGAGTATCCACACGGGGAACTTCGGCACCAGAGCGTGGCAGAGCATGACCACCCAGAAGGTGCCGGCCAGGTAGAACAGCAGCGCCACGCCGATGGGCACGTCGCCGCGCCCCCGAGGCGGAGCCAGGGCGCTCACGGTGGTGGCCGTCCGCGTGCGCCGGGCGTTGATGATCTGCCGGATGGACGTGTAGAAGCCCAGTAGCGCAATGGCCACGGCGGTGCCCACGGTGAAGCTCAGCCAGAAGTCAAACGTGTTGGCCAGCCCGGTCTCGATGTAGTCCATGCCCGGCTGCCAGATCGTCAGGATCTTCATCCGGTACAGAATGGGGTTCAGGATCAGCCGGCCCACGACGCCGCCGGCGAAGCTGCCCACCACCATCCAGAACGGCAGCACGAAGCCCCAGAAGATGAAGCCGATGTCCGTCCCGATGGCCAGCGGCACGGCCTGGAACCAGGACACGTCCTGCAGTTTCGTAGTGAAGTCATAGAACGGCACCGGCAGCAGGTAGAGCGGCTTGCGCAAGAACACCCCCGAAAGCGTGGGCACCGCCACATAGATGAGCCCGAAGACGATGCCGACCGTGCTGCCGATGGAGAAGCAGCGCCAGCGCCACGTCTCCTCGTCGCTCTCGGCCAGCGCCGTCACGCCCTTGGCCGCAATGGGAGCCAGCGGGAAAGGCAGCCGCTCCACGTCGCTTGTGATCCGGAACAGGACGTAGCCGAGGCTGAAGAAGCTCAGCCGCCCCCAGATGATGAACAGCGCCATCAGGACCAGCGCGTATCCCCAGTCGGGGTGCAGGAGCGAACGCTGTGCGTAGGCCTCGCTGCCCGGAGGCGGGGCCTTCCAGTAGGGTATCTGGTTGGCCACCTCGAACTGGACGGCGGCGTCGCTGCGCACGAAGTACGTCATCCCCACGAACGTGTCCATCCACCAGCCGGGGATGGCTGTGCCGAGCACGCCGAAGGTCACGCTCCAGATGACGAACATCTCCTGGCGGGTCAGCGTGGTGCGACAGCGTTTGGCGACCTCCAGGAAGATGATCAGCGTCACCCAGATGGCCGGCTCGCCGAGCTGGCGCCCGAGCATGAGCCACATGAACATCGAGCCGGGCATGACGACGAGGGCGACGAAGAGCGCCGCCAGGAACGCCTTCATCCCCCATCCGTCGGCGAACTCGGTGGGCTCTTCCTGTTCGGCGCGTATCTGCAGATAGTCTTCCTGAGGCATCGCTTGCTCGCGTGCTGGTCCAACTGCCGCGCGGCCCTGGCCGCGCAGTCACCTCCGGGCAGTCCCCGGCCCTCCGGCAGCCCGGGGGCTAACTGCCCACGGCCGGCGTCGCCTGCCGCAGCAACGCCGCACCTTCCTCGGTAAGCCGCTTCTTGGCCTGCGGCGTGACCAAGCGCCAGATGAGGAGCTGCTTGCGCAGGTCCTTCAGGAAGCCCAGGTTCATCCGGTGCCAGGTCTGGAACTCGCCGCTCTTGCGCGTGATGGTGAAGAACAGGTACGTGATGTCGCCCTGCTCGGGGTCGGGTATGGCCGCTATCTTCACCCTCTGGCTGACGCCCATGTCCAGCGGGGCCACCCAGACGTCCGCCTCCAGGGAAAGGCGCTTCGTGCCCTCAACTTCCTCTTCGTAGAAGACCAGGTTGTCCGCCGTGAAGTTGCCCACGGCGTCCTCGTCGTTGCTCTCGAAGTACTCGCGCAGGTAGGACGTGACGCCGAGCGCCTCCTTCGAGCTGACGGTGAACGGGAACCATATCTCCCACACGTCCCCCGACGGCTTGGGGATCGTCATCTTCCGCGTCTCATCGGGGACGCTCAGCTTGCCCGCCATGCGGGCGGGATACGCCGTGGAGGCGAGGACGACCACGACGACCAGCAGCGCCGACCAGACGGCGCTCACGCTGGAGTAGTTGAGCGAGATGCCTTGCATCAGCGACGGCACGAGCACCAGGCCCTTGCTGATGACCTGGCCCATCAGGTAGCCGAGCATGGCGCCCATCACGGCGAACACGCAGCTTTCCGCAAAGAACAGCGCGGCAATGTGCATCGGCGCCAGGCCGACGGAGGCGTACGTCTTGATCTCGTTGATCCGCTCATAGACGGCGCCGAGCATCGTATTGAACACGATCAGAGCGGCGATGAGGATGGGCACGATGAGCCCCTTGAAGCCGCCCATGCTGAGCCGGCTGCGCGTGGCTACGCGATGCACCTTGACCGGTTGGTCCGGCGCGTCGCGGTAGGCGGCGTAGAGGGCCAAGTTGACGCGGCTGAGCAGCTTCTGGAGGTCCAGGCGGAAGGGCCTCAGCGCCTGCTCGGCCGCTGAAGCGCTCCCCGGCCCGGCAGGTATGGCCCGGATCGTGGCGCCCAGCTCCAGGTTCAACTCGTTCGGGATGAAGAGGACGCGATCCGGCTCCATGTGGATGTATTGCTCCTCCTCCTCCTTCTTCGCCGACTTGCGGTGGACGAACGTTTCGACGTCCAT
>Ga0315291_10009377_pt1 | contig 11990 bp, 23 predicted proteins | sample YL17G12_20_MG_FD_203070 | JGI IMG/M metagenome (GOLD analysis project Ga0315291, IMG submission 203070) | Sediment microbial communities from Yellowstone Lake, YNP, Wyoming, USA - YL17G12_20 | ecosystem: Environmental > Aquatic > Freshwater > Lake > Sediment | place: USA: Wyoming | collected...
GATTCACTAAACCCATTAGAGGTCCGGTCATACCACGGCCAATACCGCGAGCAATAGCTGTAGACAAGTGAACAAATGATAAAGCTCCCGAGCTTAGAGCATAACGGTTAGCTTTCCATAGGCCATAGTTAGCCCCGTCAATACCAAACACGTTGTTTGTATTTAGGATATACTTAAGTCCTTTATGTTCAACTCCCTTGAAGCCTTTACGATAGATTACATAAGTGGTGCTATCAGATAGACCAGTTACAGAAGCTAGGGTTAGAGTGATACCGCCATCGTTAGTTGTTCCGCCGTCAGAAGAACCAATAACAACTGCTTTAATCTCAGTAGTTAATACTAAGGTTGTAGAAGTGCTGTCGTAAATGTCAATTGGCATTCCTTCACCACCCAGCCAGTTAAATGCTGCGGACTGGGCTGCCGTCATTGAAACTTGGATTGCGTTTAAACGTGCGGTAGCGCCTGCAAATTCGTGTCCTACGCCACCATACCAGTGAATACCTTCTAACATGTGTGCAAAGCTCTTGCTGAGGCTCTGAACGATGTGTCCGGTAGCGTCGATGAAAGCTTGTGCTCCGCCAGTTGCGCGAGACAGAACCGAGTAGCTTAACCAGCTGCGTCCTGAGTAGGCGCAAGCTTGAATTTGAGCTTGTTGAATTACATGTCCAACGGGTGCATTAAGAACTAGCACGTTGTCGCTTGGTCCATGACAGGTAAAGCCATGATCCATCGACAAGATAACTGGCTGAATAAACACAGAGCCAGATTTTTGGTTGTTTTGAACAAAAGGAATCTTGCTCATGATTGGAGTCATTTCAGGGATAAGATTTTGCATCTTATCTGCATACTGAACTCTAAAAGCGGCATTCAAAGTGCCAAGGGTCTGGGTAGATATAGACATAACTTAATCTCCTTTAAGATTATTTTTATTGAACAATTCGCAATTTGAGGCAAACTATGCCTTTATCTGTTGCGTTTACAAAGGTATCTGCGTCGATATTAAAAGCGCCGAATACATGACCTGTAGGAGCTATTATTACATTGTCAGTTCCAATTGCTAACTCGGTAGCACCAGAAACGATTAGATTTGACGTTGCACCTAAGGACATTGGGTTTGGAAGCTTGACATTTACTTCACTGTTCCAGCCAGCTGCACTAGTTTTAATAGCGCCTGTTCCAGGTATTACAGTAACTTCAACTGAAAGAACATTTTTAATGTTTAGTCCGCCTACTGCGAATCCTAAACCATAACCAGCTGCATCGTCTCCAGCTGTAGTCTCTACGTCCTGTAGAGTTGCCATAAAGTTCTTAATTCCAGTAGACAGAATCTGCAACTGCGCTGCAGATTGTGCATAGGGATTAACTACAAAGCCTGTAGGAGGAGTTAAAGTGTTGCCTAGTGCGTCTTGTACAAGTAAATTACAAATAGCGGCTGTAGGGGGAACAAAAGTGCCAGCGCCAATGTAAAGAAATACTTTATCATTAACACAGTCTTGAGCACTACATAACGTGAATCGGTGCCCATTGGCTCCATCAGCTTCTGCTTTGAAAATGAACTCTACTACTGTGTAGTTTTGTGCATTTGCCATAGCTTCGTTATCAAAACAAGGTTGAACAGTCATTTGAAACTCCTTTTTAGAGAATTACTCTAAGTTTCAAACACACGATGCCTTTGTCAGCAGCGTGAACAAGGGTATCTTCATCAACATTGAAGGCTCCAAACACTTGACCAGTAGGTGCAAGCATTAGGTTATCTGTTCCGATAGCTATTTCAGTTGTTCCAGTTACGATAAGATTAGAAGTAGCTCCTAAACTCATTGGATTAGCTAAACGTAACATTGCTTCACTATTCCAGCCGCATCCACCAGGAGCTAGTGCTCCAGAACCTGCAATTATGCTGACTTCAACAGAAAGAAGATCTTTAATCTTAACTCCGCCTACTGCAAAACCTAAGGAATAACCAGCTGTAGTCGAAGAATCAACTAAAGTAGCCATGAAATTCTTAATACCAGTGCTTAAAATTTGCAATTGACTTGCAGATTCAGCATATGGATTTTGAACAAATCCGGTAGGTGTAGCTAATGAAGTATCCAAAGGATCTTTCACTAAAGCATCACAGATTGCTACTGTTGGAGGAACAAATGTCCCGTCGCCGATATACATAAATGCCTTAGCATCTACGCAAGCTTGTTGAGCAATCAACACAAACTTGTGACCATGAGTGCCAACAGCTGCTGGCTTGAAAAGAAACTCCAACACGGCGTAGTTCTGAGACTGCGCCACTGCAGAGTTATCTGTTATTACTTGAATCATAACAAAACCTCCTAAAAAATTAAAAAATTAACTGCGATTTCCATATCTTAAACTTCTAAAATAGGCGTCCTGACCCATTTTCTGTTCGGGTTGCTTGGGTTTTGAAGTTTGCTCTTGTTTTCCGGCTGGTTGCTTGGGAAAAGGAGTGTTGTTCTTCACTTCTGCAACAGATTCTTCTCGTAATTGAGCTAAAAGCTCCTTACCGAGTATCGTCTTTATTCGCTCAAGCCCTAACTTAGGTAATAACTCTGAGTAGGACTGGAGAATATCACGCTCAACATGTTTGGCAGCTTCATCTACTGTCATTTCGATGTCGTTCTCAGCTGCGCCTAATAGCTCCTGGGCTATCATCTTGAAGGATAGTGCTGTTTTTGGCATATTTGTCTTGGCCAAAGCATCTACCATCTCATTTTCATACTTTTCAACTTGTTGTTTGACAGCGGCTTCTTGTTTTTGTTGCTCCGCAGACTTCTTCTTGTTGTTTTCTTCAGCTTCTCTCGCTGCTTTTTCAGCCTTAAGCTCAAGTAATTCGCGTTCACGGGGGTCTAACTGCTCTTCCTTCACAAGATCAATCAATCTATCTTCCAGAATCGCGCGTATTTCAGTGCTATTTTTGCCCTGTTTCTTGAGTGCGGTAACCAAGTCACCACTGTCAAGTAGTTTTTTGAAGCTTTCGGTCTCAGAACTCATTTTCTTGGCATTCTCAAACTTACCATTAGCGGCTTCATTAATACTCGCTAATCTTTTCAATTCAGAGTAGCTAAGTTCTCTTTCAACGCCATTTATCTTAACTTTTTCCTTACGCCCATCCAGTATTTTCTGGATATCAGCCTCAGAAATCTTGGAAAGGTCTAAACTCGATGCGGGTGTCTCGGAGGTATTATCAGAGGGGATCGAACCTTCTGTAACGCCTGGAGAGGTAGTTACAATATCTGTCATGGGGAAACTCCTTAAGAACACTTGGTTTAGTATGTGATTATACTAACTCACTAATTATAGCATAGTTTGTGTATAAATGCAAATTTGACACTTAGTTAGATGTTAAATGTTCATAATACATTGAAATAGTTAAAATAGTTGTTGCAATTGATGTGCCAATGTCATACGATGTTTTTAGTGCCTATCCGTGATAGGTGCTTGTTGAAACCTTTATCTCTTGACAGGAGATTTGTATGAGAAATTTGACTTTGGTTTCCAGTGCCTCTAATGATACGGCTTTAGAAGTATTATTCCCTGTAAATTCCATCAATTCTATTGATGCTCGAAAAGTATGGAAGTTTATAGAGAGTAAACAGAGGTTCGCTGACTGGATTAAAAACCGATTGGAAGACTTCACAGAAGGGGTTGATTTTATTGTTCATAAAAATATGACGCAGTTAAATCAAGTAGATACAATTGATTATATTCTGACGCTCGACACTGCGAAACATATTTGTATGTTAGAGCGCAATGCGAAAGGTAAGGAGCTACGTCAATACTTCATCAATTGTGAGAAAAAGTTGCAAGAAAACAGTGTCATACTCCTAAAAATAGTAGATATAGTGCAAAATCTATCTTTATGTTTCGTGGATTTGAGCAATAGAATGTTGAATTTAGAGACTAATCGAGAAGTAGTAACCCCTATAGCAGCTAAACAGGAGGTTGTATACAAAAGAATTAAAGATTTCGGTAAAGAACGCGGACACTTTGTTCCATTACCTCTTGCTCAGGAGTTTGGTAGAAAATGTGTTCAGAGATGCAAGGATTTAAAATTAGATGTAAAAACTTGTAATGACTCCTTATACCCTAACCCCGTGAATATCTATCCAGAACAAGTATTAATTGAGGTATTTACAGAACACTTCTCAAAGCAAGCTTAATCTCACCTTACAGAACACTTAATTCGCAGTTAAGTGTCTTATAGTATATCTTACAGTAACAATTCATAGTTAACATATATTATAATATACATAGTTAATATCAAATATACATTTATAATTCCGAGTTCTTTTCCCAGTGTTCGACTACTGGAGATTAAAGTTCTTAAAAGTTTGGTTATTGTATTAATATAATAGTTATTATATAGTTATTATATAGTTAACTATATAGTTACTTTGTATTGACTGTTGATCATTAATAAAACCTTCTTAAAAGTATTATACACATATTACCAAACGTTGTCAAGTTTCTAAAACTCACTTCGCGTTAACTTATATAACTACTTATTATTACTATAATACTGTTATTTTATTCTCCAGTAGTCGAACAGTCGGAAGGAACCTCGAACCTCACTTTATAGTTAACTATATAATACTATTAAAGTAACTATATAATTAACTATAATACTGCAAAAAACCATTGACATGAAACTTAGATTCTGCTACTGTAATAAATGAAAGGAGGATCTGATTATGTTTAAGAACACAGTTTCTTGGCTCAACATGTTTCTGGCTGATTGTTATATAAGACTTGTCCAGTTGAAGAGAATGGCTGTAGAGTATTTTGAGCTTGTTTCCTTCGCTGCTTTGGTGTCTCGGAAGTATAAGATTAGTCCATGGTCAAATAAAGCTCTATTTGAGGCTATACAGACCGAACAGGACTACTTGGCTAAACGAACCAGACCAACACTTGTTAAAAGGAGTTCCAAATGAAAGTATCAGAATTTAAAGCTCTTATGTTAACTGTTATTGAAGATTGTGATAATAATGACGCTGATGTTTGTATTATACTGAATGACGATGAAGGTAAGCCATACGAGTGTATAGTGGAAGATATTGTGTTTAATGGTCGAGATGTGATTATTACATAAAGGAAGTACAGAGCATGTCTAAATATGGCATTCCATATAAAGGGTCTAAAGGAAATATAGTAGAGAAATTTATACATTTGTTTCCAAAAGCTGATAATTTTTACGATATCTTTGGAGGCGGGTTTTCTGTTACTCATTGTATGTTATTGAAAAGATGTGAAGATTATAATACTTTTCATTTTAATGAGATTAACAATCAACTTCTACTTCTAATTAAAAACGCTATTAATGGAGAATATGATTATATAAACCTTCCGAAGTGGGTTAGTCGAGAAGAGTTTTTTGATAAAAAAGATAGCGATCCGTATATTAAGTATATATGGAGTTTTGGTAATACTGGAAACAGCTATTTATTTGGAAAAAACATCGAAAAATATAAAGAATCTATACATAATGCAGTGGTTTTTGGAGAGTTTGACGCTTTATCTACAGAAGTTTTAGATCGGGATAGTTGGGATACTGATAACTTTAAAGAGAGACGTCTATTTGTACGACATAAAATTGAAGAATATAGGGTTACAAAAATACCGTTGATTTTACATCAGTTTTTACATACGGAGCAGTTACAGCAGTTGGAGCGGTTGGAGCAGTTGGAGCAGTTGCAGCAGTTACAGCAGTTGGAGCGGTTGGAGCAGTTACAGCAGTTGCAGCAGTTGCTGCAGTTGGAGCGGTTGCAGCAGTTGCAGCAGTTGGAGCGGTTAGATAAACTTAAAGGGACGGCTTTAGACTACAGGAAGGTCTGTATATTACCTAATTCTGTAGTTTATTGTGATCCTCCTTATAAAAACACGTCATCTTATGGGTCTATTTTTAACACAAAGGAGTTTTTAGATTGGGCAGCAGGACAAGAAAACCCTGTTTATATATCCGAGTATGAAATACAAGATAGTAGATTTGAAGCAGTGTTTGAAATTAAGAAACGTGCTTTAATGGATAATTCAAAAAAGAGTTGTAAAAATAAAATAGAAAAAATATATTGGAATAAAAAGAGTTTAAAATAAAGATAGATATACACTTGAAACTATCTCAGCGGCTTATACTGAGTTTAAGTCTAATTAAGGGAGATATCAAAATGAGAATAGAAATAAGAAAACTTGCAGAGGCTGGTTACTGGCAGGCAATGAAAGGGTTAACCCTTAATAAGATGCAACCATTATATAATATGCCGAATGTGGCTGAGAAATTGTGCAAAGCTACTTCTGGAAGTCATCGCAAGTTTTTGCGTCAAATAATGACATGGTGGCAAATGAAGCTGCCAAGATATATCTGGTCTGAATTAGATACCTATAAAATTGCAACTACCCGTTCCAGTGGCTCAACCATGCACAATATTCATAAAGGGGTTTTAACTCAGTCCGACTTTGTGCGAGACATTCCAGATACTTGGTTATGGGATTTGAACAGAGCTATTGAACAATATCAACAAGGTAACATAGAAGTTGAGGATGTTAAGACGTTGTTACCAGAAGGATATTTACAAGAGTCAGTGTACATGTGCAGTTATGAAACTTTGCGAACTATTATTTTAGATAGGCGGACGCACAAGCTACCTGAGTGGAAGTTTATTATCGGTAAGATTTTATCACAAGTGGACTATATCGACTTACTACCAGGGAGAAATATAAATGACTAATTTAGCTCTTGTTCCAAACAACGGTTTTGTAGCACCTCGCTTTATTGAGGAGTTAGGTTGTGAAGGTTTAACTTTACATGAAGTGGCTAAGAGTTTAGAGATTCAATTCTGTCATGCAAAAGAAAACCTAATGAAAAATATTAAACATTACAGCGGAATCGAAGTTTCGATACCGTCGAGTAATCCCGTCAACCCTATAACCAAATCATATGTGTTGAGCACAGATGACGCTAAATTGTTTGTATCTTCATATCAAAACGATATAGGGTTCGCTTACCGCAAATTCCTTATTCAGTGTGAGAAAGCTTTACTAACACCAAAACCAATTAAACTACCTACACCTGTAGAATTTGCTAAGCTGCTTTTAGCTTCTGCGGAGAGGGAAGAACATTTAACGCAAGCTCTACAGACTTCACAAAGTAAAAACTCCTTATTAACAAGGGAAGTTAAAAAACTTAGACTGAACCTACAGGGCAAAAATGAATTTATGAGTATCTCACAATGGAAGGCAGCACTCCGTATAAAGTCTAAAAAGAATACTAATAGTCTGGTCAGAGATCTAAAACTTCAAGGTAAAGATAATTATGAATTAAGAATGTTAGGCGAGTGTGACTTTCCGACGGCATGTTTTAAAGTAGAGTTTTTAGAAGAGCAGGCTGTATTTATTGACAATTATTTTGAGATCTAGAACAAGTCCTCAAGGTTAAGCGGTTTTTTGTTAGGCTTATAACTCTCGAGCGTCTCTCGCTTCTCAATCTCTTCTGCAGTGGTTAGCTTACAGATACTTAAAAACCACGTTTTAAGTGTCGCAGGGGACTGCTTAGCGTAGTAACCCAACTCAACGTCACTTAACTTCTTAAAGAACTGATAAAGCTTGCCACAATCTCTCCTGGAGTAGGCTGCAGTAAAGAATAGCTCGGCCAACTGAGGTGCACTCATCTTAGCCGGTTTACTCTTACCTTCTCGATACGTCTTGAGGATAGCGTCGGGATGATAACAAAACCCAAAATCAACCTCTCCTAAGCCATTTTTGAGGATATAAAAATAGTGCTTGCGATTAATAGTGCTCACTTTGAAGGCTCCTTACCTGCTGATACACTGAAGGTCGTGTCTCCGGTCCAGCGAACACTTACCCTTGCAGACAGCAGCTTTTCCATCATGTCCTTACACTTAGGGCACATGAGGGACATGATCCGTGTCTCGTTAGTTATCAAAACATCTTCCTCGATGTGCATACAAGACGGGCATTTTAGGTCAAATATGGGCATAATTAAAACTCCACTCGTAAACCAAACTTAACAGTTGGTATTTGTTTGATATTATTTAGATCAACTTCTACTCCGACAAGCCCTAAGATAGGTAACCCGCCTAAACGAACACCTAAAGTTGTCTCGAAGATGTTCAGATTGGTAAGAAGGTCGAAACTATAGTCCGAAATACTACTACTTTTTTCTATTCTTTTAGAGGCGGTCTGCTCGGCGACTTGTTCTACAGCGCGTTCAACTTGTTTATCAGAGGCTATCTCATGTGACCTATCTACTTCGCGCTCAATCACAGTCCCATCAACTTTAACAACCTTTATCTTTTCGCGGTATATTATTTTTTCTTGCTCTATAACCTGCACTTTAAATACGTCGCGATATTCGACCTTAACTACTTCTTTTGTCTCAATGAAATCCCGCTTAGGCATGATAAACGTCCCAACTACAACTCCGATAACCACCCATTTTACAAAAGAAATGTCCATAATCTATTCTTTCTCCAGTAAAGTTGCATCGCTTTCACATTGCATTATAGTCTCAGCTCCAAAAGCTGGCATTCCTTTTCTATTGGCAACACCGAGACGTAATGCTTCCGCTTGATTGATATACATATCACGGGCATTCTTGGTAATGTATTTTTGCATCTTAACTACTCCGCCTTTAAAAGCGTTACCAATGAGATTAAGGTAGATATCAGAAATTCTTTTTAATTCTGTGGTGTCTACTTCAATATCCTCGACGTGCCCCCGAGTGCCGCCACTTGCTTTATGTAACATTAGCGTCGCGTGCTTAGTCATGAATCGATAGTCGCCAGCGGAGAATATAAGAAGTCCTGCAGACATTGCCTTGGAAGCGCAACAGGTTACAATTGTTTTACCTCGACGCTTAGCAGACATTAGTAAATCATACATTCCAATCGAGTTGTAGGCATCTCCGCCATAACTATCTACAAGTATTACAAAAGGAGCAGAGGACCTCGCTAAACTTCTCTCCAAAGCTGCTGCAAACTCAAGAAACGATTCAGAATTAAACTTTTGTAGTATAAACATGATCATCTACCTCCTTAGTGTATCATACACGCTTAAAATATATTTGTCAAGAGAGGCTCAAATAGCTTGACACTGGACTTCGACTGTGATAATGTAAAGACAGAGCAATCAAGCTCTGGGAGGTAATAGTTTATGAAATTATTTTTTGGATTGTTTGCTAGTCTTTTTGTTATAACTTCTTGCGCTTCTACTAACGTAAGTATTAAAGATGATAATATTACGATAGCTAATCAAGACTTACGCTCAATGGTATATGGCTCCTGTTTTCAGGCTATTAAAGGCGTTAATATGGAGATATGTTCTTGTGTGGAGAAAGGTATGGTTAGACGTTTTCGCAGTGAGGATAACATGACACCTCCACAAATGCAGAAGTTGGGTTCGATATACTTTGGTGAGGCTATGAATGAGTGTGTAGTCGCCTGGAAAGATAAACAACTCGAGGAGGCTATTAAGTCTGGTAAAGGTGGGGAAACAGCTTCTAATAGTGAAGAAAGATTAGATGAGCAAGCCAAATCACGTCAGAAAGTAGGGGGATAAATAAAGTGGCATTTAGACTATTTGATTATATCTGCGAGAAGTGTGAACATATAGAAGAAGATGTTATGGTAGATATGGAAAATCCGGAAGCTGAAATTCCTTACTGTGGAGACTGTCATCAATCGATGGTAAGAAGAGTTGCCTGCGCTAAGGCACCTTTAATGAAGGGTAAGACTGTTAGTGGTAGTAGTCCAAGGCGGGTAGAAATTACTTGGCAGGACGCAGAAGGTAGAGCGCTTAAGAAAGAAAACGCGACACATAAGTTGAAAGATGGTAACGGAATATCTTATTAGAAGGAGAAGTATCACATGCCAGTAGTGACAGTTAAGTTTAATTTACCTGAAGAGAAGGAAGAATTTAAACGCTCGCATGAAGGCTCAGCGTATTACTCAGTTATTATAGATTTACTTGATTACATTAGAAGTGAGACTAAATATACAGACAGAGAGACATTTACTGTAGATGAAATCAGAGGAACTATTTATGACCTACTGGAAACTAAAGGAGTGAACATACATGGAGACTATTAAAAAAGGGGATACTGTTCGATTTACTACTGGACAAATAGACTTGGTTATTGAGTCTTTACCCGCTACTTTTAACGAAACTCAACAACCTATCTTATTGCTACTACAAACAAAAGGCTGGCAAACATTCGATGCTTCGCTTCGCTGGAGCCCTCCTAATGGGGACTTTAAGGACTTAGATATAGTGGAGGTAATTGAATAATGAGAGTAGAAATATTGCCTATTGCTTTTACAGTCGAGAATACATTAGACTATATAGAATATCTTTATGCAGGAGATATAGCCGACTTAAATAATGAGATATCTATATCTATCAGGCATGGTAAGTATACTGCAGAAATAGAGTTGGATGAGAAGACAGATTGGGATAGTATTTTGTTTTACCTACAGCGTAAAGGGTATGATACATTAATAAAAGAAGGAAATATCCTTAGAGTATCATGGAAAAGGAGTGTAGTATAATGACTTATGGATTGTTTACAAATAAAGATAATAATGAGTTTAAATTAGTAGCCACCTGTTCAGACTACAAAACAGGTAAAGATATCTTCGTAGAGTGTCCTTCAATAGTGCTACTTGCCAGCTTATGTGACATGCAAATCAATACCAGTGGTTACTATAGTCCTATAGATACAGAAGAAACATTTAACACTGAAGGAGTAAACGTATAATGGGAAGCAAAAACTTCGAGAATCAGATTCATAGGATAACTGCACTAAGTGAGCGAATTCGTAAGACATTGGAAGGAGAGACAGTAGAAACAGTTATTGCAGTTCTGACACACGCACTATCCTCGACGCTCAAGTTTTGCAAGGACGACGTTAAGGTGCCGGATGGGGACTTAGGATTTATCGTAAACACGGTCCTCGACTCCATGTTAAAGGCCACTGAAATTGGGTTACCTATCGAACTGGCAGCAGTATTAGGAAAAATGCCAAATGAAGATGCTAGCGAAGAAAAATGACTCGAGTCGCGACTACGACCTATGGGAAGTGTATGAGGACGGGGAGTTAAAGACTGTCACTTACAGACCCCATTTCTACGTCTCAACATTTCTTAGCATCTGGAAGTCAAGCCCTCGGACCATAAATATGGATACCGAGACAAAAACGATTTTTATTTATACTAAAGGAGAGTTGTATGGTTAATAACTTACGGATGAAGGACTTGTGGAAAGTAACACAGAACATTAAACCACTGGCAGGAGATAGCGACGATACGCTCTACACCCTGGAAGGTGTGCGAGGGTTTATAGAAAATAGCGAGAGTCAGGGTTGGATGTGTCTAATAGATGAAGCTCACAAGTGTTTGGAGATATTTACGACAAGGAGATTATCGTGAAAACAGCAGAAGAGTTAAGGTCTGAGGCGTTAGCGGCTCAGGTAAACGTAGTAGAAAATGATAAATTGGCGGCGGTAGTAGGGATTGAGAATGCGGCAGCGGCTGGTAGGTTTTTTACGCGCGTATGGTTTACGACAGATGAGAGTAGAGATCAGCTATCTTCGTTTTTGGAGGGGTGTGGCCTCCAGGTAGAGTATCAAGGAGACTTTTTAAGGGTAAGTTGGTAGTAAAATGCACTACTTAGAGGCTTAGGGTAGGTATATGAGCGTTAGCGAATAGACCGCCCAAGCTAGAGAGCCTATTAACAATAACACATCACGCGAACAGTGGTTATCTATACACACCTAGCACATCTAAACACACAGCACAAACATATCCTACAGCCCCAACAAGCTTGTAATGTGGTACAAAACGTGCTATAATGGAGGTTAGTAGTCCCGAGAAGTTAAGCATGAGTGTAGCGAGGGAATTCTTTGTTCCCTTCTTTATTCCCAGACCGAACTCTAAACAGATAAAACTCTAACTTCTTTCGTTTTCCGT
>Ga0315291_10009378_pt1 | contig 11989 bp, 7 predicted proteins | sample YL17G12_20_MG_FD_203070 | JGI IMG/M metagenome (GOLD analysis project Ga0315291, IMG submission 203070) | Sediment microbial communities from Yellowstone Lake, YNP, Wyoming, USA - YL17G12_20 | ecosystem: Environmental > Aquatic > Freshwater > Lake > Sediment | place: USA: Wyoming | collected...
CGCTGAGCCCAGTCGCCCGCGGGTCTCACGGGGAAGCCGCCTGGGACCGAGCTCGATCTGGCTCGGGAATCGTGGAAAGTGAGGGCCGTCATGTTCGGGCCAAAGACGATCTCCTCCGGTCGGCGCGCGTGGAAGAGGTCCGCGAGCGCGCAGCGCGCCTCCAGGACCGTCTCATCCGTGCGCCGGCTGTGATGAAAGGAGCCGTGGGTGTTGGCGTTCTCCGTCACCAGATAGCGCGCCATCGCCCCGATGACGGAACCGTGGACCTACGTCCCCCCCGGCCCGTCGAAGAAGACGATGGGCCAACCATCGAGCTTCCTCCCCAGCGCCGGAAACCCCGCGCGTAGGGACACGATCGCTTCTCTGTCGAGCGACATCGCTCCGTCCTCCTCGCGACCCGTGCCTGCCACGCCACACATCGCCACCCTGTGTGATCCAGGGAATCCGATTACCCCAGCAAGCCCTGTCGAGATTCTACTCCCTCCTCTCTCACCCCGAGGCCCCACCCAGGCTGGCCCGTCCGAGGCGTCGAGGGTCGCCTTCAACTCTCGCCCCGCATCGGCTTCCCCGGCGGCAACGGAGGGAGGGCCCGCCGGGGTCGCTCTGGCCCGGAGCGGGCCGTCAATCCGCGCCAGCGTACGGACCCCGGCCGAGTGCCTGCGCCGCCGCGCCCAAGGATCCTCAGGACAACCGCTTTTGGTTCTGCACGGCACGGAGGTGACCGCACATCGGAGAAGTGGCGTCGGCCGGGTTGACAGCCGGGGCGCTAGATGCTAGGATGCCATAGAGTGACTGTTGTCCTGAAAGGGGCAAACCTACCTCAAGGTGGGTGCGCAAAGCCGCGGGCCCACGAGTGGGTGGCCGGGTTCCCAGGACCGCGACGGTGACCCGATGCTCTCTTAGGTGCCACGGATCTCGAGGCTTGGCAATGCCACAGCATGGACAGGTGTTGACGGGAAGCGGGACGGTCAAGAGCAGGAGGAGAGAGTCAATGGCCGTTGGCCTGTGGCGTGAGGGCGACGCGGCTCCTGGAGGAGGAAGAGTACAGGCTTGCCTAGGAGGAGGCCATGCGACCCCCAGAGAGAACGTACGAGGAACTGCTGGCCGAGTACACAGCTAGAGATGCACAAGGCATTCCGGTGTCCGTGCGCGAGCGCTACGAGAAATCCCTCACTCTGCTGCGCTCCCAGCTTCGTCGGAAACCGCACTCCCGGCGGATCGGTCAGATCCTCCTGGAGATGGGCGCGATCGATCAGGAGGCGCTCGGGAAGGCCCTCGGCCAGCAACTCGAGGAGGGAGGCGGCCCGCTGTTGGGAGAGGTGCTCCGCAAGCACGGTTGGACCGACGCCAAGGCCATCAGCAACGCCGCCAGGAGACAGGCGGGCGATTCGGGGCCGGGATGAGGGTCAACCCACCCACCGATTCGCCCTCGCCCGGAGATAACGGGAGCTCGCCGAGACGCGCGGCGCGCTTCGGACCGGACTTTCCGCTGGACCGTCCTCTGCCTACTAACTCCCGCTGTTCGTGATCCGGCCCGTGTCCCACACGAGCACTGTACCATCCCAGGATCCGGAGGCGAGTCTCGCTCCATCCGGGCTGAAACCCAGGGAACTGACCCAACTCGTGTGAGAGACGAGAGTCTTCATGAGTTCCCCTGTGCCGGCATTCCACAGCACAAGCGAGCCGTCCGAGGAACCGGAGACGACCCACGTTCCATCCGGGCTGAACGCGATCGAGGTGACCCATCCACCGCGTCCCTCGAGCGTCCGCAGATTCTTTCCGCCGGCGACCTCCCACAGCCTGACCGAACGGTCCCAGGAACCGGAGGCGACGGTCCTGCCGTCGGGACTGAAGGCCACGCAGTCCACGGACCAGGTGTGCCCGCTGAGCGTGGCCAGGGCGGCGCCAGAGGCAACCTCCCACAGCCGCACAGTGCCATCCTGCGAGCCTGATGCGAGGGTCTTCCCATCGGGGCTGAACGCCACGGCCAGGACGTAGGCGATGTGACCGGTGAGCGTGCGCAGGGCCTCCCCGGTCGACACATCCCATAGTCTGACAGTCTCATCCCCCGATGCGGAAGCGAGCATCGTACCGTCCGGGCTGAACCCCACGGACTCGACTTCGCCCGCGTGACCGGTGAGGCGACGCACGACCGTCCCGCTTGAGGCATCCCACAGGAGAACCGCCCCGTCCGCTGCTCCCGAGGCGAGGGTCTTGCCGTCCGGGCTTTGGGCAACGCTCTTGGCAGAGCCCGTCTGCCAGAGCGACGCCCCCGACGTTCCTGTGGACGCGAGGTTCCACACCGTGATCGAACCGTCGAGGCACCCGGTGACCAAGTTCTTCCCGTCGTGGCTGAAGTTGAGGGACAGGACGTGATCCGTGTGCCCGCCGAGGGTGGTGATCAGCCCCTCATCCTGCGCACCCCACAGTCTGGCCGTTCCGTCCCACGACCCCGACGCCACGCGGCGCCCATCCGGGCTGAACCGGACGGAACTGACGCCCCACGTATGTCCCACGAGGAGACGAACCCGCTCCCCGCTTGCCACGTCCCACAGCCGGATCGTCGCGTCCCACGACCCGGTAGCCAGCCGCATCCCATCCGGGCTGAAGGCCACAGACGCGATCGAGTCCGCGTGACCCGCCAGGGTTCGGACAAGCTCACCTGACACGGCATCCCACAGCTTGGCGGTGCCGTCCGCAGACCCTGAGGCCAGCAACCTCCCATCCCCACTGAAAGAGACGGCGAGCACAGCGCCGGTGTGCCCGCTCTGCATGCGTACCTCTTCCCCCGTCGCGACATCCCACAGCCTGACCGTCGCATCGCCGGAGCCCGAAGCGACGAGATTCCCGTCCGGGCTGAACGCGACGCACGTGACCCCCTTGCTTTGCGCCGCAACGCTCCGCACGGCTCCGCCGGATGCGACATCCCACAGCCTGATGGTGCCATCCCACGACGCGGAAGCGAGCCGCGTTCCATCCGGGCTGAAGGCGACGCAGGTCACCACGGCGGAGTGTCCGGCCAGGGTGCGCACGGCCGTGCCATCGGTGACATTCCACAACCGGATCGTCGTGTCGTCGGATCCCGAGGCAAGGAGCTTGCCGTCAGGACTGAAGGCGACGGAGCGAACCCAATCCGTGTGTCCCGCCAGAGTGCCGGTGCTCTCTCCCGTGGTCGCGTCCCACAGCCGGATCGTCTTGTCCAGAGACGCCGAGGCAAGCCTCTTACCATCAGGGCTGAAGGCGACGGAGTTGACGCCCCAGGTGTGACCGACCAGGGAAAGGATCGCCTCCCCGGGTCCGACATCCCACACCCGGATCGAGTGGTCTTTGGCGACCGAGGCGAGCCTCTTTCCGTCCGGACTGAAGGCGACGGAGAGCACCCCGTCTGCGTGCCCCGCAAGAGCGTGCGTGACCTCTCTGGTAGCGACGTCCCATAGCTTAACGGAGTGGTCGCCGGAGCCCGACGCCATGGTCTTCCCATCGGGACTGAACGCGACCGAGTAGACCGGACCACGGTGAGCGACGAGCGAGGCCGTCTGCTCGGCCAGGGCGACGTCCCACAGCGCGATGGTCGAGTCGTCGGATCCCGATGCCAGGAGCCCTCCATCGGGGCTGAAAACGAGGGAGCGGACCGGCCGCATCTGCCCCAAGAGGAGGTTCCTCGTCTCTAGGCTCGAGGCGTCCCACACCACGACCGCTCCGGCATCGGATCCCGAGGCGACGAGCTTCCCGTCCGGGCTGAAAGCGACGGACCGGACCGAGGTCGTCTGCCCGACGAGTAGACCGACCTCCTCTCCCAAGGCGATGTCCCACAGCCGGACCGCCGGGTCGTCGGACCCCGAGGCGAGGCGTTCCCCATCGGGGCTGAAGGCAACGGCACGAACCGAGTTCGTCTGCCCGCCGAGAACGGTCTCCGCGCGTCCGGTGGCGACGTCCCACAACCGGATCGAAAAGTCTTCCGAGCCGGAGGCGAGGAGCTTCCCGTCTGGGCTGAAGGCAAGGCAGGTGACGTCCCGAGTATGCCCAACCAAGAGGCTCACGAGCTCAAGGGTGTCGCTCTGCCTCAGTTCGACACCGATCGACGTCGCCACGGCCAGCCATCGCCCGTCCGGCGAGTACTGCGCCGCCACGGGCTGGCCAAGACCCAGACGGGCCACAGCTCCGTCCGGAAGGCCGCTCTGTCCGCCTGCCAGTCCCACCACAGCCGCTGCCACGAGGAGGACTCCTGCCACCAGGAAGGTTCTCATCGCCTCACCTCCGAGCGAGAGTATACAGGCACTCCCCCGTCGGGTCGGCCGGACGGGGCAACTGAACCCCTCCGTCTCGGGCGCCCGGCCCGGCGCAATAAGACCCCTGTGGCCGCGGACAGCGATGGCACACGAAATCCTTCTCCGCCGCTAGATCGACTGGAGGGCACACCGTTCCTCCAACCCGCCGCCTCGGCCTTGCGCACCTGCGAGCTCCCGAATCCATCACGAGTAGGGCCCAGCACGCGTCCCGATGCGCCGCAGCCCGCTCCAGAGTCGGGCTTTGTCTTGTGTGAGAGAGACACGCGCCCTGTTGCCAGTCTCCTGCTCTGTGCACACTCAAATCACTTGCAGTCATACAAGGAGTGACGTCATGCGCGCAAAGAAGAACCTTGACATGATCGCTGTTCGGATTCCCCAGACGAAGATCGAGAGGCGGCCGATCGAACGACTCATCCGACTCTCGCAGAAGAGAGACCGCTCCCTCAACTACCTGGCCGTCGAGGCGATCCTCGCCTACCTGGAGAAGGAAGAGCGCAGGAACTAGGCGCCTCAGTCCACGGCGGCCAGCGACGCGCCACAAGACAGATGAAGTGGGCTCCTCTATCCCTCTCCTCCTTTGGATCATTGGCCTGGGGCGCCCGTTGGATGCGGCTACTCGCCCTCTGCAAGTCCTTTCCCCTGCAGATGAACGCGCGGTAGACCGAGACATCCTGCCTCAACCAGCCCAGGGCGGCCAGCCGCGCTGCGCCGCTTCTTGTGTGTCCAATCTGAGAGGCGAACACTCTTGATCGGGCGGCACCCCTCCCTTGCGGCCTCACACCTCGACGGGATCGGCCCCCCGGCTTTCACATGATGAGCCGGGCCGGACGCCCTACAAGCGCCAAGAACGCCGCCCGCTACGAAGCATCTCGCTCCATGTAACCTCCGCGCCCGTTCGGTGTATATTGGAATGTTCGTAAGGAGGTGGAGTGTGAGACGTCAAATTGCCTGGGTAGGCGTCGTTCTCGTTGGAATGGTGCTTCTCTCCGCTGTTGCGGCCTCGGCTAGCTCATCCTGGTTCTGGGGAACCACTAGCTACAAGGCCGGAGAAGCCGTCGTGTTCAACGTGACCACAGAGAGCACCTGTTGGTGGTGCTGCAACTCGTGCGGTCAGCCCGCATGTCCTGTGGTCACGATCTCCGGTTGGCGGGTTGCGGACTCGGCCGGCAAAGTCGTGTACAACGTGATCTTCGACGCGCCGGTGGCGGCATCCGCTTGGCAGGGGACGTGGCACCAACTCGATGGGTACCAGCAGGCGGTGGCGGCCGGCTACTACACCCTCTACGTCGACGCGTCAGTCGGAACGCTCTCTCTGTGCTTCCGCATCACTGATCCGTGTGGGTGCGGATGCGGCACGTGGTCGTGGAACTGCTGCGATTGCCAGGAGAAGCCCTCGATCACGAACTGCACGTGCAAGACGACCCTGGCTTTCGTTCCCCAGGAGTCGCCCTGCGCCTGCAATCAGAGCCTGTTCGGGTGGTTTGGCCTGGGTTGCGGGTGCGGGTGCCCGTCGAGCTCGCCCTGTCAGCAGAACCCGTAGCGTTGAGCGCCCTCGCGGAATCGCGCGGGGCGAGGCGAGAGAAGGGCCCCTCGACAGAAGCGAGTGCCGCGGGGCCGTTCCTGGCAGCGGGGATGCTCTAGTCGTCCCCGCTCTTCGTTTGACCGGAAGCGAGCGGGCCGTTACCCTTGAGGCCGATCGCGAGGGTGGCGGAACTGGCAGACGCGCTAGCCCTAGGAGCTAGTGCCTCACGGCGTGCGGGTTCGAATCCCGCCCTTCGCAGTTGCCGACCGCAGACGCAGCCGGTATAATGAGATGCTTCGCGGGAATAGCTCAGCGGTAGAGCACTGCCTTGCCAAGGCAGGGGTCGCGGGTTCAAATCCCGTTTCCCGCTTTTTGAGAGAGCTGGGGAGTCTGGCCATACGCCGGGATGGCGGAATGGGTAGACGCAAGGGACTTAAAATCCTTTGAGGTTTCCTCGTGCGGGTTCGACTCCCGCTCCCGGCAGAAGACATCGCGGGGTGGAGCAATAAGGAAGCTCGTCGGGCTCATAACCCGGAGGTTGCCGGTTCGAATCCGGCCCCCGCAACCAGCGGCGGCGTAGCTCAACCGGTTTAGAGCGCTCGGCTCATATCCGAGAGGTTCGGGGTTCAACTCCCTGCGCCGCTACCACGAGGTATCCATCGGGGACGTAGCTCAGTTGGGAGAGCGCTGCGTTCGCATCGCAGAGGTCGGCGGTTCGAATCCGCTCGTCTCCACCAGTTTGAAAAGCGCCTACGCACGTGCACTCCCGTCTTGGGAGTCCAGCGTACTTCGAACCCTCGAGTAACCAGTCGCGTGGTGAGTCTGACGGAATCCCGCTGTTTGGTCTGACCGATCGCGTGTGCTTGCCGCCCCCTCTGCTGCAGGACCCTTGAACAAAGGTGTCGACTTCGTTCATGAGGCAGTTCCTCGGATCGCTTCGTGCCCTAGCCGATCCCCCTGCTCTGCACACCAGCGTGCCCCTCCACCAACGAGAAGCCAAGAAGGTGGCGTGCGCTCAGAGCATGGGTCACTAGCCACTTGGGTGAACGCGCGCAGTTGACCGACGGAGTTCCTCGGTGTATCGTGAGATGTCGAATGAGTGGCGATTCAAAGAAAGGAGGCGAGCCAGCATGAGGCGGCGAGGAGCCTGGGAGCAGGTCTGCAAGTTGGGAGCGTTGGCGTTTGTGGTCTGGGCATTCTTTCTCCCGGGCTGCATGTCGGTGCTGAATCTGCCCGCTCCGGACGAGGAGCCCGGCAGCCTCACGTACGCCGGCAGCACTGAGGAAGTCGCTCTGCACCCAACGGCAGCATCGCAGTACGTAGACGCGATGGGCAGCCTGAAAGACGCGCTCGGGCAGGCGGGAGTCACATTCGTCCCACGCTCAGACTGGGTCGGATCGCCCGCGTGGGCAGCAAACGACACGACGACGTACTACTTCCGGTACGGGAAGAGCACTTCGTATGGCAGTGTGACAAGCCGCAAGACCGTCGTCACTGGGACTACGAGGGACGTCCCTGTCACAGCGAACCTGACTACGCTTTCCCCCAACACCACCTACTACTATCAGGTTGTCGCGATTTACAGCCAGCTCATCCAGGGGGTGACCCAATACGTGACGACGTACGGGGAGAAGAAGTCGTTCAAGACCGACCTCTCAACGACCACAGCGACGGTGACTGCGACGGTGAATCCCGATGGCCTCCGATATCGAGCCAGCCAGGCCTACTCGTCGTATCGCCCTGCCACCGGCATAGTTGTCCACAACACTGCGAACAGTAATCTGAAGCCCACCGAAGGCTGGGAAGGGGCGGTGAGAGAGCTGCAGCGATCCGCTGTACGAGGAGACCAGTACTGGGATATTGAGTACCACTTTGTGATCGACCCCAGCGGAAAAGTCTACGAGGGGTGCGCTGGGAGGAAAGACCTTGATGGCACTACCCTAAGCCTCGGCGGGCTGGTGCAAGTTGACGGCAAGCTCCAAGCGGTATGCGGAGAGCATGCCCTGGGCTACAACCAGCTTACGAGCGGAGGTACAACAGGGAACACTATTGGGATTGCCTTCCTCGGCTGCTTCATGAACGACAGGGAATGGCAGGACGAAACCGTACCGGCAGACTGGAAAGCGAATCACCCGGAAGCCAACTTCACTGGCACGCCAAGCCAAGAAGCAATCCAGGCTGCCAGAGTCCTGATCCAGTGGATCGTCAACCAGACAGGACTCGGTGATTGCTCCATCTTTGCCCACCGCGACGTCTCCAGTGGGAAACCTCACTGTCCTGGCTACGGCGTGTACACGTGCTTGCCGGATTTGCGCTCTGCGGCAGGTGTTCGAGGGATCTCAGTTCCGTCTGATCCAATTGGCGTCGGAGCAAAGGGCGGGCCCGGAAGCATAACTGTGACCGCACCTGCGCAGAGCACCACTGGATACTGGCAGGCTTATAGGCAGGCCGATTGGATCAAGATCAACAATGGAATAAAAACTCTGGGCAGAGGGCCGGGAGCTGTCACGTACACCGTGACCGCCCACACTGGAACAGCGCCGCGGACCGGCGAGATCACGGTAGGGGGACTGATCTGCGCCGTTGTTCAGGCTGGCGTGTCTCCCAACCAGCCGCCGACAATCAGCAGCCTCACAGTCGGCTCCGCATCGGTCGCACCTCAAGGGCAGACGCAGATCACGGTCTCGGCCAGTGATCCCGAAGGCGACACCCTGACCTACACGTGGTCGGCCAACGGAGGGTCCCTTTCCGCCACGAATGGCCCTGGGCCTGTGACGTGGACTGCCCCCAATGCAACGGGTACGTACACAATCACCGTGGGCGTGACAGACGGCAAGCACACCGCAGTGACTCGGGCAGTGAGCATCGCAGTTGTTCTCACCACCGTGCAGATAACGACGTCCGATCCGGCGCCTCGGTTCACCAAAGGGAGCTTCTCGGGGAACCCCCAGTACTGGCACAGCTATTCCTATAAAGGGCACAGCTACATATGGACCTACACTGGAGGATCGTCACCGGACTGCTGGGCCGAGTTCCGTCCTGGCTTCAGCTCGCCAGGAACCTACGCGGTCTACGCGCTCTTCTACGCCGACGCCCAAAACTCGAAACACGTACCGTACACTGTGTACCACGCTGTGGGATCGACCGTCGTCTACGTCGATGAGTATGAGCCCAACAAGTACTTCATATGGCGAGAAGCGTACCTCGGGACTTGGTACTTCAATGCTGGACCTGGAAGCAAGGTCGCAGTAAACGATGCAACGGGGGACGGCTACAACGGATCGACAACGTTGAACGTCGACACGATCGTCTTCAAACGGCCATGACCGCATTGAGCCGGCCTGGACGTGTAGTCCGTCCAGTCCATGTTCTGAACCAGACTTGAGCTATACGGGCTTCTGCATCTGGAGCAGGAGGACAATCGCGCAAGCTGGTGGGGAGCCAGAGTGCGTTCTGGCCGCCACTTTCTCGGCCAGCGTGACCCCGGCATGCGCACTAAGCCACGGAGTCCTACGACGACCCACTACTTCAAGCGGCCCGGAAGAGATCAGTTTCACCATTGACGGCACTTGGCGAGCGGTCCAGTGGGTGGAGTCCTGCACGAGATCGCTGCGGGGAGGGTTGGCAGCCGGACCCAAAGCGCGCAAAGGGCTTCCAGCACCTCGGCCGTGGGCCACTCGGCAGTTCGAAAGTCGTCCGCCAGAGTCCACTTACGGACTAACGTGGTCTTGACTTCTCCCTGTCCCGATCGATAGATCGAGACAGGTTAGAGAGCGGCGGGGTGGGACAGGGCAGCCTGTTCGTCGAACAGCGCGACATGCGCCCTCGATGTCTTCTCTCCAGGACAGAAACGCGCCTTGGCGTGTGCTGACTCCGCGAGATCCGATGGCGTTCCGAGCGATAGGCACCAGCCTGGCATCGGAAACCGTCTCGGAACGCCCACCTCTCTCTGCTCAGCTGGCCGCTACCAGTACAGGCAGAAGCCGATGTCCCATTCCACAACCCCGAGGGTCGTGATCATCGTCCCACCTGTGACCGTGAGGTTCTCGCCAAACCCGTACGACAGAGTGGTGGAGATCTTGCCGAAGTCGAAGAGTTGAGAACTCGTCTGCGAGAACCACACCGCGACATCGAAGTTGAGTGCCCCGCCACAGCAGCTGTCTGTGGCCGAGAAGAAGCGCATCTTCTCCCAGTACGCGGCGTCCCCGGTCACCGCGGAGTTCTTGCTGGGGGAGAGGCTCGTCGCGTCGGTGAAAACCACGCCCCCCAGCGTGCAACTGAGCCCGAACCCGTAGATGCTCAGTCCCGTGATCGACAGGGATCCTGCGCCGGGAGCGCTGATGATGCTGGTGTAGAGGGTGAAGCAACCCGCTGGCATCTTCAGGCTCGGCGTGAGGGAAACGGACTTGCCCTCGTCCGGCCCGACCACGAAGTCGACGCACGCGCTCAGCAAGAGCCATTCGATCGAGGGCACGGGAATGCCGGCCACGCAGAACTGCACACCCGTGAAGCCGCTCGCATCGAAGTTGACCGTGGAACAGACCTGTTCGATGCAGCAGAAGGGGAAGCACAAGTGAATTCGCATGCCGTCCCAGCACAGACAGGAATCCGTCTGGCGGACCAGTGCGCCGCTCGCGTCCATGTTCAGGAAGACGGATGCGTCTGCTGTCAGATCTCCCGCCGCTCCGGCTCCGCCGAACGTCCACCCCGAGCCTGCCGGGCCCTGTAGAAACAGACTTGTGATGGTCAGCCCACCGAGGGCCAGGCTGCCGTTCACGGTCCAGCGGGTGAAGGACGCTGTTGCCGGATTGAAGACAAGGTCGGACCCGACCCGCAACCCACCGAGCAGCCCACCCGCCGTGAACTGTTGGGTCGACCAACCGCTCAAGGTGAGGCTGGACTTCGATCCGAACACCCAGCCGCCCACGTCGAAGTCGACGATGAGCGTCGAACTGAACGACGTGACGGCGGGGGTCTGTGGGTTGATGGCGACGTTCGTGCACCAAGAGCCCTTGAGCTGCGCCGTGGCGGCGATGCCCCATCCGAGAACCATGACAAGTACGAGGACGAAACTCTTCTTCATTCTGTGTTGCCTCCTCGCGGGGGGAGTCGCGTGCCCAAGGCACGCCCGCTCACAACGAGCATGACACGAGGGCGTCCTAGCTCTCAGACCAGGCGTTCTCCACCGCTGCCGACCTTGTCTTCACACCTAGACACAGGCGCAATGGTCGAGTGGGTCAGGCGACACCTCATCGGGGACCAGAGAGCCAATCCCGGCGGAACAGGCGCAGGAGACACGTCCCAATTCGAGACGGTTCAGCACGGTGGAACCTCGGCTGGAGAGAAGACCTGCCACCACGAGCCGGATGGCGAGACAGGCGTCGCCATGACAGACCTACTGATCCGGTTCCGCGCCACGGGCACGAGTCCCCTCTCGCCACAGGAGGCCGCGCATCTCTGTCCCAAGCACCGGGCGGCGTAGAGGGGCGACCATCACAACACCACGTCCAACGACTTCGGAGATGAGGCGGAAGGGAACCATCACGTGGAGCGTAGAGGGCCGCGCTGCTACAAAGAGCAGAAGAATGAAAGTGGACTCGAAGGGGCCTGCGTCCTACCAGTGCATGCCGACGCCGAGCGACCACTCGGTGAAGCCGACCGCGGCCACGGTGATGCCCGTCGTCACGAAGAACAGATCCCCCAGTCCGACCGTCACGCCCATGTCACTCATCGCCCAATCGAAGAGCAGGCCGGTCGCGGTGCCGAAGAAGGTGTCGACATGGAACGAGAAGACGCAACCGCCGGCTTGGACCTGCGTCGTGAAGGAGACGATCTCCCAGTAGCTCTGCGGGTAGTACAGATGGCCCTGTGTATCTGCGGTCGTTTTCAACTCTACGATCGAGCCGAATTCGGGCGTCGTGATCACGTAGTCCGTGGTATTCAGGTTCGAGATACTGCGAAACGTCGAGCCGAAGAACGTCGCCCGGAACTCCACCCCATGGATGGCGACCCCGGTGATCGCTCCCCCGCTCCCCAAGAGCTCGCTATAAACCCTCACACAGCCGAAGTCCGTCTCAAGCGACGGCGTGAACGTGTGGCTCGCCGTCTGCAGAGCAAAGAGATAGTCAAGGGTCACGGTCAAGGGAATCCCAAACACGTGAAGGAAAGCGAGCTCGAA
>Ga0315291_10009379_pt1 | contig 11989 bp, 8 predicted proteins | sample YL17G12_20_MG_FD_203070 | JGI IMG/M metagenome (GOLD analysis project Ga0315291, IMG submission 203070) | Sediment microbial communities from Yellowstone Lake, YNP, Wyoming, USA - YL17G12_20 | ecosystem: Environmental > Aquatic > Freshwater > Lake > Sediment | place: USA: Wyoming | collected...
ACAAGCCCGAGCAGAACCTGCTCTTTGGCTACGAGCGTGCCGACGAGACGCGGCGTCGCTTCCTGATCCCGCTCTGGAACGTCTACTCTTTCTTCGTGACCTACGCCAACCTGGACGGCTGGACTCCCGGCTCCGGACTATTGCCGCTCGACCCGCAATCACCTGCCCTCGACCGGTGGATCCTGGCGCGCTTGAGCCAGACGGTGTCGCGCGTTGCCGAGTGTCTTGAGCAGTATGATCCCTACGGCGCGACGCTGGCGGTGGAGCCGTTGCTCGATGATCTGACCAACTGGTATGTACGGCGCAGCCGCCGCCGGTTCTGGAAGAGCGAGCACGATGCGGACAAGGAAGCAGCCTATGCCACTCTGTACCATGTCCTGGTGACGCTGTGCAGGCTGTTGGCGCCTCTGGTTCCCTTCGTGACCGAAGTGATGTACCAGAATCTGGTGCGGTCAGGTGAGCAGGGGGCTTGCGAGAGTGTCCATCATTGTGACTGGCCCACCGCAGACCTGAGCACGGTGGACCAGGACCTGTTGGAGCGCATGGCGCTGGCAATGCAAATCGCCGCGCTCGGGCGCTCTGCGCGTAGCGCTTCGAACGTCAAGTTACGCCAGCCACTGGCGCGGGCGCTCGTCTTTGCCGGCGATCAGGCGGTGCGGCTCGGTACACTGGCTGACCTGGTCACCAACGAGCTCAACGTCAAAGACCTGCAATTCGTGGCCGAAGAGGCGATGCTGGTAGACTATGAAGTCGGTCTGCTCCCCAACGTCCTTGGGCCGAAGCATGGCCGGCGCTTCCCACTGCTGCGCAAGGCGGTGGCTACGGCCAACGCCTCAGCTCTTGCCCGGCGCTTCAAGGAGGGCCTGAGCGTTCTGCTGGAGCTGGAGGATGGCGGACCGGCCGTGGAGCTGCTGCCACAGGAGGTCGAAGTGCGGAGCCGAGGGCGCGAGGGCTTTGCCGTCGCCGAGGAAAAGGGTCTGGTCGTGGCAATCGACGTCACTCTGACCCCGGAACTGGCGGGCGAGGGTCTCGCTCGCGACCTGGTGCGCCGTATCCAGACGATGCGCAAGAATGCAGACTTCCAACTGAGCGATCGCATCGTCGTCTTCTATGACAGCGGCCAAGATCTGGTGACGGTCGTAGAGGAATGGGGTGACTATATCCAGGGCGAGACCCTGAGCCGTGAGCTCGTGGCTGGCCCGCTGCCCGGCGATCTGGATCGGCGCGAAACCTTTACGCTCGAAGGACACGAGGTTTCCCTGGGGGTGAGGAGAGTACAAGGGAAGAAGTGACCGTCTTGGAAGCCACGACAGCAGAGACCAACCTGACACGAGTGGAAGAGGATGTCCGCCGCTTCTGGCAGTGGTATGGGATAGCCGAGGCGGCGCGTACGCTCCGCGTCGACGGAGCCACCGTTCAACTCGTACAGCAGCCGGCTGAGGTGGCCGGCGATTGCTGGCTGGACCAGGTGCGGCTGCTGGCCACGGCCGACCTGCTGGCCCGGTATCACACCATGCGAGGTCGAGCGGTCGCGTGGTGCGCCGGCTGGAGCTGCCATGGTCTGTCGGTCGAGGTGGCCGTGGAACAGGCACTGCAGTCAGCCTCGGGCCGCTACGACCTGGAGCGGTTCAATGCTGCCTGCCGCCAGACAGTCGCCGCAGGGCTAGAGCGTGCAACCGCCTGGGCCGAACGCCTGGGGGTATGGCCCGAGCCAGCCTGCACCTACACAACGCTGGAGCCACAGAGCATTAGCGCGCTGTGGGGGATGCTGCGTCGGCTCTGGGACGCGGGGCGGTTTCGCCAGGAACAGCTCGTGGCGCCCGTCTGCCCGCGCTGCGGCACCCCGCTGTCTGCCAGTGAAGCCGCTCGGCGCACCGTCGAGGTGGAGGCAACCGCCGCGTGGGTGCGGCTGCCATGGGACGGTGAGGCCGACACCTACTTTCTGGCCTGGGCGGAGGCGCCGTGGATGCTCATCGGTCTCGTCGCCCTCGCCGTGCACCCAGGCGCCTCCTACCTGCTCGTCGAGAGACGCGACCACCCAGATCGGCCGCCCATGCGGCTGGTATTGGCAGAACAGACGGCTGAACGTGTGCTGCAGGCTGGCTACCGGGTTGTGCGCCGGCTCTCGGGCCGGGCGTTCCGCGGCACGCGCTACCGCCCGCTCTTTACCTTTGTGCCGACCGATCAGGGCACTGGCCGCGTAGTTCTGAGCACCGAGGTCCCCTTGGACCGGGGTGCGGGAATCTGGCCCGTGACGCCCGCTTTCGAGTCCCTTTCCCTTGGCATGGCCCGGCACCACCGACTTGCCGTTCCAAGCCTGCTCGACGAATGGGGCAGCCTGGGTAGCCCGGTGACGCCATGGCAGGGCCTCGTCCCCTTCGATGCGGAACCGCTGTTGCTCGAGGACCTGAGGGCTCGCGGGCTTGTCGTGCAAGAGCAGCGATTGAGGCGCGCACAAGCACACTGCCCCTACTGTGATGCGAGGTTGCTGCCTCTCGCGCGGTCGGTCTGGCAGGTGGACACAGAGGACGGGCCCTGGATCATCGGGCGCGATCGACCCTGGGGCGCACCGCTGCCCGTGTGGGCGTGCGACAGGTGCGGCAAACAGACCTGCGTGGCTGGCCTGGATGACCTGGCACACCGCACCGTTCAGGATGCCTCCAGCATCGAGGCCCACCGGCCGGCCGTGGATCGCCTGACCTTTGCCTGCGACACGTGCGGGGGGACGATGCGCCGTATACCCGAGGTCGCCGATGCGGCCTTTGAGACGGCCGTGAACGCCTTGGCCCGTGCCCGCGAGCCCGAGCCGGCCGACATGGTGGTGGGACTCGACGGAAGGGGTAGCTGGAGCGACTTGCTGCAGAAGACGTCCGGCCTGCTGGCAGGCGCGGTTGCCGCGAGGCGGTCCATGTTCCCGCCGGAGGTTCAGGCGGGTCCGAGCTGGGATCCGGTCCGCCCGTCGCTCTCGGATGCCCTGCGCTGGGCTGCCTACGCGGGGACCACTCCAGACCATGCGGAACGTAGCTTTCTGCGGCCGCTGTGGCAGATAGCGCTTGCGCTCTCCACACAACAGACGTCCGATGCCGAGACCCCACCAGACTCCGAATTGCTCGGCCGCTGGTTGCGGGCCCGAGTCGCGCAAGCAGTGGGTGTCGTTACCGACGCGCTGCACAACGGAGACCTGTCGCGAGCGACCAGCGAGCTGGTAGCCCTGGTTGATGAGGTTGTCAGGCTGGACCTGCCCTGCCAGACGGTCGGTGGGGGCGGCGTTCTGGACACGCTGAGCCGACTACTTGCGCCGTTTGTCCCGCATCTGGCAGAGGCCATGCACCGCCAGACGGCGCTGCGGGCGGGCGACAGCGTGCATCTGGCGCACTGGCCGGTGGCGGAGGCAGGACGTGCCGACGACGAGATCCTGGCCCAGTTGGCCCGGCTTCAGCAACTGGAGGCGCTGGGAGAATCGGCACGCAGGCAGTATGGCGTCGAGCCCGAGCAGAGACTGCCGGCTGCAGTCGTCGGACACCTGGCGCAGCAGCCGCATGACCTGGGGTCGAGTGCAGTCCTGGCGCTGCTGGCAAAAGTGTTGAGCGTGGGTCAAGTAGTCGTGGTCGAAAACTTGCCGCATCCGGCGGTGTGGAAACTCACCCTCAGCCCCGACGAAACAGCGCAGCGGGCTATCGCCAGTTGCGAGGGCGATGCGTCCCTGGCTTCCCTCGACCCCGAATCGGCTACCGCCCTCGTGGCACAACTTTGGGGAGGGTTCAGCGTCGGTCTTGAGGTGGCAGGAAGGGCTATTACTTTGTTGCCCCAAGATGTGGAGATCAAGGTGGAGGCGCAGCCCGGATGGGCCGTGGCCGGCGGCGCGGGTTGGATAGTGGCCTTGCAGATCGGCTAGTGCGTTCTTGACCCCTTGAGTGGGTTGGCGTACAATGGCCAGTGTCGGACCAAGGAGTACGGTGGGAGGTGGAATGGCTGTTCGAAAACCGGAAGTGCTCCGTGCGTTCCTCGAGAGCGAGCGGGCGCGACTTCAGGCCGTGATCGCCCAGAGCGAGGCAGAGGGGGGAGCGAACCTGGGCTACGGCAACCACATGGCGGATGACGCCAGTGAGGCCTTTGAGCAGGCAAAAGAGTTGGCACTGCACCAGAATGCGGGGAGGCTGCTGGTTCAAGTCGAGGAGGCCTTGGCGCGCTTCGACCAGGCCAGCTATGGGCTGTGCGTGCACTGTGGTGAGGAGATCGACCCGGCGCGGCTCGAGGCGCTGCCCTACGTCGCTCTGTGCCTGCGTTGCCAGCAGCGTCTGAATCCCTGAAAACGTGACAGAATCGCGACCATCCCGCCCGCTGCATTCGGGGCAGGCCCGTCTGCGTAGCTGGGCCATGCTCGTTGGCTTTGTGCTGCTCTTTGTGGCTCTGGACCGGCTGGCCAAGTGGTTGGTCGTGCGCAACCTGGCCGTCAACCAGGCCTGGGCACCTGTTCCCGCCATGGCCAGAGTGTTCACGATCACGCATGTTCAGAACACGGGCATCGCCTTTGGCCAGTTTCATGGCCTGGGCTGGATCTTTATGCTTGTCAATGTACTCGTGCTTTTCGGCGTGGTCTTTTACTATCCTCGCATCCCCGTTGGGCAGTGGCCTTTGCGGCTGGCAGGCGCCCTTATCCTCGCGGGCGATCTGGGGAACATCATCGACCGCATCCGCACGATCGCCCGGGCTGTGGATCAGGTGGGCACCATCTGGGCTGCGCTGTCCATGGCGTATGTAACTGACATGTTCGATTTCAAGATCTGGCCGGTTTTCAACGTGGCCGACATGTGTGTGGTCGCCGGGGTGCTCCTGGCAGCTTGGATGATGTGGCGGGCGGATAGGGCGGAGGCGCGCCAGGAGAAAAGCAGAGTGCAGGCGCTCCCAACCGACCAGGTAGGCTGATCGGGGCTTGGGGAAGCGCCAAAGAGGCAGATCTGAGGGGCTGGGAACCTCGTAGTAGGTCATCGGAAACCAGCGATGGGAGGCCGGGGCGCAGAGAGGCCCCGTTTCTGTTTGAAGAGTGATTGTGGCACAGCGGCTTCAGTTCGCAGCAACCGAGGAGGGGATGCGCCTGGACAGGTTCCTGACGGATCGGGTTCCCGATCTGTCCCGTTCGGCGATCCAGCGGCTGATCGAGGAAGGCCAGGTAAGATTGAACGGCGAACTGGCGAAGGCCAGCCACAGAGTCCGGCTTGCGGACGTGGTAGTGCTGGACGTCCCACCCGTCGTGCCGGCTGACCTGGTGCCCGAGGCGATCCGGCTGCAAATCATTTACGAAGACGACGCGCTGTTGGTGGTAGACAAACCGGCCGGCATGGTGGTCCATCCCGCGCCCGGGCATCGCAGCGGGACGCTCGTCAATGCGCTACTGGCCTATTGCCCACAACTGGCGGCCGAGGCCGGCGACCGGCCCGGGATTGTGCACCGGCTCGACCGCGACACCTCGGGGCTCATCATGGTGGCCAAGAGCGATCCGGTACGCAGGGCGCTGCAGCGGCAGTTTCAGGAGCACCGGGTACGCAAGGCGTACCTCGCGCTCCTGGACGGTCACCTGCAGCCTGGCTGGGGTCGCGTTTGCGCGCCGCTCGATCGCGATCCGCTGCACCGTCAGCGCATCGCGGTTCAGGCGGGTGGGCGGGGCGCGACCACCGAGTATCACGTATCGGAGTATTTCAGCCACCAGGGTGGCCCGGCTGCCGGCGACTACACCCTGGTTCGGGCCGAGCCCGAAACTGGACGCACGCACCAGATACGCGTCCACTTTGCCTCCATAGGCCATCCGGTGGCAGGCGACGCGATCTATGGCAGGCGACGCACACCGCTGCCTTTGGAGCGGCAGTTCCTGCACGCCTGGCGACTCGGGTTCGAGCACCCGGTGACGGGCCGGTCCGTCGAGTTCGAAGCGCCCTTGCCGCAGGATCTGGCCGCGGTGCTAGAAATCCTGAGAAGGCCAGTCTAGCCCGTCAGTCTCCCTGACCCGGCGCGATGGAGCCGCGGGCACTCTCTCCCTCATCCTTACTGGCAGTGCCCTGTTCTTCCTACGCTGTTGGCTCTTGTTTCTTCTCCTTCTTTTCCTTCTTGTCCTTCTTGTCCTTCTTGGACTTCTTGTCTTTCTTGCTCCCTTTGTCCTTCTTGCCCTTCTGTGCCATGGTTCCTATCATCTCCTTTCCATGGTTTCTACTTCGGTTTGCCGCTCTGCTCGCTGCCTGCAATTCCCGGATCCTCTGAGTCCTGTCTATAGCTGCCCGACCGCCGACGCTACCCCACGGGAAAAGTCCGGCTCGGTGAGGCAGGCCCACACCGCCGGGAAGCCGGCCACCAACTGCTGGATCTCCGATTGCCTCATTGCCAGGTAGGTCGCCACGCCGGGCGCAATCACCGGACGCATAGTAGTGCGCAGCCGCTTGCCCTCGACCGCACGCCCCCACGTACCCCACACCAGAAAATCGCGCAGAATGCCGCTCGCGACGACTCCATCCTGCAGCAGACCCAGGTGGTCCTGAAGCGCCACAGTCTTCCTTATCAAACCCTTGCTCTCCGGTCCCAGCACTTCTGCAAAGAACTCGAGGGTGTAACGCAGCCGCTTGGTGGCGATGCGCAGGGCATGTAACCGTGTGAGTGGCACGCCGGGGGCGGTCACCCATTCGCCGTAGGCGCGGACCGCCGCCAGCCGCTCCATGATAGCCACAGGCGCGACGTGGCGCACCCGGTACGGCGCGGGCTCTCCATCGCCCAGCCCGCAAGCGCAACTACCCATCCCGGGTGATCCCACGAACTCGGCAAAGCCGGTCACGAAACGGTGATAGTTCCTGCTGTCGAGGCGGGCAAGCAGTCGCATCCGTGCCCCCTCACGCTGACTTTGGAGCTCTACCAGGAAGCCATCCAGCCCACCCCTCTGGGCCTCCGGCAGAGTCGCCAGGTAGACCCGCACCTTGTCGCGGAACACATCCAAGTCCCGGACCTCGCCGAGCACCCGTCCGGAGCGCCGTAGCACCTTCAGGAAAGGCGCCATTATGCTGGACTCAAAGTAGCCTTCAAAGACACGGAAAGCCGCTCGCATGCGCCGCGTGGCGACGCGCATGTCGTGCAGTGCCTCGATGTCTTCGTCCTTGCGCGTTCCGGGCTCATTCTGCAGCATTCGCTGGAAGTGGAAGCGGAGCACCTTGCGGCCCGCTTCGCTCATCGGATCGTCGGGCTCGATGCCCGGCCGCGTGAGCAGGTCCGCGCCCTCGGCAGTCGCCGTCCCCGGGAACGAGGCGACGGGCAGAGGGGGCTCCCGGTCCTGCACCAGGGAACCCGGTTCGTCTGCGTGGCGCGGCGTCTCGAGCGCGGAGGCGAGCTCGACGGCCCGTCTGGGGAAGATGCCCAGGCGTCGCTGGCGGAAAGCCCAGCGCCAGTAGCGGGCCCGCCGGGGCGAAAGGCCAGAACGCGCCAGCATCTCGGCTTGCGAGGCCCCCTCATCCCAGGCCAGGAGCAGCCGTGCTCGGCGCGACAGCACCGCCCGCTCCTGCGCGAGCCGTGCCAGACTGGCGCGCTCTTGCGACGTCAGGTGCGGCGCCGCTTCTGTCTGCACCATTGGGGGCAGGCCCCAGTCCGGGCCGAGCCTTGCCAACGCCCGGTGGAACTTGGACAGGTCCTCTGGTCTCAACTGCCAGTCTGTTTCCAATTCCCTTGAGATCCGTTCAAGGTCCTGCTCCGTGCCGCTGGGCAAGAGCTCGATCTCAAGCTCAAGGTAACTGCCGACGGGCAGGTCTGTTCCGCGAGGCCACAATGTCGCGCCGGGTTGAGGACACCCGGGTCTCGAACTCCCCTGGCCGAACTCGCCGTCAAGTCTGGCCCGAGTCCCGCCGCCAGGATGCATCTCCACCCGGCCGACGTTCAGGTCGGCCACGGTGCGCTCGCCGTCGTAGACCCGGCGGGTATGCCGGATCTGTTCTAGCTCGAACAGAACAGTCAGAGGCTCGTTGCCACAGAGTTGAAGAGCCATATCGCGAATCGGACCGGCAGGCCACTCCATCGGCGGTAACAGGGCCGGCAGCTCGAATTCGTGCTCGACCCGGCGATGCACGGCGCCTTCGGCCTCCCCCAGTCCCTTGAGCGTGGCTGTTACCTGCTCACCATCGCGGCGCAGCCGGCAGGCAAATCCGCCGCCGAGAAGCGCCCCGCCCGCGGTATCCAGGTAGCGGTCATGCAGCTCAGCCAGCGATGCCTGGCCGAGAGCGAATCCGGCCAGGGCCGGCGCCTCGAGCAATCGCCGGAACGTTCGATCGTCCGGAACCCGAAACTTGGCCTCGATCTCCAAAACAGGCGCCCTCCAAATGCGCGAGCTTCCGACCACGCCACGAGGATCCAGGTCGCGGCCGACTTGCACAGTATACCACGATTTCGTGTGCAAGTCTAACGCAACGCTAACACTTATCTAATCGGATTCTAATGGAGGCCGGCGACAATAGAGGCAACTGAAGCTCCGGCAACTGCTCGGAGCGGCTCAGACTGTCTATGTGAAAAGGAGCAAACGCAATGGGCAAGACTATTGGAATCGACCTGGGCACCACCAACAGCGTGGTGGCAGTCATGGAAGGCGGCGAGCCGGTCGTCATCCCTACTTCGGAGGGCGCGCGGCTGTGCCCGTCGGTGGTGGCATTTTCCAAGACAGGCGAACGGCTGGTCGGCCAGACGGCCCGGCGCCAGGCAGTCGTAAACCCTGAGAACACGATCTATTCGATCAAGCGCCTGATGGGTCGCCGGTACGACGATGCCGAAGTGGCCAAGGCACGCAAAGTGCTGCCGTACAAGATCGTAGAGGGACCTCAGGGCGACGCTCGGGTGCGCATCGCGCAGACCGGCAAGGAGTACACCCCTCAGGAGATCTCGGCCATGATCCTGAGGAAACTGGCCGACGACGCCGAGGCCTACCTTGGCGAAAAGGTCACCCAGGCGGTGATCACGGTGCCGGCCTACTTCAACGACTCGCAGCGCCAGGCAACCAAGGACGCAGGCCGCATCGCCGGTCTTGAAGTGCTGCGCATCATCAATGAACCCACGGCCTCGTCGTTGGCCTATGGCCTGGACAAGCAACAGGCAGAGACTATCCTGGTCTTTGACCTGGGTGGTGGCACCTTTGATGTATCCATCCTGGAAGTGGGGGAAGGGATCGTCCACGTCAAGGCCACCAACGGTGACACATTCCTGGGAGGTGACGACTGGGACCAGGTCATCGTGGACTATGTGGCGGACGAATTCAAAAAAGACCAGGGAATCGACCTGCGCCAGGATCGCCAGGCACTGCAACGGCTTCGCGAGGCGGCCGAAAGGGCCAAAATCGAGCTCTCCACGGTCGTCGAGACGGAAATCAACCTGCCCTTTGTCACGGCCGACGCGACGGGCCCAAAGCACCTGCAGATGAAGCTGACCCGGGCCAGGCTCGATCAGTTGACTGAAGGGCTGGTGGACCGCTGCCGCGGACCCTTTGAGGCGGCGCTGAGCGACGCCAAGCTGACGGCCCGTGACATCGACGAGGTGGTTCTCGTGGGCGGTGCCACGCGCATGCCGATGGTCCAGGAGTTGGTGCGCAGCCTGATCGGTGGAAAAGAGCCGCACCGTGGCGTGAACCCAGACGAGGTCGTGGCTGTGGGTGCTGCCATCCAGGCCGCTGTGCTGGCTGGAGAGGTCAAAGACGTGCTGTTGCTGGACGTCACGCCCCTCACGCTGGGCGTGGAAACGCTGGGTGCCATCATGACGCCCATGATCCAGCGCAACACTACCATCCCGTACCGCAAGAGCGAGGTCTTTAGCACAGCCGCGGAGGGGCAGACTTCGGTGACCATCCATGTGCTGCAGGGCGAGCGCCCCATGGCCGCGGACAATATTTCGCTGGGCCAGTTCAATCTCGACGGCATCCCGCCTGCACCGAGGGGTATTCCGCAGATCGAGGTTACGTTCGATATCGATGCCAACGGGATCCTGAGCGTGACTGCCCAGGACAAGGCCACGGGCGTTCAGCAAAAGATCACCATCACTGCCAGCACCAACCTGGGCAAGGCTGAAGTGGAGCAGAAGGTGCAGGAGGCCAAGCGCTACGAAGCAGAGGACCGGCGCCGGAAGGAGCTGGTCGAAGCGCGCAACACGGCCGATCAGGTGATCTACCAGACCGAAAAGATGCTGCGTGACCTGGGCGACAAGGTCCCAGCACAGGATCGCACCACCATCGGGCAGACCATGGAGGAGCTGAGGCGGGCGAAAGAAGGGGACGATCTCACGCGTATGCGCCAGCTCAGCGAGAAGCTTCAGCAGGCCAGTTACGCACTGAGCCAGCAGATGTACGCTCAGGCACAGCCGGGTGCAGGCCCGGCTCCGGACCAGTCCCCGCCCGGGCCTGGTCCTGCGGGCGAGGACTTTGTCGAGGGCGAGTTCAGGGAAGTGTAGAGGGCTGCCATCGCTGGGGTGCAGAGGGAACAGGCCACCTGCCAGGACTCTGCGCCCCACGTCTTTGCAGTCCACCAGTTTCTTGGAGATACCGGGTTCGTGGGCTAACATGGGGAGACCCGTTCTTTCGCGGAACGGGATTCGCGTTAGAACGTGGGGTGGCACTGGAACATGGAGTACAAAGACTACTACAAGGTGTTGGGCGTGGAACGAAGCGCTTCCGAGAAGGAAATCAAGCAAGCGTTCCGGCGGCTGGCCCGGCAGTGCCACCCTGACGTCAACCCCGGCGACAAGGGGGCTGAGGAACGCTTCAAGGAGATAAACGAGGCCTACGAGGTGCTCTCCGATCCAGAAAAGCGTAGCAGGTACGACCAGTTGGGCGCTGACTGGCAGCGCTGGCAGCAGACGGGCGGCCGGCCAGGCGACTTTGATTGGAGCCGGTGGACCGCAGGCCGGCGCGGCGCGGGGGTCGATGTGCGCTACGGCACGCCTGATGATCTGCGGGATCTCTTCGGCGCAGACAGCCCCTTTTCCGACTTTTTCGGCCAGATCTTTGGCGGGACGGCCGCGGGGGGCGCCGGCTTCCGTCCCCAGGTCAGACGACAGCGCAGCCAGGAGATCGAGCAACCGGTAGAGATTGGCCTGCAAGAAGCTTATCAGGGCACAAAGCGCATCCTGCAGATCGGCAGCCAGCGGCTTGAGGTCAAGATCCCGGCGGGGGCGAGGACGGGAACCCGCGTTCGGATCAGCGGGGCTAGTGGTGGCGCGGGCAGTGGGCAGGCGGGCGATCTCTACCTCAAGGTAGTCGTTGCTCCAGACCCCCGCTTTGAGCGAAAAGGGGACGATCTGTACGCCAGCGTGACGGTTGACCTGTACACACTGGTGCTGGGGGGAGAAGTACGGGTGCCCACGATGGAAGGAGAAGTGGTGCTCTCCATCCCTGCCGAGACGCAATCCGGGCGCACGTTCCGGTTGCACGGCAAAGGCATGCCTCATCTCGAGAAGCCGGGCAAGCAGGGCAACCTGTATGCCCGGGTCGAGGCTCGTCTCCCCGTGCGCCTGACTCCACGCCAGCGAGAGCTGTTCGAAGAGCTTCGGCGCGCGGAATGTAGCGCAGCCTAGTGGTTTGTGCCGGATAGTCTGAGATCTCGAGCCGCACAATGTGAAAGGGAGCATGTTTCGCAAGATTGTATTTGCCCATGAGGGTTCGCCCGCCGGCGAGCGGGCGCTGTTGTACGTGGAGCACCTGGCCCGTCGCGAAGAAGCGGAAGTGGTCGTCGTGCACGTCTACGACGTTCCGGCTCGTTACCTCTCGACCGAAGTCTATGGAGAGTTGCATGCCAGCTTTGACAAGGCGAGCTGGGCAGTGGTCGATGACGCCGTGCAGGAGCTCCACAAGGGGGACGTGGCAGCCCGTGGGGAGGTGCGTGAGGGAGCCGTCGCTCCGAGCATCCTGGAGGTGGCCGAAGCCGAGAGTGCGTCACTGATTGTTCTGGGTACACGCGGGCCTTCGAGCGCTGCCGAACTGCTGCTGGGTAGC
>Ga0315291_10009380_pt1 | contig 11988 bp, 4 predicted proteins | sample YL17G12_20_MG_FD_203070 | JGI IMG/M metagenome (GOLD analysis project Ga0315291, IMG submission 203070) | Sediment microbial communities from Yellowstone Lake, YNP, Wyoming, USA - YL17G12_20 | ecosystem: Environmental > Aquatic > Freshwater > Lake > Sediment | place: USA: Wyoming | collected...
CTAAATTCGAAGGACGAGCTTTCAATTTGGTCATTGAGGTTGTTCATCGTTTCTGCGGCCGACCTACACTTTTCGGCCCAGTCGGCGCTCGTCTCACTCGCTTCGGCTTTCTTACTGAGGAAGTCTCTTGCGCATGTCAACGCCTCTGACAACTCGGCGACCGGGATGGGGACGCGATTCGTCAGGACCAGATGTACCACTTCCTCATACGCGGGAATAAACTGCTCAGGAGGCACCATATAGGGGTACTGCCAAAGAACATGGGGGATGGCTGCAGCTGCTTGTCTCGACAAATCCGGTGAGTCTGACAGTGCAATATTCTTCAGCATACCCAGTAATTCCCCCAGATACTTCCAGATATCGCCGTATGTCAAGCGCGGTCTCGAATCATAAGGCGCAGGGCCGTCACTCTCGCGAAGGACAGATGAGAAGGGGCGGTCGAAGGCCTTCTTAATAGCCAGGATTCCGACGGACCGGAGCTCGTTAGAACTCTTGTCTGAGAGAATCTCTTGGAGCATCTTGAGCCGCTCTGGCAATGGCATTGGCAGTTGCGGGTGGTTGAAATTGAAGCACTCGCAAAAAACGCCTGTCGCGTCATTGCTATACGTATGATCTGTCTCGACCTCGGCCAAGAGCGCAAGGCTCCGTAAGGACGCCGCGCAACTGCGCCCGAAGAATAGTCCGTGCTCCGCAGTCCACTTTAGCTGATTTCTTTCGCTCGGCGGGAGAGACTGCCTCTCAGGCAGGCTCATCCGACCCAGGTTTTGCTCGACCCATGCCGCAATCCTCTCTGGCTCTGCTCTCGCGGCAAGCTCCAGCAGAGATGCAAGTGTCAAAGCAGATTGAAAATCTTTGAAAAGCCCCTTCCAAAAGCGTTTCACTTCATCCGATCTGACTAGCGCCAATCTTGCAACCAACCGTTCTCTTTGCTCAAGGCTTAGACGGCCGAATAGGTCCCAGAGATTCTCAAATTGTCCTCGAAGAACTGCATCCGCGAGGTGGTTCGCTAGAAATGGGTAAAGGACTCTCGCACAAGAGTCCCCCATGTGCACGAGGCCAGCTTTCCGAAGACGATCCAGCTCGTTCAATACCATATTAAGATCATCGCCGGTGCCGAAAGCGTCGCACACGAGCCGAATCTCCGCCTGGGCAACCCCCGTGACTCCCACGCGCGTCAAAACGCTTAGCAGGCGGAGCGCCTTGATTGCAGATTCTCCTAATCCTCTGCGCACGGTTTCCTCGAACCGTTCTCCAACGCGTGCAATGAACTCCCCGCTCTGGGTCCGCAGGGGCTCTCCAAGATGTGCGGCAGCAAGTAGAATCCCTGGATTACCACCGGCTTGGTTCACTATCCACGACTCGACGCCATAGTCCAGATGCCTATCGAAAGCCTCAGCGGCCACCACAAGTAACTTACGACTTTCCTCGCGTCGCAAAGGTCTAACATGAAAAATCCGAACCCTCTCATCGTCGCCATACAGTGGTGTGCATATGCTTTCTGCCGTTGGGACCGTCATGACGACTTTCAGCTTGTCTTCCACCAGTGCGTGCTTTACAAACTGCTCGGCCCTTTCTGCTTTCGGTTGATCAATGATAACCACCATGTGCCGGTCCCGACACCGAAGTCTAAGAAAGTCCTTTGGGGTTACTTCCAGGGGATCGACGGCTATCAAGGTCTCTTGCGGGCGGTGTCTCGTTGTCTCAAATGCCAGTCGCGTCTTGCCAATATCCTGCGGGCCACAGATAAGAATCACGCGGACTGTTGTCGACTCGACGGCCTCGCGTAAAGCCTCCAGCTGCTCTTCTCTGCCTAGCAGCTGCACGCTTTTTCCCGTCGGCATCTCGCGCTCGTAGTCCGCCCAGGCTGTATCCCACGCTGTGAAGGAGGCGATCTCCATCTCCTCGTCACCTGGAGGCAGCGTTACGAGCGGCTCGGTGGTTTGCGTGGCGCTGCTCGGGGTACCGGCGAGACCTTCCGAAGTCCGCTCCTCTGGATGCTCAGATCGTCCGGGTGGGGACCAGACCTCCTGGGACTCTCCAGTACTTACCATGCTTGTGCTAATCTGTTTTGCTACTGGCAGCTCTAACCGACCGTTACGGCTTTCCCGACACAGGCTGTTATCGTCGTGCCAGTGCTCGCCGCGCGGCGAAAACCTCCGAAAGCGCACTTCAATGTGAAGCGGATGTCCGGCAGAATCAACCTCCAGCGTTACCACATGGCAGCTGTTAGGCCAGCGGTCACCCCCGTAAAGTGATCCCGCGGCAAGATGGCGGGCGCGTCCGTCCTCGGCAGACCAGGTGTCGATCTCTTCTTCATGCAAATGCCCGCGCAGGACCAGGTCAGCGTGACTGCGCACCAGCGACCGACAGCGTGTGCCGTCTGCCAACATTTCAAAGGGATGATGCATGAGCACCAAGCGCAATCCGCCGAGTGGAAGACCCGTGTGGTCGGTCAGGAGTTTCATGAGCTGATCTTCGGTCAGGTACAAGCGACCGGCGTCATCGTCGCCACCACACAGCCATGCTGTGTCCAGACCCACAACATGAATTGGGAATTCGCACCCGGGCAACGTCATCGTGACGCGATAGCCTAGGAGGCTGTGAGGAGAAGTTGTCGGATCCAGTCCGGGCCTATAGTCTGCGATCCATTCGCGGTACGCGGCCTGTCGTCTAATGATACGCTCCCGCCAGTCAGCGTCAAAACCCTCAGGCTGCGAGCCGTAGCCAGCGATCCAGCGGGAGAGCGCAGTCGCATCGGGGTCCGCCGGAAGGGCTGTCCTCATGGCGCTCCAGACCTCGTCTTCCTCACTCCGATCTATATCATGATTCCCTGGAACAACAAAAAGACGCTCTTTACCGAGGCAGAGGAAGGCTAGGAGGCGTTGAAAGAAGTCGGTCGCCTTTTGGTACTGCTCCGCTCCCGCGGAATAGACGATGTCGCCGGTGAAAAGGACTAAGTCGATAGGACCATCTTCAAGCAGGACAGACAGATTGTCATCCCACGGTGGTCCCAGCACGTACTGGTAGCGCCATGCAGCTTCTTCGCGTTCGCCGCGAGCGTGCAGGTCTGAGATGTGAAGGATCCGGAGCCGGTGTCGGTCATCGTGTTCAGGTGGCATGGTCTTCCCGCTTTGAGTAGTGGTAGCTTCTTACGGCCGCACACCCTCAACGTTCAGTGCGCTCGTTTTCTCTTGCGCAGTTCGCTCAAAACGACAGCAATGTGTCCGAGTGTGTCGGATGATAGCCTTTCCCCATCGTTTTGCTTCTAAACGATATAAGCTATGGCCTTGCGCTCGCGGCACCAAGAAATAAAGTGTCATATTCTGTATTGAGTTCGAACCTCATGATAATCTCTGATCTACAGTAGCAGCAAGACAGTTTCTTATGTTCCTTCACGCGCACCCTATATTTTACTCACTGTGGCGAGAGGTAGTCAAGTGCCTGCTATATCTTTCGCGCTCACCTTCGGAGTGTCGGGTATGGGCGTCTGACGCACGAGGAAAGGGCTATCAGTACGTTCGCGCTGCACAAGGGGCGCGAGCGGCACCGTATCGGTCTAGAGTGTTGCCCGATAGGGGGTAAGGCCGCAGTCAAAAGAGCTTGACAATGTTGACCAATGGTCTATAATTACGTGCAGGGGGAAAGGTGTCGAGGTGCGTTCTGTGGTCAAACAAGGTGTCCAATTGATGAGAGGCCACACCACGCTGTCATTGCCGAAGAACGTTCTCACTATCCTAGGCTTGCTAAAGCCACGTCTTAGAAGAAGCTTGCGCGGGGGAAGAGCATCGGGAGTGGGGAGGAGAATCCGGTGGATGACGTTAGTTTGAAAGACATCATCACGTGGTTGAGCCCCGTCGCTCTGGCAGTAATCGGCTTCTTCTTGTGGAAGAGACAGAAGCGTCTTGAGGAAAGGATCACGCGCGACTTAGAGTCTTTCAGATCCGCGTTAGGGGTGGCCGCCCATGCAAAGAGAATAGATTATGAAAAAACGTCTGACGTGGTTAGACGATGCCATGTGTTGCTTGTTGAAGCAACAGACGCAATTCAGGATCAGCTGAATTCCGTTTACTGGCTACAGAACCCAGACGTCCCTACGAAAGACTTGGAGGAAGCAGAGCTGGATGCTGCCGTTAAACTTCAAACTGCTATGAGATTCGTGGAAGACAATGCGCCTGACCTCCCCGGAGAAACCTATCGCAAGGTGCTCTCCTACCTCAGTACGCTGCATGAGTACCGGGATCTTCTTGGAAAAGCTTTGAAACTCGCGGGTGGACTAGAGGAGATGCACACAGCGCTTGACGAAGTCAAAGACGCATTCCATAAAAAGATTACGCCAAAGATGGAAGAACTTACGAAGCATTTCCGTCAACTTATTAAAGGAGACGAACAAATTAGCTGGACCCCGCGAGAGGAGCCAGCCACACAATCATCGCAATCGGAGTGGTAAGGAGGGACAACTAGATGGCTGCCAAGAACAATGACATTGAAAAACGCCTTTGGGATGCAGCGGATGAGTTGCGTGCTAACTCCAAGCTGAAGGCTTCAGAATATTCGGTTCCGGTGCTGGGATTGATCTTCCTGAGGTACGCGGACCACAAGTTTAGCGAGGCGGAAAAGGAATTGGCCGGGAAGCGTAGCGGACGGCGTGAGATCGGCAAGACCGATTACCACGCACGCGGTGTCCTGTACATACCCGAAGACGCCCGATTCTCGAAATTGCTGAGGCTTCCTGAGGGAGAGAATATCGGCAAGGCGATCAACGATGCGATGAGAGCTATCGAGGCAGAGAATCCCGACCTGAAAGACGTCCTGCCCAGGACCTATAATCGGATAGAGAACAGCACTCTTATCGAACTGCTCAAACTCATGGCGTCTATCCCTATGGATATCGAGGGCGACGCATTCGGCAAGATATACGAATACTTTCTCGGCAAGTTCGCCATGAGCGAAGGCAAGAAAGGTGGTGAGTTCTACACACCCACATCCATCGTCAAACTCATTGTCGAGATCATCGAGCCGTTTCACGGTCGGATTTTCGACCCCGCTGGTGGCTCAGGTGGCATGTTCGTGCAAAGCGCTAGATTCGTACAGCAACATAAAAAGAATCCCGGCACGGAAATCAGCATCTATGGACAGGAGAAGCTCGCCGAGACCGTGCGTTTGTGCAAGATGAACTTGGGCGTTCACGGGCTCGCCGGCGACATCCGCCAGGGCAACACATACTACGAAGACCTGCACACGAGTCCCGGCAAGTTCGACTTTGTCATGGCTAATCCACCGTTCAACGTAGATCGAGTGGACAAGGAACGGCTGAAGGATGACCCGCGATTCCCCTTTGGTATGCCGAAAGCGGACAATGCGAACTATCTATGGATCCAGATCTTTTACAGTGCCCTTAACGAGAACGGACGGGCTGGATTTGTAATGGCGAGCTCTGCTGCAGACGCCCGCGCTTCGGAACTCGAAATCCGCCGGAAGCTCATCGAAGACCGCGCGGTCGACGTAATGGTCGCTGTTGGCTCCAACTTCTTCTACACGGTGACGCTGCCGTGCACGCTCTGGTTCTTGGATCGAGGCAAGAAGGGCACTGAGCGCGAAGATACCGTTCTTTTCGTGGATGCCCGCCACATCTACCGGCAGATCGACCGAGCTCACCGCGACTTCAGTCCGCAGCAGCTCGAGTTTCTGGCGAACATCGTTCGCCTTTATCGCGGTGAGGAACCCGAAAATAGGCATGACAGATCGGAGACGCTAACTGAGAAGTTTCCGGACGTTCGGTATGGTGACGTGGCAGGACTCTGTAAGGTCGCCAGCATTGACGAAATCGAAGCACAGGACTGGAGCTTGAACCCAGGTCGTTACGTCGGCGTCGCTGAAGGCGAAGAGGAGGACTTCGACTTCAAGCAGCGATTTGAGCAACTCAACGAGGAACTGGAAGTGCTCAACGGCGAGGCGCGGGAGTTGGAGGAGCGGATTGCGGAGAATGTAGCGAAGTTGCTGGACAGGGAGTGATGGAGAACATGTTTCAAGTGCTTCCTCTTGAAGGGTTGGTCAACTTCAAGACAGGAAAACTCAACTCCAATGCCGCCAAACCAGACGGAATGTTCCCCTTTTTTACCTGTAGCCAGGAGACATTCCGCACTGATACGTGGTCGTTCGATGGCGAATACGTACTTCTTGCAGGCAATAACGCGGCCGGTATTTATCCTCTGAAGTATTTCAATGGCAAGTTTGATGCTTACCAAAGAACTTACGCCATTAACACTGTAAATGAAAACGTGCTCGTCACTCGTTATCTCTACTATGCTTTGAGACTTCAGCTTGAGCTTATGAAAAGCATATCAACGGGTGTCGCTACGAAGTTTTTGACGCTATCGCTACTGAATCGAACGCAAATACCTGTCCCACCCCTCCCCACGCAGCGCAAAATCGCGGCGATTCTCTCGGCCTATGACGACCTGATTGAGAACAACCTGCGGCGAATCAAAATTCTGGAGGAGATGGCGCAGAACCTCTACCGCGAGTGGTTCGTCAAGTTCCGTTTCCCCGGTCACGAAAACGTCCGCTTCGTCGACTCCCCCCTCGGCAGGATTCCGGAGGGGTGGGAGGTGGTACCGCTTTCAAGCGTTGTTGACTTTGCCAAAGGGCGAAAGCCAGTTGAAACCAGAAATGAGCCAATTGCGGGTGATGTTCGGCTACTGTTGATTGACGCGCTTCGTGGAGGCGAGCCACAATTCACTGCACCTACAAGACTTGTTATTGCGGAAACTCCTGACACCATTATGGTGATGGATGGTGGGAGTTCTTGCGAAGTTGTTCAAGGATTTTCGGGCGCAGTCGGCTCAACGCTTGGTCGTTTCAGAACGGCGAAACCAGACCGCTTCTCACCCCACGCTCTCTACCGTTTTCTTGAAGAAAAAACCGATGAATTTAAGTCAAAGAACATAGGAGCAGCAATTCCCCACGCAAACAAAGATTACATCTTGACCCAGATGGTTGCATTACCGCCGCAGACCATCGCCTTGGGGTTTCACGACTATTTGGCGCCAATTCAGAGCGCCATCGAAATTCTTAAAGCAGAAAACACAACCCTCCGCCGCACCCGCGACCTACTGCTGCCGAAGCTGATCTCTGGGGAGTTGGACGTGTCGGAGTTGGATATTGAGATTTCAGGGGAGTCCGTGCGAAGAAGCCCGTGAACAGGATCTGGCAGCATACTGCAACAAACCACACTTCGGTCAGTTGAAGAGCCACTCGAATGGAGCGTTAGTAGGAGGAGCATATGGGCATCCAGACACCAATGACAATCGCCAAAGCGATCGAGAACATCCAGTTCAATCACTACGTCCTACCTGCTATCCAGCGCGAGTTCGTCTGGGACTCTGAGCAGATCCAACGGCTGTTCGATTCGTTGATGCGAGGATACCCGATCGGCTTATTTCTGTTCTGGGGCGTCAAGCCAGGCAATTTGCAGGATTTCGAGTTCTATCGCTTCATGGACCACTACCATGAGCGCGATTGCCGTCACAACGAGCCGATCCCGCTGGTAGGCGAGAAACCTGTAATCGCTGTACTCGATGGGCAGCAGCGCCTTACTGCTCTAAACATTGGGCTCAAGGGCTGGTATGCCGACAAGTTGCCCTATTATCGGTGGAGTAGCGACCACGCATATCCCAAACGCCGTCTGTACCTGAATATCATGGCGCCACCAGAAGAAGGTTCCGACTACGCATTCGAGTTTCGGATGTTGAAGGAACAAGAGGCTGCTCAGAGGGACGAGAGGCACTACTGGTTTCCCGTTGGTGATATCCTCCAGTTCAAGGGTCTTCCGGAGGTCTACGGTTACTGTGTCGACAACGACATCCTCAACAAGCAACTGAAGTACCCCTCAAGCACTCTGGTCGAGCTGTGGAATGTAATCACTCAAAAGGAAGTGATCAGTTACTTCTTGGAAGAGGCGCAGGACCTAGACAAGGTGCTGAACATCTTCATCCGCGTGAATTCAGGTGGTACAGAACTCAGTTATTCCGACATGTTGCTGTCTATTGCTGTTGCGCAGTGGAAGGACCGCGATGCGCGAGAAGAGATCTACGATCTCATCGACAACTTGAACCGCATCGGTGAGTCGTTTGATTTCTCCAAGGATTTCGTCTTGAAGGCCACCCTTGTTCTGACTGATATCCCGACAATTGAGTTCAAGGTGAAAAACTTCAATCGGGAGAACATGCTGGTAATAGAGCGAAAATGGGAGGAAATTGCCCGTGCTCTGAAGGTTACGACAAGACTTCTGGCCAGCTGGGGTTACAATCGGGACACTCTTGTTGCCAACAACGCGATTATACCACTGAGCTACTACATTTTTAGGAAGGGAAGCCCTCTGGATTTCGTGTCGTCACCCAGGTGCGCCCAGGACCGTGAGGTAATGCGCGAGTGGTTGATGAGGGCACTGCTTAAGCGCACATTCGGTGGACAGTCTGACAACGTGCTGCGTCGGATCCGACAGGTAATGTCGAACGATTGTGATAGCTTTCCGCTTCAAGGCATTTACGATGCTTTGAGCGCTACAGCGAAGTCGATGTCCTTTGACAATGCCCAGCTTAACGGTCTGCTTGATTATAGATACGGACAGGCCTACACGTTCACGGTATTGGCTTTTCTGTACCCCTGGCTGAAGTTCGATCAGCACTTCCACGTGGACCACATCTTTCCTCGCGGGATGTTCACACCGAAGACGTTACGGGACCGTAGGATTCCCAAAGATCAGTGGCACAAATGGCTCGACCACAAGGACGACTTGGCAAATCTGCAACTACTCCAGGGACTCGTCAACCAGAACAAAGCGGATAAGGAGTTCGAGGCTTGGCTGGCTTCATCACAGCCAACTGAGATGGGCCTAAAAGCATACAAGGAGCAGCATCTCATACCCGATATTGATCTGTCCTTTGAGAATTTTCCCGAGTTCCTCGAGGCGCGTGCCCAGAAGATAAAGGAGAGGTTGGGTGAACTCGTTGGCTCCAAATCTGAGGAATCTGGCATTGGATAGGACGTTATAGGTATGCCTGGCGAATACAGTGAAGACGTATTGATCGAGCAGCCGGCCATCGAGCTATTCAGCGAGCTCGGTTGGGAGACGGCAAACTGCTTCTATGAGTTCGAACTTCCTAATGGCAGTCCGCTGGGAAGGGAGAACACGGGAGAAGTAGTGCTCGAGGTTCGCTTGCGGTCAGCGCTAGAGAAGCTCAATCCAGATCTGCCCCTTGAGGTACTTGAGCAGGCAATTGAGGAGCTGATGCGCGATCGCAGCGCCATGAGCCTGGCGGCTGCGAACCGAGAGGTTTACCGTCTCATCAAGGACGGCGTGAAGGTTAAGATCCCCGGCACCGATGGCGAAGGTGAGACCGTTGAGACAGTCAAGCTGATTGACTGGAAGGAGCCGGACAATAACGACTTCTTTCTAGCCTCCCAGTTCTGGGTTACGGGAGAGATGTACACGCGGAGAGCCGACCTGGTCGGCTTTGTTAACGGACTTCCCCTGGTGTTTGTGGAAATGAAGGCCGTCCATAAGGCGTTGAAAGATGCCTACGACAAGAACCTCGCCGATTATAAAGATACGATACCTCACATTTTCTGGTACAACGCGTTCACAATCCTCTCCAACGGCAGCGCAAGCGTGATTGGCAGCGTAACCGCTTTGTGGGAGCACTTCAATGAGTGGAAGAGAATCAATAGCGAAGGCGAGGAGGGGATCGTCTCGTTAGAAACAATGCTTCGCGGAACGTGCGAGCCAGCACGACTGTTGGATCTGGTGGAGAACTTCGTCCTATTCATGGAGACGCGCGGCGGGCTGATCAAACTGGTGGCAAAGAACCATCAGTATCTCGGCGTCAATAGCGCGCTTGAGGCGCTCGAGCAGATCGAGAACAACCACGGTCGTCTCGGTGTGTTTTGGCACACGCAAGGGAGCGGCAAGAGCATCTCGATGATCTTCTTCTCGCAGAAAGCTCTTCGCAAGATGCCGGGCAACTGGACGTTCGTCGTTGTAACTGACCGCAAAGAGTTGGACGATCAGATCTATAAGAATTTCGCCAACACGGGAGTCATTACCGAAGCTGAAGCACATGCCACGAGTTCCTCGAACCTGCGCCAGCTTCTGTGCGAGGATCACCGATATGTGTTCACGTTAATCCATAAGTTCCGCACAGAAAAAGGTGAACGGCATCCGACCCTTTCCGAGCGGTCTGACGTTATCGTCATTGCGGACGAGGCTCACCGGAGCCAGTACGACACTCTTGCCCTGAACATGCGGAATGCCTTGCCAGAGGCGGCATTTATCGCTTTCACCGGTACGCCGCTTATCGTCGGCGAGGAAAGGACGCGTCGGGTATTCGGCGACTATGTCAGCATTTACAACTTCAAACAGTCTACAGACGATCGCGCGACGGTCCCTCTTTTCTACGAGAATCGCATTCCGGAGCTTCAACTTACTAACGAGGACCTGAACGATGATATTTACCGGGCGATCGAGGAGGCCGAACTGGACGAAGAGCAGGAGGAGAAGCTCGAGCGGGAGTTTTCGCGGCAATACCATCTGATCACCCGTGACGACCGGTTGGAGACGATCGCTCAAGATATAGTGACCCACTTCATGGGGAGGGGCTTTCGTGGGAAAGCTATGGTCGTCAGCATCGACAAAGCTACAGCCGTCAAGATGTATGACAAGGTGAAGAAGCATTGGGAGATATATCTCGACGGGCTGCGTGCGAAAGTACCCGCGCAGACCGACGAAGAGCAGAAGAAAACCGCGGACGACATTCGTTACATGGAAGAGACTGACATGGCGGTTGTGGTGTCCCCATCGCAGAACGAAGTTGAGGAGATGCGCAAGAAGGGCGTGGACATCGTTCCGCATCGCAGGCGAATGGTCAAAGAGGACCTCGACACAAAGTTTAAAGACTCCGACGACCGGTTCCGCATTGTTTTCGTCTGCGCCATGTGGATGACAGGGTTCGACGTGCCGTGCTGTTCGACGATCTATCTAGACAAGCCAATGAGGAACCACACGCTAATGCAGACGATCGCTCGGGCAAACCGCGTCTTCCGTAACAAGGTCAACGGCCTGATCGTGGATTATGTGGGCGTGTTCCGAAGCCTTCAGAAAGCGTTGGCTATCTACGGATCTGGCTCCAGGGGAGGTATCAAGCCCGGCGAGACGCCTGTGAAGGATAAATCGGCTCTTGTGGACCAATTGAAGAAAGCGATTCCCGAGGCAAAGGGATTCTGCGAGGAACATGGTGTCAATCTGGATACTGTGAAAGCTGCAACGGGGTTGGGGAAAGTCCGAAAACTTGATGATGCCGTGGAAGCGTTTCTCGAAAACGATGAAACCAGAAAACGGTATTTGAGCTTGGCGGCGGAGGTCACGAAGTTGTTCAAAGCGATTCTGCCCGATCCCGGGGCGAACGAGCTTGCGCCCGACTGCATCGTGCTCGATGTTATCGCTCAGAAGATCCGGTCGCTTAGTCCGCCAGTCGACATTTCTGGGGTTATGAGAGATATTGAGGATATATTGGATGAGTCCGTCGCTACGCAAGGATATGTGATCAAAGAGTCGGCCATAGAGCATGAAGCTGACCGTTACGTGGATTTGAGCCAGATAGACTTTGACTCGCTCGCGGCTAGGTTCAAGACGGCGCGTAAGCGTGTCGAGGCAGAGAAGCTCAAGAACGTGATTGGTCGCACCTTGCAAGCAATGGTGCGTCTGAACCGGTCACGCATCGATTATCTCGAGCGGTTTCAAAGGATGATCGACGAGTACAACTCCGGAAGCGCGAATGTAGAGGAGTTCTTCGAAGAACTCTGTAAGCTTGCCAGAGAGCTGACACAGGAAAGAAAGCGGCATATCGCCGAGCGGCTGTCGGAAGAAGAGCTAGCACTATTTGATATTCTCACGAAGCCCGAGATGAAACTCACAGAGAAAGATCGGAAGAA
>Ga0315291_10009383_pt1 | contig 11985 bp, 10 predicted proteins | sample YL17G12_20_MG_FD_203070 | JGI IMG/M metagenome (GOLD analysis project Ga0315291, IMG submission 203070) | Sediment microbial communities from Yellowstone Lake, YNP, Wyoming, USA - YL17G12_20 | ecosystem: Environmental > Aquatic > Freshwater > Lake > Sediment | place: USA: Wyoming | collected...
TCTTAATTTATTTGGTTATGAATCATACCAGTATGTTCCAATGATGAACGATATTTCATATCCTATCGTAGATGATATGAATAGTTATGACTTCACAGATGGTTCAGCTTTCTATCATAAAAATTATCTTTATGTTGCAGTTCCATTAAGTGGAATTATTCGTATTTATAATATGACAAACCAAACACAACAACAACAGTCTCAATATAAAGTTGAAGACATAACCCAGCAACCTTGGTTCTTTGAAGCACCAATAGGTTATCCAGTAAGTGGTTTCTATGTTGTAGATGGTGAATTGTATGGACATTCATTTACTACATCAGAAAGTTACAAGCTATTCACTGGTGGTAGTTTTGCAGGGCAAGATATAGATGCTAACGCAATATTAGCTTACGATGATCACGGAGATAGAACACAGAGTAAAGGAAGTAACGAAATTTATGTAGAAGGTTACATTAAACAAAATACGAAACTTAATTGTACTGTGTCTGGAGACTTAGATGCTTTTACAACAGGACGACCTGTTATAGTTGATGGAGCTGATAGTAGAATTGTATCTTATGGTGGAGGAGGAAATAGTCTTGGAGATACTCCATTCGGCGTACAAACGCTCGGAGGAAGTCAGGATACTGTTTCTTCAACTGCTCTCCCAGCTTGGTTCCATGTGGCAAAGACATATGTTCAGAATCCATTCTATCTGGAACAGTTATCCTTCTCAACGAAGGGAGTTGATTTACAGTGGGAGTTGATTTGTTTTGGCACGAATGCAGAATTTACACCAGAGGGAAATAATTCAATTACTCAATAATCTAATTTGATATACTAAAGATATATGACAAATCTATACATCGGTTCTAACACTTTATATCAAGCAGGTTCAGGAAACATAGTAGGAGCTACTTCTATTGTTTTAACTAGTTTCGCAGACATCTACGGGAATGTTTTAACAATGGCTGACTTCGGTTCATTAGGTTTTATCACTTGCGAGCCTGACACTACTAACCAAGAGTTCATGACTTTCACAGGAGTTACAGCAAATGCTAATTTAACCTATACCCTTACAGGTATTAAAACAGCTCTCGCTAAATCACCTTACACACAAACTAGTGGTGCTCTACGCCAACACTCAGGAGGAACAAAAGTAGTAATCAGTGATTCTCCAGCTTTCTGGAATACTTTCGCCAATCTAAATAATGTTTCAGCCTTCACAGTCTCACCTACAGTTCCAACGGGTGGAACAGGAACTCAAGCAGCTAATGCAACAGACATCGCTAATGCTGTTACAGGTGCTTCAGGTACTTCTACAACTCTCATTAATGGTACTGTTAAAATCTCAGTTAATCCAGTTTCCCCTACTTCCCCTATCGTTGTGGGACAAAATGACCCTAAATTTGTGGATTACTTTGAAGAAACAGGTGCAGCGAATGTTTATGTCTTAACTCCTTCACCTTCTATTGGTGCTTATGCAGATGGGCAACACTTCTCATTTAGAGCAGCGAATGGAAACACTACAACATCTACTTTAAATATAAACGGACTAGGTGCTAAGGTAATCTATAAAGAAACAGGCACAGTAGTTCTTGCTAGTGGTGATATTGCAACAGGTCAGAATGTGGAAGTTGTCTATGAAAATGTAACTGATAGTTTTAGAATGTTAAGTCAGGTGGGGAATGCTCCATTAACGATAATCCCAGCGACATTAAACTTTGGAGATGGTTCAGATGGAAACGTAACTATTGCATCAGGAACAACTACTATCACTCGTGATATGTACTACAATAATCTTACTATTCAAACAGGAGGTGTTTTAAATCCATCTGGTTATCGTGTATTTGTAATGGGAACACTTACATTTCAAGGAACAGGTATAATTGCTCGTAATGGAACTAATGGTGGTAATGGTGGTAATGGTGGTAATGGTGCGGCAGGAACACCGGGAGCAGCAGGAGCAGCAGGTGTAGCAGGAGCAGCTTTGGCTGCAGGCAGTATTGCTGGTGGAGTTGCCGGTGGAACAGGAGCTGTCGGTTTAATTGGTGTTCAAGGTAATGGAGGTTCAGGCAATAATGGACTTGCAGCAACTCCTTCAAACCTAACAAGTGCTATCGGCTCTACATCAGGTGCTGGTGCAGCAGGAGGTGCAGGAGGAACAGGATTTAACGGAGTGTCCGGTGGAACAGCAGGAGGTGCTTCAGCAGCAGCTACAGTAACTAATCCTTTAATAATGCCTCGTATACCACAATGGGCCATAAATTTACATTATTTTTCAAATACTACATTTGCATTTATGAATGGTTCAGCTCAAGCACCAGGTGGTTCTTCAGGAGGTTCAGGTGGTGGTGGAAATCAAGGAACAGGTGATTCAGGTGGAGGTTCAGGTGGTGGTGGAGCAGGTGGTTCTTCAGGAGGGATTGTAATGGTTGCTGCTTATTCTGTTGTGTCTATTACTAACAATGTTATTCAAGCATTAGGTGGTACAGGAGGTAAGGGTGGTAATGGTGGAAATGGTTCTGCAAGTAATGGAGGTGGTGGAGGTGGTAGTGCAGGTGGAACTGGTGGTACAGGTGGAGTAGTAGTAGTTATATATCATACATGGTTAGGAACAGCATTAACAACTGCTGCTGTAGCTGGTGGTACAGGTGGATCTTTAGGTACTGGTGGTACAGCTGGTACTAGTGGAACAAATGGTTCATCTGGTTCTACTGGAACAACAGGAACAAACGGTGTAATTTACTCAATACAAGTATAATATGGCAACCCCCCCAAAACATAACTAACAAATAATATGGCAACAGCATATCAAATTAAGCAGGGAGACACACTCTCACAATTAGCACAAACCAACAATACAACTGTTGCTGATTTGATGAAGTCTAATCCATCAATCACAGACCCTAACAAGATATATGCAGGGGCTTCTTTGAACTTGCCTACAGTTTCTACTACAACTCCTACTACCACTCCAGTAGTAAATGCACAACCTGCTATAAATCAAGTTAATGATATAAAAAATATATTAGACCAAAATCACACTAACCTAGCACAACAACAAGCACAGAAGGATGCTGATGCTCTTGCTTTAAAGAATAAGCCACCAGTACCTCCACCTACTCCACCAGCACCTAAGCCAGCTGATCAAAAGATTGCTGACCATGGAATGGTTGATATATGGGATACACAAACAGGTCAAACAAAACAAGTAGCAGAGGCAGAACCAATTCCTAAGGGTTGGACTAAAACTGACCTACAGACAGGTGCTTCTGTCGCAGAAGTACAAAGTGGTACAGCTATATATAAGAAATTTGCTGATGGAAATATCGGTAGATACGATGTTGCTACAGGTAAATATACAGGACCAGGAACAGAACAGAGTTATAAAGATGCACAAACAGCTGCAAGTAATTCCCAAAAGTTACAAGATTTAATTGATAATAAACTTCCACCTGAACAACAAGCACAGATTGAGTCTATGAAGAAGGTACTTGAAGCTCGTGTTAAACAACAAGAAATTGATAATGCTAATCTTGTTGGTGGTACTACTATTGCTCAAAATCTTTATGGTCTTGGAGGTACTTCAGTCGCAACATCAGAAATAACAAGAGTAGTTGATGCTGGTAAAGCAAAAGTAGATGAACTCCTAGCTAAGAACTCTCAAATAATTTCACAAATGACACAAGCCTTTAAGAATGACGATATGGCTGCTCTTAAAGATGCTTATAATCAATATACAGCTATTCAAACTCATATCACTAAAACTGTCTCTGATATGCATAACGAGGTAGTGACAGCTAATAAGGAAGAGACTAATAGAAAAGCAGCAGAGAAAGCAGCTTTAACTAACGACATAAACGCTTTACAGTTAGATGTATCTAAAGCAGGTGGAGCAGAAAAACCAGAAGCTTATGCTAAGGCACTTGCTAATAACGATTATGCAGGCATGATTGAAGCAGCGGGTAATACGGCAACAACAGGTATGGCAGGTGAATATAACTTTTACAAGAGAGGTGAAATTGCAGCAGGTACTCCACTATCACAAATAATGACACCAAATCAATACATGACAGCTGACGCTAATAGAAAAGCTAGAGTAGCTGCTGCTGGAGTAGCTAATGGATATTCACAACAAACAATGACCAAAGTAGTTAATATTGCAGGTGACTTTAAAAATGAACCAACAATTAAAGAATATCAAGTAATGAAGGAGGCTAAAGATACTATAAATAATATTCCAGATGATACTCAGAATCCTGCAGATCAACAGAATATCATTTATGCTTTTGCTAAAACAATGGACCCTAATTCAGTAGTACGTGAAGGTGAGTATGCTACTGTTCAAAAATATGCTCAATCTATGTCTGACACATTTGGTTTTTCTGTAAAGAGAATGGCTTCAAATTCACCATTCTTAACAAATCAAGCTATGAAGAATATGAAAGAGACTATAAATAATAGAGTAGCTGTTACAGAAAAATCTTATAATAATATATATGGTCAATATACTAATAAGATTAATAAAATAACAGGTGGTACAGACGCAAGTGATTATATTACTGACTACTCTAAAGGTTACACAAGTATTGGAGATGAACACATACAAAAAGTAGCAGATAAAAAAGTAGGACTAAAAACTTTTGCAGACTCTAATACAAAGAATACAGCTTTAATTAACTCTATGAGATCAACATTTCCTTCTGCAACTCCAGAGCAGATTTATGATAAATTAAAAGAGAAAGGATTAATACAATAATAATATGAACCCAATAGATGACGCAAAATTTGACGAATTGTTAAAGCAACACAATGTAACACCACAGGCTAATACTGGTGGTGTAGACCCTTGGGCTGACTTTGGACCAGCCACCCCTCAATTTGATCCACAAGGTCGTAAAATGACACCAGAAAAGATACAAAATCAGCAATTAGAACAAGGATTAAGACAAGATATAGTAAATTCAGCTAAAGATACATTAGTTAAACCTTTTACTGATAGATTTTCTGAAATAGATAAAGGAGATCATAGTGCTGAAGGAAGTGCCTTTCTTAAAGGTGGGGCTGTAATTGGTGATGCTACTGATATTGTTATGCAAGGTTTTAAAGGGGCAGCTCAACTTGTGTTACCTAAATCAGCTGAAGATGCTATTGGTTCAGCATATGATAAAGCTATGCCTACTCTATCAGAAGAACAAAAATCAAAGATAGGTGAACTTATAAAAGCACATCCTGATATAGCAGATTACCTTGGTGCTACACTTAACTACGCTTCAGTTATCCCAGTTGTTAAACCTTTCGCTAAGGTTGTGAATGAAGGTATAAATATGGCTAAGCCTATTGTTAAAGCTGGGATAGAGAAACAAGCAGCAAAGAGGACAGTTAATTTAGAAGAAAATGCTATTAAAAATGCTACACCAGATCCAGCAACATTAACTCCTACTCAATATGATAAGTTAATTGAACAAAATAAAATTACACCAAAAGGAATTAAAACTCCAGCTAAATATATAATGTCTCCAGAAGAAGAAACTGTGGCAAGAAAGAATTCTGATATTCTTCAAGATAAAGATCCTATAAAAAATAGTATAAATATTAATAACAAACTTGATAGTAAAGATAAAGAAGTTGGTAAATTCTTAGCAGAAAATAACACCCCAATAGACCCATTAAAGATGAAAGTCTATCTTACAGATAAAATGAAAGATATAACTGATATTATGGTTCCAGAAGCTCGTCTCAATAAAAGCAAGCAAACAATGATTAATAATTTTGTTGATGGTCTTAAAGAAAAAGATGTAACTACTGCATGGCAAAATAGAAAAGAATTTGATGCTTACATTGATAATGCTTTTAAAGGATCACCTTCACTTGCTAAAGATATGAAGAAGGGTCTTCGTAATGGTGTACAAGATTTTATTGCTGAAAATACACCAGATACTGTGTATAAAGGTCATATGAAAGAAATGACTCAACTTTATAATTTAAGAGATGTTATGGTTGATAAAGCAGGTGCAGAAAAAGGTAAAAATGCTATTCAATCATGGATTAAAGCTAATCCAGCAAAAGCAAAAACAATAGGATGGGGAACGACCGCAGCTGGTGCAGGAATAGGATGGGATATTATGCATTAATAGAACCTAAAATATATCCACCTATAAAAATAAGAATCATTGAAAATATTATCATCCCTCCATCATACCACAACTTACTTATAAATGCAATTTGATATACTAAATATATATGCCATTACTTAAAGGAGTAAAGAACATGAAAAAGAATTATCAAGAACTCACAAACAATCCTGTTGAGTCTGCTAGTCGTGAGAAAGCAATTCAGACAATAATGAAAAAGCATAATATCTCTTATGATGAAGCAGTACATCGCCAAGCGATAAGAATAATTCAAAGCCAAGCAAGAAAAAAATAAATGGATAAAAAACAGAAACTTGAACTACTAAAAGATATTAAGAATCCACTACGAATCACAAATAGAGATGTAGAGGATTTAAAGTCTCGTGTTGATAAAATAGAACAAGATCCACCATTGCCTATTAAAGGTGTAGATTACTTCACTGAAGAAGAACTTCAAGGAATGTGTGAGTATGTCCAATCACAGATACATCAAGGAGTTGATGGGGAACAAGGTATTCAAGGTGAAAAAGGTGAGCAAGGAATACAAGGAGAGACTGGACCACAAGGAGAGCAAGGTCCTGCTGGTAGAAATGGTATTGATGGAGAAACTCCTGATATAAATAAGATTATAAAGGAAGTCATTAAGCAAATACCTAAACCTAAAGATGGCAAGTCTCCTGATATTTTAGAAGTGGTTGCTCTTGTAAAGAAAGAACTTAACCTTCCTGAGACGGACAAGGTAATGATGAAAGATGATCTAATTACTTTCCTAAAGAAAGGAGGTTTTAGAGGAGGTGGGGCTACATTGTTATCACAACTACAAGACGTAAACCTCTCAAATCTAACCCAAACTAATGGTAAATATGACTTAGGAAGTGGAAAGGTTAAAACAATCGTAGCAGGTTCAAACATCACAGTAGACTCTACAGACCCCCAGAATCCTATTGTGAGTTCTACAGCAACTACAACGTCAGAAATATCAATAGTTACTGGTATGGACGGAGGTGGAGCTAGTTCAACTTATGGTGGAACACTTGGCAGACCCATTATTTACGGAGGTCACGCTAGTACATATTTCCCATCAGAAAATACAATAATCGGTGGAGGTTTAGCAACAACAACAGGCATACCCTTCAGTGGAGGTTTAGCATAATTTAATAATTTGATATAATAATAATATGGCAAACAGATTTCAAAATAGAAGCGACTCATCAGCAAACTGGACATCGGCCAATCCTATTCTTGGACAAGGAGAAATGGGATTTGAGATAGACACACAGAAAACTAAAATGGGGGATGGTTCAACTGCGTGGAATTCACTTTTATATTGGCACGGTAAAGGACAGACCTTACCTATCAATACAACAGGTGGTACTACCGTGCTTTCAGAAGCACAAGGTATGGTTACAAACATTAAAGTTACAGGTACTCCTATCTCTCCTGTAATTATTCAAGTACCACTAAATATGTCTTCATTCATAGCAGAAAACGCACAAGGGGCTTCTGCTTACTCTTTAACATTCCAAACAGCAACACAAGTAGTAACTGCTCCAACTGTTTCAGTAGGTACTCACACAGTTTTGTACTCTGATGACATTGACTGTGAACACACAGTAACAGCGGGTGCAGGTTCAGGAGACATGATACTCGCTTCTGATCAAACAGTTACAGGACTTAAGATTTTCAATGATGCAAAACTTGGACTTAGAAATGTGGCAGATACCTTTACTGGATTATTTACAAATGCAATAACCGCCGCAAGAACTTGGACACTGCCAAATGTAAGTGGAACGATAGCTCTTACTTCTGATATTACAGGGACTAACTCTGGTACGAACACTGGCGACCAAACTGGTGCAACTATTACAGTTACTACTCGCAATATTGGTAACTCTACAAACCTAGATACATTCCTCTCCAATATTGATGCTTCTCTAACAGCAACAACTCAAACAGGATTTCAAGCGTGGACAGGTTCAGGAAATTATTATTCTCTTGCTTCGCCAAACCTTACACTCCTCCGTGGAGGTAGTGGATTTATTAAAGGAAAAAGAATCACTTGGGTTGGAAGTCAAGTTGTAGGATTGACAAATCATTCTGCTCATTGGTTGTATATCAATAGTGCTGGAACATTTGCAGTAACAACAACAAGAACAGAAGCACTATATCAAGATAATATCCTATTATTTGAAGCTCATTATAATGGAACAGATATTGAAGTAGTTATAGAAAATCACGGATACGATCACAATACAGCAGATGGACATCTTTTACACCTTCAATTTGGTACTACACTCATTCCAGTAGACGGAACAAATGTAATCGGTTCAGATATAACTCGTGTAGCGACAGGTACTGGTGGAGCAGTTGGAGACCGCCAAATTAAATTAGTTGGTGCTTCTTTAATCAACGACCAAGGACTAGAAACAAGTATCCCAGACTCAGCAGGAGCAGCAATCACTTATAAGTTCTACTACAAAAACGGTTCAGGACAATGGACAGAGTATGTTTCGCAAACTCAATTCCCAATGGTTTACAATGCTGCTGGAACTATTACAGCTCTCACAACTTCTGGTGCAACAGACACTGGATTGTTTACTCTATACGCAGTCAAAGCAGAACCAAACTCTGGACTTCCAGTTTATATCGCTGTTATTGATGATGCTGTTTACGGAACAGATGCGGCCGCTCTTGCCGTTATTTCAGCAGGAACAAATGAAATCGCAGATGGTACATTATTCCAAGCTCTTGAACCTGCTCAATTAGGTTATGTAATCGTAACAAACAACGGAACAAGTGGTTACATTTCAACTGTTCAGATTTCTAAATCAACAGCAAGAAGTCAAACAAGTGGTGGTTCTGGGGCAAGTACAGCTTCTGGCGTAGCAACAAATACAGCAAACTTTACTGGATACTTATCGTCTTCAGATACAAACGTACAAGTAGCATTAGACAGTCTCGATAAAATAGGAAGACTCGCAACTCCTATCGCTTCTGCGACAACAACCGATTTATCAACTGCCACAGGAAATTACGTACATATCACTGGTTCTGTAACAATCACAGGATTTGGAACAGTTGTTGCTGGAAATCTTAGACATCTTGTTTTTGATGGTGCTCCATTACTTACCCATAATGCGACATCTTTAATCCTTCCTGGTGCAGTAAACATCCAAGCTGTAGCTGGTGATTCAATGATTCTAAGAAGTGAAGGAAGTGGTAACTGGAAGTGTGTAACTTATCAACTATACACAGGAACAGGAACAGGTGCTTTCGTTAGAGCAACTTCGCCCCAGATTTCTGTAATTGAACTAGGACATGCAACAGATACAACTCTCTCTCGTGTATCCGCAGGGGTAATTGCAGTGGAGGGTGTTAATGTGATGACTGTATCCAGTACAGATACAATCACTGGAGTAAAGACCTTCAACGACACTAAATTATCTCTAAGAAACGTAGCAGATACTTTCTCTGGTGTCTTCACAAACACAATAACCGCCGCTAGGACTTGGACACTACCAGACATCTCCTCAACTATCGCTGTACTCGGACTTCTTCAAACTTGGACAGCCCCACAACGTGGAACTGTAACCGCACTCACCTCAACCTCCGCAAGTATTGCTATTGACTTAGCGGTAACAAACAACTTCTCACATACATTCACAGAAAACACTGCTCTCGCAAATCCAAGCAATCCTGTGGTGGGGCAAGCAGGTGTGATTATCTTTACACAGCACGCTTCTGCTGCGAAAACTCTTTCCTATGGTTCACAATGGAAAGAAGAAACTAATGGTACTGCTCCAAGTGTTTCAGTAACAGTAGGGGCTATTAACGAATTGCACTATCGGGTCGTAAGTGCAACAGAAATTCGTTATGTATTGGGTAAGGCAGGTATTGCTTAAAAATATGTTTTCTAACTCGATGATGATGGGAAGTGGAATATCAAATGCTTTACCATGGGGTAGTTCTACTACATGGAACACAACAACAGGCACAGAGAAAAATGCTGGAATTAATCTTACTGGTAGTAATTTAATTGCTACATTATCTGATGCAGCTTCAAATTGGAGAAGTATACGAGGAAATTCATCACATAATTCAGGTCATTGGGTTTTTGAGGTTACAGTCACAAATAGAGGAAATGGTACTGCCGAAGGACTATGGGGGGTTGGTATAAGTTCAGGTGTAGTAGATTGTAATCGAGCAGGACTTACTTTGGTTGGATATAGTGAGGTAAATGGAGTAGGATATTCAGGCGGTGGTAGTGCTGACACATCACAGGAACTAAGAAATGCTGTTGGTACTGCATACGGAGCAAAATATACCACAGGAGATATTATTGGAGTTAAAATAAATATAGATACTGGCACTGTAACATTTTATAAAAATGGTGTCTCACAAGGCATAGCAGAAACATTGCCAGCGGGTGGAACTTATTACCCAATATGGTCAGGAGATGATAAAGGAACTAACCCTGTAGCAACAGCTAATTTTGGTGCAACAGCTTTTACTTATAATTATAACTAATATGATTTACAAATATAACAACAATATAATAAACCCAAACACACAATTAGTAATAAACGATATTACTCACTCAGCTGGAACATTCCTTAAATGGACACCAGCAGAGAGACTTGCCTTTGGAATTACAGAGGAAGCAGAGCCTATCCCACCTGCACCTACACAAGCGGAACTGGATGCACAACATAACGCAAATATTCTTATTCAAATTTCACAAATAGAATCTACCAATTTAATGGCTAGACCTATGAGAGAATATTTACTAAGTGTAATACCAGTTACTGCAACACAATACACGAAAATCAAAGCAGTAGACGATAGTATCGTATCTTTGCGGGGACAACTAATTTAATATATGGAAGAACGAAGAAAAATAACTTGTCCACTGGAAGAAGAACACAAACTTTTAATGAGAGTAATGTTCGGCGACAAAGAGACAGGTGAAATAGGGCAGATAGAAATGGTAAAAGAAATTTATTCTATCCTAACATCTGCTAAAAATTTAATCAGATTTATGGATAAATTTGGTACACTTATAAAATGGGTGGCGGGTATTGGACTAGCCATCGCTTTATTGAAGGGGTGGGTCGCAGGTCTATTATTAGCACTAATAGGAAAATAAATATGAACATAACACAAACACCATCACCAAACTTCGATAGTAACTCAATCCCTAATTTAGGATTTATTGTACATGGTACGATTGGCAACTTTGATGGAGCAACTCAGTGGTTAAGAACACCAGCAAGTCAAAGACCAGATGGTACTTACTCGTCAGCACATTTTATAATCGCAAAAGACGGGAGAATAAATCAACTTATAGATATTAAAAAAAGAGCGTGGCACGCAGGGAATGTCTCTAACCCCGATACTATTGCTCAAAAACTTTTACCTAAAACACTTCTAGGAACTTACAAGAACCCTAACGATTCATTCATAGGAATAGAGTTAGAATGGTTTCAAGGAGATGCAATAACAGAACAGCAATATCAGGCAGTTGTATTCGTAATCAATCAATGCCAAATCGCAAATCCTATAATCTTGTGCCATAAACAAATTGCTTCATATAAAGCAGACTTTCAAAATGCAGATGGTAGTATAAATTATGGAATAGTGGAGGAAATCAAGAAACGATTAACTCCAACTTCTAACAAGGAGGATATTAAAAAACAAATTATAAATTTATTAAATCAAATATGAAACACTTCTTACAATCAAAAACAATCTTACTCGGTTTATTAGTGGCTTTAATACCTTTCCTAGAGGCATTAAAAGGCTTGCCATTGAACGATACTCAAGCACAGATACTTTCAGCTATTCTTGGTATTTTAATCGTGGTAAA
>Ga0315291_10009384_pt1 | contig 11984 bp, 10 predicted proteins | sample YL17G12_20_MG_FD_203070 | JGI IMG/M metagenome (GOLD analysis project Ga0315291, IMG submission 203070) | Sediment microbial communities from Yellowstone Lake, YNP, Wyoming, USA - YL17G12_20 | ecosystem: Environmental > Aquatic > Freshwater > Lake > Sediment | place: USA: Wyoming | collected...
GAGGTCGGCGATCGTCCGGGCGACCTTGAGGACCCGCGTCGTCGCCCGCGCGCTGAGGGCGAACCGATCGATCGCCAGCCGAAGGAGCGAACGGGCCTCAGCCAGGAGGGAACAGTGCACCAGGACGTCTCCCGCCTCCAGTTGTGCGTTCGAGTAGCGATTCGGCCGATCCTTCATCCGGGCCCATTGTATCCGGCGCGCCGCCTCCACTCGAGCGCGGACCGCGGCGCTCGGTTCCCCTGCCCGGCGGGCCAGGATCTCGTCCGAGGAAAGGCGCGGCACCTCGACGAAGAGGTCCACGCGGTCCAGGAAGGGTCCGGAGAGCCTCTTCCGGTAGCGCCGCACGTCGCGTGGGCTGCAGCTACAGGCTTGTTGCGGGTCACCGAGGTACCCGCACAGGCAGGGATTCATCGCGCCGACGAGGGTGAAGCCGGCCGGATAGCGGACAGACGCTCCTGCGCGGGCGAGGAGGATCGCGCGATCCTCGATCGGTTGGCGCAGGGCCTCCAGCACGCGGCGGTCGAACTCCGGAAGCTCGTCCAGGAAGAGGACGCCGTGGTGGGCGAGACTGATCTCTCCGGGTGCAGGGAGACCATGTCCTCCCCCCACCATCCCGGCGTAGGAGATCGTGTGGTGGGGGGCCCGGAAGGGCCTCTCCGTCGCGAGAGGCGCGTCGCGGCGGATTCGGCCGGCGGCGCTCTGGACCCGCGTCACCTCGAGCGCCTCCGGGAGGGAGAGCGGCGGAAGGATCCCGGGAAGCGCCCGCGCGAGCAGGCTCTTCCCTGCCCCCGGTGGCCCGATCAGCAGAAGGCTGTGCCCTCCTGCGGCGGCGATCTCCAGGGCCCGCTTGGCATGCTCCTGCCCCTTCACTTCCGCGAGATCCACCGCGGCGGAGTCTGGGCGCAAGGCCAAGAGCGCGTCCCGATCGACGCAGAACGGGTCGATGCGCAGCCCGCCGACCAGGAAAGCCGCCGCCTCGACGAGCGTCCGTACCGGATAGATCCCCACTCCGTCCACCAGAGCGGCCTCTCCTGCGTTCTCCCTCGGGACCACGACCCCGTCGAGGCCTGCTTCTGCCGCAGCCAGGGCCAGCGGAAGGGCGCCGGCGATGCCCCGCACGGTGCCGTCCAGACCGAGCTCTCCGACCAGAAGGTGCCGCTGCCTTGCCCCGGGGAGTTGGTCGGAGGCGATGAGAATCCCGAGGGCGATGGGCAGATCGAACCCTACCCCTGCCTTGCGCTCGTCGGCCGGGGCGAGGTTCGCCGTGATGCGCTGCGCCGGGAAACGGTAGCCCGAGTTGCGGATGGCGCTTCGGATTCGCTCCCGGCTCTCCGTCACCTCCTTCTCCGGCAGGCCGACGACCTGAAAGCTGGGGAGCCCCATCGTCACGTCGCACTGGACCTCGACGAGGTGAGCCTCGACCCCCACCACGACGGCGCTCAGAAGCCGAGCGAACACGGTTCCTCCGCCGAGAAGGCGTCGCGGTAGTGGGCGAGGGCGTCGCCACAGATGGCGATCACGTCGAAACGGACGGGAAGGTCGGGTTCCTCTCTCATCAGGTACGCCCCCGCGGCCGCGATGAGCCTCCTCCGCTTGCCCGGCGTGAGCGCCCCCTCCGGTCCTCCGTACCCCGGCGAGGAGCGGCACTTCACCTCCACGAAGACGAGGGTGTCCCCGTCGCGGGCCACGAGGTCCAGCTCCCCGAACGGACAACGCCAGTTGTGCGCAACGATCCGAAACCCCTGCGCGCGCAGATGACGGCACGCGAGCGCCTCTCCCTCTTGGCCGGGGACATCGGATCTTCCCATCGTCTTCATGTGGCGCACCTACAATACCCTCAATGGCGCCGCCCGGCTAGAGCGATGCCGAACGTGAGAGAGATTCCGTTGCGATCCCCCTTCCGCGCGGCTATAATGCCTCCAAAAGGGAGAGAGACGACGACGTAGCTTGATGGAGACGATCATCACGAACGTCACCCTTCTCGGCGGCGACGCCGCATCCATGAGGACGGTGAACCTGCGCATCGACGGGACCAGAATCGGCGCGATCGGCGACCAGTTTCTATCGGTGGAGCCGGACGCGACCGTGATCGATGGCGGCGGGAAGCTCGCCCTGCCTGGGCTGGTGAATGCCCACACCCATCTTCCCATGGCCCTGTTTCGCGGTCTGGGGGATAACCTTCCCCTGCGGGAGTGGCTGGAAGAGGCGATCTGGCCCAGGGAATCCCGACTGACGTCGGAGGATGTCTACTGGGGGAGCCTCCTCGGCCTGGCGGCGATGGTCCGCTCCGGGACGACCGCTCTTGCCGACATGTACTTCCACGTCGACTCGATCGGGAAGGCGGTGGAGGAGGCGGGCCTGCGCGCCGTCCTTTCCTACGGGATCATTGCGCAGGACCTCGATGCGCGCGGCCGGGAGGAACTTGCGCGGGCGGAGACGGTCGTCGAGCGGTGGCAGGGGCGGAACGGTGGGAGGATCCGGACCGCGATCAGCCCGCACGCTCCCTATACCGTGGGGGAGAGGGTCTGGCGGGAGGCGATCGGCCTCGCGCGGCACCACGGCGTCCTTCTCCACACCCACCTCGCCGAGACGCGAGAGGAGGTGAGGGCGTGGCGGTCCCGGACCGGCGAGAGCCCGGTCGTCTCGCTGGACCGAATGGGGGCGTTCGGGGGGCCGGCCCTCGCCGCGCACTGCGTCCACGTGGACGCGGACGACATCGCCCTCTTGGCTGAGCGAGGGGTGTGTGTCGCGCACTGCCCGAAGAGCAACGCGAAGCTGGGTAGCGGCGTGGCACCCGTGCGGGCGTTGCGGAGAGCGGGTGTGCGGGTCGCCCTCGGGACGGACGGGGCAGCAGCAAACGACGGTCTCGATCTCATCGAGGAGATGCGTTTCGCCACCCTCCTGCAGAAGGCGATCGCCGAGGACCCCGCCGCCCTCAGCGCCGATGAGGTCTTGGAGATGGCGACGTCGGCCGGGTCGGCGGCTCTCGGTCTGGACGCGGGAGAGCTGGCCGTGGGACGTGAGGCGGACCTCGTCCTGGTCGACCTCGATCGGGTGGAGACCCTCCCCCACCCGAGCGACGCCGTGTCGCTGGTCTACGCTGCAGGAGGGGCAAGCGTGCGGGACGTGATCGTGGCGGGCGAAGTTCTCCTCCGCGACGGAGAACTCGTCACGATCGACGAAGAGAGAGTGAAGGAAGAGGTGAAGCGCCTCGCGGGGCGCTACCGGAACTAGTCTCGTCCGTCCCTGGGAGAGCGGGAGTCCCCCTCCCTCGGGGCCCGGACGGAAGGAGAAGACGATGGGTCTACCGCAGGAGAAGAAGCAGGGGATTGTCAAGACGTACGGCAGCCACGCCACGGACACCGGCTCAGTGAAGGTGCAGATTGCCCTTCTGAGCCAGCGGATCGCCCAGCTGACGGAGCATCTGAACGTGCACAAGAAGGATTTCAGCTCCCAGCGGGGCCTGAGACAGCTCGTCGGCCAGCGGCGCCGATTGCTCAAGTACCTGCGCGATGAGGATCTCGCCATGTACAAGGACCTCATCCAGCAGCTAGGCATCAGAGGAGTCTAAGACAAGATGGTCATTCGTGAGAGCATCGACTTTGAAGGCAAGGAGATCTCCCTCGAGACAGGGAGGGTGGCCAGGCAGGCGAGCGGCGCGGTCCTGGCGAGTTACGGGGATACGCGAGTCCTGGTGACAGTGACGCTTCAGGAGGCGAAGGAGGAGCTGGACTACTTCCCGCTCCGGGTGGACTACGAGGAGCGGTTCTACGCCAGTGGGAAGATCCCTGGAGGGTTCTTCAAGCGGGAGGGGAGGCCGAGCGACGAAGCGGTCCTCAACGGGCGCATGATCGACCGCCCGATCCGCCCGCTGTTCCCCAAGGACTACACGGACGAGGTTCAGATCGTCGCGACGGTCCTCTCCGCCGAGCCGGACTGTCCTCCGAGCGTTGTGGGGATCCTCGGGGCCTCGGCTGCCCTGATGATCTCCGAGGCCCCGTTCGCCGGGCCGATCGCCGGGGTCACGATCGGGCGGAAGGACGGCGTCCTGGTCGTCAATCCGGACGCCCCGTCCCAGGAAGAGGGAGGCGTGGAGATCACCGTTGCGGGGACCCAGGAGACGGTGACGATGGTCGAGGGGATGATGACCGAACTCCCGGAGGAGGACGTCGTCCACGCAATCGACCTTGCCCACCGGGCGATCCAGGAGATGATCGCCCTCCAGGAGCGGTTCATCGACCGGGTCCGCCCGACGAAGAAGGCGCTCGTCCCGGCCCAGGGGCCGGAGGCGGCCCTCGTCGAGCAGGTTCACTCCCTCGTTTGGCCAGAGCTTCCGGCGATGCGAGGACTGGCGACGAAGAAGGAGCGGCACGACTACCTGGAGGCCTTGCGCAAGCGGGCCGTGCAGACCCTCGTCCCCGCGGACCTTCCCACCGAAGTCGTGGCGCAGAGGACGAAGCAGATGAGCGCCCTCGTGGAGGATCTCTTCCGCACCTTCGTGCGGCAGGGGATCCTCGATCGCGGAGAGAGAATCGACGGGCGCCGCCCGGACGATCTCCGCGCGATCAGCTGCGAGGTCGGTGTCCTGCCGCGCACGCACGGGTCGGCCCTCTTCACACGCGGCGAGACACAGAGCCTGGGGATCGTCACCCTCGGGGCGACGCGGGAGGACGAGCAGATCATCGACCAGATGATGAAGGAGGGGCGGAAGCGGTTCATGCTCCACTACAACTTCCCGCCCTACTCCGTCGGCGAGGTGGGCAGGATCGGGTCGCCCAGCCGCCGCTCGATCGGCCACGGCTACCTCGCGGAAGGGGCTCTGCAGGCCGTCCTTCCCTCGGCAGAGGAGTTCCCCTACACGACCCGCATCGTCTCAGAAATCCTGGAGTCCAACGGCTCCTCGTCCATGGCGACGGTGTGCAGCGCCTCCCTCGCGCTGATGGACGCGGGAGTCCCGATCTACAAGCCGGTCGCCGGGATCGCGATGGGGATGATCCAGGACGAGGTCACCAAGCGCCGCGTCATCCTGACCGACATTCTCGGGACGGAGGACCACCTCGGCGACATGGACTTCAAGGTCGCCGGGACGCGCGACGGCGTGACCGGATTCCAGCTCGACGTCAAGGTGGGCGGGATCGACCAGGACACGCTGCGGGAGGCGCTCACCCAGGCGCGGCGGGCGCGACTCGCGATCCTCGCTGAGATGACGCGGACCCTCCCCGCTCCGCGCGAGCACCTCTCGCCCTACGCACCGCTCCTGGAGACGGTCACCATTCCGGTCGAGAAGATCGGTGCCGTCATCGGCCCGGGAGGCCGGATGATCCGCCGGATCATCGAGGAGACCGGGACGCAGATCGACGTTGAGGACTCGGGCGAGGTGACGGTCTCCGGGACGGACGCCGAGTCGGTGAGGGAGGCCGTGCAGTGGATCAAGGACCTCACCACGGAGCTCGAGGTGGGGACCGTGATGAAGACGAAGGTGACGCGCGTCGTCGACTTCGGGGCGTTCGTCGAGCTGCGTAACGGATCCGAGGGGCTTGTTCACGTCTCCAACCTCGCCTCCGGCTACGTGGAGAACGTGCGCGACGTCGTGAAGCCGGGCGACGAGATGACGATCGAGGTCATCGGGGTCGACCGGATGGGCCGCCCCGACCTGCGGCGGATCGAGGAAGAGGGAGAGGAACCGCGCCCTCCCCGCAGTGAACGGCGCGAGGGGCGGGAGCGGCGCGAGGGGCGGAACGGCGGTGGACGCCGCACAACTCCGAGGGCCGAGCCCGAAAGGCCGGCGAAGAAGGTCGCCGTCGGCGACATCATCGACGGAAGGGTCGAGAACATCACCGACTACGGGGCGTTTGTCGAGCTGGCCCCCGGGGTGACCGGGCTCGTCCACATCTCCGCCTTGTCCGACAGCTACGTCAAGCGCGTCCAGGACGTCGTAAAGCCAGGGGACCGCGTGAAGGTGGAAGTCCTGCACATCGACGAGAGGGGCCGCTACAAGCTCCGCCGGATCGAGGAGACAGAGCGCCGAGCCGAGGGGGACGAGGAGGAGGAGACCCAGCCCGAGCCACAGCCGCCGGCGCGTCGAACCCCTGAGCGCCAGCCCGAGCCGCAGCCGCCAGCGCGCCGTCCCCCTGAGCGCCAACCGAAGCCGCAGCCGCCGACGCACTTCGAGGATCGTTGGTAACGGGCAAGCTCTACGAGGGGGCGTACGCCGCCACCCTCGAGAGTGGAATGCGCCTTCTCGTCGAGGAGGTCCCCACCTCGCGCTCCGTGAGCGTGGGGATCTGGGTCAAGGTGGGGAGCCGGGACGACCCGGCTCCCGCCTCGGGCCTCGCGCACGCCCTGGAGCACCTGCTGTTCAAGGGGACAACCAGCCGCGATGCCCTGCGCATCGCGCAGGAGATCGACGCCGTCGGCGGGCACCTGAACGGCGCAACCGGCGAGGAGGCGACGTTCCTCTACGCCGACGTCCCCTCGGACGGGGTCGAGACTGCCCTGGAGCTCCTCTCCGACCTCGTCCTCCATCCGGCGTTCGATCCGTCCGCCCTGGAGAAGGAGCGTGGGGTGATCCTCGAGGAGATCCGTGGCTTCGAGGACGATCCCGAGCAGTACGCCTTTGAGCTGTTCAACGGCGACCTATGGGAGGCAGGGCACCCCCTCTCCCGCTCCGTCCTCGGGGAGCGCTCGACGATCGAGCGGCTGACGCCCGACCAGGCGGCCGCGCACCATTGCCTGTACTACCGGCCCGAGAAGATGGTCCTCGTCGCGTGTGGTGCGGTCGACGCCCGGCGCGTTGTCGAGATGGCCGAGCGGCTGTTCCCTGCCTACCCACCCAGCGGCGAGGTCTCCCCGCGGGTGGCGCCGCATCTGTCGAAGGGCCGAGCCTTCCACGAGCGGGAAACCGGCCAGACGCACCTCTACCTGGGCCTCCCGGGGGCTCCCGCGGCCGATCCGGATCGGATCGCCCTTGAGGTCGTGAACGCCGTCTTGGGTGGAGGGCCGAGTTCGCGCCTCTTCCGCCTCATCCGCGAGGATCGCGGTCTGGCCTACGCCGTCTCGAGCACGGCCACCTACTACTCCGACGTCGGGGCGTGGATCGTCTACGCCGGCGTTGGGCCGGAGCACGTCGGCGAGGTCGCCGAGATCGCGCTCCAGGAGGTCAGGCGGCTGGCGAAGGACGGTCTCTCTCTAGACGACCTCGCCCTTGCCCGGGCCAAGCTTCGTGGTGGCCTCATCCTGAGCCTGGAATCGAACCCTGGCCGGATGGTCCGACTCGGCGGCACGGCGGTCGCCGGACGGAAGATCCTCTCTCCCGACGAGCTGATCACCCGCGTCGAGCGGATCACAGGGGAGGACACCTCCCGGGCGATCGCGCGCTTCGCCCGGCTCGATGAGGCTCGGCTGTCCGTGATCGGGCCCCGCACGGACGGCGTTGAAAAGGTGCTCGCCGAAAGCTAGGATCAGTCGGCCATGCCCAGATCGAGCGCCATCTACCCCGGAAGCTTCGACCCGATTACCTTCGGCCACATCGACATCGTGCGCCGAGCGAAGAAGCTCTTCGACCGTCTCGTGATCGCCATTGTGGCCAACCCGAACAAGACCCCCCTCTTCACCGCCGCGGAGCGGGTGGAGGTCACTCGGAAGGCCCTTGCTGAGGAGGGTCTCTCCTGTGTCGAGGTGACGAGCTACGACGGGCTCCTGATCGAGTGCGCCCGGGCGCAGGATGTCGAGGCGATCGTGCGCGGCCTGCGGGCGAACTCCGACTTCGACTACGAGTTCCAGATGGCCCTCACGAACCGCGACCTCGACCCGGAGATCGAGACCGTCTTCTTCATGCCCGCCGGGGAGTACTGCTTCCTGTCCTCGTCCATGGTCAAAGAGGTGAAGCGCCTGGGCGGTGACGTCCGCTCGTTCGTCCCCAAGTCGGTCGAGGAAGCCCTCGCCCGCCGGTTCGCCCGCAGCTGAGGCCGTCTCAGACCCTCGCCTCCCGTATCTCTTGACTTCGAGCGCGCTCTAGGGCTTCGGCGTTGGGACTTGTGAAGAAGGGATCAAGGGGAGTGCAAGGAGGCCCTCCCTGCAAGACTCCATGGACGCCCAAGTCGCACTGCGCTTGGAGCTAGCCGCGTCCGTGGACCCCGCCCATGATGGCCAAGCGAGCCTGGCGTGACTGGATGGCGAGGCCGCCCGTGAGGGAGGTCGCTTTGAGGAGGCTCTGGGCCGGACTCAGGCTGGCTGGCGCAGCATGCGTTGTGGTCAGCCTTCTTGCGCTTGGGGCGATCCAGGTCGGCGTCCCGGCGGACCGCCCTCCGCGCGCTCACAGCGTGATCCTCTTCATCGGGGACGGAATGGGCGCAGGCCAGCGGATGGCCGCGCGCTGGTTTTCCGTGGGGCCGGACGGCCAGCTCGGGATGGACGCCCTTCCGGTCCAGGGAAGGGCACGCACCCTATCCATCGGCGGGGTGGTCACCGACTCCGCGGCCGCAGCCACCGCCCTAGCGACAGGGGTGAAGACCCGAAACGGCTCGATCAGCATGGATCCCAATCGCGTGTCCCTCACGACCCTCCTCGAGTTGGCGAAGGCGGACGGAAAGGCCGTCGGGCTTGTCAGCACTGTCCAGCTCACCAGCGCCACCCCGGCTTCGTTCGCGGCACACGTCCCGAGTCGGAGCGAGACGCAGGCGATCGCCGTCCAGCTTGTCGACGCGGGCATCGAACTGCTGCTCGGCGGCGGCGAGGAGGACTTCCTTCCCTCGGGATCGCCGGGCGCGTGCGGCCTCGCCGGACGCCGCACGGACGGAAGGGATCTTGCCGAGGCCGCGCGACAGGGCGGCGTCACGCTCCTCTGTGACGCGCAGGACCTCGCTCAGGTGGAGTCCCAGTCAGCGAGCCGCGTGCTCGGGCTCTTCGCTCGCGCTGAGATGCCGCAGCCCTACGCGCCGAGCCTCGCTGAGATGACGAGGGTGGCGATCGAGATCCTCTCCCGCGACCCGAGCGGCTTCTTCCTCATGATCGAGGAAGGACAGATCGACTGGGCCTGCCACGACAACGACGCCCGCGCGGCGATGAACCTTACCCTTGAGTTGGACAGGGCGGTCGACGTGGCCGTCGAGTACGTCGAGAGCGTGGCGGGGACCCTTCTCATCGTCACCGGCGATCACGAAACCGGAGGGCTGAGCGTCTTGACCGGGGAAGGCGGGAGTTCGCACAAGGATGGTCGTTTCCAGACACCGACCGGAGAGGCCTTCTACGTCAACTGGGACGAGGGCGGCCATACCGCGGCCGACGTGCCCGTCTCCGCGGTCGGACCCGGAGCGGACCTCTTGGCAGGGATCTACGAGAACACATGGGTCTTCGATGTGATGATCCAGGCTCTCGGCTTGCCGGATCCGCGGCTAGCGCCGTAGCGAGAGGACGGAGGACATGAAGACGATGAGCAGAAGAGCGATCTTGGCACTGATTCCCGTCCTGGCCTGCATGGCGGTCGCGGGGGCGGATCCTGCCTCCTCACCGATGCCTGAGTCCCTGCCGCCCCTGGAGCAGATCACGGCCGAGAACGCTGGCCGTCTCAGGCTCGTCCGGACCCTGGAGATCGCCGACTACCGGAGAGGTGCGATCAGCCAGTGTAGCCTCGCGTTCGGCCCTGGCGGGAAGCTCCTCGTCGCAGCGTGTGGTGAGAGCCGCGTACCCATCTGGGACGTCGCCACCGGAGCCGTTGTCCGCTTTTTGTACGCCGCCCCCCAACACATCGTAGCCTGCGCGTTCAGCCCAGACGGCAAGTCGGTCGCGAGCGGCGGATTCGACCGGGAGATCGCCCTCTGGGATGTTGGGACGGGAGAGAGGATGCGGACTGTCGGAGCCCTGGACTCCCCCATCTGGGAGCTCGCGTTCAGCCAAGACGGCCGGACGCTCGCCTCATGCGGTCTCGCCTCGGACATCCGCTTGTGGGATCAGGGCCAGAAGGACGCGAAGTGGAGCTACCGCGGAGTGCCTGGGTACCTCAGCGTGGCTTTCTCGTCCGCGGGAGGGACCATCGGGTACGGGAGCCGGTGGGACGGGGCCGGGCTCCTCGACGCAAGAACCGGAGAGCTCGTGCGCAAGCTGCGCGGACCGCGCAGCCCCGTCGGCGACGTCGCTTTCAGCCCGTCCGGAGACCTCCTGGCTGCTGGCGCCGACGACAACGTCATCTACCTCTGGAACACCGCCACCTACGAGCTGGTCGCCACGTTCCAGGGGCACCGCGGCTACGTCAACGGAGTGGCGTTCAGCCCCGACGGCTCCCTTCTGGCCTCAGGCAGCCACGACAAGACGCTCGGGATCTGGGATGTCTCCGGGCGGCAGCTTCTCGCCACGTTCCAGGGGCACCAGGACGTGGTCCTCCGCGTCGCGTTCAGCCCGGATGGGAGGCTCATCGCCTCGACGAGCTGGGACGGCACCCTCCGCCTGTGGGGAGTTCCCGAGGAGTAGCCGACTGGCCGCGTCTTGCGCCGCGTTGACACCGCTTGTCTCCCGTGCCATGATGGGCGGGACCAGTGAGGGAGTCGAGGGGCCGGGTTGGGCCGTCCTGCCGAACGCCCCATCCTCCCGGGGAGGTCGCTCATGAAGCGCAACGGAGTCGGGCGAGAGAACCGGGTCCGGGGACGGCCGAGGAGTGAGAGGTCGACGTCGTGCGGAGGAGGAATCAGGCAGTCGCACTTGAGGGCGTTGCTCCTGGTCGTCCTCGGCGTTCTCGTCTTCGGTAGTGCAGCAGCTTACGCTCAGTTCCGCATCTCGCTCGTCCCCGAACAGGAACTTCTCACGAACGGCGGCTTCGAGATCTGGCCATCGGGGAGCAAGCTCCCGGTGGGATGGGAGGTCACGATGCCGGGCAGGGAGAACCGCATCGCGAAGAGCAGAGACGACGCACAGGGTCTCTACGCCGTCCGCCTCGAGGGAGGGGTGGGGGTCGCGGTCGGGATCTGCCAGACGGCCTCGGCCGGCGTTCGGGGAGGCGCGACGTATCAAGTGGGCCTCGCCGCGAAGGGGACGACGACAGAGGGTCGCGTGAGGCTCGACGTGATTCTCACCTGGTTTGATGCCCTGGGGGCGGAGATCGGCTCTCGTACCGTCTTGCTGCTCGCCGAGACCGGAGTCACGAACTACCGGGGCTTCTCCGAGTGGTTCACGTCGCCTGACAGCGCGGCGGGGCTGCGGATAGCCCTCCGCAACCCCGGCACACTGGACGTGCTCATCGACAGCGCCTTCCTGAGGGTCTACGGGGCATAGACTGGATCCTGGGAACGCGCGTCTCGTCCGTTGCAGGCGTTGGGTCTCCCCGAGGCGGCGAGCGTCGCGTCTCCGAGTCCCCATCGCCGCGGACGGGAGCGAGGTTCATGGCATCGGAGTCTGAGGCCGATCCGCTGCAGGCCCTGCCGAACATCGGTGCCGAAGTTGCTTCGCGGCTGTGCGAGGCGGGGATCACGACGCCGGACGAGCTGCGACGGCTGGGGAGCATCGAAGCAGCGGTTCGGCTGAAGGCCGCCCGCCCGGGCGATCCTCCCTGCCGCAGCATGCTCTCCGGACTCGAAGGGGCGATCCGCGGCGTCTGCTGGCACGCGATCCCCAAGGACGAGCGCGACCGCCTGTGGGAGGGCGTTCCAGGCCTCTGCAAACGAGACCGCGGCGGAGACCGCTCCGAAGCCTGTCAAGCCCGTAGCGGAATGGGACCTGGCCCCGTTGCGGCCGGCCACCACGGCTCCCCGGCCGCGGTCGCCTCTCTCCCTAGTGTCGCGTCTCCTTAGTCTCTGTTCTGACGGGGCGGGATGGGGTATGGTGTGGCATGCCACGACAGGCAGCGGTAGTGACGTTGAGTCCTGAGGAGCGAGGGGTGCTTGAGATGTGGGCCGCGTCCCGCACGGAGCCGTACCGCAAGGTCCAGCGGGCACGGGCGATCCTCTTGGCCGCTGAAGGAAAGACCAGCACGGCGATTGCGCACGAGGTGGATCTGA
>Ga0315291_10009385_pt1 | contig 11983 bp, 11 predicted proteins | sample YL17G12_20_MG_FD_203070 | JGI IMG/M metagenome (GOLD analysis project Ga0315291, IMG submission 203070) | Sediment microbial communities from Yellowstone Lake, YNP, Wyoming, USA - YL17G12_20 | ecosystem: Environmental > Aquatic > Freshwater > Lake > Sediment | place: USA: Wyoming | collected...
GTACGAAGAACACGGAAGAGGGGAAGGGAGCTAAACACCTGTGAGTAAAGTTGCGACGATTCTAGCGGCCGTTGTCATTGGGTTTATGATGACTGAAAGCGTGGCATACGCGCTCAACATTGATGCGCTCAGCGAGTCGGACCTGACTGGGCTCGTTCCTACGAACACGATTGGGAACGGACCGGCTGACCCACCCGGTATCGGCGGTGGGGTGCAGGGCGTGGGCGGCCAGCCGTTCTTCCTTGACTCGAACGGAGTCGTGGATGACGATGACGATCCGATAGCGGTTCCCGGCACGTTCGACATCTACCTCGGTCCGGCAACCGTAACCGACGTTCACAGCAACGTGGAGATAGACGCACTTCTGATGACAGTAACCTTTGACGTCTCCTCGGGGCAGAGTCTGCTGTCCGTGAATCTGTCTGAGCTGGGCGGCGCGTCAGCCATCCTGACCTTCAGCGATTTTCATACCCTGTCGTCGCTAGGGTTCGCGTCTGGGGGCGGCGGCGATTCTTTCAATCCGGCTGCAGACGACCTTGTAGGCGCGTTTCTGATTACCGACGTGAATCTCAACGCAGGCAATCACGTTGACATCGGCGATTTCACCATCTCCGTTCCCGGCTTTACCACAGACTACAAGGGCACGTATCGGATAGACCTCTTCGGCATTGACCAGAGTTACGAGTTCACGAGCCCGGCGGGCGGCGGCGAGATCGTCGCAGCAGGTTCTAACTCTGCTGGAGGCTACCTGGTACCGGAACCCGGTTCGCTGATGATTATCGGGAGCGTCCTTCTCGGCATAGGACTGAAAAAGCGGTTCTGCTAGTGTAGCACCCTTCGGCAAGTACAACTTGGTACAGAAAGTGAGACCCGATCATGACCCATCGGGTCTCATTTTTTTAGCGCCAACGCTAACCCCGCTGAACACCGCGCCTCAAGTTCACGTCAGAGTGCGATGGACTAGCAATCCCGGTAACCGGTACCCACCACATTCCCGCCGAGCAACCTATAGCCTCTTTGAGCCCTCTGCGAAATTCTGAAGTGGTTGAGTAGAGCGGGCGAGGGCAGGGTCGCGATTTCCGTTTACCCCAGAGAACGGCTGGTTTTTGTGGCTTTGGTGAAATGGAGAGCGCTGCGTGAGGGATTTCACCCCACGGGGGAAAAAGGTGTGCCTCCTCGCCTTGCGCTGTGTTAGAGTATAGCAGGACCAATGGTGCAAGGAAGGAGGAGGCAATGGCTAGTATAGCACAGATGAGGCTGTTCAGGTGGAACCAAATTGATGCGTCGTCAGATTTGCAGCGATTGAGGTTGGTGCTCGAGGCGATGCCGGATGAGGAGTTGATGCGAACGCTTGAGCGAGAGCGCAAAGGCAGGCGCGATGATTACCCGATCCGTGCGGTGTGGAACTCGCTGGTTGCGGGTGTGATCTATGGTCATGCGGGGATCGAGTCGCTCAGGCGGGAGCTGTTACGGAACCGGGAACTGTTAGAGGTGTGCGGGTTTGATCCGGTGTTGGGAGCACGAGCAGTGCCGCCGTCGTGGGTGTACACCCGATTGGTGAAGAACGTGAGCAGGCATCTGGATCTGGTGGAGCGGATGGTTGAGGAGTTGGTGGACGGTGTCGGGGAAGCGATTCCTGATCTGGGGAGGCGTCTTGCGGTGGACTCGAAAGGTATCCGGACATATGCGCGGGGTCGTAAAGTGGCTGCCGAGTCGGCAGACCCGGAGGCGGACTGGGGGGTACGGACATATCGAGGGACGCGTGAGGACGGCTCGATGTTCGAGCGGGTCAAGAGGTGGTTTGGGTACAAGGTGCACCTGCTGGTTGACGTGGACTATGAGATGCCGGTGGCATACCGGGTGACCCGTGCGTCGGCGAATGATAGTCCGGTGCTGAAGGAGTTGCTCGAGGATGTGGAGACGAAGCACGAGACGATTCTCGATCGCGCGGAGTTGCTGAGCGCGGACAAGGCGTACGATTCTGAAGAGAATAATGCGACGCTGTATGATGCGTACGGTATCAAACCGCTGGTACCGACGCGGGAGATGTGGAAGGACGAGGAGGCGCCGGGCGGGTTGCGTCAGCTTCGTGCCGATGCGATAGACAATGTTCTGTACGATGAGGATGGGACGGTGTACTGTTCATGTCCGGTGAGTGGCGAGACGCGCCAGATGGTGTACTGGGGATTCGAGGAGGGACGCCAGTGCCTCAAGTACCGGTGTCCAGCGGCGCACTACGGGATCGCATGTGCGGGGAGACGCCAGTGTTCTCCGACGGAGTACGGGAGAGTGGTGCGCATTTCACTTGATGATCCTGATATCAATCGACGCCTGTTTGTACCGGTGCCGCGTCACACCCTGCAGTTCAAACGCGAGTATAAGAAGCGCACGGCGATAGAGCGGGTGAACTCCCGGCTCGGGATGCAACTGGGGTTTGACGTTCACTTCGTGCGCGGGATGACCAAGATGAGGATGAAAGCGGGGGTGGCGATCGCGGTGATGCTCTCGATGGCGCTCGCGCAGGTACGGCGCAACCAGAAGGCGAAGATGCGCACGTTGCTCGCCGCGTAGCCCGCGACGGCACAACCAACCAAATCGAGACGCCACGCCGGAAGGTGGAGTGTGTCCACAACACGCTCTGACCCGTTCCGGTAACGCCCCCCAAGCTCAATCTAGCCCCAAATCGCCATGACTTTTCCGCTACCCCCATGCCGTAGCCCCTCGATCCCTATCTTCACCGGCTCTCAAAACCTCTATTTCGCAAAACCCTCGTTCTGCTACCATATTGACATGTCAAACGGGTGATAGTAGAATGGGACCACGCGTTGCAGAGACGGGCTCTGTATGCAAGTTCACGGAAGTATACACACCCCACCGGGGGAATGCTGAGGAAACCGCCCATGACACGTGACGAGATCCTTGAGAAGTTCAGGCACTACGTGAATCCTGCCCTAGTTGATGTCCTCGAAATCGGCAACATAGCCATCGTCGAAGGGAAACGGGAGGGACCGTACATCTGGGACGTTGACGGCACCCGGTACCTCGACTGCATGACTGGCGCCGGCATTCACAACGTCGGGCATCGGAACCCCCAGGTTATCGCTGCGCTCATTGAAGCGCTCAACGAGCGAGATTGCGGAACCTTCTTCCTCATTCAACAGGAACGAGCGGAGCTTGCAGAAAAGATCGCTCAGATAACCCCTGGCGACCTTACTTACACTTACTTCAACGATTGCGGGAGCGCGGCAAACGATTTTGCTATCAAGCTCGCCCGCGGATATACGCGCAGGTCGGAGGTCATCTATGCGCATAACGCCTTCCACGGGATGACCGGGTTCGCGCTGTCCGCATGTGGCAGGGACATTTACAAGGCGGATTTCCAGCCGCTCATGCCCGGCTTCAAGGAGGTGCCTTTTAACGAGGTCGCCGCGATGGAGGAAGCGATCACAGACAAGACCGCAGCCGTCATCCTGGAACCGATTCAGGGCGAAGGCGGAATCATCGTTCCTTCTGACGATTACTTGCCAGCGGTCAGGCATACCTGCAATGAACACGGTGCGCTCCTCATATTTGACGAGGTCCAGACTGGTTGGGGACGTACCGGCAAGATGTTCTGTTGCGAACACTGGAACGTTGTTCCGGACATCATGACGGTAGCGAAATCGCTTGGCGGCAGCATCTATCCTATTGCAGCGACAATTTATAGAGAAAAACTGTATTCCTTTATGGAGAAGAACCCGCTTATCTCGCCGACAACGTTTGGTGGAAACCCGCTTGCGGCAGCGGTTGGTCTCGCGACGATCAAGTACATCGAGGAACATGACCTTCCCGGTAACGCAGCGCGTATGGGCGCGATTCTGATCGCACGGTTGCGCGCGGTTCAGGCAAAATATTCCAGCATTGTCAAGGACGTCCGCGGCAAAGGGCTCATGGTGGGCATGGAGTTCTGCGACGAGATGGTCGGTCCTATCATGACCTATCAACTCAGCCAGCGCGGTGTGCTTGTCATTTTCTCCGGTAATAACCCGAGAGTTGTCCGGATCATGCCATCGTTGGTGGTAAACGAATCGGACGTCACGTTTCTGGCGGACGCGCTTGAGGAGGCGACAGCCGAGGTATATAGCAGTATGTTTGCGGGCGCAGAGTAAGGAGGAACTCATGGCTGTTTTTCCCGATGTCGAGACGGCTCAGAAATGTTTAGCTGGCATGTTCGATATGATAGCTGCGGACGCAGCGCTCGGTGCGCGGTTCGCGAACCTCGGCACGAAGGTGCGGTTCGATTTCGTCAATCCGGATTTCACGATCACGGTTGATATGACAAAACCGGATGCGACCGGCAGACCCATATCCGTAGTACGAGGTGATGCCGGCATAGAACCGGACGCTATTCTGAAGTTCGACTGCGACTTTGCCCATCAATTTTTTCAGGGTAAGGCGAACGTTCTCGTCGGTGTCATGAAACGGAAGATCATCCTGACAAAAGGAAATGTGGATGAGATCGAGAAGCTCATACCCGCAATGAAAAGCGCGTTTGCCCAGTATCCTGCGCTGCTGGAACGGATAGGGTGCGCGCATCTAGTAGGGAAATGACGGTCGGGGAGAATGAAACATGGGCGAATATTTCAAGGATAGAGAGCACATGTATAAGTGTTTGGGGGCGCTGTTTGAAAAGCTCCGACATGACGAACGGGTCGCGGGCAGAATTGCAAAAGAGGGTATGATCATCAGGTTCATCTGGACCGATCCTGACGGGTGTGCCCTGATAAATTTCAAAGACAAACCTGCTGATGGGTCGTTCGGCACGTACACGTTTGACGATTGGGACACGCCTGCGGACGTCACGACCACTCAGAGCGCCGATTTTAGCCATCGGTTCTGGCAAGGTCTCGAGAACCCGATCATGGCGTTGCCTAAAGGGAAGATCAAAGCATCAGGAGCTATCGGCAAACTGTTGGGGTTGGTCTCGGTGATTCGACCTGCGTACCGCATCTATCCCAAAGTCCTCGAAGAACTCGGGTATCCCGAACTCGTTCTGAAAAAATAGGGCGGCGAGCGCGGTATGACACAGCTTGATTCGAGACAAGAGCTTATCCACTTCCTTGAAAACAAGGTGGTGGATATGAAGAAGAAGGTCATCGATCTTGTGCGCATCGCCGGTGGCGGGCATCTTGGTGGCGCACTTTCGATGATGGACATCACCGTTGCCCTCTATGATCACATTCTGAAGGTTGACCCCAAGAACCCACGCTGGGAAGGACGTGACCGATTTGTTCTCTCCAAAGGTCACGGTGGAATCGCGCTCTGTCCCGTGCTTGCCGACCTTGGCTTTTTTCCCGAAGAGGCAATGGCGGATTTCAACCAGCTTGACAGCGCGTTCGGTATCCATCCTGACATGCACAAGATCCCGGGTATCGAAATGAGCACCGGGTCGCTCGGCCACGGGCTGTCTATATGCGTCGGGATGGGGCTTGCTCACAGGCTCGATAAGGCATCGTGGCGGATATTCTGTCTCATGGGCGACGGCGAATGCAACGAAGGCAGCGTTTGGGAAGCTGCAATGGCGGCTGCACACTATAAGCTCGGATGCATCACCGCTATCGTTGACCGGAACATGCTCCAGATAGACGGACCAACAGAAGACGTGATGGCGCTCGAACCGTTTGCCGAAAAGTGGCGGGCGTTCGGTTGGAACGCGATCGAGATTGACGGACACAACATGAGCAAGATACTGGACACGTTTGAGAACCTGCCGTCTGTCACAAGCGATCAGCCGACCGTCATCATCGCCAAAACTGTCAAGGGGAAAGGCGTATCGTTCATGGAAAATGAGCCCGCATGGCATTATGGCGGTCTTGATTCGGAAAAAGAGGCGATCTGCATGAACGATCTCGAATGCGCTCGACCGAAGAGGTGTTCGTAACCATGGGCACCGGGTTTACCTATACCGTTTACGATCTGACCAAACTGACTCAGGCGGAAACCTACGGAAAGACGCTTGTCGAGCTTGGAAAACGCAATCCGAACATCGTTGTTCTCTCCGCAGACCTCGGCAAATCAACCAAGAGCGCCGAGTTTGCAGAAGCGTTTCCGGACAGGTTCTTCAACTTCGGCATTGCAGAACAGAACATGCTCGGAGCGGCAGCCGGACTCGCGCTTTGTGGCAAGATACCGTTTGCGAGCACGTTTGGGGTGTTTGCGAGCATGCGAGCCGGTGAACAGATGCGCACTGACATTGCCTATACGAACTTGAACGTCCGGGTGGTCGCCACGCATTCCGGCCTGAGCTTTGGTCAGGCAGGCACAACTCACCATTGCACCGAAGATATAGCCATTGTCCGGTCAATGGCAAATATGACGGTGATAGTCCCTGCGGATTCTATCGAGACATCAAAAGTCGTTGAAGCTTCCAGTGAACATCAAGGTCCCATATATATACGAATCGGACGCGGATTCGAACCGCCTGCCTATCTTGACGAGAACTACGAGTACAAGATCGGGAAAGCTGTCACGATGAAAGAGGGGACCGACGTAACGGTCATCGCCTGCGGCGTGGCCGTTCAGGCAGCGTGCGAGGCGGCAGACGAAGCTGGCGAAGAAGGTATCAGCGTCCGCGTCATCAACATGCACACGATAAAACCGATCGATCGGGATGCGATAGTTTCGGCATCCGGGGAGACAAAACACATCATTACTGCTGAAGAACACAATATCATCGGCGGTCTAGGCGGCGCTGTCGCAGAGGTGATGGCTGAGATAGGAGCCGGCATCAAACTAACGCGACTCGGATTGCCTGACTGCTATTCTGTGATCGGCTACCCGGAAGAGCTTTACGGACGGTACCGAATAGACACAGACGGAATCCTCGACACGATCCTTCAGGTGAAAGAACAACTTTAATGTGGTGCGGGCGTCCCGCCTGCGGCGAGCGCAACCCCGGTGTTGTGCAACGCGAAGGGTGGCGGACAGGAATGTCTATCCCACCAAACCGGAGCGCGTTCTCCGGCATCCGCACGTAGCGATGGGTGTCAAGCCCGAACCGCCTCAGACGTGCGCACCAACCAGCGCCACCACATCAGTTCGTATCAGCCCGCCCTTGCGCTCGTTCCTCTTCCTCTGCAGCAGATGTTCCATCAGAGTCGTGCAGGCTGCGAATGACCTCCTCCAGATGCCATGCACGCCGGAACACATCGTCGTATTTGAATCGTATCTCCGGCGCGTAGCGCAGTCGGAGACGATTGGCGATCTCCCGCCGCACATATCCGCTAGCATGTTCAAGGGCAGCGATGGTGGATTCGACCGCTTTGTTCTCGCCGAGTACCGTGAAAAACACCGTAGCGTACCGAAGGTCGCCGGAGACCTCTACCTCGGTCACCGATACGAACCCTATGCGCGGATCCTTGAGCTCTTTCAGGATCATTGCGCTGACCTCGGACTTGATCAGATGTGCGACACGTTCTCTCCGGTTATACATGGATGTCGCGCCTCCTTTCGGTGGACATTTCTGGGTACCGACCAGCATGTGGAACCTGTTACAGAGCGCCTCTTTCATCCACGGTACGGCGTGAACACAGCTCACCTCGTACCAAGCCCAGAAAACGTACTAACCCATCCGCACCCGTGGGATAGCACGCTACACCTTTCCCCCGTCTATCAGATCATTTCAATATGGTAATCGCACAGTTCGCTCCCGTGGTTTGACTCCACGAGATTCACGACCTTCGATAACGTCTCGTTACAGAACCGGCAATCCGTCGAAACACAGCATACGGCAAGGACCGCTCTGTCCCATACATCATGATCGTCAACTTCTGCAATTGAAACGTTGAACTTCGATCGCGTCCGGTCCTTGATGCTCTTAATTACCCGCCGTTTGCTCTTCAGAGACCGGCTTTCTGGAATAGACAACTCCAGTTGAAGCAACCCTATGGTCATCTTACAGCGTTCTTTCTATCTGGATAACCGTGAACGCTTCAATGGCATCGCCCGCATGAACATCACCAAAATTCTCGAGCGTGAGACCGCATTCGTATCCGGACTGAACGGACCGGACATCCTGTTTGAACCGGCGTAACGTGTTGATCCTTCCTTCGTACGCAATCACGCCATCCCGAACCAGTCTGGCCTGCTGTCCCCGGGTTAACTCCCCCTCTTGAACGTAACAGCCTGCCACCGTTCCAATACCGGATATGTTGAATATCTGACGCACTTCGGCCCTGCCGGTGATCTCTTCACGATACTGCGGTTTCAACAACCCCGCCATAGCGGCTTTCACCGCGTCAACCGCCTCATAGATCACCCGGTACGTCCTGATATCAACGCCATGATCCTCAGCCATCTTCTTTGCTCGAGCGCTCGCTGTCACATGGTACCCGATGATAATGGCGTCCGAAGCTGATGCAAGGAGCACGTCCGATTCGTTGATTCCGCCAACACCGCTATGAAGGGCGTTAAGTTTCACCTCGTCGGTGCCCAGCTTGTTGAGCGCGGTGACGAGCACGTCAACAGAACCGTATACATCGGCTTTAACGATGACGTTCAGTTGGGCAAGCTGTCCCTCCTGGATGCGCGCATACAGGTCGTCAAGAGTGACGTGTCTTACAGGAGCAACCATCGTCTCCCGCTGCCTCATTCTGCGCTGGTCGCTCACCTGGCGCGCTTTTCTCTCGTCCGCTACAACCACAAACATGTCGCCTGCTTCCGGCAAACCATCAAACCCGAGCACCTCGACCGGAGTCGAAGGTCCCACTTCCGTGACGCTCGCTCCACGATCGTTGAACAGCGCCCTGACTTTACCAGACCGGATGCCCCCGACAAATGGATCGCCAACCTTGAGGGATCCGTTCTGGACAAGTACGGTCACGAGAGCGCCGCGTCTCTTATCAAGTTTCGATTCCAGCACGACACCGCGCGCCCGCTTCTGGGGATTCGCCCTGAGATCGAGCAGTTCGCCCTCGAGCAGAAGCATCTCAAGCAGCTCATTAAGCCCCTGTGCCGTCTTTGCCGACACCTCAACGGTTATCGTGCGACCACCCCACTCTTCGGATATAAGGTTAAACTGCATGAGCTGTTGCCGCACTCTGCTCGGGTTCGCCTCAGGTTTGTCCACCTTATTGAGAGCGACCACGATCGCCACCTCAGCAGCGCGCGCATGGTTTATCGCTTCAACCGTCTGAGGCATGACACCGTCGTCCGCCGCCACAACAAGCACCACAACATCGGTCACCCGAGCGCCTCTTGCACGCATTGCCGTGAACGCCTCGTGACCCGGTGTATCCAGAAACACGAGCCGCCCGTGAGCCGTCGTAACTTCATAAGCACCAATATGTTGCGTTATCCGTCCCGATTCCGTTTCAACAACGTGCGACTCACGAATCACGTCGAGCAACGAGGTTTTCCCGTGATCAACGTGACCCATCAACGTCACGACGGGCGCTCGACGTTGGAGCAGTGCCACGTCGTCCGCTTCCTCTTCAAGAAGCATCGCCTCCTCAGATGTCGCAAAATGAACAGCGAACCCGTGTTTCTGAGCTACCTTTCTGACCGTTTGAATATCGAGAACCTGGTTTTTCGAGGCGAGAATCTCGAAATCCATCAGTTCAAGAATCAATTGGTTAAGCGCAATTCCGAGCTTCTCCGCGAGCTCCCCTACAGTTGTCGCCTCGTCAAGCTCCAACGATTTCGTGGGTTTCACGGGAGCAGGTGCGACAACCAGCGGCGGCGTGACCGGTCGCTCTACGACCGGTTCGACACGAGCGGGAGCCGCCTCAACCACTGCCGTCGCTTGCGCCACGGCACCTGCCGGCTCTTCCTCCGACCGCTCCGTGACGACAGGACGCGGTCGTGCACGCGTTCTGGTTCGCGCCGGGCGAGCCTTGACCCCGGGTTTTCGGGCACCAGCCTTCCTCCGCGGAGCTTGGGCAACTCCTCCCTTTTGGGCGGTCTTTTTCGGTTTAGGCTTTGGCTTCTCCAGCGTCTTGGTTCCTGCGGCAAGAGACTTCTCGACCTTGTTAACGTCAACATCTTTCAAGCTCGCCATGTGCGAGCTGGCGTTTATCTTCATCTCTTTGAGTTTCGCGAGAAGCTCTTTACTGGAGATCTTGAGCTTCCTGGCAAGTTCAAATACTCTCATCGTCGCCATGCCAGAGACACCCCCCCTCACCGCGCCTCCTGCGCCACCCCCGCGAACTCTATCATACCGCAGCTTTGTCTCATGCTCTCAACCCGGTTCTTACGTTTCTGGCGGCGCGGCATCCTCATCCGCTTTATCCAGATCATTGACCGCCCCTTCAACAACGGTTTCGACACCCTCGTCCGCACCACCCGATACCGAGTCCTCATGACCAGCTTCGGCTGACCGTGATTCGTCACCCACCTCGGACTGCTCCTCGCCAACGTTCCTCCCTATTGACGAGTCATCATCTGTCTCAGGAACTACCGTCTCATGCTCCTTCTGCTCGACCTCTGCGGGTTCGGTGGTTGCGGTGCTGCCTTCGGGTCCCTCCGCGGTGCTTATATCTATCTGAAGCCTCGTCAGTTTGGAGGCAAGCCGCGCGTTCTGTCCTTTCTTCCCGATAGCAAGTGACAACTGCCCGCGCGGCACAACGGCCTTCACGATTCCCGTCTCTTTCTCCACGGCAATGCTCGTTATCTCCGCCGGACTGAGCGCGTTCCTGACAAGTTCCACCGGATCGGTGCTCCACCGCACGATGTCTATCTTCTCGCCGGACAGCTCATCAACGATGCTCCGGACACGCGTACCTTTCATCCCGACACATGCACCGACAGGGTCAACGTTAGCGTCGTGCGATACGACGGCAATCTTTGTTCTGTTTCCTGCCTCACGCGCTATCGCCTTGATCTCTATTGTCCCATCATGGAGTTCCGGAACCTCTGACTCGAACAGTCCTCTTACAAACTCCGGCGACGAGCGCGACAGAACGATCTGCGGTCCACGGCTCGACTTGTCCACACTCAGTATGTACGCCCTGATCCGATTGCCGGGAGCATAATTCTCGCGAGGCGACTGTTCGCGGTACGGCAAGATTCCTTCCGCCCTGCCGAGCTCAACAATCACGTTACCCCGTTGAACCCGTTTAACCGTGCACGTTACCAGTTCTCCCTCCCGTTGCTTCATCTCGTCGTAAAGCTGCTCCCGCTCAGCGTCCCTGATCCTCTGGATAATGACCTGCCTCGCCGTCTGGGTCGCTATTCTGCCAAACCCGTGCAGCGTCGTGGGAACCTGTATCCTGTCGCCGAGCTGGGCATCACGTTTGATTTTGACCGCATCCTCGAGAGATACCTGCAACCGGCTATCGCTCGCATGGTCAGTGACTTCTTTGATCTCCGTCGCTCGTATCTCGAACGTCTCCTCGTCTATCTCGATGGTAAGTTCGCCCGGGTGACTGAAACTCTTCCTCGCCGCGCTCTCTATGGCGCTGCGCACGGCTTCCACCAGCACATGTCTGTCAACGTGCCGTTCGCTTTGCAACTGCTGAAGAATCGGCAGCAAATCGTTTCTCAATGCGACCTCCATTCAGTCCCGTTTCGCTCCCTATCGTGATTCTCTCTGTGAACTTATCACAGGTCGAGTCTCGCTACAGCCACGTCGGCAACAGGTATTTCGACCTCAGAACCATCAACTTCAACTACAATCGCGGCACCTCGTAAACCGCGCAACGTGCCGCTGACCACTTTCTGTCCGCCGACAGGCGCATGCGTCTTGACCCTGACTGGCTGACCCGCGAACCGAACAAAATCTTTCTCCTTCGTCAACGGACGGTCAAACCCCGGCGACGACACCTCGAGAAGGTACCTCGATGTGAAAAGCGAGGTCGCATCGAGCACCGGGGAAACGATCTCGCTGATCCGCTGGCAGTCGTTCACGGTTACACCACCCTCTTTGTCGATGAAGACCCGTAACGTCGGCTGACGACGTTGCTGGATGTACTCAACATAGACGAGTTCGATACCATCCTGTTCGAGA